>Ga0105238_10003863_pt1 | contig 14879 bp, 9 predicted proteins | sample KBSC34metaG_FD_81526 | JGI IMG/M metagenome (GOLD analysis project Ga0105238, IMG submission 81526) | Corn rhizosphere microbial communities from Kellogg Biological Station, Michigan, USA - KBS C3-4 metaG | ecosystem: Host-associated > Plants > Roots > Rhizosphere > Soil | place: Michigan, USA... | reverse complement strand
GTCCGCAACTCATGGGAAGCGTCGGCGACAAACCGCTGCTGCACCTCCATAAACTGCTGCTTAACGGCAATCGCCCCTTTGATCCGGCGCATCATGCCGTTCAGAGTTGTCACAAGTCTTGCCACCTCGCCATCGGTTTCCCGCGGCGAAGTCACCAGAGTGTCGGGTAGCGCTGCTGCATCGAGGCGCTCGACCTCGGCAACGATCCGGTCGATTGAGCCAAGGGTGCGCCCCACAAGCACCCATCCGCCGAGGAACGACACAATCAGCACCAGGGGAACTCCGAACAGGAACACCATGGCAAGCCGGCGCAAATCAATGGCATCGTAATCCCACGGAACGGCAACTTCCACAAGCGCCTGATGGACACCGACCGTGATGGGGACGGCGTATGCCCGATACTGCGATCCTGTTCCAGTATCCATAAATGCGAAGCGCCCGCCGGAAGAAGCGCTCTCGTGGAATGTCCCCGTAAGCGAAGCGCCCAGGTCGGGCTTATCAGACAGGGATGTGGAGCTTACGACAAAGGAAGGAAGATCGGTCACGATGACACGGGAGTAGACGGTGTTGAAGAGGAGCAGGTCGCCGTCATGCGATCCGTAGATTGATCTGGGAGCGACAATCCGGTCCGCGGCTGGAGAGCGCTTACGGTACGTCAACGCATCCAGGATATCTTCGGGATCGGGAGGATTATCTTTCTGGCTAATCGTGTTCGCAGCGATGCGATGCGCCTCGTGGAGCAGGAAGCTGTCCGTCTGATCCAGAAGCGTTCGCCGCGCGCCGAACAGGACGAGCATCGACGCCACAATGAGGATGATCGCCAGCACTCCCGTATACCAGGCAGTCAGCCGGAATCGCAGCGATCCGCGAAGCGGCGCTTTTCCTGGCCGGGCAAAGGCGGATTTGTTCACTTTGTAGCGTCCAGACGGTATCCGACACCACGCACGGTATGGATAAGTTTGACGCTGTGGCCCCGGTCGACTTTGTTGCGGAGGTAGTTGATGTACACATCGACGACGTTGGAATCGCCCTCGAAATCCACGTTCCACACACGCTCAATAATCATCGAACGGGTAACGACTTTGCCGCTGTACCGCAGAAGGACCTCAAGGAGGGCAAACTCTCTGACGGTAAGTATGATCTCACGACTTCCACGGCGCACCCGGCGAGTCGCCGGGTTGAGAACGAGATCGGCAATGGTCAGGTAGGGAGACGCTCCTGACTGGCCTCGCCGAAGCAGAGCCCGCGAACGAGCAAGCAGTTCGCCGAATGCGAAGGGCTTCGTGAGGTAATCATCCGCGCCGGCATCAAGCCCGGCAATCCTGTCGTCCACAGAGGCGCGAGCCGTCAGCATCAGGATCGGCGCTTTGTTCCCAAGAGCGCGAAGCGTCTCGCAAACCAGCCGCCCATCACGCTTCGGAAGCAGCCAATCCAGGATAATCAGGTCAAAGTCTTCGCTGCTCGCCAACGCAAGGCCGGTATCGCCGTCAAGAGCAACCTCCGTGCGATACCCCTCTTCTTCCAGTGACCGCCGCGCCAATTCCGCCAGCTTCACCTCATCCTCAATAACCAGAACACGCACACTGCCTCCCCAGATCGATGCACTCATCGAACCTGTTACTACATTGCAGAAAAGTTCCGGATTCGTCTCACCGGCGCTGCCCGCCGAGAAGTATACCGCGCCATGACGAAGAGAGAGATTAGACGCTTCTGTGGATTCCTGGCTTAGAGCTCCGATCAAAAGTAGCGCTTGCGTGATTTTTGTTGATGAGATCTACCCGCCTCTAAATGCCATATAGATGGGCATCTCGCGGAAATCGCCGGGCAATTGGGAGCGGATCGCTTTGGCGGCGGCCTGTGCCGTGCTGCCCATGATTGGGAACAGATTGTGTTCTTCGCTTACCTGGGCAAAGCCGTCAAGTCTAGAGAGAACCTGCTGCGCGGGGCGGAAGTCGCCTAGCTTGGCGCCCTTGTTTATGGCCCAATCCAGCCATCCCTGTCCAAGAAAACCCATGCCGGCATCGGCGCAGCCTGCCGCGATCTGCTGATAGAAGAGGCGATCGTCCGCGGCTGCCGGGCATCCCTTGACCAGTTCGGAGCGATACGCCGTGTCCAGCTTTTCGATCAGCCACCCAGGCGTCCGATTGGCGCACCAGCAGGTGGGCCAGATCGCCCTCGGGTAACGCATGTCGACAGCCGCATTTGCCATTCCGGAGAACTCGAAGTCGAGGAGGGTCATGCGCCCGTCGATCCAAAGGACATTATCGGGGCATGGATCGTTGTGCGAGTACACACGAAATGGGCTGTCGCCGCGGTAAACCGTTACGAACTCTTCGATCTCATCCAAAAATCCCGCCGGTATGTCGAGGCCAAGCAACGCCAACCCTTTGGGCTGATTCTCTTGGTGCCAGCGGATATGGTGCTCTAGCGGCTGCGTATTCTGAGGCCCAAGTGCGCTGCGGATTGCATCGTAGCGCTCCTGCTTTCCGCAGCTCATGGCATGCACACGGCCCAGTGTTGAGAACAGGGCGAGCATACATTCCTCAGCGGCCACAGGATCGCTGCCGAGGAGATAGTGGTCCAGGCCTTTGCCGGCCCCGAGATCGTGCATGACGATCAGTCCCGCGGTACGATCTCCGGCAATAAACCTGGGAATGGGGATATCCGGGGCGTCACCGAAACACTCAGAGAGGAACTGAAGGCCGGCCCAATCGTTAAAGAGGCGGACGACTGCGCCATCTGGGGCATCCGGATCGTACTTCTCGCCGTCGCCCGCAATGGCATGTTTTACGACAACGGACGCCGGAGCGCCGCCCCCACCCTCGCTAACCTGATAGCGATTGACATGCGAACGATTGCTGCCTCCCAGCGATTGCCCGTTCTCCAGTCGAACGGCGCTTCCCCAAGTTTCGGACAGCAGTTTTTCAGCAAGTTGTTGTGTTTCCATACAGGGACGATGCCTCTCCGGCCCAAGACGGTCATGAGAAATTTAGGAGGGTGAATGAGACCTGCGTAGCCTCATTCACCATCTCCCGGCATCGTTCACCCACTCGTGCGATATCTCCTGCCTGTTTCACCGAAGACACAAATTGCCTTATCAGGTAGAGCCTCGCCTTGAGGAGCTTAGCCTCAGACTCAAGAAATCCTTTACATATATTAAGGATCAATGGTACACTAAACATATATACGGCATCCTGCCGGCCGATGATGCGTATTGACTAGACGACTAGAGACCCGCGCCGACGTTGCCGCGGGTCTTTTCACATTGGACAGCGCCCTGTTGCTTCTGACGAAGCGGCAGGACGAAGGATCAAAAGATTGTCTACATTCATCCGGCTCCTGAGTTATCTAAAGCCATATCGATGGCGCATTGCGCTTGGTTTCTTGTTCCTTATCGGCTCGATCTGCCTGGAACTGACGCCCCCATTGATCTGGAAGAACATCGTCGACGTTGCCATTACGCACCGAGCCGTTAACCAGATCTGGGGAGCTGTTATTGCCCTCACAGTAATACAAGCCGGCCAGGTGCTTCTCTCGGCGCTACGCACAAAGCTGCTGGAATCGGTTGGGCAGCACTTTGTATATGACCTGCGCAATGCTCTGTACAACAAGCTTTCGCATCAATCGCTTTCCTATTTCAACGACACCCGCACCGGCGACTTGATGAGCCGGATGTCGTCGGATGTCGATGCCGTTCAGGATGTCGTCATTCAGGGCACGGATTCCGTTGTCGCCAACTTCCTGCGCCTCGCAGGCGTTGCCGTTATCTTTTGCTCACTCAACCTCAAGCTCGGGCTTGCGACTTTGCTTCCGATATTGATCGTCGGGCTGCTTCTCAAGCGCTTCAACGGCAAGATCAAGGGGATCTACCGGGCAGCCCGCGCAGGTCTGGGCGCTGTCAACGCCAAACTGCAAGACAACCTCTCAGGCATCCGGGTCATTAAGGCCTTCGCTCGCGAAGACGCCGAGGAAGAGTCGTTCCAGGGCGTCTCCCACAAGTACCTTGAGGAGAACATCCGCGCCGTTCGCCTCAGGTCCACCTTCTTCCCATTCGTGCGCTGGATCGCCGGCTTCGGCAACACCATCACAATCGGCTACGGCGCGTGGCTTATCCTGCACAACCAGTTCACGGTTGGAGGCCTCGTCGCATACCGGGGATACGGACGATACTTCTTCGGCCCCATCGATGACCTCACACAGATCAACGACACGGTTCAGCGCGCCATTGCAGCGGGAAACCGGCTCTTTGAAGTCCTCGACGCCCCCGTCATGGTAACGGACAGCAAAGACGCCTTGGATATTCCTCCAATCGAAGGCGATATCAAGTTCGAACGCGTCGGGTTTCGATATCACGATGAAGGCCGGACGATCCTCAACAATCTCTCGTTCCATTTACAGCCTGGGCAAACAGCGGCTCTAGTGGGCGAATCCGGAACGGGCAAGAGCACCATCCTATCTCTCGTGTCGCGTTTCTGGGACCCCACGGAAGGCCGTATCCTCATAGATGGACATGACCTGAGAGATGTCACGCAGAAATCGCTGCGCAGTCAAATCGCATCCGTGCAGCAGGAGACATTCCTGTTTGCGGCATCGGTCATGGACAACATTCGCTATGCGCGCCCGGACGCAAGCCTGAAAGAGGTTGAATCGGCCGCTCGGGCGGCAAACGCGCATGTGTTCATTCAGCAGCTGCCCGAGGGATACGAGACGATCGTCGGCGAGCGCGGCATCAAACTCTCCGGTGGCCAGCGGCAGCGCATATCCATTGCGAGAGCATTCCTCGCCAATCCCCGCATCCTGCTGCTCGATGAAGCGACATCGGCGGTCGAGCCGGAATCGGAGCAGATCATTCAGGAAGCCATCGAACGCCTGATGCGCGGCCGCACGACGCTCGTTGCCGCGCATCGTCTATCCACCATCCGCAAGGCCGATGTGATCTTCGTGTTCCGCAACGGACGCCTCGTCGAGCAAGGCAAGCACAACGATCTCATGCAGCTTGGAGGCGCCTACTGCCGAATGGTGGAACAGCAACTCGGCATCTCGAATGACGTCTCAGATGAAGACAATGTGCGTCCGGACCATCTTCACTCTCTCACAACCCTTGCACGCTGACGACCGTCAGCGTGCAAGGAAACACCCTACTGCCCCGCTCAATCCCATAATACTGGCAACTAATCGGTGTGGCGTTGTGTCTCAATAGTCATGCGCCGGAGCAAGGAGCATTGAGATGCGAGCCCTATTATTCTCAACCCAGGCAATGCCGATACTGGCCATTGTTCTCATGATCATGGCACAAGTATCGAAAGCGAAGGGCAATCAGGATCAGGCAAAGAGTTACCGCAAGAAATCATTCGCTGCATTAGCCATGTCCGCATCGCTTGCTCTCATACTGGCATTGATCATAGCGCCTCTGCCATGGTCTCTTACCGTCCGACTTGGCATCCTCATCGCCGTGTTGCCGTTTCTCATGCCTGTTTGCATTAAGCTCGCAAATAAGTACAATCCTCGGAAGGCGCAGCCACCTCGAATACGGCGATTTGAGAAAGCCCTCACCCCTATCTGCATAATCATAGTCGGAGTTCTCTACCTCTCAGTGGCCCAGTGGCTCATGTATGGCGCTCTCTCAGAGGCCGCACAGAGTGGAAATGTCGCCGATGTGCGTCTCCTCTTAGGACTTGGATTTAACCCAAACGGTGACGGCAATTCGCGCCGCCCAATCGACGAGTCTGTCGCAGCAGGCCAACTCCCTGTGCTTCGAATGCTCGTAGAGCATGGCGCAATGATCGATCCTCCCATGAATGCCGAGACAACCGCACCTCTGGGTATTGCAGCCCATAATGGCGACATTCCTATCGCTCAATATCTCATTGCGCATGGAACAAGAATTGACGGACCTCCACTCTGTAGATTTACCCCGCTCGGTCTTGCCGCCAGGAATGAGCAGGCTGAATTCGCCCGGTTTCTTCTCGATAACGGCGCTGACATAAATGCCAAAAGCAGTGTTGGAAGCACCCCACTCATGGTAGCAGCCGCATATAGCGAGGCTGGAATGGCGAAATTCTTAATTACACATGGCGCACAGGTAAATGCTGTCAATCAATGGGGAAGCACCGCCCTGATCATTGCGGCGGCACAAAACGATGTCGACTGTGCAAAGATCCTGATCGCGCATGGCGCAGATATTCGCACAGTCAATCGAAAAGGGACGACAGCTTTAAAGAACGCGCAAAAGCATAAGAATCATGAAATGATTACTCTGTTGGAAAATGGAATGAAGACACAGGTTGCGAAGACAGTACATTAGCGCAGCCGAATAAAGCCTGCCCGATTGCGGCAAAATGGCTGCGCCTTAATCTTCCTCTACCTCATCATCTTCCGTAACCAGAAGATCGCGTGTGGAGACTTCGGGCTCTGTCGTCATCTGAGCCCGGAGCAATCCGGTCTGTGTCAGCATGACCGCGCCCATCGTCCCGGATTTCGGGTTGGCAATCCAGCGCATCATGGCCGAGAGGTGTAATTCCTTGAGGTACGCGAAGGAGAAGCCGTCGGTGGCCTCGGCGACTGCAACGATCGCTTCGGGATCGAGGCGCAGTTCGGGCTCGACTCGGCCATTCCATGCCGTCAAATAGCGTATCCGTTCCGCGAGAGCAGGAAGCTCGAAGTGGTACTTGCGATCGAAGCGGCTCGGCCGATCAATGATGGCGGTATCGAGGCGTTCCGCGTGATTGGTGGTGGCGAGGACGATAACGCCGGTGTTGGCTTCAAATCCGTCCAACTCATTTAGAAAAAACGAGCGGTTCTTGTCGCTGAGCAGGCTATCGAGATCCTCAAGGACCAGCAGGCAGGGAGTCGTTTCGCGAGCCCTTTCGAAAACAGCGCGCATGCTGCCATGTTCGCTGCCATACTGGGACGCCAGACTTTTCACATACAGGCAGGGGATATTTGTGCGATTGATGATTGCCTTGACCGCATGGGTCTTCCCATTTCCGGGAGGCCCCATCAGCAGAATACCGCGCTTCCACGGAATGCCGTAACGCTCATAAACAGCTCGCGACGCCAGAAAATGATCGATATCGTCGCGCAGCTCATCCACCAGTTCCGCGGGGAGAATCAGGTTATCGAAGGACGCAGCCTTGATCGCATTATAGAGTTCCGTGCTGCGCGTCCAGCCGCCCTCCATAAACACCAGAACTTCATCGTTCGTGGTATTGCTCCACTCCGATACCGTGGCGAAAAACGCTTCGCAGGCAGCTTTGTCATCGCCCACAATCCAGGCATGATTGCTGCTTCCATAACTGCTGTTGGGCCAGGTGAGCGAAATAACGACGAAGCTTTGTTCATTCCATGTCGCATCGAAAACGCCAAGGGAAATCGAGCTCCAAACTCCATGGGTCTGGGTCCAGTAAGAGATTAGCCGGTTATGCGCCAGCCCTGCGCTCACAAGGGAGCAAAAGCCATGCGCGGCGTATCGCTCCACATCGAAGCTGCAGCCATCGACACTGATGATGCCATGCTCCGGATAGAATTCCGCAATGAGCCGGTCCGCCTCATAGGCGATTGCATGCGATGGATGCGCAAGCGCTCCGCTGATCAAGTTCTTAATTTCCATTTATTAGCTCGTTCACTTGCCCGATAGATATTTCCGGCCACAATGCGAAGGCAAGTATAACCGATCTATCGCCAGGCAGGCTTGAAATGGTAAAGAAGATTTTGATCAGGCTTAAATAAAAAAGCTCTCAATGCCGAATGTTGAATTCTTATCCTTATTCCGTCATCAGGATAGAAGAATCATCCACACTCATTCACTGCTAAGGCAGAAAATCAGCGGCTGCAATTTGCCGGCCGGGCGCCCGCAATGCTTCCAAGAGATCACTTGAGTGGTAGGTTTGTAAGCTGCCGTATCCGGTATCGCAGGGTTCTCGGTAGACCTCGATTTGACGGTCTATCAGGTTGACGATCCAATATTCCGGGATTCCCGCGCCCCCATACAGGACTGATTTGACATTGCGGTCTGTGGCAAGGGTGGTGTCTGCAATCTCCACAACGAGGCAGATGTCTATCGGAGCGGGCTTGCGTGAGAGATAATCGCGCCAGGTGCCTAGGGCAACTGTGACATCGGGTTCGGGAGCGCTGGGGCGGGCATTGTCACCGATGGTGATTGGGACCTGAGTTCTTACCACAAACCCAATCCCAAAGACCTCCCGCAGGATCATGGCAATTGGATCGTTCAGCGCGGCATGCGCATCGCCGATAGGAGCCATATCGATCAGCTCTCCTTCAATGAGCTCCATACGCTTATCCTTGAAGACACCGGCTTCCACCATGGAATCATATTCATCTCGCGCCATTAAGTGGCGCTGCAGCCCTGTCGGAATGGCTTCGGACGCAAAACGCACTTCATGTTCAAGGATAGTCATGGATCTCACTCCTGATGCAAAACAGCTTCAGAAATAGGTGGCGATCTCTACCACCGGAAAACATCGGTCTAGTGATCACACGTAATATACCTCACCGTCATGTGCTGCAAAGTGGCCTGCCGATAAGCGCCCGGCCTTTCTAATCAAACGGCATACCATTGTGTGGTACAACAGTAATCAGCATGAGTTCGCTCGGGTTGCCTCGTGCATCCGATCAAGGATGAAAATGGACGCGCGATACGAAACGGCAAAAATACTGATTGTAGATGACCAGGCACTGAATATCGCTCTCCTTGAGCGCATTCTGCAGCGCGCAGGCATGCCCAACTTCAAATCGGTAACCAATCCGTGCCTCGTGCAAGATTTGCTCGACACCTTCGCCCCCGATATCATTCTGCTTGACCTGCAAATGCCGGTGCTCGACGGCTTCGGTGTTATGCGTATCGTCAAGGAACATTCCGGAAGCGACGTATTCCTGCCAATCCTTGTGCTCACTGCAGATTCTCTGGATGAAACCAGGAGAAAGGCGCTGACCGAAGGGGCAGACGACTTCCTGACGAAGCCGTTCGACCACACTGAGGTTACGCTGAGAACGCGCAACCTTCTGCGTACGCGCTTCCTCCACTGTGATCTTCAAATGCAAAACGCGGCTCTTGAGGAGAAAGTGCGGGAGCGTACGAAAGCTCTGGAAGAAGCTCATATGGAGGTGCTCGAACGACTAGCCAGAACAACCGAGGCCCGCGACGACAACACCGGAGAACATACCAGGCGCGTTGGCGCCCTGGCCGGACTGATTGCGGCCGCGCTTGGCTTGCCGGCGAAGGAGGCGGAGATGATCCAGTTAGCCGCCCAGCTTCACGACATCGGCAAAACCGGCATCTCCGACGATATTTTAGGGAAACCGGGCAAGCTAACCTCCGCAGAATATGAGACGATGAAGATGCACGCCGAAATCGGCGCGGCAATCCTTACAGGCAGCAGCGCCCCGATCCTGAAGCTGGCGGAAGAGATCGCCCTGACGCATCATGAAAAGTGGGACGGCACCGGTTACCCGAAAGGGCTGTCCGGCCAGCAAATCCCGCTAGCCGGACGCATCGTGGCCGTCACCGACGTATTCGACGCCCTGACCCACGAGCGGCCATACAAAGCGGCATGGTCGATCCCCGAATCCCTGCAGGAGGTGCAGCGGCTCAGCGGCCATCAGTTCGATCCCCAGGTTGTGGATGCAATGCTGCGAGTGATGCCTCAACTTGTCGGCCCCGATTAGCAGCGGGCTGCTTTACTTCCAGTTGCCGATGAGGATAAACGGCGCCCAGTAATAAGGATGCGCATACGGCGCTTTTCCATCACGCACAAACGCCGGAGCTGTCGCATCGCCTTTAGCGCGGGCCGTGCCGCGATCAGTGACAACAGCCTGCGCGGCAGCGACCTCTCCATGCAGCATGTCCAGCTGAGACTGACGAAGCGCATCCGCCTTCGAAACTTGACCGGTCGCCTGATGAGAGGCGTAGAAGTCCTTCATGAACTGCGGTGTGGATACATCCGACACCGGCCACAAGCTCGCCATCACCGCATGCGCTCCCTGACGCTGCGCAATGATCCCAAGCCCTTCCACCTCACGCCCATCCGCAGACGTATCCCCCATCGCGGTATCGCACGCCGAGAGCGTCAACAGGTCAACACCCGAAAACACATGCGGCATCGTCTTGATGTCCGAGAGCGTCAGTTCAGAACCGTCGCCCAGAAGCAGGAATGAGTCTTCATCGCGGCCGGGGCGGAATGCGAAGTGACTGGCGATGTGCACCACCTGAGGATGGCTGGCATCGAGAGACGCCATCAGCGAGGCGCGTGTGAAGGCAGTATCCAGGGCCGTCGTGCCGGGGATCGCGCCGGTGGTATTGTCCTTGCCGGAGATCACCTCAGAAAGCTCATTCGCCACTCCCCCAAGAGCCGCGAATGTCATTGTCTCTCCGGTAATGCCGTCCTTGAGAGTATGAGCCTGCGTTACGCCCAGTCCCAGCCCTGTCCATTTGCCCTCATCGGCCAGACCGAGGCGCGGCAGGCTGGCCCCGGTGAACTCGACATTGGCGTACCGTTCGACCAGGTACTGTTTGCCGTCGTAGAGGGCGGCGACGGGAATGTAGCGCAGAGGTCCGTCCAGCGACCAGAGCAGCGTTTGGGCATTTGCTCCGTCGAGGTCTTTCTGCGCGGGAGCAATGAGGATGTCGTAGAGCGCCTTGCCGAGAGGACGCGGGTCCAGGCCGGGGTTCTGCAAGGCATCACGGAAGGCAAAGATCTTCTTGTTGAGCTCGGCCGACGAGATAGTATATTCCTCGGCTTTCTGGGTCTGTCCGGTGACAACGATGATTCGGTACTTGTCGGGTTCAACAATGGTGTAGAGGGCAACGGCGCCGGGAGTGAGTAGTTCGGAGACGCCTGTGGTATCCTGCATGGCCTGTGCGGTGACATTGACCTTTGCTCCCTTCTTCTGGAGGGCATCGGCTTCATTTTGCAATTTGTCGAGGAAGCTCTGGAAGGCTTTGTTGGCGACTTGGAGGTCGGCTTCGGTCTGTGTGAGTTTCTTCTTGTCGGCTTCGGAGAATGTTCCATCGCCCTTGGCAGCCTGCCGTTGTTTCTGGAGGAGAACAGCCCGTGTCTCTCCGATGGCAGTGACTTTATCGGCGACAGCATCGTACCGCTTTTGCCAGTCGTCTTCGACAGGATTGAGGGCGACCTGCAGTTTCTCCCCTCCGGACTGTGCGGCGTCACGGCGGACAAAGTCAAGAAACTCATCGTCCTTAAGCATGCGCAGGACGACCTGGGCCTCCGGAATACGGCCCTGCTCGATTAATAGTTCAGAAAGCCGCCGATATGCATTGGCGTTAGCATTGAGGAATCCCCTTTGAAGATCCTGGCTTAAGTCTGTGTTGTCACGGCGAATTGATTGTAAAACATTTACGGACTGCTTATGAAAAAACACGGCAAGGAAGTTCAAATGCAAGCTTGAATAGGCATCAGCAAGATTAAACAAAATAAGGGATTCGGTAATTCTATCTTCTACCTCAGGCTGAATAGCTAATGCCTTCTGGTCATAAGTTATCGCTTTTTGCAGATCTCCCTGTAGGGCATAGATGCATCCGATATTGCCGAGTATCATAACCTCGCCCCGGCGATCGCTGGAATCCTCTGCGATGGTGAGGCCATGGTTTAAGTAATCAAGCGCTTTTGCATAGTTTTTCAAACTGACATAAGTATCTGAGATATTGGTAATCGCCAATACCTGACCATGCGGATCACCAAGTCCGTCGTATATAGGCAAGGACTTATTAAAGTGATCTAACGCCTCACTATCACGTCCTAATTGTCCCTCAATAGCGCCGATGCTTCCCAGTACTTTGGCCTCCAAAACTTTATTATCCAGCCCTGTTAACCGTCCTAGAGCCTGATTAAGATAGTCTAAAGCCTTATCGTGCTGTCTAAGTTTTTCATATACCAAACCAATATCATTCAGGAGCACCGCTTCGCCGACGTGATCATCCATTTCACGCGCAAGAGACAGCGCTTCACTATCATATCGGAGAGCTTTGGCGAACTGATTTAGAGCGCCATAATTCTCTCCAATGCTAACCAATGCCACTGCTTCCTCCACTTTGGACCCGACACGCCGATAGATCGTCAATGCATTTTGAAAATCTTCTTCGGCTTCGTCAGATTTAGACTGTTTATTAAGGGTAAGTCCTCTGTTAAGAAGCGTATCAGCCAAGGGATCAGTGGCGCCCAAATCCCGGTAAATCGATATAGCTTTGTTGTAACAATCTACAGCTTGTTCAAATTTGCCTTGAAGAGAATACAATTCGGCAATATTGCTTAGAACCAGAGGGGCATTGAACTTATTTTCGGATTGTTTCGCGTGATCAGAGGCCTGGTTGAAGCAATCCATGGCTTGCGCATATTGCCCCATGAAACGATACTGGCGCCCCATATTATTAAGCACCATTGTCATCTCCATTTCCAGACCAAGTTCTTTATCTAGCTTGAATGCCCTTTCATAGTAAGTCAATGCGGTAATACGCTTAAACGTTGAACTATATGCATTGCCAAGTAAGTTCAAGACAATCGCCTGCCTGGCTTTATCTCCGATGTCTGTTACTATAGCAAGCGCCTGATTGTAGTGCCCGATCGCCTCCTGATGCTGCTCCGCGTGCAAATAGATCTGTCCTATCTTTTCCAACAGCCAAGCCTCGGTATCACGATCGCCACGGCTGCGCGCATCAGCAAGGGCCGCGCGATAAGGGTCCAGAGCAGCCAGAGGTTTACTTAGCCGGTCAGCGATACGTTGAATCAGGCCAACGACAACAACTTCATCTTGCTCCTCATGGACACGATGATCGATCACAGCGGAATCGACGAAGTATTTTATGGCCTCCTGATGCTTGGACATATGCTCATAGCAGATGCCAATATCACAAAGGTCCCCTGCGGCCTCTTTTAGATCTGTCTTGATATCGTTATCATATAGCTTTTGGCGAGCAGCAAGTTCGGCAGGGTAGTCTCCGCGCTTGCGCGCCTCATCTGCCTCCTTCAGCAGCGCTAGAAGTGCCTTCGCGTCCTGTTGAGCATGTAATGCTACGCGGGGGATAAGCAGACTTAATGAGAGAATGAGGGTAAGGAGGGTTGTCTTGAGTTTTGGAGGCACTTGGTTGCTCCGGTCAGGAGCAGAAATCTGCTCCTGACCTTTCCGTTATGGGGTGGATGCAGGTGTGGCCAGAATGGCGGCTTCCGGGTCCAGTTTGCCGTAACCCCATTCAGTGTTGGGGGTGCCCCCAGTGAATTTATCGTGCTTGGCCGTTTTGATCAAGATGGCTTTGATCTTAGCCTGCGTGAACTTCGGGTTCTTCTGCAGCATGAGGGCGATGACGCCGGCAGTGTACGGCGCGGCGGCGCTCGTTCCCGACCAGGCGATGTGCTTGCCGTCGAGTGTGGTATTGGCGTTGTCGGGCTTGCCTTCGGAATCCTTGCTCAGCATGGAGCCGCCGGCAAGGGTCGAGATCGCGTATGTCCCGGGCGCGATGATCTCCGGCTTAACGACGTCATCGCGTCGATAGCCCGGGCTGCTGTATTCCGAAAGTCCGCCAAGTTCAAGGTTGAAGTGTGTGGTCTTGCCGTCGACATTGGACCAGGACGCCAGGCTATCGTAGGCTCCTACCGTAATAGCGCTCGTGCCGTTGCCGGGCGATCCCACCATAGCCTTCTTTACTGCGCCATAGCCGAACGAGGCGGTGTTGGCAAACGGCAGGTATAGATCGAATGCGCCGTTGCCCACATGTTCGCCGGCGCCGAAACCGGTGAGGAAGTAATGGCCCTCTGGGAGCGAGATTGATACCTGTATGTGCTTCTTATCGGCCGTTGGAAAGATCTGGATGGAATCAAGCAGAGTTTGCGCGCTTGCCGCGTCCTTGGGCGTGCCGAGAATCGCCGATTTGAGGACTCCCGCCAGGCTGGCGACAGCCAGAGTGGTCGACTTCCCATCAGCATCCTGCAGAAGGCCTAATGTTCCCATTATGCCGAGTCCCCAGTCATCGCCGGCGTCGAAGAAGCCATCCACCTCTGTCTGATCGTTCACATATAATTCTATCGTCTTGCTCTGGACATCGGCCTGCCCTTCCCGCTTCGGACCGAAGCGAGCGTGGGCGTGCATGTTCTGCTCCGCTTCATTGCCTGCTGCGACAACGACAGCCAGACCGGGCTTGGATGTGCGGATCAGCTCGTCCGTGGCAATTTCCGCGGCATCGCTGCCGTCATGCGGGCTGTCCTGCGTACCGAAGCTTTCACTGATGACGCATGGAAGTTTTGCATCCTGCGCTACCGCTGCCATCCATATTTGTCCACTCACGTATGAGGCGCTCGAATTGTGCTCGGGTGTTTTGACAATCAAAAGAAGAGCTTCGGGAGCTACCCCCGCGTACATGCCGGATGCAACACCCTTTGCCGTTCCGAAGCCGTTGCCCGCAGCGGTGCCGGCGCATGCAGTGCCATGTCCCTCGGTATCGCGCGTGCCGAGTTTCAATTTGCCGGCAAGCCCGTCATTGATCTGATCATTGGTATAAAGCGTACCGAAAGGCTTGTCTCCATCCTTGAACGGAGGCTCTGTGCCGATCTTGCCGCCGGAGGTGGTCCAGGTATCATCGGACTGGTCCCAGATCGCCGCGATCCGCGATTTTCCGTCGGCGTCAATGAAGTCGCCATGATGCCAGTCGATGCCGCTATCGATAACGCCTATGACAACACCTCTGCCGGTGAGACTGTGGTGGTCGAAAGAGGTAACAACCGGTTCAGGTCCACGCGCAGTTCCCACAACGGGCGCATCGCCGCGAGGAGACGGTGAGGAGGGTATGCCCTTAAGCGAATCGATCTTAACGACGATTGGGGAAAGCGTCAGCTTGCGCAGACCGGAGACCGGCT
>Ga0105238_10003862_pt1 | contig 14881 bp, 10 predicted proteins | sample KBSC34metaG_FD_81526 | JGI IMG/M metagenome (GOLD analysis project Ga0105238, IMG submission 81526) | Corn rhizosphere microbial communities from Kellogg Biological Station, Michigan, USA - KBS C3-4 metaG | ecosystem: Host-associated > Plants > Roots > Rhizosphere > Soil | place: Michigan, USA... | reverse complement strand
CCTCAACTGCAACAAATGTTGCAGAACTCGATGCAAACCATCGAAAAGGGAGAATAGGCAAATGGCAACTAAGAAAGCAGCCAAGAAGGCACCCGCAAAGAAGGCCGCGAAGAAGACCGCGAAGAAGAAGTAACGCGGGACTCCAACCAAAAAGGCAACACTTCGGGGGACGCAATAGCGTCCCCCGAAGTGTTTTTGCGCAGTGATGAAAGGTGCATGGATAAAGGCGATGACGCGACGTCGATGGATTGCAGAGAGATGGGATGAAGCTACTGCGAGGTTGAGTGGAGATCAGGCAGAACACTTGGTTCGCGTGCTGCGCGTGCAAGAAGGAGCGGAGGCAGACGTGGTTGCGGGAGGTCGCGTGTTCCATGCGGTAGTGGCCGGATTCTCGGATGGAGGAACAAGCGAGACTGCGGAGGTGAGGTTCAATTTGCTCGCCGAGGTCGAGTCGGAGCCCGCGATGCCCGTTACGCTGGTAATGTCGATTTTCAAGTTCGATCACATGGAGTGGGCAATCGAAAAAGCGACTGAGCTGGGTGTCGCTGCGATCGTGCCGGTGACTGCGAGAAGAACCGACAAGCATCTTGCGCAGGCTGCGATGAAGCGCGTGGAGCGTTGGCGACGTATCGCGCATGAGGCTTCGCAGCAGTCGCGTCGATCGGATGTGCCGGTGATCGAGGATCCGATGAAGCTGGCGGATCGCGTGAAGTCCGCAACCAAGCTTCAGCGAATCGTGCTGGCCGAGCAGGAGCGCGGGACTACGTTGCGCGGATTTCTGGATGAGGCGATCAGGAGCGCAGGAGCCGAGATACCGGAGCTTGAGATCGCGATCGGACCCGAGGGTGGATGGGCTCCGGAAGAGGCGGAGCTCTTTGAAGCGAATGGATGGAGAGCGGTCTCGCTGGGGCCGCGGATACTGCGGGCCGAGACTGCGGCGATTGCGGCGCTGGCTGTGGCGGGGTCGCTGGTGGAGCAAGAGAAAGTTTGAAGGACAGTGTTGTTCCCACCCTAACCGCGAGAAGCCGCGGTTTAGGGTGAGGCACCCGGCTGTCATGGTCGAAGGAAAGCATCTTCATCTCTCACTCATCGCGCTATGAGTGAGAGATGGATGGGGCACATTAACACCCTTACAGGGAGACGCCGCGTTTCCAGGGGATGAAGTCGTTCTGGCCGAACTCTTCGGCTTTGGTGAGGCGATTGCCGCTCGCCACTTCAATGCACAAGTCAAGAAGGTTTTCGGCGCACTTGGGGATGGTGGTCTCTCCGGTGACGATTCCGCCCGCGTCGAAGTCGATGATGTCGGCCATGCGCTCGGCCAGTTGCGAGTTGGTGGAGATCTTCATGACAGGCGCGACGGGGTTGCCAGTAGGTGTGCCGAGGCCGGTAGTGAAGAGAACGAGGTTCGCACCGGCACCGGCTTGTGCGGTAACACACTCGACGTCGTTGCCGGGAGTGCAGAGAAGCGTCAGGCCGGGAGTGGTGGCGTAGTTAGGAAAGTCGAGGACGTCGCGGACTGGAGCGATGCCGCCTTTGCGCGCTGCGCCGGCTGACTTGATGGCGTCGGTAATAAGGCCGTCCTCGATGTTGCCAGGCGAGGGATTCATCTCGAAGCCCGAGTGAACGGCCTTGGCGCGCGCGGAGTATGCCTGCATGAGGTCGTAGAAGCGCTGTGCGAGCTCATCCGAGGCGCAGCGGTTGATGAGTTCCTGCTCTACGCCGTGGAGCTCGGGGAATTCACTGAGGATGGATTTGCCGCCAAGCTCGCCGAGGAGATCGGAGATGTAGCCGAGGGCTGGATTGGCGGAGATACCACTGAACCCATCAGAGCCACCGCACTTGAGCCCGATGGTCAGTGCGGAGAGCGGAGCTGGGGCGCGCGTGACGCGATTGGCTTCGACGAGTCCGGCAAAGGTCTGCTCGAGTGCACCAGTCATGAGGACGGTCTCGCGGCCGGAGCGCTGCTGATCGAAAAAGAGGACGGGCTTGGACAGCTTGGAATCGCGGGCGCGGAGCTCGTCCAGGAGCATGGAGGATTGCGCGTTCTGGCAACCAAGGCTGAGGACGGTCGCTCCAGCGACGTTGGGATGGTGGATGTATCCGGCAAGGAGGCCGCAGAGTGCCTGCGCATCCTGGCGAGTGCCTCCGCAGCCACCCTGGTGTGTGAGGAAGCGTATGCCGTCGATGTTCGGGAAGAGGCGATCGGTGCGCGAAGGTGTTTGGTGTGAGTGCCCATTGGCCGGTTTCGCCTGCTGGGAGATCATCTGGCGCACGAGCGGACGATAGCTATTGTGGGCGCTTCCATAGCCGAGCTCTTCTTCAAGCGCCTCACGCATGCGGTCTACGTTGCGGTTCTCGCAGAAAACAAGTGGAAGGACCAGCCAGTAGTTGCGCGTACCTACTTGGCCGTCGGCGCGGTGGTAGCCCATGAAGGTGCGCGAGGTCCAGTGAGACGCATCGGGGAGTTCGTAGGACACGGGATGACGCTCAGCAGTGTACCCGTCTGTGCGATGCCGGATGTTACGCGTAGAGAGGAGGCCGCCGCGTGCAATGGGCTGCGTGGCTTCGCCGACCACCATGCCGTACATGAGGACGACGTCCCCTGGCTTTAAGTCGACGAGGGAGAGTTTCTGCTTTGCGGGAATGTTCTCTGTCACGGCACACGATGATGAGCCGTATTGGACGGTGACGCCAGGGGTAAGGGGCGAGAGAGCGACGAGGACGTTGTCGCGCGGATCGATCTGCAGAACATTTTCGGGCATCGGTAAACCTTGGATGAGCGGATTGAAAATCGAGCGCTCCTGCCAAGGATACAACTTGACGAATCGGCAGGTCGGCTATGATTCGCTATCATCGAGAGTTCGTGGGGGTGATGAGATGAAGGCGATTGTGCTGGAAGGACCTGGCAAAGCGAGTATGCAGGATGTACCTGAGCCGCAGCGAGGGGATGGCGAGGTTCTGCTGCAGGTGCGAAAGATCGGACTCTGCGGGAGCGATCTGAATTCTTATCGGGGCAGGAATCCGCTCGTGACCTATCCTCGGATCCTGGGACATGAGATCGCTGCCACGGTGAAGGAGTCGGGATCGAACGAGTGGCCAGTGGGGACGAACGTAACTCTGTCGCCATATCGAGGCTGCGGGCGGTGTGCGGCGTGCGAGCGGGGACGGCCGAACGCATGCAAGGATAACGAGACGCTGGGCGTGCAGCGGGATGGGGCGTTGACGGAATTCATAGCGGCTCCAGCGGAGAAACTCTTCCGCGCGGATCTTTCGCTAAAGGAGCTTTGTCTGGTTGAGCCTCTGACGGTCGGGTTTCATGCAGTTGGTCGTGGCCGCGTGGCCGCTGGGGACGCTGTAGCGGTGTTCGGTTGTGGAGGTGTTGGGCTGGGAGCGATTGCCGGCGCAGCGTTCAAGGGAGCTCGCGTAATCGGGATCGATGTGGATGACGCGAAGCTGGAGACCGCGCAGAGGGCCGGTGCTGCGGAGGGGATTAATTCGAAGAAGAGCGATGTACACGAGAGGCTCGCAGGGCTGACAAAGGGGCGCGGGCCGGATGCGATTATCGAGGCAATTGGATTGCCTGCGACGTACCGTTCGGCGGTGGAAGAGGTCGCGTATACGGGGCGGGTGGTGTACATCGGATGGGCGAAGGAGCAGGTGGCGTATGAGACACGACCCTTCGTACATAAGGAGCTCGACATCATGGGATCGCGAAACGCAATGCCAGAGGACTTCAGGGAAGTGATCCGGATGCTCGAGGCGAAAAGGTTCCCGGTCGAGGAGACTGTGACGCACACGGTGCGAATCGATGAGGCTCCGGCGATTCTGGACGCGTGGAACCGGGAGCCGGAGCGGTTCACGAAGATTATGGTGGATGTGGGCTGAAGCTTGCAGGGCTGAAGCCCTAGTTTCAGTTCGCAAGACTTTTGCCCGGCTAAAGCTGTGCCCAGTTACAAACCCTCTCATGATGAAGCTTCTCAGCGCCCTAGGAAGCCGTGCCGTTGCAAAGCAAGATCACTCTAGTTCCACACTTTTTTACCTGCAGAGGCTTCAGCTTAAAGGTGTGCGAAGTGGAGGAAGAGGCCAGCGAGAGCGCCCCCAACGAGCGGTCCAACGACAGGGATGGGTGCGTAGCTCCAGTTCGATCCGCCTTTGCCGGGGATTGGAAGGATTGCGTGCGCGATGCGGGGTCCAAGATCGCGGGCGGGGTTGATCGCGTAGCCTGTGGTCCCGCCGAGCGAAAGGCCGATGCCCCACACAAGGCTGGCTACGAGCCACTGGCCCACTCCCGCTGAGGGCGAGACGCCGTGAGAGAAGATTGAGTTCGCGACGAGGACCAGAACCATGGTGCCTATGACTTCGCTGACGAAGTTGGCGGACGGGTGATTGATCGCCCCGCTAGTGCAGAAGATTCCAAGCTTGGCACCGGGGTCGGGAGTGAGGGACCAGTGCGGGGCAAAGTGCAGAGCCATGATGGACGCCCCGCAGATGGCGCCCAGGAATTGTGCAGACCAGATTGAGAGAAGCTGCGAGTAGTTGCCGCCAACAATGCTGGTAGCCAGTGTGATGGCGGGGTTGAGATTGGCTCCCGGGCTGCCGAAGGCCTGCGCGACTAGTACTCCGCAGAGTACAGCGATGGCCCAGCCGGTGGTGACGACCATCCAGCCGGCATCAGCTGCATAGGTGCGGCGAAGGCTGACATTGGCACAGACGCCATTGCCGAGAAGGATAAGAACAAGAGTTCCAAGGAACTCACCAAACCAGACAGAGTGCATATTTTTCTTTCCTGTATGGATGCGGAATGAGTGTCGCAGATGGAGAGGGGCTTGGGCAACGTAGAACGCTGGTCAGGTGCTTGAGACTGTCTTGGCGTTGCAATGCAGGAACTCGACCGGGACGGATGTGCGAAGGGTGTTCTGGATTTCGGCGACGGTTTTCGACGATGGCAAGATCTTCATTGTGGTTTTGCTGGCGTCTCCTGAGAGCTGTTCGAGGCAGTTGGGTTGTTTGGCCATTGACGGAGCAGAGCATCGACGACGGTGTGTCCGACTCGATAGGCGGCTTCAAGGGAGGGCAGGTATGCGCTGTAGGTTCCGATGCGCTGGTGAGCAAGGCTCTCGGCAGCGGTCAATCCGCGAGGCTGCTGGTCATAGTTGCTGACGGTGCGGAGGACCAGAATGCGGTGCCACTCGACGCGACCGGCGGCGGCGAGGAATTTCAGCGATTGCAGTGTGCCGGTGTCTTCCATGCCTGTGGTGGTGAATAGTCCTTTGCCATTGGTGAAGTAGCTCACCCATTCGTTGGCCCAGGCGTCGTTCAGTTTTCCATGCCAGAAGGTCGAACTTGATATGGTGTCGCCGATCGCAACGAATGGTGGTCTCTGTGCGGCCGCGCCATCGAATGGTGCGCGGGCTGCTTTGAGAGTTTCGCTGTCGGGGAGGGTCGTGTTGCGGCTGGTGTCGAAGGCCCACTGTGTGAGAGCGGCGTCGAGACCATACGACTGCCCGTCGGGCGGAGTGGCGGGAGGTTCGAAGGGGCGAGTCTTTCGGAGGGGGATATATCCAGTCGACCAGTCTCGTGGAATCTCGCGGGAGTCGATCTCATAGCCGAGGTCGCCATCTACGACGTAGCGGGCCCATGCCGCTGACCCGAGTGAGATGCGGTTGGGATTGCCGCCGGCGATTCCGGCCACGATCCAGTAAGCGCGGCCGAAGTCGAAGCGCGGGTCGAGACCAACGGCCATGACAGTTGCCGCGGCGTGGGCTGTGCCGGCCCCGGTGAGGATCGCCATCTCTCCCTGATTGTTCATGCGGACGGGATGGTAAGCATCCGGCATTGGGTAGACCTGATCGAGGTGATCTCGTTCTACCCAGTTCTGGAGTTCTCCCGGAGTGTCGCCGGTGTCGTTGCCGACCTCAAACATAGCGACGATGACAACCTTGACTGGAATAGGATTTGATGTCTTCGCGAGGCAAAGGCTCGGAGCCGCACTTAGTAGGAGCAACGAAGCAAAAACGCGCAGGATCATTGATGCGATGGTAGAGCAAATGTGAAGGTCATGTTGCGGGAGGTTTGTGCGATGATCGCGCTGCAGCGGTAAATTCGTGCGAAATATGATTTCCGGAAATACTTATCGAATCTTCATTCTGTTTCATAGAGATTAGTTGGAAGAACGCGCGAATGATAGCCAGGAAATCATCGTCTATTCACATTCTTTATAGGTTCACAATCGCTGTTGAGATAAACTTAGATCATCGCAGCGACAGTTAGATCGCACTGCCGGGCCTGTAAGGTTCGCGGGCGATAACCTTCACTCTTCCTCGCATTGTTTAAAAAGCGAATCTCTTGTCAGGCGCGCATGTGTTGTGCGTTCTTTGCTTCTTCTGCGCGGAAATGAACTCATCCATTCATGTTCGGTACCAACCCTGGCACCACAACTTTAAGGAGACCCAGACGCATGATGTCCAATCTTTCGATCGGCAGAAAGAGCCGCAGTTTCGTTATCGGTGTGCTTGCCTGTTTATCGATGTTTGCATTGTTTACGAACACACTGCACGCACAAACAGCCGGAGCGGGCACTATCAAAGGCACGGTGACAGATTCCAGCGAGGCATCTGTTGCCGGGGCGATCGTAACTGTCACGAATGCTGATACCGGGGTCGCTCACGAATACACATCGAATGGGGCGGGCCTTTATGTTGCGCCGTTCCTGCAGCCGGGACACTATACGGTGGCGGCAACCGCGACCGGCTTCGGCAAGGTGAGCGCAAACAATCTGACCTTGCAAGTTGGACAGACGATGACGATCGACCTGGGCCTGAAGGTGCAATCGGGCTCGACGACGGTTGAAGTCTCGGGTGAGACTCCGATTTTGAATGCCGAGCAGACCGAGGTCAGCCAGGTGGTGGATCAGCAGATCATTCAGAACCTGCCGGTGAACGGGCGCAACTGGAGCGATTTCGTGCTGCTCACGCCAAATGTAGTACAGGACGGCGGCACGGGGCTGGTCAGCTTCCATGGAATCAGCGGCCTGTACAACCAGAATTATGTAGACGGCGCTAATAATAATCAGATGCTTTTCAGCGAGGCGCGCGGCCGTTCTTCGGGCGCTCCATTTGTTTACAGCCTGGATGCGATCAAGGAGTTCCAGGCGGAGGCCTCGAATTACTCCGCTGAGTTCGGACAGGCCGCGGGCGGCCAGGTGAATGCAATCACGAAGAACGGGACGAATGACATGCACGGCGACCTGTTCTATGCGTTGCGCTATCCGAGCTTTAACGCTCTTGACCCCGTCAGCAAGTGGTCTGCTCTTTTCAACCATGGAAACCCGTTTCTGTTGACGCAGCCGGTGCATCAGCAGCAGGGTTTTGGCGGCAGCATTGGCGGGCCGATCAAGAAAGACAAGCTGTTTTACTTCCTGACGTCAGATAACTTCCGGCGCACGGGACGCGCGTTGTATTACGAGACGAATACCGTGACCCAGACGCCGACGGATACGTTCACGGCAACCAACGTGATATCTCCGAACCAGTGCCCGACAACGATCACGAGCGTGCAATGCACTTCAGGCATCGATTTCCTGCTGGGCCTGCAGAGTGCGCCGCGACGCTTCGCAAAGGAAACCCTGATCTTCCCGCGTATCGATTATCAGCTCAATTCGAAAAACCTGATCTATGCGAATTTCAACTTCGCGAACTTCGATCAGACGTTCGGATACGCGCCAAACCCGACGTACTCGAACACGTCTGCCAGCACAAATGCACCCACCAGCTATCATGAGCGGTTCCTGATCGCGCACTGGACGTCGACGATCACCAGCACCGCAGTGAATGACCTTCGCTTCCAGTGGGGCCGCGATCTCGAGACTGCCGGTGCGAATGCCTCAGGACCGAGCATCAGCATGGGAGCCGAGATTTACGGCATGCCCAATGCGCTTCCGCGCACGGCTGAGCCCGATGAGCATCGGTATCAATTCACGGATGTGTTTAACAAGGTGTTCGGCAAGCACACGGTAAAGTTTGGCGGCGATGTAAACCTGGTGCACGAGGTGATGATCAACCTGTTCCAGGGCGGCGGTATCTACGGGTATTCGGGCAATGTGACGCAGGAGTTCCAGAACTGGATTGTGGATGCGTTTGCCGGGCAGCCTGGAAATACCGATCCGTTTGCGGGATCGCACTACAACACGTTTGTCCAGACGATCGACCAGGTCAATTCTGTTGAGAGCGGGAAGGCCGGGAACGACGATTTCTGGATGAAGATGTACGACGGTTTTGCGGAGGATACCTGGAAGGTGAGCCCGAAGCTGACGCTGAATCTTGGTGTCCGTTACGACGTTCAGCTTACGCCGGATCCGGTAATTCCAAATAAATCGTCGGCGCTCGCAGCGAAATACAACACGACGATCAAGAACGTGACCGATCGCGTTCAGCCGCGGCTTGGATTCTCGTTCAGCCCAAATGCATCCACGGTGCTGCGGGGTGGGTATGGCATCTTCACAGGTCTCAACCAGGGAAGCACGTACTATGCAATGCGGGTTGAGAACGGTGAGTACCAGATCAACTACAACTACAACGGATGTAACGCTTGCACGCCTACGAATGGCATACCGGCAACTCCAGCAGCGCTGCAGTTTCCGAATGTGCCGTTCCTGCCGCCGGGACCTCCATTGTCGGCGGCGCTCTACCCCAGCGGAGGTGCGGCGCCTACTGTTACTGGTGTGACCGCACTGTCATCGGCAAGTTTCCACGGTCTTTCACCTGACTTCGTTCCCCCGCTCACGCACGAAATGGATCTAGCGCTCGAGCAGGCAATCCCGGGAAAAATGTCGCTGTCGATTGGGTGGGTTGGAACGCGTGCCCTGAGATTGCCGGTCTTCCTTGACGCAAACCTTGTGGGACAGACACCGCATGGGACGCGGTCGTTCAATGTCACGTATCCAAATGGACAGACGAACCTGATGACTGTGCCTTACTACCTGGCGACGGATCGCATCGATCCGACGCTGACTTCGATCAATGCGGGATTCAGCGTTGCGAATTCTTGGTATCACGGGATGGCGGTTACGATCCGTCGGCCGTTCGACCATGGACTGGAATTGCTGGTGAACTACACGTGGTCGAAGGCGCTGGACGACGACCAGGTGCAGGGCGCGTTCGGTACGTTCTACGGCGGCAACCCAGTACTCGATCCTAATAATCTGAAGGGTGAGTACGGTAGGTCAGACATCGACATGCGCGGGCGCTTCGTGGGCACACTCATATACAAGCCGTCGATTCCATTCAGCAGCCGAATCATGAGGCAGGCTGTGAACGGCTTCACGTTCTCGGGTACGGCCACGGAGTCCACGGGATTCCCGATCGTTGCTTCGATGAACAGCCCGGGATCGGTGATCAAGAGCACGCCGGCAGCGGCGGATGGAAACATTTACGGTGGAGCTATAAGTTCGGGATCGGGCGCACCCACAACGGGCCGTCCGCCGCAGATTCAACGTAACAGCCAACCGGGACCGGGTGTCCGCAACATCGACTTCCGGGTAACCCGAGAGGTTCCGGTCCACGAGAAGATGCATTTCGAGTTCATCGCAGAAGCATTCAATCTGATGAATCACACGATCATCTCGAGCACCAACACTGCGTTTGCTACTCAGCTTGCGCCGACCGGTGCAACGGGTGCTTGTCAGACCGTGGCTGTTGAAGCAAGCTCACAATTTGCGGGTTGCATTGTGCCATTTGTCTCGACAACGCCATCGGGAGCCTTCGGCGTAATGACTACGACGAACAATGCTCTTTACGGTCCGAGGCAGCTGCAGCTTTCGGGTAAGTTCTTTTTCTAGCTCAAAGCGGTTCTCAGGGCGTGCCGGCAGTTGCCGTCGCGCCCCTTTTCTTTTGAGCGAAGGAGTCGGGCAGAATAGGATGACATTGCGAAGTCCAGCACTAGATTCTCGTATCAATCGAGGTGGAGATAATGCAGAGGCTGTTGGCACCACTGGCTATAGTGGCTTTGTTGGGGGCGGCGAGCGCGATTGGGAGTGCGCAACAGGGTGGACATCACTGGGCGCTTGTGGTGCATGGCGGCGCGGGCGTGATCGAGAAGTCACAGCTTGGACCGGAAGGCGACAAGGCGTATCGCGCCGGTCTGGACAAGGCAATTCACGCGGGTGCGGCGGTGCTGGACAAGGGTGGTGCAGCGCTCGACGCGGTAGAAGCGGCGCTTCACGTGCTGGAGGAAGATCCGCATTTCAATGCGGGTAAAGGCGCGGTGTTCACGCGCGAAGGCAAGAATGAAATGGACGCGTCCATCATGAACGGGTCGGATCTGAAGGCGGGCGCGGTAGCAGGAGTGCAGCTCGTTCACAGTCCGATCAGCGCGGCGCGAGCGGTGATGGAGAAGTCGCCGCACGTGATGATCGCGGGACGGGGAGCGGATGAGTTTGCGGCGAGAGTGGGATTGAAGATGGAGGAGCCAAGCTACTTCTTTACGGAGAGCCGGTGGCAGGGGCTTTTGAAGGAGTTGAAGAATAAAGGATTGCCGAGTCCGCCGCGGCCTGCAGGGGTGCCGAAGGAGGGTGAGCAGATTCCGGTGGCCGTGGTGGATGAGGCGGAGGATTCCGGAGTTCATGGGACTACGGGAGTGGTCGCGCTGGACAGGAACGGAAACATCGCCGCAGGGACGTCGACTGGCGGGATGCAGGCGAAGCTGCCAGGGCGCGTGGGTGATTCGCCGATTATCGGAGCGGGAACGTATGCGTCAAACCAGTCGTGCGCGGTGAGCGGGACAGGAACGGGAGAGTACTTCATCAGGCTGGGTGTGGCGCGCGAGGTTTGCAACCTGGTGTACTTCAAGGGGATGAAACTGCAGGATGCTGTAGATCACGTGATCCATAAAGAGCTGGAGGATCTGCATGGCGACGGCGGAGTGATTGCAATTACTCCGGATGGGCAGCTGGCGTGGAGCTTTAATACCCCGGGGATGTTTCGAGCCAAATTGGTCGAGGGCGGCCAAGTGCAGATGGGGATCTATAACGACGAGCCGTAATTTGGAAGATCCGGATATTTTGCTGACAAACGCGCTCGGCAGAATGAGTAGGCTGATCTCATGGCCCTGAAATTTACGACGTCGTATATCGAGGACGCGCTGGCGGTCTTCCGGCAATACAAGCAGCTTGGCGAGAGAGCGATGACGCAGGTTGCGGATGAGCAACTGTTCGCAACTCTAGATGAGGAAGCGAATTCGATTGCCATCATCGTGAAACACCTCACGGGTAACATGCGCTCGCGATGGACGGATTTTCTGACCAGCGATGGCGAGAAGGCGACGCGGAATCGAGACAGCGAGTTTGTGGATCCTCCGGAGACGCGCGAGGCTCTGCTGCGTGAGTGGGAACAGGGATGGGCTTGCGTGTTTGCGGCGATCGAGCCGCTGACGGAGATGGACCTCTCCCGGAAGGTCACGATTCGCGGCGAAGCGCATTCTGTGATGCAGGCAATCAATCGACAGCTTGCGCATTATCCAATGCACGTCGGGCAGATCATTCTGATAGCGAAACACTATGCGGGCGCAGGATGGCAGACACTCAGCGTCGCGCGCAACCGTTCGGCGGAATATAACCGCAAGGTGGTGGCTGGAGAAGCTAGTCAGCGGTAAGCTGCGCAAACCTCAGCGAATCACCTCAAACTTGTCAAAAGCCAAGTTACAAACGGGGCAGCGTTCCTGTTCTTCTCGTGTCTTTGTCGTGAAGCCGCAGGCCGAACAAACGTAGAAATCGCAGACTGCTGCTGCCCAGGAACCTTTCAGCTCTCTCTCGACGAGTCCGATGGCTTCGGCGTAGAGGTGAGCGTGGGTTTTCTCAGCTTCCATCGCCCATACGAAGGTGCGCTTTGCGATGGGAATGTCGGTTGCAGAGGCTTCCGCGATGAACGCAGGGTACATGGTGTCGATTTCGTGCTGTTCGCCGTCGAGCGCGGCTTTCAAGTTCTCGAGCGTCGACTTCACTTCAGCCGGATGGATCACGCATTTTGCGTCGCAGCCAAGCTGCTTGAGGACGCGAGCATGATTGGAGGCGTGAATCTTCTCGGCACGCGCGGCGGCACGGAAGAGGCTTGCGGCGCCATGCCAGCCGTCGGTGTCGGCTTTGGCGGCGAAGGCTACATATTTGGAATGCGCGTTTGACTCGCCTTCATAGGCGGCAAGCAGGTTTGCGACAGTTGTAGTATTCGCAAGGAGTGAGCTGGACATTCTTACCCTCCGGTCTCTCAATGACAGGGTAGAGACACACCGTCCGAAGGGGCTGTGATAACCGCTACAAAGTGAAAGGCCATCCCGAAGGATGGCCTCTGTTGGTTTTTGAGATCGATTATTGAGCCGTTACGCCGTTGGCGCGGGCTTCCGCTTTCTGAGCGAGCACCTTGTGAGCGTTGTCTTCGAGGGCCTGAGCTTCGGGCAAGTAGGTAAGCGCCTTCTGGATCATTGGATCCCAGTCGGCAAAGACCCGGAGACCTTGCTGGGAACCGAACTGGCTGCCAATGACTTCTTTCTTGATGTTGCTCTTGATCCAGTCGAGGTTGTCATTGACCTGCTTGTCGCTTATCGCAATCTCAAGCGGAGACGAAGTGATGTATTGCTTGAACTCGCTAAGAACGGCGTCGTCCACCTGGAAATTGCGATCCACAGTCCGATTGGAAAGATAATGTGCGACGAAGTGGAAGAAGGCTGACTTGTAGATCAGTTCTTCCTGAAAGTGGTTGGGCTTGGGAGAATCGATCTTCTGGTCGGGCGTAATTCCACCGCCGCCATAGACGGTGCGACCAGAGTCGGTCATCTTCACTTCGCGATTCGTCGCCCCCGGGGCAGTGGCACCGGCGTGATTGTAGTAGTAGTCGTAGAGGGAAACGCCGGAGTAGTTGCGCTGGATGAGGCGGCCGGACGGCGTGTAGTAGTGATAGGTGGTCAGCGCGAGGCCAGTATTTTCGCTGAGATTGTAGACGGTCTGAACGAGGCCCTTGCCAAAGGTGGTTTCACCGACGATGAGAGCGCGGTCGTGATCCTGCAGCGCACCGGAGACAATCTCGGCTGCGGAGGCGGTGTTGCGATTGACGAGAACCACGATGGGGAACTGCTTGCCGCCATTGCCATGCGTCGCGGTGTAATTCTGATCGGGATAGGCGCGGCCACGCTGCGAGACGATTGTCTGGCCTTTGCTGAGAAGGTGGTCGCAGACTTCGACAGCCTGGCTTAGGAGACCGCCGGGGTTGCCGCGGAGGTCAAGAACGAGACCCTTGAGATCGTGGAAACCGTCGATGGCCTGGTTGACTTCCTGGGCAGTGGTTTCCTGGAACTGGGTGAGATGGATGTAGCCGACGCCGGGGCGAATCTCGTATTTGAGATCGACTGAGGGATGTGGGATCTCGTCACGCACCAGGTCAAAGGTGAGTGGCTTCGGCTGCACGTCGCGAACTACGGAGACCTGAACATGCGTGCCTTTGGGTCCTTTGAGGTTCTTGGCCACCACATCCGAGGTCATTCCCTCGGTGGACTTCCCGTCGATGGCGGTAATGATGTCGCCGGGACGGATACCCGCACGGAAGGACGGGGTACCCTCATACGGCGTGATCACGTAGACCTTGTTGTTCTGCTGCTGGATAACCATGCCAACGCCGTAATAGTGGCCGCGCTGATCTTCGCGCATCTTGGCGTAGGCCTTGGGGTCATAGAAATTGGAGTGCGGGTCGAGAACTCGGAGCATGCCCGGGATGGCGCCGTCATAGATGGCGGTGTCGGCCCGGTCGCCGGAAATCGGCTCGGCGTAATTCTGTTCGACGAGAGCGTAGACGTCGGTGAAGGATTTCAGGCTGTCGCGAATCTGGCTCTCATCCTGAGAGGATTGTGCTCCCACCCTGCGCTGCAGAAAGGTGCCAGCGACGGCACAAACGGCGAAGAAGAGAATGAGGCTGAAAATTGCCCGGCGGGCAGGGGGGGTCATGCGGGAGGTACCTCCGAAGTGCGACAGCTACAGGCGCCTCCGAGGCACCTCGCAGGCCAAACCTGGGCTAAAGTATAGCACTGGCTAATTTGACGCCGGTTTCGCGGTTTCGGATAGCTGGTTACCGATGTTGCAGAGGGGCACGCTCCGATTCGGGACGGGCAGCGCCAGCCCGGAATCGAGCTCGGGTACGCGTTTCTTTTGCTGCCCCGGGATTTACAATGACGTCTATGCGTAAGGTGGTCTCTGCAGACCCCCTTGTTGTGTGCCAACTATGACATTGAGAATCCTTCGTATCCCCGGAGCGCTAGCGCTCTCTGCAGTCCTGTTCACCGGTCTGACCTTCGCTCAGCAAAAACCGAGTTCTACGGAAAGCCCTTACGGTGGCACGACCGTGGAAGAGATTGTTGCTCGCGTCAATAACCAGATCATTTCGAAGTCGGACTATAACCGTGCCCAGAATGAGCTAGACCAAGAGATGCGGCAGCGGGGATCGAGCATGCAAGAGATCTCGGATTCGCATAAAGACTTGCTGCGCAACCTGATCGACCAGCAGCTCTGGCTGGCCAAAGGTAAGGAACTCGGCATCACGGGCGACACGGAGTTGATCAATCGACTCAACGACATACGAAAGCAGTACAACCTCGCCACGATGGAAGACCTGGAGAAGGCGGCGAAGGACCAGGGAGTGTCGTTTGAGGATTTCAAGGCCAATATTCGCAACCAGATCGTCACGCAGTCGGTGATGCGGGATCAGGTTGGGCGAAAAATCCAGCCCACTCCGGGAGAGTTGCAGCGCTACTTTGAGGCGCACAGGCAGGAGTATGCGCAGCCGGAAAGCGTGAAACTCGGGGAGATCCTGATTTCGACGGGAACGAATCCCGACGATCAGCAAAAACT
>Ga0105238_10003859_pt1 | contig 14883 bp, 14 predicted proteins | sample KBSC34metaG_FD_81526 | JGI IMG/M metagenome (GOLD analysis project Ga0105238, IMG submission 81526) | Corn rhizosphere microbial communities from Kellogg Biological Station, Michigan, USA - KBS C3-4 metaG | ecosystem: Host-associated > Plants > Roots > Rhizosphere > Soil | place: Michigan, USA... | reverse complement strand
TGCGCGCGCAGGGATTCGCCGTCGGACAATTCGACATCGACACCGGTTTCGTCCTGCGTGAAGCCGGTGACCTCGCGATTGCGATGGATCGTCACGCCCAGTTCGTCGATCCAGCCGGCAAGAATGCGCTCGATATGGTTTTGCCAGAGGCCGAGCGAGTACGGATGGCGCGTGGGAAAGTCGCTGATGTCCAGATGTACGCCGGCGAAGTATCCCGGTTGGGTTTGTTGTCCTTCCGCAAGGAAGCGCTCGGCGATTCCTCGCTGGTCGAAGATCTCGAGCGTGCGCGAGTGCAGACCACCCGCACGCGCGCCGGCAAGTTCCTGGCTCGCGCGTCGTTCGACGATCGCGACGTCGATCTTCGCCAGCGCCAACTCGCCTGCCAGCATCAATCCGGTCGGGCCTCCTCCTGCAATCAACACCGCATGTGTACGCATCCGCACGACTCCCGTTTGAAAACGGCGGCGATCGTGCAGCAGGTCAGGGGGCTGGTGGCAAGCCCCCGGGGAAGATATAGTGTGGAAGTGGGAAGAGTCCCTGGAGCATCCGGCGCTCGCCTACCACGGCCAAGTCCGAATCACGCAGGGCGATTGCCTGGTTCGATCGCAGCCAGCTCTGCGGCAATACCTCTTCGAACACACCGCCCGAACACACCGCATCCAAGCGCATGTCGTCGTGTTCGTCATTTCCCGGAAATGGGAACGAAGCAAACAATCTTCGCGATTGCCTCGTGCGTGCGCCAGTTCTACTGGAATCCGTTGGCGAAGATCTGGTCCGGTTGCAGTTCGTAGGCGCCGATATCCGCATTGTCGCCGATCGGTCTTGGCGCGCCGCGCTGATCAGTGGTCACGTCGCCGGGCAGTGGCGAAGACCCCGGTCCTGCGTTGATGGCGCACGAGCCGGCCAGCAGCGCCATGGTCTGCGTCGGTCCGCCATTGTTGGCAAGCGGCCCCAGGTGAAGGTTCGTGCTGGGCGAGCAATTGGTGATGGTGTCGCCCGGCAGCGTGACGAAACCGACTCGTGTGACGATGTTGTAGGCGCCTGTCACCGCCTTTTGTGGAAAAGTATAGATATCGTTGCTGGAATTGCCGCTGATGATATTGCCGAACATCGTGGCGGAATTGGAAAAGTTCACGCCGCCGGCCCGGTCGTTGACCGGCATGGCGGTATTCGCCACGATGGTGTTGAAGTAAAGGTACATATCGGTCGCGTCCAGCGCACCGTAGCCGAAATACCCGCCGAAATTGCCGGTAAACGTCGAGTTGATGACTGTTGCATTGCCCGCGGTCATGCCGCCCGTCGCCTGGCATTCGCAGTCGCCAGAGGAATTGTCGGCGATCGTCGAGTTAACGAGCGTCGCATCGTTTAACACCTGGATTCCGCCGGCGCCTGAGGTGCTGGTGTTGTTCGAAACCGTGATGCCGGAAAGTTGCGTCGTGTACGCATAGATCCCACCGCCGCCCGAGGAGGTGGTATTGCCGCTGACGGTCGAGCTGCCGCCGCTCGTAGTCACCTTATACGACCATACGCCACCACCGGCGCCAGTCGTGCCGGTATTGTTCGAGATCGTGCTGGCGTTCAGATCTACACCCTTATAGGCATATACGCCTCCGCCGAGGACCTGCGTCGTGTTGCCGATGATCATGCTGTTGCTGACCGTGGCGTAGCCATTGAAACTGAAAATACCGCCGCCGCTGCCGACCGTGACCGTGTTGTTGCTTATCGTGGATCGGGCGATGCTCAGCGTCGTGTTCTTGCAGGTGCTGCCGCCATTGGTGCCCTTGATGTAGTCGGAGACGTAGATGCCGCCGCCGTTCTTGCTGGCGCTGTTGGCGCTCACCGTACTGCGATAGAGACTCAGCGCGCCACAATCGACGGCCACGCCGCCACCGGAGACAACCGCAGAATTCGAATTCACCTTGGAGTTGGAAAGAGAGAGCGTGGCATAGCCAATCGCACGAACGGCGCCACCCGATTCGACGACAGAGCCATTCGTGAAAGCGACACCGTCGATACTCAGATTGCCGGACGTGCTGAGCAGCCGGAAATTCGGCGTGCCGCTGACCGTGCTGCGGGTCAGCGTGATTAGTGGATTGTGGCTCGCATCGGAGGCGCCGACGATGCTGACAGGCTTGCTGATGCTCAGTGCGGAATTGTTGTCGCTTGCCGAGGGCACGACAAATTGAATTGTCGTCATCGTCGTGCCGAACGACAGCACGATGCGGTCGTTGTTGCCGTCGCCCGCCGCGCAGCCGCCGAAATGCGCCGCCAGATTGAGTGCCGCCACCGCATCGGGCAGTGAACACGTGCTGTCGTTGGGATTGGCCGGATCGCCGCGCGAGTCGGTCACGGTGATAGTCGCCGCTTGTGCGGCGCCGGCGAGGCAAAGCGCCACCGCGGCAGCGAGCGGTGCCCGCATGCAGCCCAGCCGGCTGGATGTGCCAGCAACCATCGAGTAGTTCACGTGCATGCGCCTTCCCCCAGCCTCAAACGGCCAAGGGAAAACTACTCTTTAGCGACAACAATCGCAATTGGGAACGGGCCGGGGAGGCACCGCGAAGTTCCATGTAGTGCGTAGGCTGGGCTGCCAAGCCCAGCATCTGTTTCTAGAACGCTGGGCTTGGCAGCCCAGCCTACATAGGCGTAGCCCGCGCGTGCTGCACACGCGGGCGCTCTCGACCTTCACGTTGCGATCCGGTCAGTTCTCGAAACGAGCCGCAAAGATGCCGTCGCGCAGCGCGGTTTCGCCCAGTGCGACCGGGCCGCCGCCTACATTCACCGCGGTATCGTACGTGTCGGCATTGTTGACGATGTTGATGAAATGCAGCTTGTTGGTATCGGCGTCGGCGGCAAGCAGGCGCGTGCCGTCGGGCGAAATTGCCATGCCCTGCACCGAGAAGACATTGGGATCGTCGAGGTCGTGCACGACCGGGTCCGGATTCGTCGCGGTGTTCTCGGCCGCTGCGGTGTCGAACGAGAGAATGTGGCCCAGGCCGGTGCCGACATAGCCGCGCTTGCCCGAAAAGTTGATGGCAATGCCATTCGGCGAGGAGAAGCCCAGGCCGAAGGTGCGCAAGACCACCAGGATGGGTTTGTGCGTCATCGGGTCGACTTGCATCGTATCGACCACCGACACGGAGCTTTCGGAGTGGTTGACGACATAGACGCGCGCGCCGTCCGGGCTGACGGCGAGCGCGTTCGGATTGGCGCTTTGGCTTTGCGGATCGGCGCCGACCGCAACGCAGTCGGCGTCGGTCACGCTGGCGGGGGGCGCGGCGGTACTGAACCGGCACAGGCGCTGGCCGACCGAGGCGTCAGTCACGTAGGCATACGTACCGGCCGGGTTCAACTTGACGTCATAGGGCTTTGCAAACGCGAGCCCGGAGAGATTGGCGAAATCCACCTGGGTGACCGCGGCGCTGCCGGTCATGGTCGTGTCGATGATCGACACGCCGCTGCCGTTGAACTGAGCCGCGTAGACATGCTTGCCGGTCAGGTCGACGGCGATGCCGCGCGGGTTGTTGCCGACGAAGTATTCCTTCACGGTTGCGTTGTTGCGGGTGTCGATCTGGAACACGGATTCGGTGTGGCCATCGTCGGAGATAAACAGCATGCCGGTGGCGCGACTGATGGCAACGCCGTAGAACACCGTGGTGGTACCGGTGGTGTCGCCGTTGAGAGACACGATGACCGGCGCCGACACGGTCTTGTTGGAAAGATCGACCACCGAAAACGTGTTGATGCTGGTGTCGTGCGCCGGCACGTAGGCGAAGGGACCGGCGGCGAGCGCGCCGGCAGAGTTGGCGAGCGTCGCAATGGCGGCGACACAAAATGCGTGAGTACGGTGCCGTGCCGACCGAACCGCTGAAATGAAATGCATGGAGCTACCTTCTTCGTGGGGTGGTGTCTGCGAAGAACGCCGTTCGCCGTACGAATGTGACATGCGGCATTTACGGCAAGTGAAGTGCCGCGCAGATCAGTTGTGCCCGCGATGCAGAAAGCGTCTGCGGTGTTGCGTGTCGCAACCATCGGGCAAACGGAGTTAAACGAAGAGCGCCAGCTCGGCATGCGGCAATGCGCTTGCGGTTCCGAGATGGGCAATCCGCACGCGAATGTGACGTACACGGGTCGTGTAGAAAGTAGGCTGGGCTGAACAGCCCAGCATCCACAAATCCCAGCAGCTTGCACAGCCCAGCATGCGACTGTGTCCCGCGGGCCGCCATGAATTTTTGCGCTAACCTTGGCGCATTGTCTGAGAGGCTTGCCATGCGATATCGTGACTCTGTTTGATTCGTCGGGCGAGATCTTTGGAAACGGATTCGATTGACCAATCGGGGGCAAACAAGCCGGAGGTATTCGAGATGAATACGAAAAGCATGCAGATGGCCGCAGGCGCGGCGATATCGCTCATTTTCCTTGGCGGCGTGGCGCTTGCCGCACAGGACAGATACACGGTGAAAGTACCGGATGGACTCGCATTTTCCGAGTTCAAGGGCTACGAGAGCTGGACGGAAGTCGCGCCGAGTGTGACTGAGAGCAGCGTGAAATCCATTCTTGCGAATCCGATCATGATGAGCGCCTACAAGAATGGTGTTCCGGGAAACGGCAAGCCGTTTCCCGAAGGTTCCAAGATAGTGAAGATCGAGTGGCTGAAGGCGAAGAGTTCGGAGTCCCCCTATTTCGTGGAGGTGCCCACGACGCTGAAGACGGTTTCGTTCATCGAGAAGGACTCCAAGAGATTTCCCGACACGCACGGCTGGGCGTACGCTCAGTTCGCCTATGATCCGGCGACGGAGACGTTCTCGCCGGCTGCGCCTCTCTCTGCAACCGGGCACAATTGCGGGTATGCGTGCCATAGCGCGGTAGCGGGGCACGACTACATCTTCACGGCGTATCCGAAACGGTAAGGTTGAAACGGGAAACGGTACTGGTCACGCTGCGAGAGCGGTGGAAAAGCTCCGATGTCCTTGCCGGAAAGTGTACCCTGACCCGTGTTTCCGAGGATCAATTGCAATGCGCGTCTTTGTACTGAGGGCACGGTCGGCGCCGACGGATGCGCTTCAACTTCTGGCTGCCGTCGGCAAAGACGCGCATACCGAAATCCTGGCCCACACGCTGATGAACGCCATCTTTGTGGCGCAATCCCATCGCCCCGATGTCATCGTGTATCTGGTACTGGAAAACACCAAGGACTATTCACGGTCGATCAGTTTCAATTCGAATGACATGCGTGACATCGGCGGCTTTCACGAGCAGGCCCTGCTCGGCAAAGTCGCCAAAGCGCTGGATGTTTCGAGAGGAATGGGCAAGGAAGAGAACCGCGCGGTCGAGTCAGGCATCACGGTGCGCACGATCAGCTTCGAAAAGCTCGTGCAGGAATTGGCCGAACGCCATCAAATGTTCGTGATGGACAAGAAGGGTACGCCGATTCGTGACAAGCCGATTGCCGGGACCCCGTGTTTCATTCTCACCGACCACATGCCGATGCCGAAGAAGAGCTTCAACACTCTCGAACGCTTGGGTGGCGAGAAAATCAGTCTCGGATCGACGATGCTGTTTGCCTCGCAGTGCGTCTTGCTCATCCACAACGAACTGGATCATCGGCAATAGCGGGGACGGCAAGAAGACAAGTCCTGCGAGCCTATCTCCGCAGCGCGTACATGCCGCGCATGCGCAGCAGCGCAGCCGATGCCAACGTGAGAATCACCAGGAGAAATCCCCAACCGTTCAACATCGGCGTCGACGCAACTTGTCCGCCACCGCCTCCTGCAACGACGATTGGAATGTTCGTGGCGACATTGTACGGATAGTAGGATGGCGGGTCGGCGAAGCCGGCGGTGACGACGACATCCATGGTGTAGGTACCGGCTGACAGCGGCGGCAGGTCGCCGGAGACGACGATCGGTGGATTCGGCGACCAGCTGAATCCGTTGTCGTACAGAGTGACCGTCAGGTGCTGGTGGTCCTGCGTCACGCCGACGCGGGTGACGTACACGAAGTCAAGGACGCACACCGTTGCCGGCGTGTGTACGCGCAGTGGCGACGGTACCAGCACGACGCGTTGCTCGGGGAAGGCGTTCGTGAACTTGAACGCGTCGGCGCAGGCGGCGGCGGTCTCGTATTCGGCGGCGCGGGCAGGTGCCGCAACGAATGTCGGCGCGCACAGTACCAGCCAGGCGGCAACAATCCAGTGCAAGCGGGACATGCCGCGCGATCCTTGTCGAAGGCCATCCGGCCGGCAAACAACACGACGCGTAGGAGGCAAAGAACCCCCAGCCGCCTGATGCATTGCCCCGAGGCATCAGCGACAAGCAGCGCGCGTTGCCGGCCAGATTTCGCGATTCGCTCGGCATTTCCGGCACCGAAGCAGCCGGACTGCGCGACGATGCGAAGCCGGGCTGACAAGCCTAGCTCACATTTCGAAGCGTGTCGCGCTCACGATTGCGACGGTACGGCGCGAATGCACTGGATCGCGCCTTTCCTGCTCTTCTGACTCAGCGCCATGGCGTCGCACAGCTTGTTGCTTTCGTCCACCGAGACGCCCCATGTGACGATGCGGAACTCGCGATCTTCCCGGTTGCTGCCTCTTCCCATGCTGAAGTAGGTCACGTACGTCGGCCGGTTGTCGAACAGTTTCAGGTAGCGCGGTTCGAGATCGATCATGCAATCGGACGATTTGATCTGCCAGTTCTGGCCCGCTTTCGCGGCGTTCGGACCGTAGATCGATTGCAGCTTTTGCTGCGCGTTTTCGCAATCCGTGCGATCGACAGTCTTGATGAGCAACACCTGATCGAACGAGCGACTCCCGACTTCGAGCCCGACCTTGATTTCAGCATACACTGGGTTCTCGATGGTTTCCGGATTCGCCGCATCGGCCGCGGACTTGCGGTGCTGATACTGATATCCGATCGCGCCCAGGATGGCGATCGCAAGCAGTAATTTCTTCACTGTACAGGTACTCCCAAAGGTGCCGTGATCTGATTGATTTCGCCGAGAGGCGGCTGTCCGCTTCGAAATCGCCGGGCTGGCGTCGTCCCCGTCCGGCGCCTCTCGAGCGGCGCATCATAGCGGAAAGGAGGCAGAAACTGAGCCGGAGTATACTTTTTGCCGATGGCAGTCGTTCAATACCTGTCGCGCGCCCGGCCGCCCTTGAAGCGCTCCAGTTCCACCGCAGCCTTGTTCTGTTCCAGTGTCGAAGATGCTGAGGGCGTGGCGGCGATCGAGCGCATCTGTCGTTGGGTGGCTGCGTTGAAGTTGCCGGCACGAGGCATCGCGGCAGCGAACGTTCCATGGAATGCCAATCCGTCCGGTCATCAATGGCGGAGATCCGCAAGACAACGATGCGCAGGGCGGCGTATGGATATCGGTGCGATCGATCTCAATGGGCATGACCTGGGCAAGTTCGGAAATTAGGCGCACTCGCCGACAGCATCTTCCGCGATGGTTTCCAATAGCGCCGCGTATGGCATGCAGCTTCCAGCCTTAACTGAACGAGAGCAGTAGGGACCAGAGTGCACTTTCCGACGATTGCGTCGGCTCTTCGCCCCGAATTGCATTTCTTTACACGCATGGGTGTGACAGCAAAGCCCCGCATCGGCAGAATCGTGCGCGTATCTGCATTGAATGGGGTGTCGCGTGCAAGGCAATTCAGTTGTCGTTCTTGTCACAGTCGCGGCGGTTGTCGTTGCGGGAATCGGTTACTACAGCGGCCGCAAATCGGGATTGCAGGAAGCACGCGACGACGCCACGACGTTGCCGACGCAGGGCGCTGCGATTGTGGCGACTGCGGCCAGCGCTACCGGCGTCACCGCAAGCACAAACAGAGCTACGCAAGTTGCGCCGCCTGTGCGCAGAACGCTCGACAGCGCGGCGTCGAACGGCAGTGCAACAGCGTTGCCGGCGGCCGGCACGCCACTCGCGGAAATCTTCGACGAACTCAAGGCACGCGCCGACGCCGGCGATGCAGCCGCGGCGTCGCGATTGTTTCAGGACCTGCAGCACTGCGCCGAAGCGCAGCGCCTTGGCCAGTTCCTGCCGGCCGTGGCAAACCGCATGCTCAATGGAAGCCTGCCGTCGTCGGCGGATGAAATCGAGCGCAGCGATCGGCAGCTGGATCGCGTACAGCGCGGCCTCGAGTTTCAACAGAACTATGCTGCAATGTGTGCCGGTGTGTCGGCAAAGCAGATTGCGGCGCTCGTGCCGACGACGCTCGCGGCCGCGCAACTCGGCGATATGCAGGCGGCCGACTGCTACGTTGGCGCGAATCTCAATGCGTGGCCCGATGTGCTCAACAATCCAAACTGGATCAACGACTACAAGAACGCTGCGCTACCGCTGGCAAACGCCGCCGTGCAACAGGGCGATTGGTCGATGGTCGGACTGCTCGCCTCGGCCAACGCCGGCAGCCCGCGCAACAACAACATGCTCAACCAGGTGACGGGAACCGATCCGTTGCAGGCGTACACCTATGCGAAGCTGATGAGTCTCGGGCAACCCGCCGGTACGCCGCCATCGAACCGCTCGACCAATGCGCTGTCGACGCTGTCGAGTCAGTTGACGCCCGAACAGATCCAGGCCGCCGACGCGCAGGCGCAGTCGATGTACCAACAGTATTTCAATGCGACGCCGCGGCAGACGGGGCAGGTTGGCAATGCCATGCGCGCGTGCCAGGGGGCGTTCTGACGAAGATGCGGGGGCGCTCGCAGGTTGGGCGGTTCTCGGCTTGCTTGGTGCGGCGTCACTTTGCAACTTGAGTAGCGCAAGCCGCCAAGTCCGGAGCCATGCGTGCGAACGACGGCAGCTTCGAAACGTCGCCATGAGCTCTCGCGACTTCGTCGATTTCGTCGAGCTCTTGCGCTGAAGCGCGCTCGTACATCACATCCGTTATGCAGGCGCAACTCTTCCTTGCAGAATCCAGGTCAATGCCTTTGTTGGAAAGTTGCATTTCGCAACCCATCAGCGTGTCTCGCTTGCCGATCGCTTCCTTGGGAGCCGGATGTTCACGCAGGTAGTCCTTTAGAAACTGCGAGGCCTTCGGCGTCTGGGCGACCACGTTTCGATCCCCGGACTTGATCGCCAGGAACGTGGACGCGCAAAGTCTTTCGGCGCCGGAAAGCGCGGACACGGCGTGGAGCGCGGCCATCGCGGCACTCACTGCGGCCTCTCGCAGAGCTTCAAAGCGAGCATGGTCAACACGGCGAGAGATGTGAGTTGCAACCGCAAACGTCTCGTCCAGGTTCTGCGACTCCCACAGCAAGGCGTAGTGGTCAAAAAAGCGCTTCTGGTCCTGGACCTCACGAGCGCAATATGAACGCGTTTCTTCGATTGTCCGCATCTCCAACGCGATCATTGCAACCGCTTGATCAAGATTGTCGGCGTCGGTGTAAGGCAGCAATGGTTGAGCGCTTGCGGCAACGACGATGAGGACCAAAGCGCTCACAAACATTGTGGACTCCACTCGATATGCACCTGCGCCGTGACAAGGCAGGGGATCGCGCCGCTTTTCGCCGCTGTTACTTGGTTTGCTCCATCACGCGCGTGGCTTGCCATGTAATCGCCTGCCACTTGCCGTTGCGCCAGAGGAAGGTACCGCTGTTGCGGAAGTGGCTGATCTTGCCGTCGGCGTCGTGTTCCACCAGGCGGAAAGTCAGCGCAGCCATGTCGCCGTAGGGGCGCACGAGTACGTCCTCGGCCGTGAATACCGGGCCGGGCTTCGCCTGCTTGCCGGTTTCGGCCTTGGCGTCCTCCGCGATCGCTTTCATGATGTCGGCCTTGCTCATGACCTTGGCCGTGGAACTGGTGTAGACCAGATCATCAGCCCAGAAGCGCTCGTGGCCGGCGGCGCTGTTGTTGACCGCTGGCGTCAGGAACGTCGTCAACAGCGTCGTGATTTCGTCGCGGGTGTGCGCCGCGTCGGGCGCACTCGCATCGCTGCCATGCGCGGCGATCGTTGCAAGCAATCCGGGGAGCGCGCACAGCAGCATGAACCTTGAGGCAAGTCGCAGGGTGGACACGGCGATTCTCCAGTCAACGCGTAAGCGAGGTGTCAGGGTACACTTTTGCCGGAGGAGTGAAACAGGGGACTGAACAATTTTCGATCCACGCGGGAGAATTTCCGCGTTTTACGCAACAACGGCAGGGGCCGCGCTTGCTTAGAATTGCCATGACGCGAGCGCTCGATCGGAGGCTGTGATGCGCATTGCAAGCACGGGTCATGTGGTCTTTGCGGTCACCATGGTCGCCATCGGAATCCTGGGGCTGATCAACGGCGACTATACCCAGGTGTTTCAGCCGGTACCCAAGAGCTTGCCGGCACGTGAAGCGTTCGCGTATGTTTGTGCTGTCTTGTGCATCGCAGGTGGCGCGGGCCTGTTGTGGCGGCGTTCGGCCACGATCGCCGCCCGCACGCTGCTGCTGCTCATCGTGTTGTGGACGCTGTTGTGCAAGGCACGCTTTGTCTACCTTGCGCCACTGCAGGAAGGTACCTACCAAAGCATCGGCGAGAACGCCGTGATCATCGCGGGCGCCTGGGTGCTGTATGTCTGGTTTGCCGCGGAGTGGGAGCGGCAACACCTTGCGTTTGCTGTCGGCGACAGCGGTTTGCGTATCGCCCGCGTGCTGTATGCGCTGGCCATGATAGCGTTTGGACTGTCGCATTTTTTCTATCTGCAGATGACTGCGCCGCTCGTGCCGGACTGGCTGCCTGGACACGTGTTCTGGGCATATTTCACCGGCGTCACCTATCTGTTGGCAGGCGCCTCGATCCTGATTGGTGTGTACGCCGGGCTCGCCGCCGTGCTTTCGACACTACAAATGGGTCTGTTCACCGTGCTCGTCTGGGTACCCTTCATGACGGCGGGCACGATGGATGCGGGCAAGTGGGGCGAATTTGTCGTGTCGTGGACACTGACTGCCAGCGCCTGGGTGGTGGCGGATTCGTACCGCAACAACGCGGCCAATGCGTAGCTGGGCTGCCAGGCTCAGCGCTCATGACTGCATGCACATGACAAATTGGACGTAGTCTCAGTCCGCAGATTCCAGCGAGGTTCACGCCCAGGCGAGTAATAAGCGATCCGCAATCGCACGTGCACGGAGGCACTCGATGAACACGACACCGTTCAGGGTGGACGTAGCGCAGGAAACACTCGACGACCTGCGCATGCGGATTGCCGCCACCCGCTGGCCGGATGAGTTCGCCGGCAACGAGAACTGGCGATACGGAACGGATCCCGCGTACCTGACATCGTTGCTCGACTACTGGGGCAGCGGATTCGACTGGCGCGCTCAGGAAAGCGCAATCAATGCCCGTGCGCAGCATTGCCGAGATCGACGGCACGCGCATTCATTTCATTCATGCACGCGGTCGCGGTGCGCGCTGTATGCCGCTGATCCTCACGCACGGGTATCCGGATTCTTTCCTGCGCTTCATGAAGCTCATTCCGCTACTCACGGATCCTTCCGCGCACGGCGGCGATCCGAACGATGCCTTCGACGTGGTCGTGCCGAGTCTTCCTGGGTACGGGTTTTCCGGCAAGCCGACGCAGGACGGCATGCTGTTCAAGGTGGCCGGCATGTGGACGACGTTGATGACCAAGGTGCTGGGCTACGAGCACTTCGGCGCACACGGCGGCGACTGGGGCAGCACGGTGACCGAGCATCTGGCGCGCAGCCATGCGGATGTGGTGGTGGGCATCCATGTTACCGACGTGCCGTTCCTGCATTTGTTCGAGAAGCCGAAGAATCTTTCCGCAAAGGAAACAAAGTTCATCGAACAGACGCAGCAGTGGGCGCAGAAGGATGGATCCTATGCGCTGATCCAGGCCAGCCGACCGCTTACGCTGGCGACGGGACTGAGCGATTCTCCGGCGGGGCTTGCAGCGTGGATCGTCGACAAGTTCCGTGCGTGGAGCGATTGCGATGGCAGCGTCGAGACGGCGTTCAGCAAGGATGAGCTGCTGGCCAACATCACGCTGTATTGGGTGACGGGCACGAGCGCATCGTCGTTGCGCTTTTACGCCGACGTGGCGAACGCGGGCGCCATGACCTGGGTCGTCGAAATGCTGAAAAAATGGATTGGTTCCTCGAAGGTGCCGGCCGGGTTCGCGAGCTTTCCGCGCGACATCCATCCGCCGCCGCGTGAGTGGGCCGAACGGTTCTTCAACATCCAGCGCTGGACCGAGATGCCGCGTGGCGGTCATTTCGGCGCGCTGGAGCAGCCCGAACTTCTCGCCGAAGACATTCGCGCCTTCTTCCGGCCGTTGCGTCAGTGAAACGCGCAACAGTACGACTGCGGAACAGGGTGTCCCGCGCGGGTGAACGACTTCAGCCGCACCTTGGCACGGTCTGCTGACTCGCGGAAAGCCGAGCATTTGTCCACAGCGTAGCGCTGTCCACGACGATAGCGTTTTCGCGTCGTGTTGCCGATTGTCGCCGACGGACCGGAGCTGGCTTGCGCTCAGCGCGCGGCTATCGTGCGGATGTCCCGCGCGACTTCACTGAGGTCGTCGTTCAACTGGTGATCGCGCTGCGAGAGAACGCGGACCGTGGCGCCCGGCAGTGCCGTTGCATGCAGCTGCAGATGCGAGAACGGTACGGAATCGTCTGCAGTTCCATGATAGAGAAATACCGGCATGCCGTCGGGCAGGTGTTCGGCGAGATCGGCGCGTGAATGAATGTCATCGCTGCGCCATCCTCCATCGCCGATAAATGGCGCAGCGATCAGAAAGAGTGCGGCGGGGCAGACGTTCAATCGATGTTCGGCGAGCACATGCAGCAGCACGCTGCCGCCAATGGAATGTCCAACCAGCAACGCCGCGTCTTCGAGTTCGTCGAACTCGCTGAGCAGTGCGGCTTTCCACGCTGCATAGCGGGGATCGGCCTCGTCGGGCATTCGCGGATAGCGAACGGAGTAACCGGGTCCGAGTTCGCGCGCGAGGCTGCGCACCAACCTGCTGTCCCATTGGTCGTGCACCCCTGCTCCGGCACCTTGAACGAACAAGATCGGTCTTGGCATCGATACGCGGCCTGTGTTCCTTTTTCAGCGCCAGGCACACACCGCGCAAGCTCGGCGCGAGGCTTTTCGGGTAGCTCCGGGCTTTTGCGCTACGCGCCGGAACGGCGTCGCCGTGAGCTGAGCCGGTCTCATTTCTCCGCGCCGGCGACTGCTCGATCAAGCGCAGCGATATCGATCTTGCGCATGTCCATCATTGCCATGAATGCTCGGTGTGCGTTCTCGCCGCCGGCGGCCATGAGTTGCGTCAGGCGCTTCGGCGTGATCTGCCATGAAAGGCCGAAGCGGTCCTTGCACCAGCCGCAAGCGCTTTCCTTGCCGCCGCTACCGACGATCGCGTTCCAGTAGCGGTCGGTTTCGGCCTGGTCCTCGGTGGCAATCTGGTAGCTGATCGCTTCGTCGAACGTGAATTGCGGACCGCCGTTCAACAACAGGAAAGGCATCCCGAGAATGGTCATCTCTATGGTGAGCACGTTGCCCTTTTTTCCGGCAGGATAATCCTCCGGTGCGCGGTGGATCGCATTGATGCGGCTATCGGCAAACGTGGCGGCGTAGAAGGTCGCTGCCTCTTCGGCATTCATGTTGAACCACAGGCAAGGCTGGATCTTTGCTGTCATGAGTGACTCCTGTCGGCGAGCAATGGCGTGAAAAGGAATTGTGCCACGCGCGCGTGTCGCGAAGCGTGACATTCCAATTGTTCAGCTCGATCGCGTTCAGCCGCCGTCATGTTTGGTCGCGCCAGCCTTTGGCACAATCGTTCCTGTGCCTGCGCATCGCCACACCGGCAACAGCAAGATCGACTAGATCGACAGAGCGACCATCGCAGCAGTTTGCTGACGCCGTTGGCAGTGAACTCGATCCCGGTATCCGCCCGGCAATTCATGCGAATCGCGTTCGTCGGCGGATTCAAACCGGCTCCGAAATGCCCATGCGTGATGCTAGTCGCGCGCTATCCTGTAGACCTCGGCGATCGAAAGCGATTTGGCGTCGCTGGCCGCTACGCCTGCGGTCGCGGTTGCGGCGCCTGCATCGACGAGCTTTTCGTACAGCGAAGCCGCCTCGTTGATCGACAGCTCACGTGTCATGAGATGGGCGAAGCACCGACCAGGACGAGTCAGCGCGTCGTCGAGATCGCCCACGTTGGGCAGGTTCGTCGAAAAGATGATCTTGCGCCCCTGCGAGCGCACCACGCCGTCGGCAATGGTAAGGAAGCGGTGCAGGTTTTCGTTGCCGTCTGCGCGTGGACGCAACAGATGATCGGCGTCTTCCACGACGAACGCATCGTGCCAGCCGGTAATGAAGGCGACGAAGATCTGATCGGACTCCATGGTCTTCTTGTCGCCGGTGTACAGCGCCGATGCGTGGCCGCCGCGGCGCCGGGCGAGCGCGCCGAGGATGCCGCGAATCAGGCGCGTCTTGCCCGTCCCCGGCGGTCCTTGCAGAACCAGCACGGTCTCGGGCGAGTCCAGATAACGCTCGATGAAATTGTTGACTCCGGACGTCAGGTACGGATAGGCCTGATCGAAAATGACGTCGTTGGCGAGTTCCTCGATCGTGGCGTTTTCCAGCTCGCTGCGTCCGGTGAGAAAATGCCAATCGATCGTAAACATCGGCTCCGAAATACGCGCGTTGCCGACCAGCGCTAGGATGGCGTCAATGGTTGTCTTCGCGCGTTCCGGTGAATCGGCCCAGATGCTGACGCGCGACGAGCTGTAGTCGTTCTTGCGGTTGCCGCGTGCAATCGCGAACAGGCCATCGGACTCGAGCACGAGGTGGTTCGTATCGAACCTGTGAGCGCGTCAGCCGAGCTCGAGCGCCAGCGCGTCGAACAGTTCGTCGAGTGCGCGCCGCGCCGCGAACTGCAGCGTGCGATG
>Ga0105238_10003858_pt1 | contig 14888 bp, 12 predicted proteins | sample KBSC34metaG_FD_81526 | JGI IMG/M metagenome (GOLD analysis project Ga0105238, IMG submission 81526) | Corn rhizosphere microbial communities from Kellogg Biological Station, Michigan, USA - KBS C3-4 metaG | ecosystem: Host-associated > Plants > Roots > Rhizosphere > Soil | place: Michigan, USA... | reverse complement strand
GGTACTCGCGCTCGCCCGGACCTGCCCCCTATCGCCTTGGGAACTATTCCATTCCCGTCTTGTCGCTTCTGCGGCCATCGTTCTGCTTACCGCGGAACAGGAGAACCACGTCATGAAATTGCACAAGCCGAACTGTGTTCGGCTGCTCATCTTGATCGCAGCCATTGTTCTCGCATTGCCAATCTTCCCGGCCAGGGCTGCTGCACAGACATATTCAATCCTGCATACTTTTGGCGATGGCAGCGTCGTGGATGATGGGAAATTTACTTATGCCGCTCTGACTCAGGGCTCGGACGGGAACTTCTACGGAACTGCCCAAATAGGTGGCTCCACAGGTAATGGCGCAGCGTTCAAGATGACGCCGACGGGTGCTGTTACCATCCTGCACTCGTTTAAAGATGGCAGCGTCGTGGGTGATGGGGTAGATCCTTTAGGTGAACTCATCCAGGCCTCCGACGGGAACTTCTACGGCACTACTTCGAATGGTGGATCGGCGAACAATGGAACGGTGTTCAAAATGACGCCGTCGGGCGCCGTTACCATCCTGCACTCATTTGGCGACGGCAGCGTTGTGGGTGATGGAGCGCATCCTGTGGTTTCGCTCATCAAGGGCGCGGACGGCAACTTCTACGGAACGACCTTCCAGGGCGGATCGGCGGGTAAAGGCATAGTGTTCGATATAACGCCGGCCGGGACGGTGACGATCCTGCACACCTTCAAAGACGGCAGTGTGGTGGGTGATGGAGCAAGTCCGACTGCTCCGCTCATCCAGGGTTCGGACGGCAATTTCTACGGAACGACAAGTGCCGGCGGATCAGTAAATGGTGGCACGATATTCGAGATCACGCCGGCTGGCGCTGTGACGATCCTGCATTCGTTTCGTGACGGCTCGGTTGCTAATGATGGGCAAGGTCCTCAATCCGGGCTCATCGAGGGCTCTGACGGCAACTTCTACGGAATGACATACTACGGTGGATCCGCAAACGGGGGCACGGTGTTCGAGATGACGCCGGCCGGCGCTGTGGCGATCCTCCACTCCTTCGGCGATGGCTCCGTCACCAACGATGGAATAAATCCTTCTGCTCCGCTCATGCGGGCCTCGGACGGCAGCTTCTACGGAACGACATTTAATGGCGGCTCAGCAAGTGCCGGCACGCTATTCCAGATGACTCCGGCTGGCGTCGTGACCGTTCTGCACTCATTCGGCAGCGTCGTGGGTGATGGGACGAATCCCGAGCAGGACGTTATCCAGGGCTTGGACGGCAACCTGTACGGTACGACCCAACGCGGCGGCTCCGCAGGCACCGGCACGGCATTCGAATTGAAATTGCCTGCGACACACTTCTCGGTGAGCGTGCCGGCGAACGTCACGGCGGGAACGCCCTTCACTGTGATTGTTACCGCGCTCAATGCATCCAATCAAACGGCGGACAGCTATACCGGGATCGTCCACTTTACCTGCGACGATCCCACCTCGATCCTGCCGGCCGATACCACTTTGGTAAATGGAACGGGAACTTTCCAGGTTACAGCCACCCGCGCCGCGACCGTTACCATTCGCGCCAGAGACACGGCAACGGCCACCATCACCGGGACAGGCAGCACAAGCGTCGTGGGCGCCGCCGTCACCCATCTGACGATCATGGGACCGGCCAACACCACTACCGGCGCGGGGAACGCGGTCATCGTCTCCGCGCGGGACCAGTATGAGAATGTGGTCAAGAGCTTCAGTGACACCATCCACTTCACCAGCACCGACCCCAACGCCGTACTGCCAGCCGATACCGTCCTGACAAACGGCCTCAAGCAGTTCAGCGTCAAATACGCAACACCGGGAACCCAGAGCGTCACGGCAACCAATACCGGCAACGCCGGCCTGACCGCCACGGCCAGCACCACCGTCGGGTTGATTGCCACCAAGTTCAAGGTCGTCACACCGGCGACCGTCACCGCGGGCGTGCCCTTCACCGTCACCGTGACAGCGGTGGACAACTACGGCAACACGGTTCCCGGCTACACCGGCACGGTCCACTTCACCAGCGCCGATCCCGCTGCAACGCTGCCCGCCAATGCCACTTTCACCAACGGCACAGGGACGTTCTCGGCCACTCTCACCAAAGTAGGGTCTGCCGTAATCACGGCGACGGACACGGTGAAAAGCACCATCACCGGGCCGAGCGGTCTAATCACTGTGTCGGCAGGCGTTGCCGCTTCGCTCACGGTGACGGGGCCTTCTTCCGTAACGGCAGGAGCGGGCATCCAGGTGACTGTGACGGCGAAGGATGTCTACGGGAACGTGGCGACCGGGGACACGGACACGATCCATCTGACGAGCACCGATCCGATCGCAGTGCTGTATTCGGATGCAGCGCTGGTGAAAGGAACCAAGACCATCACGATCAAGCTGAAGACCGTTGGCAGCCAGACGGTGACGGCGACGGACATCGGCACATCGCTCGCCGGCACGAGCAACTCAATCTCCGTTCACTAACGCCGCTCAAAGCTGTGGCCCTGCACTCACAAACGTGCGGGGCCACAGTTCCACAGCGACGCCTGATGCTACACCTTGAAAACAATAAAGGGCTTCGCTCCATACCGGAGCGAAGCCCTTTATACTTACAATTGTATTTCTAAGGTCAATATGTTCTTACGCTGTCCACTCGCAGACCGCCGTTGAAATGTATCTCAAGGGTCTTCCCGGAGCGCCGATAGTACCAGGTTTCACCCTTGGCCGGCGCTGTGGCAAGTATGGTGCTGCTTGAAGTGCCGAACAGCCTTATGACGTCATCGACAGTCATGCCGACACCGACCTGGCTGGCCATGGATTCCACATTGTCCGCGCCTGATGTCGCGGTTACCGGAGTCACCACCTCAGTGGCTGCCGGAGCCGAGGCCGTGCGCATCGCTATGATAACGAACAGCACTGGGATTACAGCCAATACCGGCGCCCAGCGAGAATCGAAGAAGTTCGATTGCGCAGCGGTCTCTGTTGTGACCGGCGCGGATTTCTCGTGAAAAACGGTCCTGAATTCGTGCCCACACCCACTGCAGTACTTGGTTGCCAGGGTAGCGCCAGTGCCGCAAACCGGGCAAACCTTCTCGAACGCCGTTTCCATTTGTGACAGTCTCCCGAGTCATTATAACCGAGGAAGCAACCGATTCGCAAGAAGATTTCGTTACTAATCGTACGAATGAAAATAACCTTCTTCAGCGTCGTTCAAGTCCACAATTGGATGATTGGGACCTTCGACCTATAGCCGGTTTGGGCGCCCGGCAGTATAATGGTTGTGTCATGCATCTGGGCTCATCGATACCATTGACAGCCTCTGCACTCTGCTACGCGCTCGGCTACACGGCAGGAGCGGTCGCATTCGCAGTAATGGCGCGCCGCCGCCAGATCGCCACATCAGGCATTATGGCTCTGCTGGCATCCGGGCTGATTGGAGGGTTACTTGGCGCTCACCTCGGTCAATGGCTTTCCGGAGCGGGCGCAGGCAAGTCTATCCTCGGTGGTATGGCGGGCGGTTATCTGGCCGTATTTCTGCACAAGCGCTTCCTGGGCATCACGCGCCCAACCGGCGACCTGTTCGCAGTGGCAGTGAGCGCGGGCGAGGCTGTGGGTAGATGGGGCTGCTATTTCGGAGGTTGCTGCTATGGCCGCCCATCTGATGTATCCTGGGCCATCTGGCAGCATGGCGCGCACCGGCATCCCACACAGATCTATTTAAGTATCTCCGCGGCCGTGATTCTCCTGATCCTTCTCCGCTTTGAACGCGTCCATCCGCCGGAGAATGCGCTCTTCTATCTTCAGGGAATCCTGTTCTGCCTTTCCCGTTTCTTCATCGAGTTCTACCGCGATGTCTCTCCGGTTGCGGGCGGCCTGTCTGCCGCGCAGTGGGCATGCATCGCCGGGCTTACCTTCTTTTCCGTCGGATTTGCGCGGCTGATGCGCCGGCGCGAACCCCGCATTGTCGCAGCGCCGGCAGGGTAACCGATTATGCTGGTTTGCGCCAGGTGCAGCTTTCCTTCCAGTCCCGAGGATCCGTTCTGCAGTCGTTGCGGACTGCCGCTTCAGCAGGCGGGAGCGCTTGTAGAAGCTATGCCGCAAGCGCCGCCCCAACCGGCGCCGGCGGCCGCTCTGAATCGTCCCCAACTCGGAGTGCCGCTGGAAGGCCCATATGCCGTATCGGATAACCGGCCGCCGGGTTCATGGTGCCCCAACTGCAGCCTGCATCTGCCCGTCTTCAAGCAGACCTGCCCGAATTGCAAGGCGACGATGGTGATGGCGTCGGCCGGGCAAGAGTTTATTGGCGATGCGGCCGACCTGCGATCAAGCGATTATTTCACTTTCTCCGCAACCGCCGACTTCTGGCTTGGGATCTGCCTCGCAGTCGCCGCAGTCTGCGCCGGAGGGATCGGCATCGTCGCTATCCCGATCGCAGTCTTCGCGCTGCGCAATCGGTACGGCCAGCTGTGCCGCGGCATGTTGATCGGCGGCATCGTAACGCTGTTCATTGCCTTCTGCGCATGGTACTTCTTCGGAGTAGGCGCAAAAAATAAGCATAAACCGGAGCCGGTGGACACAACGCCCCACAGGGAATATAGGCATCCAAGCCCAAATATTCCGGGATCTACGGACACACCAGGCTCCGATGACGACACACAGGGCGGAGTAGCCGGTCCGGCAGGCGATACATCAGGAGGTGCGCAATGAGTCCGCAACAACCGATTTGTCCAAATTGCGGCCGTCCGATGGACGGCCCGACACCTAACTGTCCGAACTGCGGTGTGTCTTTGCAGGCATATGGCGCATGGCCGCCTCCGCCTGACGGCCAGATACAGCCGGTCGCGCCATCGCCGCAGCTCTTGACCGGCGCTGTCTGGGGCGATGTGATTGTCGGCATTATCGCCACCATCGGACTGTATGTCTTATGGTGTACGGGCCTAATTACGGTTCCGCTGTTGTACTCATTCCAGCGCCGGAAGTATCCGATCTTTGCAAGGGCTTTGGGATGGGCTTACATTGCCTCTCTGGTCGGTCTCGGCGGCGCGTTTCTGGCCTGCGTGGGCGCCTTTAACAAAAGTTGAAATAATATGACAACCTGGCAGGAAGAAACACGTGGGCTTTGTCCACAATGCCTCCGCAATGTGCCCTCGGAACTCACGGAGATTGATGGACGAATCTGGATCACCCAGCGGTGCGGGCGGCACGGCGACGCCCGAGCATTGATCGCCTCGGATGCGGATGAATACCGCCGCCTTCGGCAGTATGTGCCGGAGCGGGTAGGGGGAAGCTGCTGCGGTCCCGGGGAAGCCTGCTATCCGAGCGGCAAGCCACCAGTATGTGTGTTGCTGCTGGAGATCACGCAGGCCTGCAACCTGCGCTGCCCAACCTGCTACGCCGATGCCCACGGCCACGACTTCATGAACGTGGCCGAGGTAAGGAGCCGCTTCGACGCCTTCTTCCGCAAGCAGACTACGCTCGATGTGCTGATGCTGAGCGGCGGCGAGCCGACCATCCATCCGCAATTTGCCGAGATCCTGGCGCTGGCGCTGGAATACCCAATCGGCCGTGTCCTGGTAAACACAAACGGCCTGCGCATCCACCAGAACGACGAGCTGGTGCAGGCGATCGCGGCCCATCGCAAGCAAGTGGAGCTGTTTTTCAGCTTCTCAAGCTTCCGCCCTGATGTTCACGTCCGCCTCTATGGCCGTGACCTGATGGCCGAGAAAATGTCTGCCCTGGACCGCGCGCAGGCTGCCGGCATCTTCGTGACGATTGTGCCGACGGTGGAACGCGGCGTCAACGACGATGAGATCGGCGACCTCTATCGCTTTGCGCTTTCCCGAGACAATATTAACGGACTGAATTTCCAGCCCGTCATGGACACCGGCCGTTACGAAAATGCTTATGCGCCATCGGAGAGGATGACGCTTACTGGCATCCTGCAGGCGCTAGAGGAGCAGACCGGCGGCGAGTTGCGGTTGTCAGACTTTATTGGACTGCCCTGTTCCCATCCCGATTGCTGCGCCATTACCTATGGCTTGCTCGATAAGGACCGCAAGCACATCGAACCGCTGCCGAGGCATCTCGATATCGCCCGCTATATCGACCTGATTGCGGACCGGATCAGCTTCGCGGGCCTGCTTGGTTCGGCCGCACGTCGCGTCTGGTCCGATGTCTCCAATTTCCGGGGCAGTCAGAGCCTGCGAGACCTCGCCATGCTCTTCTCTCGGGGCGGCTTCCGGGATCTCGTGCCCCTGCTGGGCGATCAAGAGGCGATGGGGCGCCGCATCATGCGCATTGTGGTGAAGCCCTTTATGGATGCCCACACCTACGACATGCGCCGCATCGATCAGTGCTGCACGATGATCCTGACGGAAGGCGGCGAAGCGGTATCGTTTTGCGAGTATAACGTCTTCCACCGCGGCCGCAAAGCGCAGGGCGTCATGGCGCTGCCGATGATGAAGTGAGCCAATGACCGAATACGACAGGCAAAAGCAGGGGCGGCAGTTTGAGGGGTGGGCGTTTACTTTCTGTAAGGCCGCCTTTCTTGTGCTGCTTTTCGGCAAGCACTCTCTCCTTATCCTGAGCGGACTGGCGACTGTCTTTTATATCCTGGCCCAGGCGCGGGGTGTCAGGGAGTGGCGTTGCTGGGCCAAGCCGCCCTGGGTGACCATTTTCTGGGCCGCCATCTTCGCATGGCAGGTTTGGCAGTTGGTCAGCTTGAGCGGCTCAAAATGATAGTTCGCCCCAATGTCGCGCTGATTGTCGAGACGGCGGTTGTTTACGGTAGGCAGATCCTGCATGGAATTGCCAGGTATATGCGCGCGCATGGCTCGTGGTCTGTCTTTCTTGACGAACGTGAACTGCTAGCGCCTCCGCCGGATTGGCTGATCGATTGGGACGGCGCCGGCGTCATCTGCCGTCCCACTACTCCTGAACTCGCCCGGCGGCTCCTCAGCCGCGGCCTGCCTGTGGTGGACCTGAACGACCGTTATGGCAACCTGGGAATCCCGCATATCGGCTCGGATATGCGTGCGGTCGGCCGCATGGCCGCGGAGCATCTCCTGGAACGAGGTTTCAACAATATCACATTCTGCGGATTCAGCGGCGAAATCTGGTCCGGGGAGCGCCTTGCGGGTGTCGAAGAGGCCGTGCGTGGTCGTGGACATCTCCATGAATCGTTCGAATCTCCCGTCATAGGTTTGCGCGAACATGTCTGGCAGGAGGAACGCGACCGGATCGCGGCATGGCTCCGGCCACTGCCGCGCCCCCTTGGGGTGGTCGCCTGCAACGATGTGCGTGGCCACCATGTCCTGGACGCTTGCCGGATGCTGGGCCTTGTGGCCCCTGAAGAAGTTGCGGTAATTGGCGTCGACAACGCCGAGACATTCTGCGAGCTATGCGATCCGCCCCTTTCCAGCGTCGTGCCCGATGCCGAGCGTGTGGGTTTCGAGGCGGCGGCCCTGCTGAACCGGCTGATGGCGGGCGTTCCGCCGCCATCCGAAAACCTGCGTATCCCTCCGATCGGTGTCGTGACGCGCCGGTCCACCGATGTTGTTGCCGTCGACGATCCCATGATCGCCCGCGCCGTCCACTTCATCCGCGAGCAAGTCGCCGCAGGCATCGGCGTCGACGACATACTTGCCGTCCTGCCCGTTTCACGCTCCGGTCTGGAGCGCGGCTTCCGCAGGCATTTTGGACATTCCCCACATGAGGAGATCCGGCAGGCGAGGCTGAAGCGAGTCAAACAGCTTCTCGCGGAAACAGACTGGCCGCTGGAGCGCATCGCCGCGTCCGCAGGCTACGATCATCCTGAATACATGATGGCCCAGTTCAAACGCGAGATCGGCATGACCCCCACCGAATGGCGCCGAAGCCCGGAGGCTTCTTACTTCATCCGCCCCATTAAAAAACCACTGGCGGGTGACAAAGGATCTTAGTTGGCGGACAAAGGATGTCATTGTCCGTTGACGCCGGACGTGATACCATGTCATGGAATTGATCGGGTCTTGACAGTGAGGAGCAGAAGGGCGTATCGTCCATTCTCCCGAACAGGCCGCGGTTATCGACGGCGACAGCCGCAGGAGAAGATAATGGTTCGACGCCAATTTTTAAAGGGATGCCTGCTTTTGGCAGCCGGCATGGCAATGCCGCAGAGCGCAGGGCGGGCTGCCACGGAAAGCAAAAAGATGTTAATGCCTTTGACGGCTGTTCCGATCCGAAACGTCACGATCGATGATGGCTTCTGGTCGCCGAAGATCGACGTGTGGCGCCATACGACGTTCTCCGACTGTTTCAAGAAGTTTAGCGACACCGGCGCGCTGGAGAACTTCGACCGGGTGGCAGCGCGTGAGACCGGCGGGCATCACGGCGACCCATGGTGGGACGGCCTCATCTACGAGATGATCGCGGCGGCATCGAATTTTATTGCTGCGCAGCCCGATCCTGCTCTGGACAAGCAGATCGACGGCTTTATTGAGCGTATCGCCGCGGCCGCCGCTGTCGATCCGGATGGCTATGTCAACACCGCCGTCACGCTGAACAAGGTTGCCCCGCGATGGAGCGATCCGCCGGCGGACGGCGATCTGCACGACGACCGTTTCCCGCACACTGTGTACAATGCCGGCTGTCTGGTAGAAGCCGGAGTGCGCCATTATCGCGCGACCGGCAAGACGCGCCTGCTGGCCGTTGCCACACGCATGGCGAACTACATGTGCCGCATTATGGGACCGCCGCCCCGTCAGAACATCGTCCCCGGCCACGCCATTTCCGAGCTGTCGTTCGTGGAGCTCTACCTTCTCTACCGGGAGCATCCCGAACTGAAGAAGAAGGTGGCGGCAGTGGACGAGAAGAAGTATCTGGAGCTGGCGGAGTTCTGGATCGAGAACCGTGGCAACCATGCCGGCCGCCTAAGTATGGAAGCCTACGACCAGGACGATCAATCGGTCTTCAAGCAGCCTGTGCTGGAAGGCCATGCCGTCCGCGCCGCGCTGCTCGCAGCCGGAGTTGCCAAGGCAGCGGTTGTGAATGGACGGCCGGAGTACCTGGCCACCACCCGGCGCTGGTGGGACAATATGGTGACGGCCCGGATGTACGTAACTGGTGGCCTGGGCGCTATACCGACTCATGAGGGCTTTGGAGCGGACTATGAGCTGCCCAATTTCGGTTATGCGGAGACCTGCGCCGCCGTCGCAGGCGGTATTTTCAGCGAGAACCTTGGCCTTGCCACGGCGCAGGCCGAATACTTCGATGTGCTGGAGCGTGAACTCTACAACGGCGCTCTGAGCGGAGTATCCCTGGCCGGGGACTCGTACTTTTATACCAACCCTCTGGAATCAGGCCCGGAGAGGCGTCGCTGGTCATGGCACGGTTGTCCATGTTGCCCGCCGATGTTCCTGAAGCTCATGGGAGCTCTTCCGAGCAGTATTTACGCCACCGGCGCCGATGGCGTGTACGTCAACCTGTTCATCGGAAGCCATGCGGATATCGTGCAGGATGGCCTGCATCTGACGGTGCAGCAGACAACAGCTTATCCCTGGGATGGCGCTGTCCGGCTGGCCGTCAAGCCAAAAACGCCTTCCCACTTCACCGTAAGCCTGCGCGTCCCCGACTGGTGCCATGGGGCGACATTCCAGGTCAACGGCCGATCAATACAGCCTGTTCTATCTCGCGGATATGCCAGGATCGAGCGAACATGGCAATCCGGAGACACGGTTGAGATGGTTATGCCACTCTCCGTGCGCCGTGTCAAAGCCGATCCGCGCGTCGCCGCCGATGTAGGCCGCGTCGCCCTGATGCGCGGCCCGATCGTCTACTGTGTGGAAGGCCTGGACAATGGCGGCCGCATAGGCTCGCTCGTCATTCCTTCGACATCCGGCATACGCACCGAGCGGCGTCCCGGCTTGCTCGGCGGCGTAACCGTACTCCGCGGCGACGCCCATATTGTTCGTGGGAGAACGACGGCCGGCGCGCCTCTGGGGGAGCGGAGCATTGTTCCGGCTGAGTTTATGGCCGTGCCGTTCTATACGAACACCAACCGGGAGCCAACCGACCTCGCCGTCTGGATCGCCGACCAGCCGGAACACGCCCAGCCTCTTACTCTCGCCGGATTAGCCACGCCGTCCGCATCGCACTGCAACCCTTCCGATACCGTCTGGGCCCTGGGCAACGCACAGGAGCCCCGCGCATCCGACGACGATTCCATTCCGCGCTTCACCTGGTGGGATCACCGGGGAACGTCCGAGTGGGTTCAGTACGATTTTCCAACCACGCAGCGCGTTTGCGCCGTCGAAGTCTACTGGTGGGACGAAACCCGCGTCCACCACGACTGCCGCGTTCCCAAGTCCTGGGAACTGCAGTATAAGGACGGCCCCGAATGGAAGCCGGTGCAGACGAACTCCAGCTACGGCACGGCAGTCGACACCTACAACCGCGTGACGTTCACACCCATAAATACAATGGCGCTGCGAATTGTCGCGCAATCACAGGACGGCTGGTCCGCAGGAATACTGCAGTGGCGGGTTTTAGAGGCGTGAGATAGGATCGGAGCCTAATATCTACTTGATTGGCTGGAGACCCCATTCAGGACTCGAGTCGGTGCCGAACAGCCGACTCGTCGTCTTCCCGCTTAGCCTGAGGTCGTAGTTAATGGCGATCGTTTCGACCATTCTGGCTACAAATGGGTAGTCGAACGCGAGATGCTTCGACCAGTTCCAATATTTGCTTGCGATCTCACGCTCTAGGCTACGGATTCCCCTCACCAATGGGCTTCACGGGAATTAACGACAGCGATCCTTACCCCTCGGCAATTTCCTGCGAGGCGATTTGTTCAATAATTTCGCGTCCTTCCTCACATGACCATACTCCGTCGAGCCCCACCCGAGGCGCAGCTATTATAATACCGATCCTATGGTCGTCAGCTTTGGCGCGGCCATATTAGCTGCTTAACAAACGGACTCCGGACAACCGTGTTCTAAGAGCATTAATGTTAATTTCCCTGTCTCGTCTGTGCCTGGTATAACGTGAAGCATCTCAAGCGACAATATAGGTCGCTTGTGCCAGAAATTGCCATCGTTCTATGTCCTGGATCTGCCATTCCGGTGGATCATCTTTATCGCTTTCGAATAACAGCATATGCCGGTGCTAAAATGAGCCCGTCCATGAGTTTCAAACACGGCGTCGTCAGCAAACGCCCATCCTCATACATAATATCAAGAGAGATAAAGCGGGCATGATTGGTGGGCTTACCTGGCATCCTGCCATGAAGCATTGTGATATTCTGGCTCATTTTTATCCCGGTGCCAACATCGATGCAGAGCGAGTTCTTGTTTTCTGGACGGCCTGCATCAGATGATCGAAGGCTCGGTCATTTTTGTTTGGGATAACTTACGGATTCATCACAGCGACCCCGTGAAGAACTATGTTCTCGCGAATGCCGAGTGATTGCAAGTCGTAAACCTTCCCTCTTATAGTCTCGACCTCAATCCGATTGAGTTTTTATGGTCCATCTGAAAACGGACCTATTTTGGGAGTGTTTGCTGTGCTACCTCGCGCAGTATCTGCAACATCCTTTTTGAAAACGAGACAGCCGCATCCGATCAATCTCTACTCAAAGTATGCTTGTTAGCATCAAGATTAATAGATCATATGGATATGGAAGTTGGTTCCAAGCCGGTTTTAAGCCAGTGTTAGAAATGAAACGACTAACACTGTAATAATTCACAAAAGAAACTTTGCTTGGGCTTGACCTAAAACCTTTCGCAATTGTCAGCTGTACGGTTTTCCGAATGCAAAGCGTTGATATGGTTGGTTTGGTTTCTGGCAGTGATCACAGGAGTGGTCGACCACAAGATTTAAGATGCTAAATGAAATTCTTTACGGGCTTGCTTTATATTAAAACATACTGTAGTATATTACTATAGCAATACATTATTTAGAGATCCAACTCTTAGGAGAGCACAATGGCTTACCGGCGTACCGTTGGTTCAGACCACCCAGGTCTATTTGTTTTCGTGATAGATTGCTCAGGATCCATGGCCAGTGGTTGGCCAGGTGATAGTTCAGGCTCAGGGTTGAAGAAAGCTCAGTTCGTCTGCACCATCGTGAATAATGTTATACGTGAGATCGGTGCGAACTGTGTTGGCAGCGCCGGACTGAAACACCGTTGCGACATTGCTTTAATTGGATACGAAGGCTCTTCAGCATTCAACCTTTGGGCCGACAAGTTGAGCGGCCGTGACGTGGTGCCGATTCCAGAAATTATCCAGAATCCACTCGGAACATTAAGTCGCACAGAACAGAAAGCCGACCCAATTGAAGGTGTTATCGAAGTCAAGCGGGAGTACAACTATTGGTTCGAGCCAAAGGCGGGCGGTGGCACTCCGATGGGACAGGCGCTTACGAAAGCACGACATATTATTGAAGCTTGGCTACAGCATGAGACGCATCGCGACTCATTTCCACCAGTGGTAATTCATATCACGGATGGAGTACCAAATCAAACTGAGCGACAGATGGCATCAGATGAAGCAAATGCCATCAAATCTCTGTCTACGAGCGACGGTAATGCGCTGCTAATCACCATTCATGTACCCGATGGCTATGGCCAAACACTTCTGTTTCCCTTGTCGCCTGCCGATCTGCCTGCGGGTGATGCCTCAGCCGAACTTCTTTACCAGATGGCTAGTGTACTCCCAAACGAGTTGATTGAGACGACTGGCACGTTGAATGTTCGCCCAGGAGCTCGACTGATGATTATGAATGCAGATGCAATGGCTGTAAAAGAACTTGTAACTTGGGGTACAAGCACGTCTGGAGCGACACGTCCCGACTAGAGGGCAGCAATGTGAAGGAGAACCTTGTGGCCGCCTATCCCTCCTCAGAAGATTATACATATGCACTTGAAAAGCCTGCTGGGAAGCGACATTTTAAGTCCGGCCTAGGACGCGAAATGCTGGATGAGGTTAATGCAGGAAGCATCATCCGTTCAACTGGCTCCAAGTATTTACACTGCGCAAACGGCAATTTTGCATTCATCTATAAGTGCCAGACGCCTGGCCGTTTGCTCGCGTTAAGATGCTTGCGATCGGCACCGCCTTCCGATCTGGCAGAACGCTGCAGACAGATCACTGAATTCCGCACGCGACAAGGATGCAAATATCTAGCTGAGTGTAGATATTTTGATGATGCTCTGTACGTGCCGATAGGGACTCAGGGGCAATATTATCCCGTGATTGCGATGGAGTGGGTCGAAGGTAAGACATTACTTGCTGCGGCGGAGGCTCTTGCTAAAACACGCAATCGGCGTGCTCTGAAAAACCTTGCAGATCGTTGGAGCACTATGATCATGGAAATGACCGCACACCAGGTTGTTCATGGTGATCTGCAGCCGGACAACATACATGTCCCGCCGGGCGATAGTTCGCTCGTGCTGCTCGACTACGACACGCTAGTCGTACCTGGATTCACAGAGATAAAGTCTCCAGGCTTGTTCAGTGAAGGCTATGTTCATCCAATGTATTCAAGAAGTGGCATTTTCCGCGGCTTTGATCCTCATATGGACGATTTCGGTGCTATTGTGATTCTTTTGTCTTTGCGAGCTCTAGCACAAAGTCCTGAGTTCTTCGGACGTTGGACAACACAAAATCTTTTGCTATCCCACCATGACCTGGAATACCCAGACCAGTCCAATGCATTCGATGTTCTCGAAGCGTCCGTGGATGCGCAGGTTTCCCATCTGGCTCATGCGCTTAGACAAGAATGTCGTAGTGCGTGTGAAACAGGGCAACTGCGCTTCGCCACTTGTGCGCGCGCTGAAACCTCCTTCGCATTTGTAGATGTCCCATCATCGCTTGCACCAAATGCCCCTCTGATATTGACACAAGCATCTCCTGACATATTGGGTATTCCGTCTTCCGTTGAACGGTTAGCAAACTTGCCGATGACGATAGATTCCTCATTACCATCATCGACCATACGGCAGTAATGTCAATGCGGAGAATATGCATCGGATGAAACTGTCTCGATCCCTTTTGTCGAAATTTACCTGGCTCAGGCTGGAACAGGATGCAGAGCCGTCTATGTTGGACGAAAAAGCAACACAGACACAATCTCAGAACCGAGATGAAGAGCAGGGATCTGCCAACAGATCTAGTGTAGAATTAGCCCAGCCACAGCAAATAATGGACTGCTTGCCCTCAGCAAGCTTGATGTCCGAACCATCAAACGTCATGTCCAATTCCTTGGCGATGTTCAAGTCTTCTACGACGGAGTTCTCCCAAGGTTCAGGTATCTGGTTCAATTTCCGGTTGTGGAAGTTTGCTGGAAGTACTGATCATCAGTATGAAGATGCTGCAGCTGCGGATCCCAATCAGGGACTCGCCTCGATTGCGGATGGAACGACTCAGGGCTGGAGATCTGATCTCGTGGCGGAAAGCCTAGTGCGCTATTTCACTGCGGAGCGCTTCCGGCTTGATACCGCCGAAGAGAGAGAATTGTGGTGGAAACTGGCGCGACGTAAGTGGTTCTTCGCGCGTAAGGATGCCTTTAACGGTGCCAGCAGCTCGGAGCAGACAAAAATTGAAAGGGGTGGTTCGTCGACTTTTTTGGCCATTCGTATGGAGAGTGCCACAACATATCGGCTCTACGAGGTCGGCGATTGTACGTTGTTCTGGTTTCGGAGCGGAAACTTAGTCAAGGTAGAAGGGGCGAATAAACACGACTATCATCCCGCGTCTCTCAACACTTTACAAACAACCGACACCGCAGATACATTGCAGTGTTACGGCGTACAGGAACTTCAAGGTGAATACGCTCTGCTTGTGACTGATGCATTGGCCAAGTTCCTAATACAGTCCAAACCATGGGATCAGGAAAAGGATTT
>Ga0105238_10003857_pt1 | contig 14888 bp, 7 predicted proteins | sample KBSC34metaG_FD_81526 | JGI IMG/M metagenome (GOLD analysis project Ga0105238, IMG submission 81526) | Corn rhizosphere microbial communities from Kellogg Biological Station, Michigan, USA - KBS C3-4 metaG | ecosystem: Host-associated > Plants > Roots > Rhizosphere > Soil | place: Michigan, USA... | reverse complement strand
TGCCGGCACTCACCATTAACTGCGGTGTGTCAGGTGTTTTCAACATCAGCCAGAATGTACCCTTCAACCTTATTTGCACTCCCTCCGGGGGGCTTCGCACGTATCAGTATTCCATTTTGTCGGGAAATCTTCCTCCTGGCCTGACAACGTCCGGAAATTCGGCACTCTCTCTATACATTTCTGGCGCGCCAAATACACCCGGCGAATTCAAATTCACAGTTCAGATAGCGTCTAACTTGGCGCCCACTCAGACGGCTCAGCAAGACTTGGATATTGTGGTTTCTCCCGCGCTGGCGCTCAAATGCACGCTCGTCGATGGACCGATTCGCGCCGGCCAGGCGTATACAAATACCTGCACGGCTTCGGGTGGCCAACCGCCCTATACGATATCGACCGATGTCAATTCGCTGCCGTCCGGTTTGAGTTTCGTGCAGGACAGTTCGACTACTGGGACCGTAAGCGGTACGCCCACAACCGGCACGGGTTTCTCTTTTTATGTGATGGTATCGGACAGTTCCCACGCGTTGGCCTCTGTTTCTTTCTTGGGAAGGATCGATTCCAGTACCGGGCCCGCCAGTTTGCGGCTTAGCTGTAGCCCATCGACTCTCACGAAGCTTGAAGTGGGTGTGCCCATCGCCCCGGTTCAATGTATGGTGACCAGCGGCACTCCACCCTATATCTGGCATGCCCCGAACGGATTGCTAGGACTCAGCCTCACAGCTACCGGCAACACCGCCCTCCTCAACGGCGCCCCCACCACGACAGGCACCTTCGAAGGATTCTTTGTTACGGACTCCTCGACGCCCCAGCCTCAGTCCGCCAACTGGATTCCGTCCGGCATGTCTATTTCCCCCAGGCTGTCGATGACGTGCAATCCGGCCGACAGCCCCACGTCCGTTGGCCAAGTGTTTTCCAGTTCCTGCTCGACCTCTGGCGGTGCCTCACCCATCGCATGGACCACTTCCGGTAGTTTGCCCCCGGGACTCACGTACACCGCATCGACCTTTGGTTTACCTTCGGCGGCAGTGAGCGGATCGCCAACGACCCCTGGGCCCTACGCGTTTACGATTACCCTCCAGGACAGTGCCTCGCCGCCCGTGACCTTATCGCAAACCCTTTCCGGAACCATTCTTCCGGTTGGCGCGGGACTATTTCTCGAATGTTCAACATCCAACGGGAACTACACCGGCGGTGTTGCCATCAATCCCGTTACCTGCAGGGTTTCCGGAGGGAGTCCTCCGTATCAATGGTCGATTTCGAGCGGGTCGCTGCCACTCGGCTTGAGCATTGCGTCCGTCACGGCTGGAGCGGCAGTGGAGGGCATTCCCACGGTCGCCGGAAATTACACCTATACTCTCGCTGCGAGCGACAGCTCCGGGCAAACCGCGACATGGCCGGTTTCTGTGTCGATCGCAAATCCTTACGCGCCCGTCGGACTGTCCCCCGTTGTTCTGTCTGACCTGGTTTTCGGCGACGGCTGGCAGAGCCGTATTGTACTGGCGAGCTTATACGGAGCTGACACGGCGAGTCTGCGCTTTTTTGGAAACTCCGGGAATCCTGTTGGCGTCCCCTACCAACAAGTCGCGACCGGGAGCAGTTCCACGGCGTCTTTTATCGACTATAAGCTGCCCGAGAATGGAGTGGTTTTTCTGGACACCGTCACGAATGCGGCGGCACCGCTTACCACTGGATCGGCCCAGTTATCTAGTTTGTACAATCGCATCACAGGATTTGGCGTTTTCCGCTACCCCTCGCGAAACTGGGAGGCGTTAGTGCCAATTGATGGCACACGCGATAACTCTTACGTGGTCGCCTTCGACAACACTGGCTCTGCCTGGACTGGTGTGGCTCTGGCAAGCTCGAGCGCGGATTCCCTGAAGCTAGCGGCCACTGTAAGAGACGAAAGTGGTGCTGTCCTGGAGACGGCTTCCATACCTATGGGGCCAAGTGCACAGACCTCCATCACCCTGAGCCAGCAGTTTTCGTCCACCGCCGGCAAACGAGGCACGGTCCAATTCACGTCGGACGCCTTTGGAACCTTTCACGCCTTGGCGGTGCGCGGAAATGGCGCCGCCTTAACCACTCTGCCTGTCCTTCCCGTCAACGGATACGCGTATGGCGGAACGATTGCGCACATGGCCTTTTACGGAGGCTATATCAGCACTTTCGTACTGGTGAATACGGGAACGTCAGCAACGTCGTTTACGTTGAAGTTTTTCGACGACGCCGGTAAGGCGTTAAATGTTCCTTTGTTTGTTCCCCAGGCGGGCGGAGATATCACCGTCAACACGTTGACACTCCCGCTGGCCGCCGGCGCGACGGTATCGATCCAAACGCAATCCAATGACTCGCTGCAGGTAGTGTCGGGATCAGCGCAATTGGTTCCTTTAGGCGAGGTGAGCGGCTTTGCGCTTTTCCGTTGGACCACCTATGGCCAAGAAGCGTCGGTGCCTTTTCAAACCTCAAGTTCTTCGAGTGGTCTCGGACGCCGCCTGGTATTCGACAACACCGGAGGGTTCACTACCGGCGTTGGGATTTCGAACCCCTTTGGTCTCGCGAGTGACATCACGGTTAACATTCGCGATGAGGGCGGAAATTTACTGCAGACATCAACGATCACTCTTCCGACCAACGGCCACACCGCGTTCATGCTGCCGTTCACGTATCCTGCAACAGCGGGAATTCGCGGATCGGTCGAGTTCGTGACCCCCTTCATTCAACCCGCTGTGATAGGCCTAAGAGTGGGTCCGAACTTTACGCTCACAACCATTCCGGCGCTTTGAACTATTCCGTCATCACCGGAATGGTTGTGAACGCTCCGGAACTCGGGGACCGCACCCCAAGTACGCTGATCGCTCCGAATGTCGGGGTCTTGAACCGCGCCGACCCCTTGCTATTCACCGTCGCGGGAATTCGATCGCCAAGAACAAAAGCCGTCTGTCCATGGGCCGGAAGCGTCAATGTGTCGCTGGCGATTTGTGCTCCCGTAGCGTCGTAAATGATGACTGGAATGGTCGCCGCCGTAGCACTGGAGTTCGCCACAGCCACTCCCGTTCCCGCTCCCCCGGTATTGTCGAAAGGGAAAACATAACTTGCCGCCTGGCGTGTTTCCAGGGGAACAATCGCATCCTGGCCCGCGGGAAGATAGCTGTAGCGAATGAAGCCGCTCACGCCGGCGCTGCTGGCCAGATGGGCGGATCCTATTTGCAGCGGAGCGCTCTCGGAGCCCGCTATATTTACGACCAGGCGCGCGTTCGGCGCTAGGGTCTGTTGCAACTCAGAAGCGCGCGTCGTCGTCCCTGCATAAGAAAGCGGAAGCATTAGCGGTGTTCCGTCACTCGCCGAAAAAGTCAGTTGCGCCGGAGTAGACGCCGTGGTTGTATTGATCACCTCTACCGTTGTGGACCAACCGCCTCCCACCGCCAACTCCGGCATCGTTCCACTCCCCGGATCGATTTCCGAGGCTGGCGGAATGATGCTGAATCGGTTCGAAGGAGGGAAACGCACACCCAGGACGCTGATCTGCGCCGCTGCCGCGCTGCTGAATTGAATCGTTCCGCTTTTTCCCGCAGCGCTCGGGAACCGGTCGCTAAGCACAAAGGAATCGTGGTGCCCCACATTCATAGTGGTGGTTGCCGAATCGATCAAAGTCCCGGCGTCGTCTCGAATAGTTGCCGTAACGGTAACCACGCCCGAAGGCACCGTATCGTAATTCCCGCCGGCAACGGCAATGCCAGTTGCGTTTCCACCCGTGTTGTCGAAGCCTAAAGTGAAGGACTTGGCAAGCCTCGTCTCCATGGGAACTAGTGCCTCTTGCCCGGTTGGGACATAGCGAAAGCGTTCAAAACCACCTATGCCGGAATCGAATTGCAGGTTCAAAGAACCCACGGTGGTTGCCACGCTGCCTGGTTCCGCGCTATAAATGCCGACCATCGCATGAGGCTCAAGGATTCGGGTGAGATTGTACAGGTAGGTACTCGTGTAGAACATTTCGTCATCGACGTACGCGGGTATTCCGGATATGCTACCCGTGGTTCCTAGGGTTGCGAGGCCCGCTCTCGCAACAACATCCGATGCATTGACGATCTGCAGCGTCGTCTCCCAACCGCCGCCCACCGCGAAATGGGTAATGTATCCGTTGCGCAAGGGGGCCTGGGTAGAAGAAGTTTGGAAAACCCGTATGCTCGCGTCTCCCATAGTAATCGTGGCTTGACGCATATTAGACGTCGCATTAATTGCAGCATCCCCGATAAACCCGCCACCAAGGTCAGTTAGGGTCAGCCAATCTCCACTCACCGAAGGGTTAATCGGGCACCCGCTTTCGACCTGAACAAAGAATAAGGTCGATCCTCCTTGCGCAGGGATTACGTAGTCACTAGGTCCGATGTCGTAGTGACACGGTTGGCCCAATTGGACGATCGTCACCGAGTCGCTCCATCCGGTAATGCTCGAAAAACTGAGCATAGCGGTGCGCGTCACTCCGCTCGCGTTCGGCGCAACGGTATAGGTAGAGTTGCTTGAAGTAGGTAAGGTAAGCCAGTCCACATTCGTACTCGCCTTCCAAGGACAACCGGGATCCCCTCCGAGACCAAGGGTAAAAGAGCCTCCTAAGCGGCTGACGACGGTTTGTTTAAAAACAACTCCGTCCGTACTGCCTGTTTGAAAAACGAACGGACACAGCGAGTTTAGTCGAATCACCACAGGCGCATCCTGCCCATTCGAACGTGCCGACCCGCCCCCCGACACCGTCGCGACCAGCGTCGGATTGTTACCCGAAACATTGATATCCGGTTTCCCTAACGTCACAGAGATCGCCGGAAAGCTTTCACCGGGCGCCAAACTATCGCTCCGCGAGCATTGCGGGAAACTGCAATTCCATCCCGCCATGGAAGTCTCGATGCCCGGAGTGACGACCACATTCCCAGTGCTCGACGCGTCGCCTAGGTTGACCACCTGCACGTTGAACTGGGCCTGTTGATCCAGGTAGGTGGGGCCGTTATCCGTGACCTGCACCCGCAAATAGGGCGCCGACGCTCCGTTCAAAATCTGCACCGCCACCAACTGCGTGGCCGTCGCCGGCGAGGTGACCACCAGATCCATTCGACCGTCGGAATTGAGATCCGCAGCCGCCAACAAATAGGCTTGAGCCGAAGTCTGATACACCGAAGCCGGCTGAAACGTTCCGTCGCCGTTACCTGGGTAAACCGCAATTTCGCCGAACCCCGAAGGCCGATAGTTGGATGTGACCAGGTCCCGCTTGCCGTCTCCGGTCAGATCCACAAAGAGCACGGTTCCGGCGATCACCGAAGTTGTCCCACGCACGTCGATAACGGAAGATTTATAGGCGACCCGCGGAGCAAATGTCCCATTTCCGTGGCCCAGGTACACGCCGACGCTGGCATAGGTCGGCTCAAGACTCCAGGATTGCGCCGTGATCAAGTCGTCACTGCCGTCACCGTTGAGGTCAGCTACCGCAAGGTTGGTGATTTGCGTGCCCGGGTCGAGATTTGCGGCGAACGTCAGAGGGCTGCCGAAGGCGCCCGTACCTGTCCCCAGAATGACTGACATCCCGCCATATGCTGAAGCCTCAGCGATATCGGGGTTGCCGTCGTGGTTAAAGTCGCCAACCACGATAACGCTTGAGGGGCTTCCTGACCATGCGCCGGTCGGAACCGTGAGCGGGCTTCCGAACGTGCCGTTCCCCTGATTGAGCCGCACGCTAACGGTATCTGTCAAGACTCCGTTCAAAGAAACATGACCGTTGAACGTCGCAATATCCAACAGACCGTTCCGGTCAAAGTCTGCCAGGGCGATCGGATTTGCTCCCGCTAGATTCTGACTGAAAGCTGTTCCCGAAAGCATCATCTTCCCGGCAACCCGAAAATTTCCGTCACCCAATCCCAGAAGCACGGTCAAAGACGGAGTGGAGAACGCTGCGCCGCCGTATACGATCAAATCTTGACGCCCGTCACCGTCGATGTCCGCCACCGCGAAGGCAGCAGCCGTATCGTTCAAGGCGGTGTGAACGGACGGGCGGTACGACCCATCGCCATTGCCCGGAGTGACAACAATTCCCGCGCTATCGGCTGTGACGATATCGATTTTTCCGTCACCATCGATATCGGCGAGTGCGGTGTATCGGGAAAACAAGCTCGACGGTTGCGCCGCCGCGATTAAACCATAACTGGGTTTAGGCGGGATTTGTCCGTAGACAGTCGCGAAATCCATCGACAACATGCATACGGTGAACCAGTGTTTTCGGGATAGCATCTTCTTTCTCTCCGAAATGCGGTGAATTAGGCGCATGGCCGACATCAATTTTGGCAGGTTCAGTTCAAGTTCCAGTTGAAGCGATCCGCGTTAGCCTGAGATCTGGCCTAGGCTCCTTGGTAAATTGTAGCGCGCAAGGACTAGCCGGGTGACGAGGCGGAGTTCTAACCACCTCCTCCCAGCAAGCCTGTTTGACAGTCTTTGGCAGAGATTGTTTTAATTGCGCCCAATTGTCGGCAACTGGGGAAGTTATCCAGAAGCGGTGTGCGGAAACTTGCCCTAGCACCAGGAAGTCGGCTTATCACCGGCGATCCAAGTGGATCAAGAGACCCAAGCGCGTTTATCACTACTGATCTAGAAACTTCCTCCAACTGCAAAATTCTCCTCCGGCGACGTCGAAATTTCCTATCGCCTTTTCGGTAAACCGGGCGATACGCCCATCGTCATCGTCCACGGGCTGTCTTACTTCTCCTACGATTGGATTCCTATGGCGGCGGTGCTGGCGGCCGATCGCCAAGTGGCGGCGATGGACATGCGCGGCTTCGGCGAGTCCGGTTGGGCGCAAGACTATTCGGTACCGGCCTTCGCGCGCGACATCATCGGTTTGCTGGATCACCTGGGTTCACCGACGACTTGCCCGGCACCATGGATTTCTACACACGCGTGCTGCAGTTGCAACTGGTACACGTGCGCCGCGTGCCGTTCGAGCGCGACCGCGGCCAGCCGCCTTACGATAACCTGCGCCACTATTTTTTCGATATGGGCAACGACAGCTTGCTCGCCTTCTTCGAATACCCGAAGGGCCTGGCGCTCCAGAACCGAGACCTTCCCGGGGGGATGCAGCATATCGCTTTCCACGTCCCGCGCGAGCGCTTCGACCGCATGGTGGAGCACGTCAAATCGTGCGGGGTATCCGTAGTCGGGCCGGTGCCACTGGGGGGACGCTTCTGGTCGGCGTATTTCTATGATCCTAACGGCATTCGTTTGGAATTGGCCACTAGCTTAGCGGATGAGCGGCTGACGATTGTGGAGTCCGTGCTGCAAACCGAAGAGGAAGCGCGTGCGGAACTGGAAACGCTGTTCGATGACCCGAAGGTGGTCGACGCGTGGCTGAGCAAGATGCCGTTGAAGGCCGACTGATTTACTGTTCGCGAGCCTTGGGGCCGCCGTCGTCCGCCGATCCGGCAAAGACTTTGCGGCCGTCCGTCAGCGTGACCGATCGGGAATTCGCGGTGTTGCTGCCATCCTTGGCACGGAAACCTTCTACGGAAACTTCGTCGCCGGGCTTCAGCGAGTCCTTCTTCCAACCCTGGCGGACAAGCATGTTGGGAGGGCCGCCTTCACACTGCCAGTGCTCCACTTTCCCGACGGCGTCCTTCACGTCGACGTAAAACCAGATGTGGGGATTGGCCCACTCGACTTTGGTAACGGTGCCCTTAATGGACACCGGTTTCTTATCGTCGTACTCCGCCGCGAACGAATGATGCGCCAGCAGCGGCATGGCAGCCACGAGCAATCCGAGCGCAAGAGCCTTCATCGACTATCCCCTTATTGGTTCAGTAACGGAATATCTTTGACGGCGGGCGGCGCCGGCACGGTTGCCAGGTACGCCCGGATGTCCGCAATGTCGGCGTCCGAAACCTGATTGGTATAAGGAGGCATGCCCCCCGTTGGATTCCGCACGTATTTCTGCATCACTGCCAGCGCTGGAGGATTCGGCGCCAGGCGAGCTCCCGCGCCGCCCTGCCCGTCGGTTCCGTGGCAGCGCGCGCACTGCTGCTTGATGAACAGAGTTTTTCCGTTCGCTGGATTTTGCGCTTGCGCCGCAGCCGCCCCCAGGATCATTCCCAACAACATGAACTTCAAAACGCTTTTCACCATTGGCTCCTTAACGGCCCTGCGTGACTACGTCAATCAAATATGGCTCGCCGCGTTTCGCGGCCGAGATGCCACGTGCGATGGCGGGCGCTAGATCCTTCGGATCGGTGATGGGACCTTCGCCTTCGACGCCCATGCCTTGCGCCAACTTAGCGTATTGGATGTTGGGTTCGGTCAGCGTGGTGCCGATGCCGCAGCGGTCGACGGGACGGTTATGCTCGCTCGCCATGCGACCGACCAGCATCACTTCCTGGTTATAGGCGCGATTGTTATGCATCACGGTCAGCAGCGGAACCTTGTGATGCGCGGCGGTCCACAGGGCTCCGGGGCAATACATGAAGTCGCCGTCGCCTTGGATGTTCACCGAAATACGCCCGAACTTTTTGTTGGCGAGCGCCGCGCCTACCGCGGCCGGAGGACCGTAGCCCAGACCTTCACCGCCGCGTCCGCCGATGAACTGATAGTGCTTGTTCACGTCCCACAGGCGCAGCGGCCAGTTCTGCAGGAAGACCGTGTCATTCACTAGCGACCAGTCTTCGTTCTTGAGCTGTCCGTACAATTCCATGGACAGCCGCGAGGTGCTGATGGGGCTGGAATCCCAACCGTAAGAAGCCTCCAACCGGGCCTGCGCCAGAGCCTTCGGAGCCGCCTCTGCGTGTTTCGCCCCGCGAGCCTCGATGGCCCGCTTGCGATCGCCCGTAAGCTGGCGCTTCACTTCTTCGATCAGGAACGGCAGCGTAGCTTCCGCATCCGCTGCAATCGCCATGTCCGCATCTTCGAAACGCTGGAAGTTCTGATATACGCTCTTAGTGAACAGGTCATTCGCCGAAATGGTGACGATCTTCGCGCCAGGTTTAGTGATGGCCCGCGGATTGGCATCGCGGCCGCGCCCATAAGCGTGCAGCACGGCGTAGAAATCCTGCACCTCGCAGCCCACGATCACGTCCGCGCTGGTCACCGCGCCGCGCGCCCGGAAGGAGTAGTTGAGCGGATGCCGCGACGGGAAGTTCATGCGGAAATGCTGATCGATCACGGGGGCCTGCAACAGCTCCGCTATTTCAATAAGCGATTTCAGCCCGGCAGGAGTGCGAGCGCAGCGCGAGGCCACGAAGATCGGGCTCTCGGCATTCACCAGCATCTTCGCCAGCGTCGTGAGCGTGGCCGGGTCCGCCGTGGGATGAGAGATGGCGGGAAGTTTCGGGATGCGTCCGTCAAACTCGGCGGGGATGGCGCGCTCCTGCAGTGGTTCATCGCACACCAGCGCCACCGGCATCAGCGGCGGCGTCATCGACATCTTGTAAGCCCGCACCATCGATTCGCCGAAATGCGACAGCGAAACCGGAGAGTCGTCCCACTTGGTGTACTCGCGCAGAATGGCCGCGACGTCCTGCGAACTGTGGAGCCAGTCGACGTAACCGCGCCGCTGTCCCGCGTCGAGAATGTTGCCCATGACGACAATGACGGGCGCCTGATCGCAATAAGCGTTATAGACCGCCATGCTGGCATGCTGCGATCCGACGGTGCCATGCAGGCCGGCCATCATCGGTTTGCCCGCAATTTTGAAGTAGCCGTTGGCCAGCGCCACCGAAGCTTCCTCATGCGTGCAAGTGATGAATTCCGGACTGGAGTTGCCGCCGTGGTTGATGAGCGATTCATGCAGGCTCTTCAACGTCGAGGAAGGATTGGCGGCGTAATATTCGATGCCCAGGGATTTGATGACATCCACCATGTAATCGGACCCCGGACGATTCGTGGTCTCGACCGACACCGCCGCCGGCGGCCCGGTTTCCGCGGCCCGCTGCGCCGCGCCCGGAGGCAGTGCACCCCGCGCCGGTGCCGCTTCCTGAGCCTTCGCGGCCGGCGTTCCCACCAGCGCTGCGGCACCTGCGGCGGCTCCCGCTGCCGCGCCTTTTAGAAACCCGCGGCGGCCCGGTGTGAGGTTTTTGGATTTTGCCATGTCGTTCTCCTGTTCCGAACGCCGATTGTATCAGAGATATATCAAACCTGGAAGTCTATGGGCGGAGGCTATTCCGCTGAGCGCAGTGTATGCATAATGGATGGCGAAGTGTAATACTACGGCCTTGAGGCACAGGGACTTGAAAACCACGCGGCGGACGGTGCTTAAGAGCGTACTGGCTGCCGGAACCTTCGGAGTTATGACCTCTCGAGCCCAAGAGGCGGCTCCGCTCGCTTTGGCGCTGGCACGGCTCTTCGCCCGGACGACTTTCGCCGATTTACCGCCGCTGGCGATTAAGCACGCCAAGATCATCTTGGCCAGTACCTTGGCGAGCGCGGCGCCTGGCTCGGTGATCGGGTCTGCGCGCATCGTCCGCGATCTGGCGAAGGAGCAGGGCGGCCAGCCTGAATCGACTATCTGGTACGACGGAGCGAAGCTGCCTATCGCGCAAGCCGCGCGTGTTAACGCGATGCTCAGCGACGCGGCCGCTTCCGACGATAGTGACCTCCGCAATGTGGCACACACTGGCACCAGTTTGACGGCGATCGGACTGGCGATTGGCGAGCGCACGGGCGCCTCTGGACCGGACGTGCTTTCAGCGATCGTGACCGGCTATGAAGCGGCCGGGCGCATGGGGGAAGCGCTCAACAACGGCAGGTCGGGATTACACGCTTCGATCATCGTGGCCTTCGGTGGAACGGTTGCGGCCGCGAAACTGCTGAAGCTGACGCCCGAGCAGATGGCGAACGCCATCGCGATGACCTCGACAACCATGGGCGGATTACTGATCGGCACCGATAGTTGGGCGCGCGAATATCACGCCGGCAACGCCGCCCTTTGCGCCGTCAATGCCGCGCAAGCCGCGGCCCGCGGTTATACAGTGAATCCAGATTTGCTCGAAGCCAAAGGCGGGTTTCTCGAAGTTTTCGGCAAAGGAAAGTGGGACGCGCAGCACGTCACGCGCGCGCTGGGACCGGATTGGGACATCGTCAAATACATGGCGGTGAAGTTGGTACCGGGTGCGCACGCGTTGCATTCCTCCGCGGAAGCGGCGGCGAACGCGTCGAAAAAAGCGAACGTGCCGCCGGATGAGATTGCGAAAATTTTGGTCTCAGGGCCGTCGAAGACTAGCGTGCAATACGGCTCGAAGCCTCCGCAGGACATGATTGAAGCGATTCACAGCCTGGCGTATTTCGTGGCTTCCGCAGTGGCCGACAGAGATTTTAATTGGAGTAATGTCACTCCGGAGAAGATCCACAGCCCGGTGGTCGCGCGCCTCATTGGCTTGGTGGAACCGGACCCTGCGCCGCCGAACGTCCACTACGACTGGAATTGGGGCGGGACTGTAACGATTGTCACGAAATCCGGAGCTAGGTTCACCAGCACCGTCGACGCGCCTAAGGGTTCAGGGCCGCGCGGTATCGAGTGGAGCGATGTGGATGCGAAATACCACGCGCTGATGCCGGATTCTAAGCTGCCCGCCAAACGCATCGACGAAATCTTGAAAATGATTCACGACTTCGAACAAGTGAAACAGCTGCCGCAGTTCACGCGTCTGCTCCATTAGAGACGAATGCGAATTCTGATCCACTGGCTCATCACAAGTGTGGCGCTGGTGGTAGCGGCGTGGCTGGTGCCGGGCATTCGCGTGGAGCGCGAGGCCTGGACGATATTCGCGACGATGGCCGTGATTTTAGGTCTGGTGAACGCTATCGTGAGGCCGCTGCTGAAGGTGATGTCTTGCCCGCTGATTATTCTGACGCTGGGGTTGTTTGTTCTGGTGATCAATGGACTCACGCTGTGGATCGCCTCCGCCATTGCGGTCCGCTGGTTTCACGTGGGATTTTACGTCGACGGTTTCGCGCCGGCGTTCATCGGCGCGCTGATCGTCAGCATCGTTTCGGTGATTCTCACCGCGATCCTGGCGCCGCGGCGATCAGAAAATTAGTTTTAATCCCAATTGAATCTGCCGCGAAAAAGTTGCCGTCGATGTGATTAATCCCGCCGACGGATTCACAGCAGGGACGGTCAATTTCGTCACAGGGTCGGTGGTGGTGCCGGTAAAGACCGTCGCGTTGGGCGTTCCGTAGTTTGCGTGGTTGAGCAGATTAAACGCCTCCGCGCGAAACTGCAAACTGATTCTCTCGCTGATGGCAGTGGTTTTAAACACAGACAGGTCCACGGTCGCCAGGCCGGGCCCGTAGTAAACGCCTCGGCCCACGTTGCCCCAAGTGCCTGGCGCGGGAGGGATGAACGCAGCCGGATTGAACCACTGATTCGGATTGCCGGTGACGACGGGTCCCGTGAACGCTCCGTTCACTGAGGGACGATCGGGGTTGCGCGTGTCGCCGTCGCCAGAGCGGTTGGAACCGAACTGCGGCGTGAAGGGGAAGCCGCTCAGCAGCGTGGTGATGGCGTTCACCTGCCATCCGCCGATGATGCGATTTTCGAGCGAGCGCCTGCCTTTGCCAAACGGCAACTCGTAATGCGCTGAGATGCTGACTTGATGCGCGACGTTTAACGCCGACGGTCCCCAATCGCGGCTGAGATCGTTGCGATCCATGATCATCTGCGCCTGGTTGTTGGATTGCGCGCCGGTTAATCCCGAATTCATATCCAAATTTTTGGACCAGGTGTAATTGAAGCGGAACTGGAAGCCCTGACTCAATCGCCGGACGACATCGGTTTGCAACGCGTTGTAACGGGTGTTGCCTTGCGTGTACCAAAAGAAGCCCGCGCCGACTGAGGGATTGGGGCGCGTGCCTACAGGAATGTATTGCGCGCCTTGCGGGACGTGGCTCTGATTCGCGGCTACCGCCGGGGTCCCGCCCGCCGTGGTTCCGCCCGCGGTGCAGCCCGCTGCGTTCGCGCAGATCGCGGCGGGAATGGTGTTGGGATCGACGCTCACCAGCCCGTGCGTTCCGAACGATCCGACGTAGGCCACTCGCAGAACAGTGTTGGAGCTGAGGTGCTGCTCGACCGTAAAATTCCACTCTTGGACGGTGGGAGTTTTGGCATCCGGTTGAACCCCCTGCGGCGCGAAGATGGAGCAACCGGTGAAGGGCACGTTAGGTCCGCCGGTGCAAGAGGCTGGTGGCTGCACCCCCGGCGTGATCGGGATGATGCTCAAAAGCGGGCCAGAAAACGTCGCTGAGCCGTTGTACGGCGGCAGCGAATTCAGCAGGAACGCCAGGTTATCAATCATCGAATAGTAAGTTCCGAAGCCGGCGCGCACGGCGGTGTTGCCGTTGCCGAACGGGTCCCAAGCGAGTCCGACGCGGGGGCCGAATAACTTGGTGGCGTTATTTTTCGTGTACACGGAATTGCCGACTACCGGATTCGTCACCAGCACGCCGTTGGCGTCGGTGACATAGTTGGCGGCACGGCCGAAGGCCTCATTCCAGCCATCGGAGAACTCATGGCGCAGCCCGGCGCGCAGCGTCAGATTGGGGCGCAGTTTAATGGTGTCTTCGACGTACCACGCTCCCAGCCAGCTTCGCCAGCCGAGTGGCGACGGGTTGGGGAGCACTTGAAAGGTCGAGGTGGTGCCTTGCAAAAACGTGGTCAGGCTGGCGAAATTCGCTAGTCCGATGCGGCGCGAGCCGGTATCTTCGTTATCGCGCAGGCGCTGGAACCAGACGCCGAAGCTGAACTGGTGAATTCCTTTCACGATTTGCACGCTGTCCTGGAGCGTAAAAATATTGCGCCGGTTGGAAACGCCCGCGGCATTGTTGGGACCGGCGGCGGTGATGCTCGCGAGGCCGGTGGTGGTGGTTCCGCCGCCGACCACGATGCCTCCCGGGCCAAGCCCGGTGACGAAGGACAAGCTGGGCGAAAACGGCACGAAGGTCAGCGAATCGAACTCGAAGGCGGCGCGAGAGAAGCCGGCGGTAAAACTATTCAGAACGCGCGGCGAGAAAATGTGGGTCTCCTGCAGGCTGGCGACCTGGCTGCGCAACGCTACAGCGGATCCGAACAGCGGGTCGGTCTGCGGAATAATGCTGTTGCCGTCGTCGATGGTGTAGGCGCCGGAAAGCGAGTCGCGCTCATTGAGAATGTAATCTGAGCGCAGCGTGCCGAAATTTTCGTGAATGCTTTGCTTGGGATTGTAGAAGGCCTTCGCGGTTCCGCTGGGCGTTGTGGTGCCGGGGATTAGCAACTCAGGGCCGTTCGCCACCGGCCAGAAAGCCATGTAGTTCAGCATCGCCGAATTGAGATTCGGGACTTTTGTGTATACGCCCGACGAATTCGGCAGGAAACCCGTGCGCGCCTGAGCGTCCGGGACCACGCTTACGTTGGTGACGGCCAAGCGTTGCTGGAATCCTTCATAGTTGCCGAACAGGAACAGGCGGTCCTTCTTGATCGGCCCTCCCAGCGCGGCTCCGAATTGATTTCTGCGGAAGGGGGGCACGAAGCCCTGATCGAAGGTGTTGCGGGCGTCGAGCGCGCTATTGCGTAGGAATTCGAAAAGCGAACCATGCAGTAGATTGGTTCCCGATTGTGTGACGACCGTGACTTGCGCGCCGGCACGCTTCCCGTACTCAGCCGAGTAGGTTTCCGTCAGGACGTTGAATTCGCGCACGGCATCGATGCCCAACAATTCTCCGCTGACGCCGCCGGGTGTCACGGAAAGCTGGCTGGAGCCCGTGTATTCGACGCCGTTCAGCAGGAAAATGTTGTCCAGCGGCCTTCTTCCCGAAACGGAAAAAGTGTTGCCCATGCTGGTGATGGTGTTGAGACTCTTCAGGCCGTAACTGATGGCTCCGGGATTCAGCGCGATCAG
>Ga0105238_10003856_pt1 | contig 14891 bp, 13 predicted proteins | sample KBSC34metaG_FD_81526 | JGI IMG/M metagenome (GOLD analysis project Ga0105238, IMG submission 81526) | Corn rhizosphere microbial communities from Kellogg Biological Station, Michigan, USA - KBS C3-4 metaG | ecosystem: Host-associated > Plants > Roots > Rhizosphere > Soil | place: Michigan, USA... | reverse complement strand
TCGCGTTGCAACGTAAATACGCAGGCCCGTTCGGCATCATCATCATGGCTTTAATCGGTATGCCGCTGGCGGTGTCGTTTGGCAGGAAGGGAACTGTGATCGCGCTGTGCGCCGCAGTCGTGGTGGGTGTTTCGTATTGGGCGGTCGGTGGTGGCTTTCAACAACTCGGAAATCACGGCTTGCTGCGACCGTCAGTAGCAGGCTGGTCGCCATTAGTAATCTTCACAGCGGCCGGAACATATTTTCTATCGCGAGTACGAACCTAAGCCACAACCGTCATTCGGTCATGCGCTATTCAAAAGAACGGGCGGCCACGGAGGGCCGCCCCTACAGTTGTTTCTTTGTACCTGGGTTGTACCTAGGTGCCGGTTTCCCAGCTCGTGATGTACTCGAGTTGTTCGGCGGTCAGGGTGTCGATCGAAATGCCGAGCGCGCGGAGTTTGAGACTCGCGATCTCGGTATCGACTTCCGCCGGCAACAGGTGAACGCCGGGCGTCAACGTGCCTTTATTCTTCACCAGATACTCAACTGAAAGCGCCTGGTTTGCGAAGCTCATGTCCATCACGCTGGCCGGGTGTCCCTCGGCTGCCGCGAGATTGATCAAACGACCTTCACCGAGCACGATGACTCGGCGGCCGTTCGATTTAACTTTGTACTCTTCCACAAACGGACGCAGCGTCGCGGGGTCACCCGCCATCTCACGCAACGCAACGAGGTTGAGTTCGAGATCGAAGTGTCCGCTGTTGCAAACGATCGCGCCGTCTTTCATGCGCGAGAAATGCTCGCCGTCGATCACGTGACGATTACCGGTAACGGTCACGAAGATATCGCCAATAGACGATGCTTCACCGATCGGCATAACGCGGAAGCCATCCATCACCGCTTCGACTGCTTTGATCGGATCGATTTCCGTAACGACGACGTTCGCACCCATGCCGCGTGCGCGCAGGGCGACGCCCTTGCCGCACCAGCCGTAACCAACAACGACGAAGGTGCGACCCGCAAGCAGGATGTTCGTGGCGCGAATGATGCCGTCGAGTGTCGACTGGCCCGTGCCGTAACGATTATCGAAGAAGTGCTTGTCTGCGCGTTGTTGACAGCGATGGAAGGGAAGGGCAACACGCCTGCGGTTTCCATTGCTTTGAGACGCTGAATACCGGTGGTTGTCTCTTCCGTCGAACCGATGACTTCCTTGATCTGGCCGGAGCGTTCTTTCAAGAGCGTGGCCACCACGTCGGAGCCGTCGTCGATGATGATGTCCGGGTGTGAATCGAGTGCGGTCCTGACGTGACGATTGTAAGTCTCGGTCGACTCGCCTTTGATCGCGTAAACAGGAATGCCCCAGTCATTGACGAGCGCGGCCGCCACGTCGTCCTGAGTCGAAAGCGGATTCGAAGCGATCAGAATCGACTCGGCGCCACCGGCTTGCAGTGCGCGCGCGAGGTTTGCGGTCTCGGTAGTGATGTGGGCACACGCGACAAGCTTAACGCCACTCAACGGTTTCTCTTCCGCAAAGCGCTCGCGGATGAGACGAAGAACGGGCATCTCACGCTCGGCCCATTCGATGCGCTGCCTGCCGTTACTCGACAGGCCAATATCTTTCACGTCGAATTCGACGGATGGTGCAGAACTCATATTTGCAGATTCCTCTATGATAAAAGTTAGATTCCTGCGCTTGTGCGCAAGGTTTCGGCCTTGTCGGTCTTCTCCCAGCTAAAGCTGTCTTCGCTGCGACCGAAGTGACCGTATGCAGCCGTGGCCTTATAAATAGGACGGCGCAGATTGAGCGATTCGATAATGCCGCGTGGCGTCAATTCGAAATTCTCTCTCACAAGCTTCGATAAAGCTACGTCACTGACTCGACCGGTGCCCTCGGTATTGACATACACCGAAACGGGATCAGCGACGCCGATGGCGTAGGCGAGTTGGACCATGCAGCGGTCAGCGAGTCCGGCGGCTACGATATTCTTCGCGATGTACCGCGCCATGTAAGCCGCGGAACGATCCACCTTCGTCGGATCCTTACCTGAGAAAGCGCCGCCGCCATGAGGCGCATAGCCACCGTACGTATCAACAATGATCTTGCGGCCGGTAACTCCCGCGTCGCCTTTCGGGCCTCCGGTAACAAACCTGCCCGTCGGATTGATGTGATACTTCGTGTCTTTGTCGAGCAGTTCAGACGACACGGTATGCTCGATGACCTGTTTCTGAATCTCGGAGCGCAGTTGCTCGTTCGTGACGTCGTCCGCGTGCTGCGAAGAGATAACAACAGCGTCGACGCGGAAAGGTCGACCGTCACGGTATTCAACTGTTACCTGTGATTTTCCGTCCGGGCGAAGATAGGGCAGCTCACCCGACTTACGCACTTCAGAAAGACGACGGACCAACTGGTGGGCCAACTGAATCGGCAGCGGCATTAGCTCCGGCGTTTCATTACACGCGTAACCAAACATCAATCCCTGGTCGCCGGCGCCGCCAGTATCAACACCCATCGCGATGTCAGGGGATTGTCGATCGAGTGCAGATAAGACGGCGCATGTGTCGCAATCGAACCCGTAGCTCGAACTGGTGTAACCGATTTGGCGGATTGTCTCGCGGGCGATCTTAGAAAAATCGAGCACCGCTTCAGTTGTGATCTCGCCGGCGACAACGACAAGGCCAGTTGTCACGAGCGTTTCACAAGCGACGCGCGCCTTGGGGTCGGCAGTCAATGCCGCGTCAAGTACCGCATCAGAGATTTGGTCGGAGATTTTGTCGGGATGGCCTTCAGTGACGGACTCAGAGGTGAATAGAAAACCGGATTCGCTACTCAAAACAGCTCCTTTTGTATGTACACAGACTCGAATTTTGCGCAGAAAAAGACCGCGTACTTTAGCAGTCCAGTATTTAGGGTGTCAAGGCGCGCCTATCCACAGATTGCACAGATTCTTTATTCATCTTCTGTGTAATCTGTGGATGAAAGGTGTAAAACGTCTAAAGCAGTGAATTTTCCTGACACCGCAACTCCCACAACTGACATCTAAGCAACCACCTTAAGGTAACGCTACCGGCAATCACTGCCTCTTCCCTCAGTTCTCGAGAGTACTCCCGAACTCAAGAGGCTTCTCAATGATTTTCAATCGGTAGCCCCCAGAGCTATGCAACACTCACAATTGTCCCCTCTCGAAGTGACCCACGCGTTATTAGACCGCGCTTCAGCAGCGCAATTCAGTCTGGAAGAAGACACAGCGCTTATAGCTGTTCAGCACATGCTCGATCAGACAGTGAATTTATTCGACACTGTGGCTGACATAGGCGTGCGTTACGAGAACATCTTCGCTCTTGGCAAGGTCTATTCAGATAGTTGTGTCGTGATCAAGACACTACGTAAGCGAGGCGTCACCGTCGTCGACTCGACCATGCCCGAGCCCGGAGAGTTTGGCCAGTACTTTGAACAGGACTGTAAGCGGCTCTGGCAAGTCGCTGCTGAAGCGCTCGCGAGACGTCGCATCAAACGCATCCTCGTTCTCGATGACGGCGGTTTCTGCATTACCACGGTACCGCCCGAGCTGTTGAGACGTTATTCAATGTGCGGTGTCGAGCAGACGTCTCTCGGCATGTTTCAATTTGAAGAAAAGCCGCCACCGTTTGCAGTGATCTCGTGGGCCCGCGCGGCAGTAAAGCTGGACATCGGCGGTCCGATATTTTCTCAATGCCTGATCGACAGGCTGACTGCCGGACTCCGCGAACGCAGGGCTTTTCAAAACGAACAACTCGGCTTGATCGGTTTGGGAAGTATCGGCCGCGCCATGGCAAACCTGGCTGCGCGCGAAGGCCCGGAAGGAAAGCAAATCTTCTTTTACGATCCACGCCGAGACTTGCAGATCTGTCCGATGCTGCGCCGTCATTTAACTCGAGTAGAGTCGCTCGAAGAATTGATGACGCGCTGCGACTGCGTGATCGGTTGTTCCGGTCGTAACCCTTTCAAAAACAACTGGCCACTCAATCACAAACCGGGCATACGACTACTCAGCGGTTCGAGTGGCGACCAGGAGTTTGGTCCAATCATCAACTATCTAAAAACAAAACCGGATTTTCACGTCGATGAAAAAACGTGGGATGTAAGATCCGAGCTGGGCCCGTGTGGTCCTATTCAGATAGCGTATCTTGGATACCCTTACAACTTCGTCTCTCGCGCTCCCGAGGCGGTGCCTACACGCATCGTGCAACTGGAAACCGGCGGTTTACTCGCAGCGCTGATCCAGGCGCGCCTGTATCTCAAGTTGTGTGAAGAAGGGCGCGCGCGCAACAGCGGCATTCTCCGTGTCTCGCCCGGAGCGCAGAGCTTCGTTTACGACGAGTGGCTCAGGGCCATGAAAGCGTTAAAGATCGATATGGGGAAGATGTTTGGTTACGATCCAGTCATGCTAAACGCGGCGCAGCACGAAACCTGGTTTGCGAAGAACTCTGAACCGCATCCCGGGTATCAAGACTTGTCGCTTAGAACAGTGGAAGAGGAAATGAACCGGCTTTTTCGCCACCAGTGTAACCTGCCGAGCTTGCGTCGAGCGGCAGGCTGAAACGCACCTCGGTGCCCCCCGCTGGAGACGACTCGATCTCGACTCGTCCGCCTGCAGCGTGAGCGCGTTCCTGCATACTGATGAGTCCGAGCGTCGACACTCGCGGCGCTCGTTTGCGCAGTCGTTTTACGTCAAAGCCGGCGCCGTTGTCTTTCACGGTGAGCAGTAATAGCTCGCGATTCCTCACGAGTCGCACCACGACGTGGGTCGCTCTTGCGTGACGCACCACATTCGTCAACGCTTCCTGCGCGATGCGGAAACAGGCGGTCTCAAACTCGCGTGAGAAACGTTTATTCTCATCCGGCAGATCGATCACAACGTCGACAGTCAAACCAGTGCGTTTGGTGTAACGATCGACATACCAGTGAAGAGCGGTCGTCAAACCCAGGTCATCGAGGATCGGTGGTCGCAATTCAACTGAAAGATCGCGCACTAATCGCAGCGCCTCGTCAACCGCTTCAATATTGTCTTTAACGTAAGGACCAGCTTCCGATCCCTGGCAAACCTGCTGTACGGCATGAAGGTTCATCTTGACCACCGTGAGGATCTGCCCAATCTGGTCGTGCAGCTCTCGTGCGATTCGACGTCTTTCTTCTTCCTGCGCCTCGATCAGTTGCCGCGAAAACATTTGCAGCGCGTCCTGAGCTCGCTTGCGTTCGGTGATGTCGCGCGCCATGCCCTGGATGGCGACAAGCGTTCCGTTCTCGTAGATGGCGCGGCTACTGACTTCAATCGGCACGCGTCGTCCGTCTTTTGCTATGACGTCGATTTCATAAGTCGTCTCCCCTTGCTGCGCCAGTTTTCTCCAGAAACTGCCACGCCCATACTTGGCGTGTTCGGGGGCGACAAACTCCTTGAAGTTATGGCCAATTATCTCCTCTCGTGAGTAGCCCGAAAGTGTTTCGGCTGCGCGGTTGATACTGAGGTAAGTCCCTTCGAGATCGTGAACGTAGATGGCGTCTTTCGCATTCTCAAACAACTCACGATAACGCTCTTCACTCTCACGCAAGGCGACCTCGGCGCGTTTTCGTTCAGCAATTCGTTCTTCAAGCTCGGCCACGTAACGCTGGCTCTGCTCAAACAACTGCGCATTCCGGATCGCGGTGGCGGCGTGTGCGGCGAGGGTTTCTGCAAGCCGTGCATGTTCCGGCTTGAAAAAGTCAGGTTCGGCTTTGTCGACCGAATACAAACCGATGACCTTGCCCGAGGTCACGAGCGGCACGCCCATCCAGTTACGCACGTGGTCGGCGCCGTTGCGGAACTCCCATCCAGGTTCGTTGGACGTGTCAGGAACGATAAGACTCTGTTTGGTAGTATAGATGCGTCGCAGCAGCGGGTTTTTTTGTCCCTCAAAAACGATCGCGCGCGTGTCCTGGACGTTCTGATAACCTTCGTAACGTCTGAGCGCGCTGACGACGAAACGCCACTCAGTGTCACACAACATCACATTCGCACTGTCATAGGGAACTAACCTGACAAGGTAATCGAGCAGAGTTTCAAGCACTCTCTCCAGACTGAGGTTCTGCGTCAACGCGATGTTGGCGTCTCTGAGGATCTCAGTCTCCCGGCGTATGGCGTGCTCACGAGCCAGCAGGGGAGCCAAATCGGGTGTTTCAGCATTCATGACGGAATTGACTCGTGCAACGTTCTGGTGCTCCGTGTCCCTATGGTGATTTCTCACGTAAGCGACTACAGAGTCACAAAGCACTCAGAAATTTCACAGAGCCTACAGGGAGGAAGTGAGTCAAAAAAGGAAGGTGAAGATTATCAGATCTTTAGGACGCTGACTATTATTATTCTGACGTAAGTTCGTTGAATTTTCGTGGCGGCAGGAATCACCAATTGATCGCATGTGCGAGTTGTCTTACGCCGAAGGCGTTCGCTAATTCCAGCCCCGGATTGGAGCGCCAGCGACAACCTTGGGGCCGATACATTTAAAGCTTGGAACCCTGAAGGGGTTTCTCTTAAGACAAACCCTTTCAGGGTTAGAACGCCTTTTTGATTGCTGGTCCCAGGGTTCTCGCAAGCTCGAACCCTTGGGCTGAAATTAGCGAACGCCTTCGGCGTTAAGCCGGGAATTTGCGAACGCGTTTACTCTGTGCCAATTATTTAACGCCGAAGGCGTTCGCTAATTTCCAGCCCCGGATTGGAGCGCCAGCGACAACCTTGGGCCGATACAGATGGTCCCAGGGTTCTCGCAAGCTCGAACCCTGGGCTGAAATTAGCGAACGCCTTCGGCGTTAAGGGAATTTGCGAACGCGTTTACTCGCGGCCGGCTTTCTTGTTCAGTTCTTTGATCAGGTTCTTGATCTGATCCGTCTCTTTCGAACCAGGGGAGACTTGGAGATACAACTCCAACTGCTTAACGGCTTCCATGTTCTCACCTTTTTCCAGGTAGATACCGGCAAGGTAACGATGGGCCAGCTTTACATCGTCGCCACCAATCTCGATCGCGCGTTTCAGATCAACCGCCGCATCGTCCAAACGGTTCAGCCCAATCAACGCGCGGGCGCGATAAAGGTGGGCCGTTCCCGACGCTTCGTTCTTCGCGAGCGCTGCCGCAAATTGTGCTTCGGCTTCCCCATGCTTGTTTAAGTTGAACAGAGAAATCCCGCTGTTGAGATGAAGATTAAAACTGTCCGGCGCGAGCTTGAGCGCCTTTGCGAACGTTTCAGAAGCAGCCTCATATTTACCAAGCTTCAGATATTGAACGCCCAAGCCATTCAACGCCGCAGTGAAAGTCGGATGAATCACGAGGGCTGCCTTGAGCTGCTCGATGGCCTTGTCTCGATGGCCATCCTTAACTGACTCCAAAGCTTTGTTGAAGAGATCAAGTGCGGCCTTGGGTGGATCGTTGGCAGAAACTACACCTTTCGTAATCGGCTCGCTGGATCTCGGTCGCAAGTGAATTTGAACGCTGTAGATCTGGCCGATGCGGCTCATGTTACCGGTCGAGCCGCCGTCTGCGATATTTACTTCCTCAGTGGCCGGCTCGAAGGCCTCACCGGCATCAACCCGCACGATAAAGCGGCCGCCACCGAGCTGGCGAAAGAAAAACGAGCCGTTGCCATTCGATGTTGTTTGAATTTCACCTCTGTTAGTGGTGAGCCACACGATGACCGGATGGTCGAGTCGTTGGCCATTGGGTGTGATTATGTCGCCCTGAATGGTGTTCCGGCTGGTGGTTGCATCTGTTTGTGCGAAAGTATCGAAGCCGGTGATTACGATCAGCAGAGCAGAGAAAACAAGGGGACTCTTCAGGCGCCGGAGCCAGGCTCGAACTTTCATATTTTGGATTCCTCTCAGACGGGTAAATGCAGTTAGAAGTCTACCGTGAATCCGAAAGAGTGTCGACGTTACGAACCTAAAAAAAGCGAAAGGGGCGACTCGCGTCGCCCCTTTCAATTACCAGCTTTTCAGTTTTAGAACTGGAACTTCAGACCAAACTGAACAAGCCTTGGATCGTCGGTCGTGGTAATACGGCCGAAGTTTGCACTGCCGATGTTGCCATTCGGATTACCGAAGTTCACATGGTTGAAGACGTTGAAGAACTCGGCTCTGAATTCGATGATCTTGCCCTCACCGACTCTCGTGCGCTTCATCATGGTGACGTCGAAATTGATGTCGCCCGGTCCATGGAACACGTTACGACCCAGGCTGCCGAATCGTCCAGCGCCCAGGGCGAGAGACGTTCCGGAACCGACCCTGCGGAAGAAAGGATTGGTAGCTGCCGTTGCAGTACCACCACCCGTTCCGTTGAAGGAGCGATTGGGACCACCGTTGGCTGTATCAGTGTTACGCGGATCGTTGAACACCACTGCAGTACCGGTGAAGTCAGGCCGATCGGCTCCGGCTCCGGAGAGTGAACGGTCTGTCGGTTCGGTAATGTTGAATGGTTGTCCTGTCTGCAACACGGTTACACCGCTGAGCTGCCAACCACCGAGGATCTTGCCGGCGAAGCCGTGCTGGTCCTTGTGGAAAGGCAGTTCGTAGATGTAACTCAGGACGTTCCGGTGACGAATATCCTGATCGCAGTTTCCACGGTCTGCTTTTGGATCGTTCCAGCGAACGTTGGACCGCAAGCCGGACGCGTTGTCAATACAGTGACTCCAGGTGTAAGCGTTCTGGAAATAAAACCCATCGGAGAAGCGATGGGAAACCGTTACCTGAAGGCTGTTGTAGTTAGAGTTGGCTGAGGTCTCCTGGTTGGTGATGTTGCTGAAGACCGGGCCGCCAAATTCGGCTGTGTTCGGATTGTTTTGATTGAACACACGGCGTTGATTGGTATTCGCGGTGCTTGGATTGGCGCCAAGCAACAAGGCCGGGTTGATCTCACGACGCGTCAGAAGGTTGATGCCCGTGGTCCCGACATATCCTACTTCCAGCAGGTAGTTCCTCATGAATTCCCACTGAATATTCAGGTTGTACTGATGCGAGTAGGGAGTCTTGAAATCGGGATCATTGATCGTCATCGAGATCGGCGAAACGTCGACGAAATTAAACGATCCACCCCGTTCGATAGGCGTGAATGGGAACGGTTGCGGAATCGGATTCGTGCACAGTGCGTTCGCAAACGGATTGTTGATGGTCGTGCAGTCCGAGAAAGGCTGAATCGCAAACGGAGGAGCCGTCAGGAACTGCAGCGTCGTTTCCGAAATCACTGTGTCGTAATACAAACCATAACCACCTCGCAAGCTGAGCTTGCCGGTACCCATTACGTCCCACGCGAAGCCGACCCGCGGACCGAAATTGTTCTTATCGGTCTGGTAGGTCGAACGCGTAATCCCGGTGTCTCCCGGGTACACAATACCCCTAGGAGCGGTTGGGAACACGGTCGATTGCTGACCGGGACGGAAAGTGTTGATTCGATCCTGACTATCGACCAGCGGCTTATCCAATTCATATCTCACCCCAAGATTCAGAGTTAAGCGTGGCTTAACTTTCCAATCATCCTGGAGGAAGAGCGTGTAATTCTGGGTTTCATAACGCGGCGTTCCAGCGCTGTTCTGAATGTACTCGAGCACGTCGCCTCGGGCGAAATCGCTGAGCGCAGCAGTCAGGCCCGGAATGACCGGTTTCCCAAGAATGTCGACCATGTCGCCAGTGAAAATGTACAAGCCGTTGTTGATGAAGTCGAAGACTTGATCTTGTGAATACGTGCGATACTCGCCACCCCATTTGAAGTGATGGTTACCGCGGTTGTGTGAGAAGTTATCGACAAACTGGTAAGTATTGTCGTCACGACCTTGCGGTCCCTGAATCGTGTTTCCGAAAGTCGTGAAGCCGGTGATGTCCACGCGTGGCGGACCAGCGGCTGCTGGGTCGTCGGGGACGATTCCCGTAATGCCGAGGTCAGCCGGCGATGTTCTGTTCTGCGGCACAACGCTCAGCGTGTCGCGCTGGTGCCAGGAGAAACGAAATTCGTTGACCGACCGCGCACTGAATGTGTGGAAGTCGCTCACGATAACGTTTGTGAAGCGAAGATCACCCGTGGTGCCGAATCCGGGAATAGTTGACCCACCAAATGCAAACGGATTGGTGAATACTTGATCTTCGTTGAAGAACGTAACAAAAAAGCTGTTGTTATCGCTGAACCGGTGATCGCCGCGAATTGAGAATTGATCGCGATCCAAACTGTTCGAAGCAGATGAGAACAGCGTGTTACCGGAATTGGCCGCCGGGATCAAATTGAGTAACGCTTTTGCTTGCGGAGTGCCGACAGCATTGATGATGTTTCTTTGGGCCTGGGAAGGCACAGTTGCCGTTTGCGACTCGCCTTGACGGCGCCGGAAACCCAGGTAGCTAAAGAAAAAGAAAGTGCGATCCTTTCCGCTATAGACCGATGGACCACCTTCACCAAATCTCGGGAAGTGCAGTGGTCCGCCAATCGTTCCGCCAAACTCGTTGACGTTGAACTGCGGCTTGCGCAGACCGACGAATGTCGGCGCGGTGTTGTTGAAGAACGGCGTGGCGTTCAGCGCTCGGTTACGGAAGAATTCAAAAAGATTTCCGTGATACTCGTTCGTACCGGATTTGCTAATCAGGGCGACGACGCCGCCGGAGTTACGACCGAAATCAGCAGAGAAAGTACTTGTCAGAATACGGAACTCCTGAAGCGCATCAGGACTAAATCCCTGAACCGCGTCGGGAACGTTGATGGCGAGGTCATTACTGTCTCCACCATCTAAAAGAAAGTTATTGGATTGAGTTCGCTGACCGTTTACGGTGAATGGGCCTACACCCGAACCGCCGGGCAACACGCCTGCCTGCAACGTCGAGAGCGCCAGGGGATTTCGGCCACCTGCGCCTGACAGGATTGGCAAATCATTGAGAGTTCTGTTGTCGACAGTCTTGCCGAGAACGGATGTCTCGGTGTTGACCGCCGTAGGCGCCTCGCTGACAGTGACGATTTCGGACACTTGCCCGACTTCGAGTTTGACATCGAGTGTCAGCGCGTCATTGACGCTGAGAGCAACCTGTTGGGTTACGGATTTCTTGAAGCCGGACGCTTCCACTGAGATCGTGTAAGTGCCCACCGGCAGTTGATCGAATCGATAGAACCCGTTTGTCGCAGACGTGGTTTCACGACTGAAGCTGGTGGCCGGATTCTGAGCCTTCACGTTTGCACCCGCGACGACGGCTCCGGATTGATCCTGGACCGTACCGCTGATGGTGCCCGTGTTCTGGGCTAGCGCCACTGACGTAAACACGAGGAGAGCGCTAAACGAGAGCACGAGACGAATTAAATTCTTCTTCATAGCTCCTCCGATTGATGCGGTTGAAGGTTGAAACTAAAAAACGTTGAAGCCTTGGAGTTGGGGGAGAGGCTCCAATGCTGCAGTAAATGTTGCAACTCTTATGCAGCAATAAAGTTTCCTAGTAAAAACGGGATCTTTGACCCATCCGCAGCCCTCGCTACGACGAAATCTCGGAGTAAATCCATTTATTTAGGGAGATGGCCGTTCAGTTTTTTGACCATGCGATCTAGAAAGTTGTACGTTCGTTGACTCACGCGGCTAACCCGGGTGAAGGGAACGGCCGCACCCACGCCCTGAAAGTGGTATAGATGGCGAACCCTTAAAGGGTTCAATTGATCGTTAACAACAAACCCCAGGGTTCTCGCTGCGCTCGAACCCCTGGGCTGGAATTAGCCAACGCCTTCGGCGTATTTCAAACTGACCCATTACTTGCGCTTGAGAATTTATTGACATCCGTCGCTGCCGCAGTGTATATGCTTGCGACGCTTTACTAAACACATGACAGTGGGTCCTCTGTCTCACAATTTGGACTCGAGCCGACCCGAACAAGGAGGTACTCCGGATGAACAGAAGGCATTTTCGAACTATGGTCTGGACGGCGGTAGCTGCGATCACTCTGTTGAGTTTGACTGCGGGCGCTGGCGCTGTTCAGGGCGACAAGAAGATCAGGTTATTGGATGACTGTGAGCCAACAACCTTCAACGCGGTGCTTGGCGATGGCGCCTGCATAGGCAATGGCCACACGACTTTCGATGAGTTCATCGCCGAACTTTCAGCAACCCAGGATGCACACGCCTGGCGAAATCAACCCAGCAACATGCATTTGAATGTTGGACGCGACACGCTGATTGAGAATCGCGGTGGCGAGACCCACACATTTACTCCCGTAGCAGAGTTTGGCGGCGGTTTCGTTGACCAGCTCAACGGCATTTCCGGCAACCCGGTTCCGGCTCCCGAATGCCTGAACCTGGGAGCGATCGTTTTCATTCCGGCTGGTGGTATTGAAGTAGGACCGACTGCCGGCAGCGCGGATCTTCCGGTAGGCTCGCACAAGTTTCAGTGCTGCATTCATCCCTGGATGCGCACTGTGATCGACGTCGCTGCTCCCGGATCGAACTCTGGTCCGGCTGCTCCAGCCAGTGCGAAACACGATCACCATTGATTGAGCAACCGTTTTCCTTTCCTGAGAGACGTGCAGCCTGCCGCTGTACGTCTCTCAGTTTAGAAGTTAGTGATGAGCAGATTGGTAAAAGCATTCAAGGCCTGGAATTCTCAAAGAGGACAATACTCACCTGAACGCTGGGCTGTGATAAGAGCGAAGGGAAGAGGGCGATTCGTGTTGCGCCAGTCGTTTTCCTATACCGTGTACGGGGTCGCAATTTATGATGTCGGCACTCAGCTCTTCCACTATGGTCGCCCGTTCAGTTTTGGCTTCTATATTTTCCAGTTTGCGTTCTGTGGTCTCTGGTTCGGATACGGGGTGTGGGGGGACCAGGAAGCCAAATATAAAAAGGCGCTCAACCCGTCGCCTCAGACCTCCGTTCAACCGCACTATCCTCGCTGATGGGCCACGCACGACCGCGACCAAAACGTTTAGCCGAAAAGTTGTTAAAGATCCGTAATTCGCTTGGTGTATCTCAAAGCGCGATGGTCTATTGTCTGGGTGTTGAGCTGGCCCCCAACAACATCTCGAAGTACGAGCACAATCAAAACGAGCCACCCACAGACGTAATCCTCGCCTACGCCCGTCTCGCCCACGTTCCACTCGAGCAACTCGTCGATGACGAGCTGGAGCTTGTATTGAATGGCTAGACCGAACAATAGGAAAAGGAGATGGACACGGAACGTAAGAAACATCAAACCTTCAGATTGGGCGACACGGTGCGGATTATGTCTGGACCATTTGTGTCGTTCACAGGAAAAATCGAGGGCATTAATCAGTCGAAAGCACTTCTACTCGTTAAGGTGGCGATTTACGGACGGCCCAAACCCATCGGGCTGAATTTTGCAGACGTAGAAGTCATTTCAGCTTCGTGAGTTTTATCAATAGAAAGCTCGGCTCTTCAACCTTGCGCCAGGTCTAATCTCGGCAATCTATATGGAAAAGATCATTAAGGAAACTTTCATGAAGTTAGACGACACGCGGAAAGTCGAAATATTTCAGCGTGAGGATAAAACGTTTGGCTTTGAAGAACTCGAATTGGGGTCCGAGGAAAATTGCTGGTACCCCGTGGGTGAATATTCATTAGCTATCATCGACTCACTAGACAATGCGATCAGAGAAGCAGAAGGTAGAGTGAGCTGGCTAGGAAACCATTCACCTGAGCTCGATTAGATCGTTTGCGCCCTCGAAGAACGCCACCAATGCAGGACTCGAACCCTGCTCAATTGCAACTTCAAGCCCCAGCCAATTCAACCGCTTTCTGATTAACTCGGGGTCAGGATGCTCGATGCGGAGTTGAACCAGACGTGGCCCAGTGATCGCAGAGCCGGCTGGATGCTGGCGAGAGTTCCATTCAATCAGGAATGGTATCAGTCCGACGCCTTGTACTAGTTGAGGTTCTGTCAGTCGCCACGAGAGTGTTGTTCCTTCCGGAGTCTTTCGGCTGCCGGATCTCACAGCTCCCACGTTTGCATTCGGCGAGATTTCTTTGACGAAGGCTTCAAGGTCAACTATGCGCACGGCCCAGGTAATGAGTTTGGGTGCAGTTAATTGATCGATGCCAAACCAGACAGGTCTCGTCTCAGGCTGCAAAGGATCCGGAGCGATAATTTCCAGGTAAGCCCTGGGACCAATTGAGATCAGTGCGTTGTGCGTGCCTCTCCCGGGATGTTGGCCACCGGCTGACGCACGCACACCAAGCCTGATTTCGAGCTCACGACAAGTCGCCTCCAGATCGGGAGTCGCGTAGACAAGATGATCGAGTAGTGGTTCTCGCAACATTGTACGGTGAGACGGTAGTGCGAAAGAAAGGCGGCGCCCTAATTTGGATTTCTCTCTGTGGCTCTCTGCGTATCTCCGCGTCCTCTGCGTTGAAATAGCCATTAAACGCAGAGATCGCAGAGATACGCAGAGGACCGCAAAGGATTACTTCTTAAATTAGGTCACTATCGAAGAAAACCACTTGACCAAACCTTGCCTTTGGTTTTATACGAAGGGCGTAAAGAGCTCACGTTTATACCGAACTCAAATCTACAACCCTGTTACAAGCACTTCCTTTTGAAAGGAACACGATGACCACACACTCCGTCACAAACGACGTCAATCCCTCAACCGAGTACACCTACAACTATACCTATCTCCCGCCACTCGCGATGGTGGATGTTGTACCTCCAGCGGAAGGATTTTCCGCGCGTCCCGACTGGATATTTCTGGTGGCAGTCTCGGCCCTGAAGATTCTTGTCAATACCATCATGATCGGCATTAAAAGCGAGGGCGGCATCAAACCGTTCGCCGAAAAGCTCTTTGCAGAGTTGAGGAAAGCCGCTAAGCAGATTAATGCCGAGGGCGTCCTGGTGGAGGCAATTGGAAAAGAGGTGCTCAAGCATGGATTGCCGGACACGCTGCCGAAAT
>Ga0105238_10003855_pt1 | contig 14893 bp, 8 predicted proteins | sample KBSC34metaG_FD_81526 | JGI IMG/M metagenome (GOLD analysis project Ga0105238, IMG submission 81526) | Corn rhizosphere microbial communities from Kellogg Biological Station, Michigan, USA - KBS C3-4 metaG | ecosystem: Host-associated > Plants > Roots > Rhizosphere > Soil | place: Michigan, USA... | reverse complement strand
TGCGCGCATGCACCCCGAGGACGCCGAGCCCCGGGGAATCCGCGACGGCGACATCATCCGCCTGTTCAATTCCCGCGGCGCCTGCCTCGCCGCCGTGCGCCTCACCGACGGCATTCGCCCCGGCGTGATCCAGCTCCCGACCGGCGCCTGGTACGACCCCGCCGATCCCGAGGAGGACAGCTCCCTCTGCGTCCATGGCAATCCCAACGTGCTCACGCGGGATGTCGGGACCTCCAATCTCGCCCAGGGCTGCACGGGTCAGCTGACGACCGTCGAGGTCGAACGCTTCCGCGGCAACCTCCCGCCCATCCAAGCCTTCGACCCCCCACAGAGCGGCGGGTCGGTACGACAGAAGTTTTGAGAGGGAGGCCACGGGGTTCGTCGAGGAGGGTCACCGAGAAACGAAGAATCTTCGCTCTCCTCCGTGACCTCCGGCATCCCTCCGTGTCCTCCGTGTCCCTCTTTTTATTCTGCCGTCGCCGCCCTCGCCTCAATTCTGCAGCGGCGGCTGGATGGGATCGCCCGGCGGCGCGTCGAAGCCCGGCGGGGCCTTGACCCAGGGAAAGCCCTTCGCGGACATGTCGTAGCCGACCTTGAACAGCGCCACCATATAGGCGGTCTCGAAAGGCTCCTTCAGCTCCTGGGTGAAATCCTTGGGGATATAGGCGAGGTTGAAGTCGATCCCGTCGCGCTGGGTCGTCAGATAGATCCGATAGAGATCGCCGATCCCCTGGGTCTGGATCAAGGACGAGATCGCGCGGCCGGCGATCGTCATCGTGCTCCGGTCGACCTGGGCCCAGTCCGGGTCGAGCCGGGCATTGCGGATGACATAGAGATGACGCTCGCGCTTGCCCCCGAGCTTGCTCAGGTTCAGCCCCGGCGGATAGACGAAGACCTGCGTGCTGGCGCCGCCGTCGACATGCATCTCCTGATAGCGTTTGCCGTCGAGTTCGACGTCGATCATCGTCGGCGGGAAGGCGCCGGGGATGGCCGCCGAGGCGACCAATATGTCCTGCACCAGCTTCAGCCGGCCGGGCTCGTTGCTCTCGGCGATCCGGCCGATGTCCCAGATGACGGGCCGGCGCGCATCGAGATCCGTCGTGCCGATCAGCAGGAGCCGGCCTTTCTTGCTTTCCACGGCGATCGCATCCAGGACGGACTGGTCGAAATATTTGGCCACGGTTTTGCGCAAGGGCGCATTGTCCGCCATGGCGTCCTGGAACACACCCCAGATCCCGCGCGATTCCAGCACGTCCTTGCCGGTGATGGTCGTGTAGACCGCCTGCAGCCTGTCGTCATAAGCCGGCCCGAGGAAAGCGAAGGGCGCGATCAGCGCCCCGGTGCTGATGCCGGTGACGGCCTTGAAGACGGGGCGCGTCCCCGCCTTGGTCCAGCCCACGATCAGCCCGGCGCCGAAGGCACCGTTCTCCCCGCCGCCGGAAATGGCGAGGAAGTTGACTGGCGGCAGCGGGCCTGTCTGGCCGGTCGACGCAAGATAGGCCTTCTCGCGTTCGAGGCTGGCGGAGGCCCCGGCGGTGAAGGCGGCCGGATCGCCGTCCGCGAAGAACCGGATGCCCGTCATCCCCGGGATCGTTGCCTGCTCGGCCTGGCCCGCCGGCACGGCATCCGAGCGGGGAAACGTCCCGCAAGCCGTGAGCAGCAGCAAGGCCGCCGCGGCGAGGAGGTGAACGCCGATGCGAAAAGGCGCGGCGCGCTGCTGCATGACGAAAACCTCCCCCCAAGTTTCGGCAGCCGAAGCCGGCGCCGGCATATCGGCGCGGACCCCGGCGAGGGGGTTTTTCGCCGCACCATGCCGAAACAAGGTTACGCCCGGGTAAACCTCCGCGCAAAGCGTGATTTCATGGGGCATTCTCGCTGTCATGCCGGGCTCAGCGCTCGGCTTGCCGATGTAACGGGCTAGGGCCAATATCGGGCGACACGAGCTGGTCGTTCCGTGGCTGTCGGCGAGGGAGCAAGGATGATGATCGAGCAGCAGAGGCAAGCGATCCGGCTGATGCCGGCGGCGCACTCCCGGAACATGAGCGTCTCCGTCGGGCCGGTCCGGCGATTGACGCTGCTGCTGCATGCCTTGCTGCTATCGGCGGCACTCCTGGTCGGGCTCTGCCAGCCCGGCCTGGCCCAAGGCGATCAGGATCTGGAAGCCCCGGGGCTCGAAGGATTCCCCACCACCTTGGCGACCGGCGTGACGCTGTTTCAGGACGTCCGCATCTTCGACGGCAAGAGCGCTGCTCTCTCCGCCCCTTCCAATGTGCTGGTCCGGGGCGACATCATCGAGCGCATCTCCACGAGCCCGATCGCCCTCGAAGCGAATGCCAATACCCGCATCATCGCGGGCAACGGCCGCGTGCTGATGCCCGGCCTCATCGATGCGCATTGGCACGCCATCATGGCGGCCACGCCCCAGCTGGTCGTGACGATGGCGGACCCCGGTTACCTTCTCCTGCTGGCGGCGAAGCAGGCCGAGGCGACGCTGATGCGCGGCTTCACGACGGTCCGCGACATGGGCGGTCCGACCTTCGGGCTGAAGCGCGCCATCGACGAGGGTGTCATGGTCGGCCCCCGCATCTATCCCTCGGGCGCCTTCATCTCGCAAACCTCGGGCCATGGCGATTTCCGCTTCGGCTTCGAGCTGCCGCGCACACTCGGTGGCCCCTTGAGCCATTCCGAGGTCGAAGGCATTGCCGCCATCGCCGACAGCCCCGATGAAGTCCGCCTGCGGACGCGGGAGCAGTTGCGGCAGGGCGCCAGCCAGATCAAGCTGATGGCCGGCGGCGGCGTCGCCTCGCCCTACAATCCCATCGAATCCACCCAGTACACCGAGCCGGAGATTCGCGCCGCGGTCGAGGCGGCGGAGAATTGGGGCACCTATGTGACCGTGCATGCCTATACCCCCCGCGCGATCCGCCAGGCAGTCGACGCCGGCGTCAAATGCATCGAGCACGGGCAGCTGATCGACGATGCCACCGCCAAGTTGCTGGCAGACAAGGGCATCTGGTGGAGCCTGCAGCCGCTTCTCGACGATGAGGACGCCCCGCCTCTGGTGAACCCGGTCTCCCAGAAGAAGGCTCTCGTGGTCTTCGCCGGCACCGACAACGCCTACAAGCTGGCCAAGAAGTACAAGGTCAAGACCGCCTTCGGGACCGATATCCTCTTCGACGCCAGGCTCGCCAGCCGTCAGGGCGCCATCCTCGCCAAGCTGGTCCGCTGGTACACCCCCGCCGAAACCCTCAAGATGGCCACCGGCGACAATGGCGAGCTGCTGGCCCTCTCCGGCTTCATCAACCCCTATCCCGGCAAGCTCGGCGTCGTCGAGGAAGGTGCGCTGGCCGATCTGCTCCTGGTCGACGGCGACCCGCTGCAGAACATCAAGCTCATCGCCGACCCCGACAAGAACTTCCTGGTCATCATGAAGGACGGCGTGATTTACAAGAACACCCTGCCGCGGTGATCCAGCGCGGCGGTCGGCAGCTCTGGACGAGCACCCGCCACGCCGCTATGCATCATCCATGCGCTACCTGATCCTGCTGCTTCCCCTGCTCTGGGTCTCGGCCTGCGACACCAGCCGGGACACGACCTGCGCGCCGTCTTTCACCCCGGGCACGCCGGCCTATGCGAATTGCCGCTTGCGCAACGGGCAGGACCCGACATTGACCAACAACAGCGCCGCCGGGCTCCATCCGCAATTCTTACGGTCGCAATAACCCGGGGCGCACTGTCAGAACGCGTTCACGCGCCTAGGCGGATCTCGAAAACCCGATGTCGTCGTCGATCACCGCGCCCGGCCCGACCGGAACCCGCCCGGGCCGTGGCTGATGGAGGCTGTGGAAGGTGATCTTGTCCCGCCACAGCTTGCGGAGAAAATCGGCGAAGACATCGATGGTCAGCTGCTCTCCGGGGCAGCGGCGATAGCCGAAGCCGAAGGGCGCGAACCCCGCATAGTCGCAAACCGGTGCAGGCTTGCCGTCCGATACTGCGAACACCGTGCCGAAGCCGCTGTTCGTGATGTCGGTCTTACGCCCGTCGCTGACCGGAAGCTTCGTGATGTCGAAGGGGCAGCGCGGCAGTCCCATCTGCTTGCATTTCGCCTCGTCGATCTCGGCGCTGGTCGGCACACTCAGGTAGCGCGCCGGATCGAACCGCTCGGGCTCATTCCACAGCCGCGGATCGAAGCTCGTGTCGGTATGCGGCGTATTCATGTAGGAGTGCCGTTCGTAAGGCACGCCGAATTGAGCGAAGGGGGAGCCGCCGTAGAAAGACGAAGCCCTCGTATCCGTGATCGCCGAAATGCTGCCGCCGTTGACCGACATCACCCGGAAGAGCTCCATCGCCAGAAGCTCGAGCGGCGTGTAGGGCGCCCCGTTCGCGTTGTCGAAGTCGCCGCTCATCGTCTTTTGAAAGGCCGCCCGCACCGCCGAATCGCCGCCATTTTCGTTGAGGCGGCTCATGATGCCGAAGATGGAATTGCCCCATTGGCTGAGCGCCACGAAATTATGGAAGCATTCGAAAACGACGTCCTTCTTGGCGAAATATCTTCCGTCGCCGGCATTCCTAAGCCAGTAATAGGCGATCGTCTTGTCGGCATCGGCGATCCGGCCGCTCTCGATATCGTCGAGCCGCTCGTCGATCCACTTGGTCAGGAAGGGCCGGAGCGCCCTTACGGTCATGTAGTTCTGGTAGACGACCTCCTCCAAGGGATTGCGGTAGGCGAGCACGGTGTTGAAGCTCTCCCCGATCGTGCGGACCTGCGGCGGCACCGCATCGCCCTTCACGCCGAGATGCAGGTCCCAATAGATGTCCCAATAGTAGTCGAGGTAGTGGCGCATGAACGGCTTGTTGGCATGCGCCGGGTCGAGAAGCTCATCGAAGAAGGCGACGACCTTGGCCTGATATTTCGGCGCGTAGAGGTCGGGCGTGACGCCGGTGAAATAGATCCGCTTGCGCAGATTGTTGTCGCCGCGGTTCTCCAGCCCCTCGAGGAAAACGGTGACGCCGTCCGATGGGGTCGGCTTCCAGTCGTCGTAGAGCATTCCCCAGAAGTCGTAGGGGATTGCATCCTGCTTGGTGAGCGGAAGATCGATCATGGGAAGGATCGGACGTTCGCCCGCATAGATGCTGCCGAGGAAGAACGGCACCACCGCGTTCTCGACATACTCGCGGTCGAAATGACTCGGAATGGTGGCGCGGAATTTCGCCAATGCCGCGGAGAGATCGGGCGCCTCAGGTGCGGCGGATGCCTCGGTGGAAAGCGCGCCGGCGGCAACCGCGACGGCGCCCAGGAGAAACGTTCGCCGTTCCACCGAGAGCGGGCATGGATGATCCGCAGGCTCCTTCCGGTCTTTTGAATCGGCAGAGGTCGTGTCGCTGAGCTGCTGATACTCGGACATGGCATGTACTCCTGAGAGTGAGAATGGATATGCGCTCGAAGGCACGGTGTTTCCGCAGCCAAGCGCCATCTTGCTCAAGCCTGTCGCGCAGTCGGACGCATCTTATCAGCGCACAATTAACTCGATGTGAATGTCGGGATTGAAAGTTCCGGGCGGCGCGATTGACCGGGCTAACTATAGAGCGACCCCTGACGTGACAAATTCCGTCCAGGACTGACGGCCGGCGGCGACCCAAGCCATCGGCGTGCCGCTGGGCCCCAGACAGCTCGGGTTCAGGGCGCTCTCGAGCGCGGTCGTCGCCGCGAAAGCCAGTCCGGCGGGGTACTGCGGCCAGTCGCGCAGGAACAGCAAGCTGCTGCCGTAAACCGTCAGCGTCGCCGCGGTCGTGTACACCGTGAAGCGGCTATAACCGAAGGGGCCCAGAGGCAGCGCGTCGGCGCTCGCCAGGATCGACCAATAGGGGCTCGACGCGATCGTCGCCGTGGCGACGAGCGTGTAGCCGGCGGCGGCGAAGGCGTTGATCAGCATCACTGACGGTTTGGGCACGGCGAGTTGACTTGCATAGGAGCTGGCCAAAGAGAAGTAGGAGGCGTTCGTTACGCCATCGAAGACCCAGAGCTTCGTCCCGATGCTCCGCACGACATAGACGCGGGGGTCCGAGGGCAGGGGGTCGCTGCTGTTGTCGATCCGCCAAGCCGGCACGAGCGAGATGCTGGGGCTGCTGCCGAGCGGATAACCCGCCGCCGTGAAGGCCGGCGACAGGATCGCAAGGCCGGCCGGGGTCAGATATTGGGCGTCCGTCCCGGGCAGGACGAACAGCGGGACCCCCTCGGGCAGCGCCACGCCGGCATCCACCAGAAGGGCCCCGCGCAGATTTGCCGCGGTGAAGTCGACGCCCTGAATCTGCGCCCCCTCCAGCGAAAAGGGCTGACTGGCGCTGCCGGTGCCGATGTTGCAGTCGCGGAAAATGGCCTGGGCGAGCACGGCGTTGCTGAGGTCGGCGCCGGACAGGAAGGCCTGGGTGAAATCGGTCGAGGCGAGCAGGCTCCCGGCGAGACAGGCGTTCTCCAGATCGGCATGGTCGAGGGTGGCGCCGGTGCCGTACCAGCAGACCTCGCGAAGATCGGCCCCGGAAAAGCCCGCCCCCGGCGCCTTGGTGCCGAGGCAGATGGCGCCCCGCAGCACCGCGGGGATAAGGTCCGGCGCGGCGAGAAACACGTCGATGCCCGCCGTCACCTGGATCAGCAGATAGGGCCCATCGGGGTCGCCGATCTCCCAGCGGGCGCCCGCGGACAGGATGCTGATCGGTGCCGCCGCCGCCAATGTCTTGCCGCTCTGGGCGAAGGCGTCGATCAGGGCCTGGGTGGGAAAGGCATTGCCGCCGAGATCCTTGGCGAAGCTGCTGGCGATCTGGAACAGATAGGTCTTGGCGCCCAGGGATGCCTGGCCGAGGTCGGCCCCGGACAGGTCCGCGCGGATCAGCACGGCATTTGGCCCGCGAATATTCTTCATCGAGGCCTTCCGCAGGATGGCGCCCGTCGCCACGATGTTGCTGAGATCCGCACCGTCGAGGATAGCGCCGGTCAGATCGGTCCCGGCAAGGATGGCCCCCGCCGCCTTCGCCTTGGCGAGGATGAGGCCGTCCAGCTTCGCGCCGCTGAAATCCCCGCCCGACAGCGTCGCCCCGCTGCAGTCCAGGGGCGGCACTTGGCCGCCCAGCACCGCACCGGCCGCCCGGCATTGCGTCAGGATCAGGCCCGTGGCGCTGGCCGGCGCCCCCCAGGAGGGTGCGCCCAGCGAAGCTCCCGTCATATCGGCCCCGTCCAGCAGGGCGCCGGTCAGCCCCACGCCGGTGAGCGAGGCACGAGTGAACACGGCGCTCGTCAGCGTGCAGCGCGCGAGGTCGCCGTCGATGACGCTCGCCCCGGTGAAATCGGCGTCGGTCAGGTCGGCGCCGGCGAGGCTGACGCGATCGAGGATGGCATTGGTAAAGTCGGCGTCGCGACAGGCGCCCGCCTTGACGATCTCGGCTGGCGAGGGAGTGACCACCGTCGGCGCGAAGCCGGGCTGAAAGCCCTGGGTGCTGTTGGTCGTCAGCACCGGCGGCGTCGTATCGGGATAATAGCCGACGGTCAGCGGGCCGGTGCTCGATGCGATCTGCCAGCCCCGGCCCGGCGGCGTGCCGGCGAGCGTCACCGCCTCGGCCTGCGCTGCGTCGACCGTGAGATACAGATAGCCGAGGGTCGCATTGTGAGCCACCCACATCAGATTAGGCAGCTGGATGCGAAACGTCCCGTCCCCGGCGGCATAGAGGAGACAGGCAAAATCGCCAGCCTGGCCGGTGCCCAGCATTGCCGGGAAATAGAGCGACGGCTCCCCCGCCCCGCCCCGCCGCTCGAGCACGCCCAGATAGGCCGGCACCGCCATGCCGACCGACCCGAAGGCGGTCTTCCCGGCGAAGACAGTGCCCTCGCCCGTCATGGTCCTTTCCTGGGTCCCTACCCGGCTCGCCGCGACACCTCGGTCTTACGCCGATCCCTTGTACGCCACCTTGGCCAGAATCGACACGAAGCCCTGCTGCACGCTGAGGACCGCGTCGGCGAAGGTGAACTGGAAGCCGCTCATGATGGGCAGCGGCACGCCGGTCTTTCCCAGCGCCGCGAGCACCTCGGCATATTGCGACTCGCCGGCCGCCTGCCAGATGCCCGCCATCGCCTGCCCGGGGAAATCGGGAATCGACGAGGAGGTGAAGGTCGCCTGCGACGACACCTTCTGGAAGGTAAACTGCATGGTCTGCGCCGTCCCGGCCATACCGAGTGCCAAATTGGTCAGGATGTCGGTGCGGGCGACGGTGAAGACGATATTGGGCAGCGGACTGTCGTTGCTCAGGATGCTCAGGAACATCTGGATCGACTGGGTCACCACCAGCCCCATGGCCGAGGTGCCGTTCTCGATGACCGGGTAATAGCTGCTGTCGATCTTATAGGCCGCCAGCGCGTCGGTCAGGGTGCTGAGATCGATGTAGGCCCGGCCGCTCATGTTCTGATTGATCGCGTTCCAGGCATCGATCGGCAGCTTGCTCTTCAACCCATCGATATTCGCCTGGGTGAATTCCCAGACCTGCTGGAAGCTGGAGACCGGCGGCTGCACCGCCGAGAGATCCGCCTGCATGCTATAGGGCGCATAGGGTGCCAATTGTCCGACGAAAGGCACATAGGTCTCGACCCTCAACGCGTTGGGATTGGGTAGCGATGCCGGCATGACCGTCCGCTTCAGCAGGCCGGCCTGGAAGAAGGCCCAGTTGAGGGCGTTGACCTCATAGGCGGAGACATAGGCCTGCAGATGATGCGCGTCGGTGGGGGCCGGAACCGGCGGCACCGGCAGGGTCGCCGGCGCCTGGCCCTGGTAATAAGTCCCGTCGTAGCTGACCCGCCCGGTGATGCCGGCGGAGATGCCGGCCGTGCCCGGGAAGGTCAGGCCGGAATCGCCCAGCTCCCACTCGAAGACGATCTTGTTGCCGAGCTGGCCGCTCGCCGGAATTGATTTCAGCAGCGGCGGGATCAGGCTGTCGATCGGGGTCGCAAAGTCGATGGAGGCTATGGAGTTCGCCGTCGTGTCCGACACCGATGAGGAGAAGCAGCTCGTGTCCTCATGCTGCACGACGCTCTTTGCCGGAACATTGGGCGTCACGCTCGACGAGACCGCCGTCGGCGTGCCGACCGTCGATATCGTCCAGGTATTGGAGGACGCGATGTACTGGAATGCGGCCGTGACCCCGACGCTGAGCAAGCCGATGTTGGGGGTGTAGGTGTAGCTGCCGGTGGGGCTGTCAGGGACGCATCCGGCGCTAAAGCAACAGTAGGAGTCGTAGCTCTCGGCCCAGGCGTACTGCACCGAAAAGTTGTTGGCCGCGAGCTTCAGCTGGAACTGGCTGCCGGCTGGCGTTCCGGCAGGGAGCTGTGCGACCGACTGGTAGGCCGGCTTGAAGTTCTGCAGCTTGGCATTGGATAGCTTGATGACGATCTTGGAGTATTGGCAGAGGTATCCGAAACCGGACGACTTGAAGTCCGCAGGGTTCAGCGTGCGGTTCGGCGGGACGAGCGCGCTCAGCTTGCTGACAAGCTCGTCGGCGACCAGCGACTGGGCGAAATAGGCGATCCCGGCATTGCCGATCGAAAGGGTCATGGCTTGCATACTGTGGTCCCTCCTTCCGCTCAGGCCGGGATGGCGTAGGTCTGGAGGCCGCCGCCGGATCGGTAGACATGGTAGATCGTCGCCTGGTCCTTCACCTGCCAGGCACCGAGCGGATCGACCACCAGGATGAAGGCCTGGTTCGACAGCGTGATGCCGTTGGCCGCGAAGTCGCGCACGATGGCCCCGATGTTCAGCTGGTTCAGATCCGCCTGGGCCGATAGCGGCAGCGAGAAAAGGGGCGGCGTCGGCGTCCAATGCCCGATGCCGGGCTGCGGCGTCTTCGTGGGAGAGGTCAGCGTCTCATAGGTGAGCCCATAGAGATTCCGCCAGATGTCGACGGCGATCTTGCCGGCGACCACATTCTGCGGCGTGCTGGTCACCGAGGGGTCGGGACTGCGCAGACAGAAGCTGCCGTCGGGCGCGTAGACGTCGAGGATGTAATTGGAAGGCTGCGAACCGTCGCCGGTATAGGACAGCACATAGATATAGCCCTGCGCCTCCACCGCCATGTCGAGGTAGGTGGTCTGCCCCACCCGAGGGGACCGGAGCGGAAAGAACGACAGGCAGAGATAGACCAGGGTCTGGGTCGGATCGGCCGAGGACGGCACGAGCTTCCAAGCCTGCAGAGTGGCCTGGTTGACCACCAGCCATTGCGCGCCGGCCGTGATCGTCTCGACACGCACCACCGCTGTGCGGCTGCTGACATTCAGGATGTTGTCCTGCAGGACGATCTGCCAGGCGAAGCCGCGTGGATCCCTGATGATCCAATTCTGCCCGGCCGTGACCACCGTTATCGAGGCGCTGAGCGTCGGGTCCGACATATGGTCGGGGTCATAGGAAAGAGTGACGTCATTCTGGGAGAGGGCGGCGATCAGCGGGTCCTTTTGCGGGCTGAAGCTCGCGGCATTCAACTGCGCCACGAAATCGATGGGCAAGGTGAACAGGAAGCCGATGCCGTTGGCGACGAGGGCGTCGGCCAGCGCATCGGGCATCTTGCCCTGGTCGAGGGCGGCCGCAACGCTCGACGTCGGGATCTGGAACCATGGCTTCTCCGGCGTGAAGCTGGGCACCTGCCCGCCCTTCGTGTCGAAGGCCTGCACCCGCATGTTGCTGCTTTCCAGCACGAGGATGCGCCCGTCGGGGGCGACGGTCATCGCCTTCGGTCCGCGCACCAGCCCCTGCCGGATGCCCTCGCCGGAGACCAGCAGGGCGACCGGCGCGTCGGCGTCCTTGCTCGGCGCGGCCGGCAGCGGCAGCAGCATGAGCTTGCTGTCCTTGAACGAGCAGGCCAGCACCATATTGCTGGGGTGGATGGCCAGTGCGTCCAGATTGGCCAGCGGGAACTGTCCCCAGCTCGGGAGGTTGGCCGCGCCCAGCCCGAAACTGCCGATCTTGTCGTCGAGCACCACCTGGCGCAGGTTCATGACGCTGCCGCGCGGGTCGAGGATGAAATTCGTCTGATCGATCTGGTCCTTCGGATTGATGGAGGGGGCGTAGGCCATGCCGGGACGGTTGGTGAGGCCGATATCCGCCGTCTTCAGCCTCGAGCCGGGGTCGGCGAGCACGGACAGATTCTGCATTACGTAGAGCTGATTCTGCGACGGCGGCGCCGAGGCGGAGTCCGGCGGCAGGTTCTGGCTGGAGGCCCGCCAGCTGTAGCCGATCTGATAGGCGCTGTTGTTCAGCGTGATCCCCACCAGCTCGCAGAGCGAATTGGCCGCGCTGCAGTTCAGCGACGCCAGGGTTGCCGTCGGCGGGTTGCCGGCCTGCCAGGCGAAGCTGCCGGCCTGGGTGACGATGCGCTCCTTGAACACATATTGGGTGTCAGGCGCCAGCGGGACCAGGTTCTCGGTGATCGAAAAATTGCCCAAAGCCAGCGTCGTGCCCTGGTTGGGAATGGCGTCGAGCCAATCGCTCTGCCAGGACCCCGCCAGCCAGCCGCTGGCGCTGTAGACGCCGGCAATGATGCGGAACTTGCCGCCGGCGGGCACCGTGGAAAACACCAGCGGCAGCGGCTTGTTGCTGGTCACTGCCGGCAGTTCGCCGGTCAGCTGCCGGCTCGTGCCCTGCTTGTACTGCAGGGTCACGACATAGCGCCGGGCGATCGCCGGCCACACCGCCGTCTCGGGCTTGCCGGCCTCGCCGTGGCGCGGATCGGGTAGCAGGGTCAGGGAGACGTCGAGGGCGCGGCTGACGGTGGCGGTGATGCAGGCTGGCGAAGAGAGCACCTCGCCGGTGGTGATCGCCATCAGCTCGAAGCTCATCAGGGCCGCGGCGGCGCGGAGCGCCCATCCGACCGGACCGAAGGAGTCCTTGATCGCCCCGGCCTTCACCTGCGCCAGCAGCCACTTGCCCAGCGCGTCCATGCCCTTCTGCACGACAATGCTGAGCACGACGTTGGCAAATTTGAGCATCATTGTCTTGGTGCTGAGGAGCGCCGAGCCCGTGGCCAGGCCGCCGCCGACGATGGGAAACGCAACGCCGATCGCGGCCACCGTCAGGTCGCGGTCGTTGACGATCTTGTTGAAGGTTGCCGTGCTGGTGATGGCCTGGCCGGCGAGCATGAAGACGATCGGGATGCCATATTGCCAGAGGCAAGTCAGCAGCGCGCCGGGCGTGCTGAAATCCTCGTCCCAATCGGAGGTACCTAGGCTGCCGAAGTAGAGTCGCACGGCCGATGCGGCGCCGAGGTTGAACTGCAGCGGCGTCGGGTCGGTGGAGACCGGGATCCCCAGGATCGTGTTGGTGGCACCGATCGAGTAGAGCTTGGTCTTGCTGCCGATCGGATTGCCGGCGTCGTCCAGCAGCTGATAGCCGGTGTAGAGCGTCCGCAGATAGCTGTTGCCGGCATCGATCGAGAAGGCGTTGGACGGATCGATCTTGATCGAGCCGGTGTCGACGGAGACGCCATGATGGTCGGTTTGCTCGTTCACCGTCCATTTGTAGCTGGGCGCGGCCGCGCGGACAGCCCCGGCGCCGTTCGCCGACCCGGCATCGCTCATCAGGCTGCTGGTGCCCGTGGTCGGCGACCAGGTCTGATTGGCGAGAGTCATGTCGTCGCTGGCGGATTGGTTGGCTCCGGCGCAAGCCGGCGCCAGCTGGGTGTTGACGTCGTCCGCCAGCCCATAGGTGAAAAGCGCGTCGCCCTGCTTGATGCCGGAGCCGTCGGGGTCCGTGAGATCGTAGGCCGCGGTCAGTGGCTTGCCGTTCTGGTCGGTGCAGGGGATCACCGGCGACCAGTCGTCGCCCGCCGCGACGATCGAATTCTTGAGCAGCTGCATGGCGTTGTACTGGTCCGGATCGATATCGGGATCCGGCAGGATGTGGTTGTTCCGGATGTTCGCCGCCGTGCCCGACTGGATATTGGCCAGATTGGGGTGGTAGGACACCAGCGTGGCTGCCGTGTCGAGCGGCGTGACGATGAACTGGGTCTCGACGAGGGTCTGTGCCACCTGGGCCAGATCGGCGCCGAGGGAATGGACGCCCAGCGAGGTGACGCCGAGGTCCGCGAGCTTGGCGCTGAACACCTGCGGCCGGCGGCGGACGGTATGGCGGCGGAGGCTGCGGATCCGGTGCAGCGGCTGGGTGTAGAGTTTCAGCTGCCGTTCCCAGAACTTCAGCAGATGCGCCTCGGGGATGAGGATCGTCATCGCGACGACCTTGGGGAGGAAGGCCCCGTTCTGTTCGGGCTCGACGACATGCACATGAATCGGCGTATCGCCCATGTCCTGCGCCGCCGCGATATCGGCGAAATGTCCGAAGCAGGCATGGGCCTGTGGGGGCAAGGCCCGGAACGCGGGGTCCTCGGCTGCAGCGGCGGCCAGGCTTTCCTTCCCATGCGGCTGCAGCTTGAAGCGCTTGCCCCGGAACCGGATCTCCAGCCGATCCGTCGCCGCGATATGCCGGAGATCGAAATGGATGCGTGGCATGGTGTTACCCCCCGGTTTGCCCCTGACCAAGAGCCAGCGCGCTAAGTGAGGCGCCGGCCCCGCTTATGGACGAACGAGTCTCACGCGCGGCGCAGGCGTTGCGATACCGGTGGGGGCGGTCGCGGCGCATCCGCCGCCGACGCATGGCATGGTTTGATCCAGCGTGAGCGTCGTCCCGATCGCCACCCCCGGGCGCAAGAAGTCCTGCAGGACACAGCTGGCACCTGCGCGGCCAAGCTATGTCAGTCGGCCACCCCTCCGATTACGTCGTCGCTTCTGATTTCGATTTTCGCAAGAGAGTGGTTGAGCGACCCCGATTGAATCGCCGCCACCCATTACTTGGCACGTAGCTTAAGAATGGGTGTTTAATATTTCGTGAAACGCCGGCCACCTGCAGTGATCTTGCCGACGGTGAGGTGAAGATTTACCCTTGAAGCTCGCGCCTCGGCATCAGCGCCGCCACGTGAACCGGATGCCAAGAGAAACGTGACAGCACTGCTGCAAGGGACGCTTCTTCAGGAAGAAGGAGCCGTGCAATGTGGTTCGCGATATTCGCCGCATTCATTCTCGTCACCGTCACCTTCGGCCACGCCCCGCATCGCCAAAGCTCGGATGGGTCAAGTCATCGCCAGCCCGCCGCCCCTGAGCTGACGGCGCAGGTCGAGCCGGGATCGACCCCCCGTGCCGACGGGACGCCCGTGACCTACAAAAGAGACTAGGGCCGCTGCGAACGCGGTGGCACGGCGGCTACCGCATCGCCACCGCAACGCCGGAGCAGATCAAGATGGAGCCGGTCGCCTGCCGTAGTCGCCTGACGGCCCGCGTCGAGGCGAGGCGGCGGCGCAGCCAATGCGCCGCCGCGACGATGACACCATAGACGGTGAAGGAGGCCGCCGCCGAGATCGCGATCAGGATCGGGATGCTCGCCGCACGAATCTCGGTCATGTCCAGGAAGCTCGGCAGAATCGCGCTGTAGAACAAGATCGCCTTGGGATTGGCGAGCGTGACCAGGGAGCCGTAGCCGATGTCCTTCCAACTGACCCCGATCGGACGGTCCGGCCCGCGGGCCGCAGGATCGCCGGCAGCAAGTATCCGAACGCCCTGCCAGATAAGATAGGCAGCTGCGGCATACTTAGCGATGGTGAGCATCGGCGCCATGAATTTGGCGACCGCGACCAGCCCCGCCACGGCGACGACAAGATAGAGGGCATCGGCCAGCGCCAACCCCGCGGTGACCGCGAGCCCCCCGCGCGGCCCGGAGCCGAGCGTCCGGGAGAGCACGGCGGCAAGGCCGGGCCCCGGAAGCGACGTCCAGAAGATCATCGCGCCGGCGAATGCGAGGATCTGGCTCGCATGCATCCCTCT
>Ga0105238_10003852_pt1 | contig 14897 bp, 10 predicted proteins | sample KBSC34metaG_FD_81526 | JGI IMG/M metagenome (GOLD analysis project Ga0105238, IMG submission 81526) | Corn rhizosphere microbial communities from Kellogg Biological Station, Michigan, USA - KBS C3-4 metaG | ecosystem: Host-associated > Plants > Roots > Rhizosphere > Soil | place: Michigan, USA... | reverse complement strand
GTCGGACGGCGTACCCGCATGCAGATTGAAGTCGCGCAGGAACCCCAGCGACTTGACCGCATTTTCGGGCGTCTCGAAGGTCGGGATGCCAGCTTCGGAAAGGAGGGCGCGCGCGGTGCTGTTAGCGGAGCTGCCCATCCAGCAGGCGACGATCGGCTTCACCATTTCCGGCCGGCTCAGCCGCTCGCAGGCATCGATGACGGCTTCGGCTGCCGCTTCCGAGGAAGCGACCGCCGTCGGGCAATTGATCACGAGCACCGCATCGACGTTCGCGTCAGCCGCCGCGATTGTCAGGCTCCGCGCATAGCGCCGGCCGTCCGCATCGCCAATGATATCGATCGGGTTGGTGCGGGACCATTGCGCCGGGAGCACTTCGTCGAGCGCCGCCAAAGTGGATGCGGAGAGCTGGGCCAGTTCCATGCCGGCTCCAGCCAACGCATCGACCGCCAGGATGCCGCCGCCTCCGCCGTTGGTCAGAACGGCCAGCCGTGGCCCGCAGGCCGCCCGCGGCCGGCCAAGGATCTCGGCGGCATCGAACATCTCCTCCAGGCTGTCGACCCGTACGATCCCCGCCCGGCGGAAGGCCGCGCCATAGACCCGGTCCGATCCGGCCATGGCGCCGGTGTGCGACCGCACGGCGTGCGCCGCCGCATCGCTGCGCCCCGCCTTCATCGCGATGATCGGTTTCTTCCGCGCCAGGGCGCGCGCCGCCGCCATGAACTTCCGGGCATGGGTCACGCCTTCGACATAGAGGAAGACCGCGTCGGTTTCGGCATCGGTGGCGAGATAGTTCAGGATATCGCCGAAATCGACATCGACGGCATCTCCCACCGAGATGACCTTGCTGAATCCGATACCCCGGCTGCCGGCCCATTCCAGCATCGAGGCAACCAGCGCGCCCGACTGCATGACACAGGCGATGCGGCCTGATTCCGGCATAACATGGGCGAAGGAGGCGTTGACGCCGCTATGTGGGGCGATCACGCCGAGGCAGTTCGGCCCGATGATGCGCATTCCGGTTTCGCCTGCCGCGGCAAGCAGCCGTTCGCGCAGGGTGCTGCCCTCGCATTCCGCCTCGAAGCCCGAACTCACGATCACCGCGGCGCGGCAGCCGCGGGCGCCGAGGGAGCGCACGATCGCAGGGACCGTCTCGGCCGGGGTCGCGATCACGGCCAAGTCCGGGCTGCTCGGCAGATCGTAGGCATCGCGGTAGGCAATGACGCTCTGAATTGCTTGTCGATGTGGATTGACCGGCATGATCGGCCCCTTGAATCCACCGGCGAACAGGTTCTGGGCGATCACCGAACCGATCTTGTGCGGCTGGTGGCTGGCGCCGATCAGCGCGATCGATTTCGGGGCAAAGAAGGCATCGATATTGCGGACGCTCATGGCGGTTCTCCAATCTGCGGAGGCAGCGATCGGACCGCATTCAAGGGCAACGGCATCCCGACAGCATTGACGTGAGTCAACGAGACATTCCCCGGCAAACGCTAAGGTTCGGGCATCTTCGAATAAGCGGAAGCTCCCGATGACCGATGGAGACTTAAGGATCGACGGCGGAATTCGAGCGCCAACGCTACCGTTGCCATCCCGTGGTGCCGGTATTCAGCGATGGCTGAAGGCGCTCGGGCCCGGACTGATCACCGGCGCATCGGACGACGATCCCAGCGGCATCGCCACTTATTCGCAGGCCGGCGCGCAATTCGGCTACGGTTTCGGCTGGCTGATGCTGTTCAGTTTCCCGCTGATGGCGGCGATCCAGGAGATTTGCGCCCGGATCGGCCGGGTCACCGGTCTCGGTATCTCCGGCAATATCCGCAAATATTACTCGCGAAGCCTGTTGCGCGCGATCGTCGTCCTGCTGCTGCTGGCCAATATCGTGAATCTTGGCGCAGATCTGGGCGCCATGGGCGACGCTTTGCGGCTGCTGATCGGCGGGCCGTCGAAAGTCTATGTCATCCTTTTTGCCGTCGGTTGTGCGGCGCTCGAGATATTCTCGCGCTACGACCGATATGTGCGCATCCTCAAATGGACGACGCTGTCGCTGTTTGCCTATGTCGCCACGGCCTTTGCCGTCCACGTCCCCTGGAGCCAGGTGCTCTACGGCACTTTCGTGCCGTCGATGGCCTGGAACAGAGACTCCATTCTGATGGTGGTGGCAGTGCTGGGCACCACCATCACGCCCTACTGCTTTTTCTGGCAGTCGTCCCAAGAAGCAGAGGACGAAGAGATCGATCCGACGGCACACCCGCTGATTGCAGCGCCGGACGAAGCGCGTGCCCAGATCGGCCGCATCCGTTTCGACACGTATTTCGGTATGGCTCTGTCTAACCTGATCAGCTTGTTCATTATGGTAACAGCCGCGGCGACGCTGCGGGTTCAAGGCATAACAAACATCCAAACCTCAGCTCAGGCGGCGCAGGCGCTTCGTCCGATCGCCGGCGATTTTGCTTTCGCCCTGTTCGCCTCGGGGATCATCGGCATCGGCCTTCTGGCCGTACCCGTGCTTGCCGGCTCAGCTGCGTACGCCCTCGGCGAGGCATTCGGGTGGAGCACCGGGCTTAGCCGTCGTCCAGGCGAGGCGAAGGCGTTCTATGGCGCGATCATGGTCGCGACGATTGTCGGCGTCGGGATCAACCTGGTCGCGATCGACCCGATCAAGGCCCTCTTTTGGGCGGCGGTGCTCAACGGGGTCGTCGCCGTTCCTCTGATGGTGACCATCATGCTGATGGCCACCAACCGCCGTGTCATGGGCAATTTCGTCTTGCCTCTGCAGCTCAAGCTCATGGGCTGGACCTGCACGCTGGTGATGGCCGTGGCCGCGGGCGGATTGATCTTTATTTGAGGAAGGTGGCCATGGATACGTTCAGCGCGCGCGAGCAAGCTTTTGAAATGGCGTTCGCGTATGACGCGGAAGTTCGCTTCAGGATTTTGGCTCGGCGGAACGCGCTATTGGCGCATTGGGCGGCTGACCGGCTCGGTTATACGGGGGACACCGCCGCGCGATATATCGAGCAAGTCGCCGACGCGCTCGGCGCACCGCCTTTCGGTCACAAAAGCAACGAGGAGCGGGTGCTCGGCAAGTTGACGCTCGACCTGACGACATCCGGTTGGACGTTCAGCTACGACGATCTGTGCAAGATCCTCGCCGACTTTGAAATCCAGGCGCATGGCACAGTCGTGAACGGCCTCGCAGCCTCCCGGCCGTCTCTGCCTGCCGGCCGGTCAGGTGCCGAAATGGCTAAAGCTTGACCTGCATCAAGTCGATCGCCTTCAGCCCGGTCCAGCATGCGTCTGAGAGCATTTCGACGCGGTCGGAAGAAAGGGAGAGCATGTCAACCAAAACGACAATTCCGCTCAATGACGCCCTCCGCCGTACGGCGGCGCGTATTGCGCTTCCATCAGCGGAAGACGACGGCGGCACGCCCCTGGCGGCCCTTTGTGCGAAGGCCCTTCGCTTCCCCTATCTCAGCGCCGACCGGGAGAGCGAACTTGTCCATGCCTGGCGCGATAACGGAAACGAGTCGGCGTTGAACGATCTGATCGGCAGCCATTTGCGGCTGGTGATCAAGATCGCCCGCAGGTATCGCGGCTACGGGCTGCCGATGGCCGACCTGGTCGGCGAGGGCAATATCGGCCTGATGCAGGCGGCGCGCAGATTTGATCCCGAGCGTGCGGTACGTTTCGCCACCTATGCCACCTGGTGGATTCGCGCAGCTATCCAGGAATACGTCCTGCGCTCGGCGTCGATTGTGAGAGTCGGCACCACGACGGCCCAGAGGAAACTATTCTTCAATCTGCGACGGCTGAAGGCTGCGGCCGGATGGCTGGGGGAGGGCGATCTGCCGCCGGAACTCGTACGCTGGATCGCGGCGAAGCTCGATCTGGCGGAGGACGACGTCATCGATATGGATCGCCGGCTGAGCCGGGCCGACAGCTCGCTGAACGCGGGACCGGCCGGACGGGAAGGCGCCGAGTGGTTGGACATGGTGTCCGACGAGCAGCCCGACCAGGAGACCAGCATGGGCGAGGCCGAGGAACTCGCCCAACGACGGCATCTGCTCGGTGAGGCTTTGTCCAAGCTCAACGATCGTGAGCATGAAATCGTCGTCCTGCGGCAACTCAACGAGGCACCGCCAAGCCTCGCCGAGCTTGGGGAGCGGTTCGGTGTATCCGGTGAACGCGTTCGTCAGGTTGAAAAGCGGGCACTGACGAAGCTGCAGAAATTCGTGCGCGGCGCTACGCAGACGCTCGGTCGGCCGATCGCGGCGGCGGCATCGTAACGGTGTTTGCTTGTGACCGCAGTCTATCGCCAGAAGCAAGGGGGCCAGGTGAGTACCGCACACTGGTCACCGATCCATTGACCTCTGCTGCCTGAGGGCAACGGTCCTTAGAGACGGCGTAAAGACGGCTAGAGCGCATATAAGGGCGATATTGATCGATCACGGGAATTGTCATGCTTCCTGAGTTTCTCAGGAGGTATGAATGCCTTACGGCATCCAAGTTCGGGGCCACCGCCAGTATCGTGCCCAGGTGCGGCGCAAACGGACTCTACCGCAGCGAGACCTTCGAAACTCTCCAGGACGCGCAGGGAGGGGCATTATCCATGCGTTTCGCGATGCCATCACTGAACAGGAGTTCCCAGATCTCCGTTGGCATGATCTCCGTCACGAGGGCATTTCGAGGCTATTCGAGCTGACGGATTTGCGTGACCATGAGATTATGGCGATCACCGGACATCTGACCGCCGCGATGTTGGCACGCTACACGCACCTGCGTGCGGATCGTCTCGGCGCGCGGCTACCCGGCGAGTCCCTGAACCGACTCTGGTGAAAGCGGGGGAAAGCTTAAATGGCACGATTTGGCAATCTCGCGCTCATGCCGTTCCTCGTAAGTACTTGATATAGCGGAATTCTGATTTTCCATAGAACCTGCCAAGTCAGGCCGCGATAAGCGTTCAAAGCTTACGACGGAACCAGGGCTGGCGATCGACGGTCCATCTTTTCCTTCGGCTCTTACGAGGCGATGATCACCTCGATCCCTGCCTTCCGCAGGATATTTGCGTCATCCGCCTTAAGGCCCGGGTCGGTGATCACCACGTCGATCTCATCGAGGTCGCAGACAGCGTGTCCCGCCGGCGCGTCGAATTTGCTGCTGTCTACCAGAACGAAGGTCTTGTCCGCGCGGGCGAGCAGCCGTCTTTCGGCCTGAACCAGGATCACATCGGTCTGCATCAGCCCATGCCGGCCGATCGATGCGGCTCCGAGGAACATCTTCGAGGCGCGGTAGCGGACGGCCCCGTCATCCTCGAAAGGCGACAGAACGATATTCTGCTCGCGAAACACCGATCCCGCCGGGAGGGAGATACGGGTGTTCGGCTGGGGCAGCAGCGCGCTGACGATGTGCAGTGAGTTTGTCAGGACCTGAAGTCCGAGCGGCGCCAGGTACGGGCACATCTGCAGGGTGGTCGACCCGCCGTCGATGATGATGGATTCCCCGGGGGTGCAGAGCGCGGCGGCCGCTTTGCCGATCGCCTCCTTCTCCGCGCGACGGAGGCTGATGTTCTCATGAAAGGGCACGCCCTGCAGGTGGCTCGGGTCGTCGCTGCGTGCCGCAGGCTGCGCGAGGCGTGCGCCACCGCGCACGCGCACGATCCTGCCGTCCGCCTCCAGTCGGCCGAGATCCCGCCGCAGCGTCGCCTGCGACGCCTCCAGGCGCCGATCGAGCTCGCTGAAGGAGACGAAGTCACGGTCTTTGAAAAGATCCAGAATTGCTTGTTCGCGCTCGGCCGCGTGCATGAAATAACCCGTTGTGGTCTCGCTTTTCGTTTTCCGCGAGTAACCGCCTCTGCGCAAGCATTTGCGATCAAATTCGAGCAGATTGATCTCGAATGATCGGCTATCGCGGCTAGACGATGCCGGCAGCTCCCGTCGCTGGTTTGCGTTCTTGTGCCTTGCGCTCCCGCCATTGCGTTTCGCGGTAGAGCTCTATTGGTTCGATCGCGCCGCCGGATTCCATGCGGGCCATTGCCAGGATCGGCGAGACGTCCAGCCTGTAGGCGCGGCGCAGGGCCTGGAACGCCATCATCACGTCGTTGGCATCTTGCGCTGCGTGAAGCGCGCCGCGATCGATCAGGAGCGCCTTGGCGTAGGCGCCGGCGATCGCCTCGGCCGAGGACAGCATGCTCTCGATCGGATCGGTCACGTTGTGGGACTGGTCGATCATATAGGCCGGGTGGAAATCGTCCGGACGCCGCCGTTCCGCTTCGATCAGCTCGTTGAAGACGAGGAAGAGCTGGTGTGGGTTGATCGAACCCGAATCCAGGTCGTCGTCGCCGTATTTGGAATCGTTGAAATGGAAGCCGCCCAGCTTGCCGAAGCGATGCAGGCGGGCGACGATCTGCTCGATATTGACCGTCGGTGCGTGATGGCCGAGATCGACCAGGCATTGCGCCTTGGGTCCGAGCTGCTGCGCGGCCAGGATGCTGGTGCCCCAGTCGGAGATGACGGTCGAATAGAATGCTGGCTCATATAGCTTGTGCTCTAGCAGCATCCGCCAGTCGTCGGGGAGCGCGCGATAGATATCGCTTGCGCTGGCTAGATAGCGGTCCAGCGAGGCGGCGAAGTCCTGTTGCCCCGGAAAATTCGTGCCGTCGCCGACCCACACCGTGATTGCCTTCGATCCGAGCGCCTGCCCGATTTCGATACAGTGAAGATTGTGCTCGACTGCCTGGGCGCGCACCGAGGCGTCGGCGGCGGACAGGCTGCCGTGCCGGTAGGAATGCGGCTGGCCCGACTGGTCTTGGAAGGTGTTGGAATTGACCGCGTCGAAACCCAGTCCGAGCGCCCTGGCCTCTTCACGCAGACCGTCATAGTCATCGGTGATGTCCCAGGGGAAATGGGGAGACACACGCGGTGTCGTGCGCATGATCTGCTGTACGACGGCGCAATCCTCCAGTTTCTCATGGATGGTGGTCGGTTCGCCGGGGATCGGAAATTTGGCGAAGCGGGTTCCGCCCGTGCCGCTGCCCCAGGTCGGTAAGGCGACGCTGAAGTCCACGATGCGCTGCTTGACGGTATCAATGGCGACGCCGCGTCGTTCGAGCAGGCGGCCGAGGCCGGCATACTCGTCCTCCAATGCCGGCAGGTGCCGGGCATTATGAGTGGCGATCTGGTCGGCGGAGAGGGGCAGGTCGGTCATGGCGTTCCCCTTAGCGCGTGAATGCCTGGGCATTGCCGGCATCCACATTGATGATATTGCCGGTCGACTTGGCCGAGGCGTCCGATGCGAGGAAATAAACCGCCTCGGCGATATCCTCCGGCAGCACGCTCCGCTTCAGCATCGAGCGCTTGCGATAGAATTCCTCCAATTCGTCGCCGGCGTCGATGCCATAGGCATCGGCCCGTTCCTTTCGCCAGTCGCCGTCCCATATGCGCGAGCCCTTCAGCACGGCATCGGGATTGACGACGTTCACGCGAATTCCGGCTTCAGCGCCTTCCAGAGCCAGGCAGCGGGCGAGGTGAAGCGAGGCGGCCTTGGCCGAGGCATAGGCCGACGCATTGGGCGTGGCGGCCAGCGCGTTCTTCGATCCGATGAACACGATCGAGCCGCCCTTCTGCAGCTTCAGCAGCGGGAAGGCGGCGCGGCAGGTCAGGAAATAGCCCTCTGCCAGCACGTCGTAATTGCGGCGCCAGATCGCCGTGGTTGTCTCCTCGATCGGCGCCGAGGAGGCGAGACCGGCATTGGCGACGACGATGTCGACGCCGCCGAAGGCGCGGGCGCAGTCATCGAATGCCGCCTGGACCTGGTCCTCATCGGTCACGTCGCATCGGCTGGAGGCGACAAGGTCCTTGCCGAAACGCGCCTTGAGATCGTTTTCGGCGGCCGCAAGCGTATCGCCGTCCCGGTCGGTCAGCATCACGCAGGCACCTTCAGCCAGCAATCGGGCGGCGGTGGCCGCACCGATGCCGCCGGCGGCGCCGGTGACAAAGGCGATGCGCCCGACAAGTGGCTTCGGCTTCGGCATACGTTGAAGCTTGGCCTCCTCGAGCGCCCAATATTCGATCGCAAAGGCTTCCGTTTCCGGCAGACCGACATAGTTGCCGACGGCGGTGGCGCCGCGCATGACATTAATGGCGTTGCCGTAGAATTCGCTCGCCAGCCGCGCCGTTGTCTTGTCGCTTGCGAAGGCGAAACGGCCGACACCGGGCAGAAGCACGATGACCGGATTGGCGTCTCGCATCGCCGGATCGCAGGCCTTGGCACAGCGCTGATAATAGGCGGCATAGTCGCGGCGATAGGAAGCCAGGCTCTCGGACAGATAGGCGTCGTCGTCGATGCGGTTGGGATCGAGTGCCAACGGTGCGATCTTGGTCCGCAGGAAATGATCGGGGCAGGATGTGCCGATTGCCGCCAACGCTGCGTAATTTCGGCTGCCGACAAATTCCAAGGTCTCGGGATCGTCGGTGAAATGCCCGATCTTGGCGCGGCTGCCATGCATCGCACCGCGCAGCCTAGGCATCAGCCTGGCTGCAATCTGCGCACGCTCGGGGGCGGGCAGGGACGGGACTGACGCACCGCCGAAGGCGGGCATCTCCGTCATCTTTTGATTGAGGAAGGTCGCCGCACCTGCAATCAGCTCGATCGTGTTCTCATAGCAGGCTTGGGCGCTATCACCCCAGCAGATGATGCCGTGGCCGGCGAGCATGACGCCTCTCAAGCCCGGATGCGCGGCGACATAGTCGCGAAGCCGAAGACCGAGATCGAAGCCGGGCCGCTTCCATGGCAGCCAACCGACCGCACCGCGATAAATGGCCTTTGTGGCGGCTTCGCCGCCGGTCGAGGCGGCCAGCGCGATGATCGCGTCGGGGTGCACATGGTCGATATGGGCGAAAGGGAGATAGCCGTGCAGCGGCGTGTCGATCGAGGCTGCCCGCGTGTTGAGGTTGAAGGTGCAATGAGGCAGGTAGCCGACCATCTCATCCTCGAAGGCTACGCCGCGATAGAGCCTCTCAAGGCCGAGGAGCTTATCGAGATAGAGTGTCGCGAACCCGTCCAGCTTCATGGAGCCGATATCGCCGCCGGAGCCCTTCACATAGAGGACCGAAACGTCTTCCCCGGTCAGCGGATCGCGCTCCGCGAGCTTCGCCGAGGTGTTGCCGCCGCCGAAATTGGTCACTGTGAGGTCGGAGCCGAGCAGGTTGGAGCGATAGAGCAGCAACTCGGCAGGGCTGAGGCCGGCGGCCTTCTGCGCCGACCAGCGGCTCTGCGGCACCGTGAACGGCAATGCGCCGGTCATGACTTCTCCCTCGTTCCCATCGCGTACGCGATCCATCATCATCCTCTTCAGCAACGCTCGGCGCCGAACATTTAAACCTTCCCACTAGCGCTTTACAATCACTTTCGATAATAAACGATCAAAATGCGTCACCGGGAGGGGCGGTTGGATAGAAGCGTAGTGGTCCTCGATGTCGGCAAAACACTCGTCAAACTCACGCTGTGGGATGAGGAGACGGGCACGCTGCTTCGCCGCCGCACGCTGACCAACCGTTCGGTCGAGACTAAGCGGTACCGCGCCCTCGACCCCGGCCATATCGAAGCTTGGCTCGAGCGAGGCCTGGGTGAGTTCGCGACATTGGGCCCCATTGGGGCGATCGTCCCGGTGGGTCATGGCGCCGCCGCGGCCGTGGTGCGGGATCATGCGCTCGCATATCCCCCGATCGACTATGAGAGCAGGGTGTCGCCCGAGGTGCGCGCCGCCTACGAAATCCAGCGCGACCCGTTCCGGATAACCGGCTCGCCGCCGCTGCCCAACGGGTTGAACCTCGGCGTTCAGCTCCATCAACTCGAAAGCTGGAATACGCTCTGCGACGGCGATCAACTGCTTCCTTGGCCGCAATATTGGTCCTGGCTGCTCAGCGGCGAAGCATCGAGCGAGGTGTCGAGCCTCGGCTGTCATACCGATCTGTGGGCGCCGTCGATGGCTGCCCCGTCGCCGATGTCTCGGCGCCGCGGCTGGAGCGAGCGGTTCGCACCGCTGCGGCAGGCGAATGAGCCGATAGGGTTTTCGACGGACGACTGGGCGGCCAGGACCGGTATCGGATCGCGCGTTCGCGTTTTTTGCGGCGTGCATGATTCCAATGCCGCGCTTCATGGGATGCGGGGCTTTCCTGAGCTTGGAAGCGGCGAGGCGACGGTTTTGTCGACCGGAACCTGGTTCGTGGCCATGCGCTCGACGCCGGAGCCTTTCCAGATAACGATGCTGCCGGAAGATCAGGACTGTCTTGTGAATGTCGATGTGGAGGGACGCCTCGTTCCATCGTCCCGCTTCATGGGCGGCAAGGAGATCGAGCGGCTTTGCGGGGGCAATTCCGAGGAGTTCTTCGCGCCTCAATATTCCGCGAACGCGGTGAACCAGGCGGTCGACGCCGGCGTCATGATCCTGCCCGCGTTCGTTCCAGGTGTCGGGCCCTATCCGAGAGGGCGGGGCCGATGGATTGGAACATCCAATAGTGACGCGGTCCGCATCGGAGCGATCGCGCTCTATGCGGCTCTGGTCGCTGATACATCACTCGGCCTTATCGGTGCGCGCGACCGGATCGTCGTCGAAGGACGCTTTGCGCACCAGCCGGCGTTCGTATCCGCATTGGCGGCCCTCAGGCCGAATGATCGCATTTATGTCAGCCGCGCCGAGCACGGCGTTGCTTTCGGCGCGCTGCGGCTCGCCTATCCGCATTTGACGCCAGCTTCGTCGCTCGAAAAGGTCGAGCCCGCGACGGCAGACCTCACCGCGTATCGGGAACGCTGGCACCGCCTGGTGGCGGAGAATTCCAGGTGACCGTCGCCTCCGTCTCCGATTTCCGCGAGCTAGCCCGCAGGCGGCTGCCGCATTTCCTCTTCGAATATATCGATGGCGGCTCCTATGCGGAATCGACATTGGCGCGGAATGTGGCCGATCTGGCCCAGCTGGCTCTCAGGCAGCGCGTGCTTCGCGACGTGTCCAACATCGATCTGTCGACCACATTGTTCGACCAAAAGATGGCCATGCCGGTCGCCCTGGCTCCCATCGGCCTCGCCGGTCTGTCGGCGCGGCGTGGTGAAGCGCAGGCGGCTCGGGCGGCCGAGGCGCGTGGCGTTCCCTTCTGCCTGTCGACCGTCTCGGCCTGCCCGATCGCAGAGGTTGCGGGGCAGACCAACTCTCCCTTCTGGTTCCAGCTTTACATGATCCGCGACCGCGGTTTCATGGCTGACCTTCTCGCAGCGGCGCGGAATGCGGGGTGCTCGACGCTGGTCTTCACGGTCGACATGGCGGTGCCGGGCTCGCGCTATCGCGATATCCGGTCGGGGCTCGCGGGGGCGCCGGGTTTCGCCGGGCAGCTTCGCCGCCTGGCTCAGGCGATGGCGCGGCCCGGCTGGGCCTGGGATGTCGGCCTTCTGGGCCGGCCGCACGTTCTCGGCAACGTGGCGCCGGTCTTGGGTGATAAGACGGGTATCGAGGATTTCTTCGCCTGGATGCGCGGCAACTTCGATCCGCGCGTCACCTGGGAGGATCTGGACTGGATCCGCGCCGGCTGGCGGGGGCCGCTGATTATCAAAGGGATCATGGATGCCGAAGACGCGGCCATGGCCGCGGACCTCGGCGCCGACGGTATCGTCGTCTCCAACCATGGCGGGCGCCAGCTCGATGGCGTGCCCTCGACCGTCGCCGCACTGCCCCGAATCGTGGAGGCCGTTGGCGATCGATTGACTGTGCTCGCCGACGGCGGCGTGCGATCGGGACTCGATGTCGTGCGCATGCTGGCGAGCGGTGCACGCGGCGTGCTTCTGGGCCGTGCCTGGGCCTTCGCCCTGGCTGCTCACGGTCAGGCCGGAGTGGCGCAGATGTTGGATATCCTGGCGGCGGAAATGCGTGTCGCCATGGCGCTCACCGGGGTGAATCGGATCGGAGAAATTGACCGGACGCTCATCGCGGACGGCTGACAAAGGGGATGTTCATGGGCGCAAATCCGCTGCTCGGCGTGCTGTTCCACTGGATCGGCGGCTTCGCCTCGGCCAGCTTCTACGTGCCGTACAAGGGCATCCGGCAATGGTCGTGGGAGATTTTCTGGCTGGTCGGCGGGGTCTTCAGCTGGATCCTGGCGCCGTGGATTTTCGCCTCGATCCGCACCAACGACCTGCTGCATGTGCTGGGTTCGACGCCGAGGACGACCCTGTGGTGGTGCTGGTTCTGGGGAACGATGTGGGGCTTCGGCGGGCTCACCTTCGGTCTCACCATGCGCTATCTCGGCATCTCGCTGGGCATGGCGGTGGCGCTGGGACTCACCACCATTATCGGCACGATGGGGCCGCCGATCTTCCATGGCGCGCTGGGCGATCTGGCTTCCGGGAATAGCGGCCGGGTCATTCTGGCCGGGATCGTAGTGACCATGGCCGGCATCTATCTCGTCGCCCGGGGCGGCCAGTCGAAGGAGCGCGAGCTTGCTGCCGGCGCCAGTTCCGACACGGTGCCGGAGTTCGATTTCCGCAAGGGCATCCTGGTCGCGATCTTCTCGGGCGTGATGAGCAGCTGCTTCGCCTTCGGACTGGATGCCGGCGAGCCGATCCGGCAGCTGACGCTGCAGGCGGGGACGGGCACGCTGGCGCAAGGCCTGCCGGTCCTGTGCGTCGTGCTGGCCGGCGGCGCCACCACGAATATTGTCTGGTGCGTGATCCTGATCCTGCGCAACCGGTCGGGCGGCCAGTTCTTTGGCGCGTCGGCGCCGCTGATGCGCAACTACCTGCTGGCGGCGGCAGGCGGCACGCTCTGGTACTTCCAGTTCTTCTTCTACACGATGGGCGAAAGCCAAATGGGGGCCTATGGCTTCTCCAGCTGGACCCTCCACATGGCCAGCATCATCATCTTCTCCACGCTCTGGGGCTTCTCGCTCGGCGAGTGGCGCAGCGCCGGCCCGCGCACGCGGCGGCTGGTGTGGGGTGGAATCGGCACGCTTGTACTGTCGACTGTGATCATCGGTGTGGGCAATTATCTCGGATCCTGATCCTCCGAGTATCAGTTTATGATCACTGATAATCGATAATGATCGAAATTGCTTGATTCATGAATATCCCTGCGGCACGGTTGGCCATCAGGGGCATGCGCCGCCGGCCGGGTATCGCTTGCCCGCGGCCCGGCGGCGTTTCCTCCCCTGCCGCGGGTCGTTTTTCGACCGGCGAAAACGAGACCTGGGAGGATGGGGATGGCCATGCGGCGTTCAGCGATAGGGTTCGCTGCGTGGGCGGTCATTGCTCTCGGCTTGATCGGCCATTCTGAAGCCGCCGAAGACGTCCTTGCCAAAGGCTTTACCGACCCACCAAACGGTGCCAGACCCCGTGTCTGGTGGCACTGGCTGAATGGCAACATCAGCAAGGATGGCATCACGCGCGACCTTGAATGGATGAAGCGGATCGGCATCGGCGGAGCCGAAAGCTTCCAGGGTTTCCTGGGGCCGATGGGGCCCGCCAAGGCTGTCGACAAGCAGCTCCCCTATATGTCCGACGGCTGGCAGGACGCCTTCCATCATGCGGCGGTCGAGGCGGAACGGCTGGGGCTCGAACTCGGTATCGCAGCTTCCCCGGGCTGGTCCGAGACCGGAGGGCCGTGGGTGCCCCTTTCTCATGGAATGAAGAAATATGTCTGGAGCGAGACCTATGTGACCGGCGGCGCGCCGTTTCACGGTGTGTTGCCGAAGCCGCCTGACACGGTCGGACCGTTCCAGAACCTGCCGCTCGAGGGCTTCCAGTCGGCTGCGGTTAGCCCATCGATCCGGGATGCCAAGTTCTATGTCGACATCGCGGTCGTCGCCTTCCTCGCGTCCGATGGCGACGTTTCTTCCGCCGAGTTGCACCCAGCGGTCACGGCGAGCGACGGGATGGTTGACGCAACGAGCCTGATGGACGGATCGCTGACGAGGCCGCAATCGCTGCCGATGGCGGCGCCGGGACAGGCCGCGTGGATCCGGTTCGACTATGCCGAGCCGGTGACGATCCGCGCGATGACCTTGATGGTCGGCGGAATCAGCAGCCTGCCCGGTTTCGGCACAGCGCCGCCTGCGATCGGTCTGGAGGCGAGCGACGACGGAACCAGTTTCACCTCGGTTCTGCCGCCCAAAGTGCTACGGACGCCGGCGTTCGGGACGCAGCCGATCCCGGCGACCGTGGCTGTGAAGCCGACGAAGGCCAGGCATTTCCGTGTCCTTTTCGTCACCCCGCAGCCCCAGCCGCCGATGCCGCCGATCTATGGCCCCGCTGCCCCGCCGGCGACGGCCTGGTCCGTCGGTGAGCTGGCCCTCCACGCCGACCCGCGGGTCGAGCGGGTGGAGGACAAGGCCGGCTTCGTGCCGGCCACAGGCCTTGCCGAGAGCCCGACGCCGGACGATGGCGGGGCCATCGCACGCAAGGGCGTGATCGACCTGACGGGCACGATGGGCACCGACGGCGCGCTCGACTGGACGCCGCCGCCCGGCCGCTGGGTCTTGCTGCGGATCGGCTATTCGCTGCTCGGCATCACCAACCATCCGGCGCCGCTCGAGGCGACCGGCCTCGAGGTCGACAAGCTCAATCGCGCCTATGTTAAGGACTATCTGGACACCTATCTCAGCCAGTACGCGAAGGCCGCTGGGGGCCTGTTCGGGGCGCAAGGCGTGCGTGCCCTCACCAATGACAGCTGGGAGGACGGCTCGCAGAATTGGACCGACGATATGCTGGTCCAGTTTCAGAAGCGAAGGGGTTACGATCCGCGGCCGTGGCTCCCGGTGCTGACCGGGCGTGTGGTCGAAGGCGCTGCTGCCAGCGATCGCTTTCTATGGGATTTCCGCGCCACGCTCGGTGATCTGGTTGCCGACGCGCATTACGGCGAGATC
>Ga0105238_10003850_pt1 | contig 14901 bp, 12 predicted proteins | sample KBSC34metaG_FD_81526 | JGI IMG/M metagenome (GOLD analysis project Ga0105238, IMG submission 81526) | Corn rhizosphere microbial communities from Kellogg Biological Station, Michigan, USA - KBS C3-4 metaG | ecosystem: Host-associated > Plants > Roots > Rhizosphere > Soil | place: Michigan, USA... | reverse complement strand
GTACTCCACGCCGGACGGGCACGTGGTCTCGCAGGCTCGGCAGGTGAGGCAGCGGTCGAGATGGAGCTGCGTGCGGTGCGTGACGGGCGCGCCCTCGAGCATCTGCTTCACGAGGTAGATCCGCCCGCGCGGGCTGTCCAGCTCGTCGCCCAGGAGGTTGTACGTGGGGCAGGTCGCGAGGCAGAAGCCGCAGTGCACGCAGCGGCGCAGGATCGCGTCGGCTTCGTCCCCGCGCGGGGTGCCCCGGATCCAGTCGGCGAGGACGGTCTGCATCAGAAGTCGTACATGCGGCCGGGGTTGAGGATGCCCGCCGGATCGAACGCGGCCTTCAGGCGCCGGTGGATCTTGAGGAGCGCGGGCGGCAGCGGATGGAACACGCCCACCGACTTGTCGCCGCCGCGGAAGAGGGTCGCGTGGCCGCCCACGCGCTCGACCGTCGAGCGGACCGTGAAGGGATCGAGGGGGCCCCGCACCCAGCGCACGCCGCCGCCCCAGTCGACCACCTGCGGGTGATCCGGCATGAGCGGCGCCGCGGTCTGCGGGACCGAGAGGCGCCAGAGGGGCGCCTCGCCCGCGAAGAAATCCAGCCGCTGCTCGCGCAGGTCCGACCAGAAGCGCGCGCCCGCCGCGTCCTCGTCGCCGCCCAGCTTCGCCTTCGCCGCGTCCACCGCGGGCGGCGCGCCCGAGAGGCGCACGCGCAGCGTCCCGTCGCTCCAGGCGCACGCGGAGAGCGGGAGCGGCTGCCCCGCCCAGCGATTCGCCGCGTCGATCGCGTCGGCCTGCGAGAGCGCGAAGGCGAGCGTGGCCTCCGCGGCGGGGACGGGCAGCACCTTGAACGAGATCTCGGTGAGGACGCCCAACGTCCCCAGCGCGCCCGCCATGAGCCGCGAGACGTCGTATCCCGCGACGTTCTTGATGACGCGCCCGCCGAACGCGAGCGCCTCGCCCTTGCCGTTCACGACGCGCGTGCCCAGCACGAAGTCGCGCACCGCGCCCGCGTAGGGCCGGCGCGGGCCGGAAAGGCCGGTCGCGACGATCCCGCCGATGGTCGCGCCGCCCGCGGCAAGGGCATCCGGGGGCAGGCCCCGGTCAGTCGAAAAGTGCGGCGGCTCGAACGGCAGCATCTGGCGCTCCGCGGCGAGCGCGGCCTCCACCTCGGCGAGCCGCGTGCCGGCCCGCACCGTGAGCACGAGCTCGCGCGGCTCGTACGCGACGATGCCGCTGCAGCCCGCCATGTCGAGCACCTGCGCCTCGCCCGCGTCCCCCCCGTAGAAATCCCCCCCGTAGAAATCCTTGGTCCCGCCTCCGCGGATCCGCAGGCGCGTGCCCGCCGAAGCGCACGCGCGGACGCGGTCGCAAAGCTCGGGGACGAAGGCGTCGGCCATGGTCAGAAGCGCGGGATGTCCGGACGCGGAAGGCGGCCGCCCTCGACGCGCAGGCCGCCGAACTCGGTGCAGCGGCGCAACGTCGGCACGGCCTTGCCCGGGTTGAGGATCCCGTCCGGATCGAACGCCGCCTTCACGGCGTGGAACGCGGAGAGCTCCGCGGGCGAGAACTGCACGCACATCTGGCGCAGCTTCTCGATGCCCACGCCGTGCTCGCCGGTGATGGTGCCGCCCGCCTCGACGCACGCCTCGAGGATCCGCCCGCCCAGCTCCTCGGCGCGGTCGAGGTCGCCCGGCTCGTTCGCGTCGTAGAAGATGCACGGGTGGATGTTGCCGTCGCCCGCGTGGAAGACGTTCCCCACCGTGAGGCCGTACTCGCCCGCGAGCGCGTACACCCGCTCCAGGATCTCCGGGAGGCAGCGGCGCGGGATCGTGCCGTCGATGGTGTAGAAGTCCGGGAGGATGTGGGCGAGCGCGGTGAAGGCGCCCTTCCGCGACTTCCACAGCCGCTCGCGCTCGAGCGCGTCCGCCGCGAGCCGCACCTCGACCGCGCCGCAGCGCTCGAGGATCGCGCGCACGGCGCCCGCCGCCGCGAGCGCCTCCTCCTCGCAGCCGTCGACCTCCACCAGCAGGAGCGCCTCGGCGCCCACCGGGAAGCCCAGGGCCATCGAGCGCTCGCAGGCCTGGATCACCACCCGGTCCATCATCTCGAGCGCCGCGGGGACGATGCCCGCGCCGATGATCTCGCCCACCGCCTCCGCCGCGGCGCGCACCGAGGAGAACGCCGCGAGCAGCGTCTGCGTGGCCTGCGGGAGCGGCAGGAGCCGCACCGCCACGCGCGTGATGACGCCGAGGTTTCCCTCGCTTCCCGTGACGAGCGCGAGGAGGTCGTAGCCCGGCGCGTCGAGCGCGAGGCTTCCCGTGTCGATCACGTCCCCGTCGCCGTCGACCGCGCGCACGGCGAGGAGGTTGTGCGTCGTGAGCCCGTACTTGAGGCAGTGCACGCCGCCGGAATTCTCCGCCACGTTCCCGCCGATCGAGCACACCGACTGGCTGGACGGATCCGGCGCGTAGAAGAGCCCCGCCGGCGCCGCGACCTCGGAGACGCGCAGGTTCCGCACGCCCGGCTCCACGTGCGCCACGCGGCCTCGGGTGTCCAGCTCCACGATCCGGCTCATCCGCGTGAGGACGAGAAGCACGCCGTCGCTCCTGGGAATCGCGCCTCCCGAGATGCCCGTGCCCGCGCCGCGCGAGACGACCGGCACGCCCAGGCGGCGGCAGGCGAGCACGATCTCGCGCACCTGCCCCGGCGTCTCGGGGAGCACCGCGAGCATGGGCGTCTCGCGGTGGGCGATGAAGGCGTCGGTCTCGAAGGGCTTCAGGCCCTCGTCGTCGGCGACGATGGCGAGCGGCGGGCGCACGGCGCGCAGCGCCGCGAGCGCCCGTGCGCGCGATCCCGCCTCCAGGGCGACGGCGCCCATCAGAAGCGCGGAAGGTCCGGGTGCGGAAGCGCCCCGCCCCGCACCCGCATCGCGCCGTACTCGGCGCAGCGCGCGAGCGTGGGCACGCCCTTGCCGGGATTGAGGAGCCCCGCCGGATCGAACGCGGCCTTGATCGCGCGGAACTGCGCCAGCTCCTCCGGGCGGAACTGCACGCACATCTGGTTCACCTTCTCGATCCCCACGCCGTGCTCGCCCGTGATCGTGCCGCCCACGGCGATGCAGAGCTCGAGGATGTCCGCGGCGAAGCGCTCGGTCTTCTCGAGCTCGCCCGGCACGTTCGCGTCGTAGAGGATGAGCGGGTGCAGGTTCCCGTCGCCCGCGTGGAAGACGTTCGCGCAGCGCAGGCCGCACGCGGCCGAGAGCTCCTCGATCCGCTTCAACACCCCCGCGAGCGCCCCGCGCGGAATGGAGCCGTCGATGCAGTAGTAGTCCGGCGAGATGCGCCCCACCGCCGGAAACGCGGCCTTCCGGCCGGACCAGAAGCGCATGCGCTCCGCGTCGCTCGCCGAGCAGCGGATGTCGGTGGCGCCGGCGGCGCGCATCACCTCGATCATCCGCGCCGTCTCGTGCGCGACCTCCTCGCGCGTCCCGTCGGATTCCGCGAGGAGGATCGCCTCCGCCTCGAGGTCGTAGCCCGCGTGCACGAAATCCTCGACCGCGCGGGTGGCCATCCGGTCCATCATCTCCAGGCCCGCCGGGACGATGCCCGCGCCGATCACGGCGGCCACCGCCTCGCCCGCCGACTCGACATCCGGGAAGGATGCCATCACGACCTGGGCCGCCTCGGGCTTCGGAAGGAGCTTCACCGTCACCTCGAGCGTGATCGCGAGGAGCCCCTCGGATCCCGTGACGAGCGCGAGGAGGTCGTAGCCCGGGGCGTCCAATGCCTCGCTTCCCAGCGCGATCGCGTCGCCCTCGATGGTGATCGCGCGCACGGCGAGCACGTTGTGCACGGTGAGCCCGTACTTGAGGCAATGCACGCCGCCGGAATTCTCCGCGACGTTCCCGCCGATCGAGCACGCGATCTGGCTCGAGGGATCCGGCGCGTAGTACAGGCCCAGCGGCGCCACGTGCTGCGAGATCCGCAGGTTGGTGACGCCCGGCTGCACGCGCGCCTTCCGCGCGAGCGGGTCGACCTCGACGATGCGGTTGAACCGCGCGAGCGAGAGGAGGATGCCGTCCGCGAGCGGGAGCGCGCCGCCGGACAGGCCCGTGCCGGACCCGCGCGCGACCACCGGCGTCCCGGTCTCCCGCGCGGCCTCGAGGACCGCGGCCACCTCGGCCTCGTCCTGCGGGATGGCCGCGACGAGCGGCGTCTCGCGGTACGCGGAGAGTCCGTCGCACTCGTAGGGCTTCAGGGACTCGCGATCCACGATCACCGATCCCGCGGGAAGCGCGCGGGCGAGCCGGGCCGCCACGCCCGACCGGCGGTCCACCGACTCGGGCGCGGGCTGGGAGCGGACGGCGGTCATCTCGAGGGCAGTCGCGCCGGGAACGGCACGGGGAATCGCATGCCTACAATGATACCGTGACCGCCCATCTCCTCCTCGAAGCCGCCGCGGCGATCCTCGTCGTGGCGGGCCTCGCCGGCACCGTCCTGCCGGTCGTGCCCGGCACGCTCCTCGTCTTCGCCGGGCTCTTCCTCGCCGCGTGGGCGGACGGGTTCGCGCGCGTGGGCTTCGGCGGCCTCGCGGTGATCGGCTTCCTCGCGGCGCTCTCCTGGGCGGTCGACTTCGCGGGCGCGGCGCTGGGCGCCCGGCGCGTGGGCGCGAGCCCGCTGGCGCTCGCCGGGGCCACCCTGGGCGCGTTCGCGGGGTTCTTCTTCGGCATCCCGGGGCTCATCCTGGGCCCTTTCCTGGGCGCGGTCGCGGGCGAGCTCGCGGCGCGGGGAAGTCTCCTCCGGGCGGGGAAAGTGGGCGCGGCGGCCTGGCTGGGACTCGTGGCCGCGGCGATCGCGAAGCTGGTCCTCGCCTTCCTCATGGTCGCCGTCTTCGCGGCGTTCTGGTTCCTGGGAGGCGCCGCGGGCGTGCCCGGCGGGATCAGGACATGACGGCGAGCTGCTGGTTCGCGTTCTCGAGCCGCTCGACCAGCGTGTTGAGGAAGCGCTCGTCGAAGAGCCGGCGGCAGGTGAGCGAGGAGGCGCGCAGGTCCTCCGCGCGGATCTTCATCACGATGCAGTCGGAGGTCGTGGTGACGGTGGCCGAGCGGTGGGGCGCGTCCTTGTGCGCGAGGTACGACATCTCGCCGAAGCAATCGCCCGCCGTGAGCACCGAGAGCGTCCGCTTCCCGCGCGTCACGCGCACGTAGCCGCCGGCGAGGACGTAGAACGAGTCGCCGTGGTCGCCCTCCTTGATGAGGGCCGTGTCCGGGTGGAACTTCGCCCACTTGCTGATGCGCAGGACCTCCCAGAGCTCGTTCTCCGGGAACTCGCGGAAGAAGGGCAGCGTGCGGAGCAGGCTGAAGCGCTCCATGTCGGTGGGGTCGCGGCGCTCCTCGCTCTTCTGGTCCTTCTTCCACGTCTCCGCGAGCGCCTGCCCGAACTCGTCCCAGCTGGCGTAGCGCTTCGCCGGATCCTTGGCGATCGCCTTCATCACGATGGCGTTCAGGTCCGGCGAGAGGTCCGGCCGGTGCACGCCCGGGCGCTCCGGCTCGGTGTTCACGATCTGGTAGATCACGCTCATCGTGTTGGCGCCGGCGTACGGGAGCTTCCCCGTGAGGAGGTAGTACATCACCACGCCCAGCGCGTAGATGTCGGTCACCTGCGAGCCCTGGGCGCTTCCCGTCACGAGCTCCGGCGCCATGTACGCGGGCGAGCCCACGTTCATGATCATGGTCTGGTCCGACACCCGGTTGATCGCCGCGCCGAAGTCGGCGATCTTGATGTCCGTGCCCTCGTTGTGGAGGATGTTCCCGGGCTTGATGTCGCGGTGCGTGAGGCCCAGCGTGTGGGCGAAGGCGAGAGCCCTCACGCACTTGAAGACGATCTCGGCCACCTCGCGCGGATCGAGGAGCTTCCCCGCCTCGCAGAACTTCTCGAGCGTGCCGCCCTCGACGTACTCCATCACGATGTAGCTGTACTCGTCCTCCACCACGGCGTCGTAGATCTGCACGATGTGCGGGTGGTTGAGCTTTCCCGCGAGCGCGGCCTCGTTCAGGAACATGTTGCGGTAGAACGCGCCGTCCTCCCGGTTCTTGAGCGCTTCCGGGTAGGCCACCTTGATCGCGACCTTGCGCCTGGCGAACGGATCCTCGGCGAGGTAGACCTTGCCCGTGGCGCCGCGGCCCAGCTCCTGCAGCACGTGGTACTTCCCGATCGCCTGGCCGGCCTTCATACGCAGCGGCCCCCGTCCACCTCGAGGCACGCGCCGTTCACGAACGCGGCCTCGTCCGAGGCGAGGAAGAGCGCGGCGTTCGCGATGTCCAGCGGCTTCGACATGCGCCCCATCGGGATCGTCGCCACGAACTTCTTCCGGTTCTCCGGCGTGTCCGGCATGCCCATGAACATCTCGAGCAGTCCCGTCTCGCCGATCACGGGGTTGATCACGTTCACGCGGATGCCGTCCGGCCCCAGCTCCGCCGCCATCGAGCGCGAGGTGACGATCGCCGCGCCCTTGGAGCCGTTGTACCAGGTGAGGCCCGGCCGGGGACGCACGCCCGCGGTCGAGGCGATGGTCACGAAGCAGCCGCCGCCCGCCTTGCGGAAATGGGGCACCACGTGCTTCGCGGTGAGGAAGAGCGACTTCACGTTCACCGCGTAGATGCGGTCGAACTCGTCCTCGGCGACCTCGAGCATCGGGCGGTTGCGGTGCGTCGTGCCCGCGTTGTTCACGACGATGTCCAGGCGGCTGTAGGCAGACAGGGCGGACTGGACGAGCCGCGCGACGTCCGCGTCCCGGGACACGTCGGCCACCTCGGCCCGAGCTTCGCCCCCGGCGCTCCGGATCTCCCCGGCCACGCGCTCAGCGCCCTTCGCGACGATGTCGTTCACGACGACCTTCGCGCCCTCCTCCGCGTACCGGCGCGCGATCGCCTCGCCGAAGCCGGATCCCGCTCCCGTGACGATCGCCACCTTGCTCTGCAGTCGCATTTCCTGGTCCGTAAGCGCACGCCGCCGTGCGCGGCAATTATCCTCGAAATGGGGTCAGGTCACGAAAAGGGGTCAGATACCTTTTCCGGAAGCGCGGCGCTGTCACATGCAGGAAAAGGTATCTGACCCCTTTTCGGAAATGAAAACGCCGCCCCCGCGAAGCGGAGGCGGCGTCCCGTCGCCCGCGGCCGCGGGCGCCCGGCTGGGGAAACTAGAAGAGCCCGGTGATCTTCCCGTCGTCCGTCACGTCGATCGCGCAGGCCGACGGCACCTTGGGCAGGCCCGGCATCGTCATGATGTCGCCGCAGATCATCACGATGAACTCCGCGCCCGCGGCGAGCCGCACCTCCCGCACGTTCACCACGTGCCCGGAGGGGGCGCCGCGCAGCTGCGGGTCCGTCGAGAACGAGTACTGGGTCTTCGCGACGCAGATCGGGTAGTGGCCGTAGCCCGACTCCTGGAACTTCTTGATCTGGGCGCGCACCTTGGAGTCCGCGGTGATGTCGGAGGCGCCGTAGATCTTGGTGGCGATCGCCTTCATCTTGTCCCAGAGGGAATCGTTCTCGTCGTAGACGAACTTGAAGTTGTTCGGCTCGTCGCAGAGGCGCACCACTTCCTTCGCGACCTCGGTGGCGCCCTTGCCGCCCTCGGCCCAGTGGCGCGCGAGGATCACCTTCGCGCCGTGGTGGGCCATCTTCTCCTGGAGCATCTTCACTTCCGCGTCCGTGTCCTCCGTGCGGTGGTTGATCGCCACGACGCAGGGGAGCCCGTAGTTGTTGCGGATGTTGTTCACGTGCCGCTCGATGTTCGTGATGCCCTTGGCGAGCGCCTCGAGGTTCTCCTTGCCCAGCTCCTTCACGTCGATCCCGCCGTGGTACTTCAACGCCCGGATGGTGGCGACCAGCACCACCGCGGAGGGCTTGAGGCCGGTCTTCCTGCACTTGATGTCGATGAACTTCTCGGCGCCCAGGTCCGCGCCGAACCCCGCCTCCGTCACGACGTAGTCCGCGAGCTTCAACGCCGTCTGGGTGGCGAGCACCGAGTTGCAGCCGTGGGCGATGTTCGCGAAGGGGCCGCCGTGGATCATCGCGGGCGAATGCTCGAGCGTCTGCACGAGGTTGGGTGCCAGCGCGTCCTTCAGGAGCGCCGCCATGGCGCCGTGCGTCTTCAGGTCCTTCGCGAGGATGGGCTTCTGGTCGCGGGTGTAGCCGCAGACGATCTTCCCCAGGCGCTCCTTCAGGTCCTTGATGCTCGTGGAGAGGCAGAAGATCGCCATCACCTCGGAGGCGACGACGATGTCGAAGCCGTCCTCGCGCGGGAAGCCGTTGGCGGGCCCGCCCAGGGCCACCGTGATCTCGCGGAGCGCCCGGTCGTTCATGTCGAGCACGCGCTTCCACGTGATGCGGCGGACGTCGAAGCCCAGCTCGTTCCCGTGGTTGATGTGGTTGTCGATCATCGCCGCGAGGAGGTTGTTCGCGAGCTGGATCGCGCCGAAGTCGCCGGTGAAGTGGAGGTTGATGTCCTCCATCGGGACCACCTGGGCGTAGCCGCCGCCCGCGGCGCCGCCCTTCATGCCGAAGACGGGACCGAGCGAAGGCTCGCGCAGGCAGATCATCGCCTTCTTTCCGATCTGGTTCAGCGCATCGCCCAGGCCCACGGTGGTCGTGGTCTTCCCCTCGCCCGCGGGCGTGGGGCTGATCGCGGTCACGAGGACGAGCTTCCCGTTGGGCTTGCCCTTGAGGGTGTCGATGTAGCCCAGGGAAACCTTCGCCTTGTAGCGGCCGTAGAGCTCGATGGCCTCGTCCGGAATGCCGAGCTTCTTCGCGATCTCGGCGATCGGCTTCACCTTCGCGGCCTGCGCGATCTCGATATCGCTGGGAACGGGCTTCGATTTCGCCTCGGGGGCGACTGCGCTCACCATGGGGGATCTCCTGGAATAAGGCGTCGGCCGGCGGGGAGGACCCCCACGGCCACCCCGAAAGTATAGAAAGCCGGAGAATGGGCGGGCCTTGACTCGGGTCAAGCCGTTTCCGCCCCCAACCATGCACCCCCACGAAGCCCTGGTCCGCCGGTTCTACGCCGCCTTCGCCGCCCGCGACCCCGAGGCGATGGCGGCGTGCTACCACCCGGACGTCTTCTTCTCCGATCCCATGTTTCCCCGCCTGCGGGGCGGGGAGGCGGCCGACATGTGGCGCATGCTCGTGGGCCCCGCGCGGGAACTGGAAGTGACGCTGGACGAGGCCTCCGGGGACGCGGACGGCGCCGTGGCGCGCTGGACCGCGCGCTACCGCTTCCGCGGCCGGCCGGTCACGAACCGGGTGCGCTCGATGTTCGCCTTCCGCGACGGGCGGATCGTGCGGGACTACGACCACTTCTCGCTCTGGCGCTGGGCCGCGCAGGCGCTGGGGCCCTGGGGCGCGGCGCTCGGCTGGTTCGGGCCCTTCCGCTGGGCGCTGCGCACCCGCTCGCGCCGCGCGCTCGAGCGCTTCACCGCCGCCCGGGCGTAGCGCCTCAGCGCCGCTCGGGATTGAGCACCGGCGTCCCGAAGAACTCGCGCAGGAGGAATTCCTCGAGCCCGGCCGAGTCCCCCGGGCGCGCCGAGAGCGTCACGACGCGGCCCAGGCGGCGCGACTCCCACAGGAAGTCGCCCTGGTAGTGGCCGCGGATCAGCTCGATCATGCTTCTCACGATCGCGAGGTCGATATCCTCGCCGGGCTTCACGCGCACCTCGATCACCTCGCGCCAGCGCCGGTGCGTGTCCGGGCGCCAGCCGTTGAACGCGTATTCCGCGCTGAGGGTGCCCTTGTCGAGGATCTGGAAGACGCCGCCCGTCGTGTCGTCGCCCTTGAGCGTCTCGAGGTTGCGGCTGATCGCGGCGGCGCCGGAATCGGCGGCAGGATTGCCGGACGGCGTCCCCTCGCGCGCCGCGGCCGCTTCCGCCGCCTTCCGACGCTCGCGCCGCGCGTTGATCATCGCGAGCATGTCGACCGCGGGGGCGGGCGGCGCCGTGGGCGCCGGGGCCGGCTTGGGCTCCTCCGGCACCGGCACGGGAGGCGCCGCGCGCGGCGTCTCGGGGCGGGCGGCGAGGATGCGCTTGCGCGGCGCGGGCGGCGCGGGCCGCGGCACGGGAACCGGCTGCGGCGGGGGCGGCGCCGTGACCGCGGCGGGCTCCGGAGGCTCGGGTGCCGCGAGCGTCACGATGAGCGGGCTCTGGCTCGCGGAGAGGTTCAGGCGGTGCATCTTCGGCCGCGGCGCGAAGCCGACCACGGCCAGGTGCGCGAGGAACGAGAGCGCGACCGCGATCGCGAAGCGGCGGCGGGCGGCGATCACGACCTCGCCCGCTCGCGCAGCACCACGACGTTCCCGGCCACCGAGATCGCGATCCCAAGCACGGTGAGGGCCTGCCAGCGGAAGCCCTCGAAGACGGCGGAGACCACCAGCGCCACGATGGGCACCATGACGCCGATGTAGCCGGCGCGGGCCGCCCCGATGCGCCTGAGCAGCGTGAGGTAGCCCGCGAACGCGACCACGGAGCCCAGCATCGCGAGGTAGACGAGCGAGAGCACGTACGGCGCGGAGAAGTCGAACGCGAGCGCCTTTCCCATGGCGAGCGTGACGGCGATCGAGAAGAGGCCGCCGTAGAGCATGCCCCACGCCATCCCCTGCCAGAGCGGCAGGCGCGCCTCGTGGTTGCGGTGCGCGGCGAGCGTGCCCAGGGTGGAGACGATCACCGCGATCGCCGTGTAGAGGGCGCCCAGGGCCGTCCGCCGGTCGCCGCGCAGGTGCGCGAACTCCGGCCAGAAGACGAGCGTGATGCCGGCGAGGCCCAGGATCGAGCCCACGATCACCGCACCCGTCATGGGCGTGCGGAAGAAGAGCCGCATGCCGAGCATCGAGAGGAGCGGGCTCGCGGAGTAGCCCACGGCGACCAGGCCCGAGACCACGTTCTCCTCGGCGTAGTAGACGTAGATGTAGCTCACGCTGAACATGAGCAGGCCCTGGAGCGCGATCCACAGGTGCTCGCGCGGCGGATAGCGCAGCGGCAGGCGCCGTGCGAGGCAGTAGGCGAAGAGCAGGAAGGAGGCCAGCAGGAAGCGCCAGCCCACGCTCGCCTCCGCCGCCACGCGGCCCAGCTGGAACGTGATCGCGAGCCAGGTCGAGCCCCAGATCGCCACGCAGCCCGCGAAGAGCTGGAGGGTGCTCAAGGTCGCCGTCGTTCCCGCGCAGGCGGGGGCCCGGCCCTGGATTCCCGCCTTCGCGGGAATGACGTCATGGCGCGAGGCCCACCTGGCCCAGGATGAACGAGTAGGTGAATGCGAGCTCCTTCAGCGCGTCGTAGCGGCCCGAGGCGCCGCCGTGGCCCGCCTCCATGATGGTCTTCAGCAGGAGCGGGTTCGCGTCCGTCTTCAGCGTGCGGAGCTTCGCCACGTACTTCGCGGGCTCCCAGTACATCACCTGGCTGTCGTTGAGCGACGTCTCCACGAGCATCGCCGGGTACGCGCCCCGGCGCAGGTTGTCGTAGGGAGAGTATGAGCGCATGTAGCGGTAGTAGCGCCGCAGGTTGGGGTTGCCCCACTCGAGGTACTCGCTCACGGTGAGCGGGAGGGAGGCGTCGAGCATCGTGGTGACCACGTCGAGGAACGGCACCTGCGCCACCACCGCCTTGAAGAGCTCCGGGCGCAGGTTCACGACGGCGCCCATGAGGAGCCCGCCCGCGCTGCCGCCCTGGATCACGAGCCGGTCCGGGGCCGTGTAGCGCCGGCGCACGAGCGACTCCGCGCACGCGATGAAATCGGTGAACGTGTTCTTCTTCCGCAGGAGCTTCCCCGCCTCGTACCAGAGGCGCCCGCGGTCGCCGCCGCCCCGCACGTGCGCGATCGCGAAGATCATGCCGCGGTCGAGGAGCGAGATGCGCGAGGAGCGGAACTGCGGATCCATGGGGATTCCGTACGAGCCGTACCCGTAGAGGAGGAGCGGCTGCGGGCCCTCGCCGCGGAGCGACTTCCGGTAGACGAGCGAGATGGGGACGCGCGTGCCGTCCTTCGCGACCGCGGTGAGCGCCTCGGACGCGTAGTCCGCGGGGTCGTAGCCGCCCAGCACCGGGTAGCGCTTGAGGAGCGTGCTTTGGCCGGTGCGCACCACGTGCTCGTAGACCGAGCGGGGCGTGACGAGGCTCTCGTAGATGAAGCGGAAGCGGTCGGTCGCGAACTCCGCGTTCGTGCCCGGCTGGGCGCAGTAGACCGCCTCGTCGAATGCCACGTAGCGGCCCTTCCCGCCCGCGAAGTCCGTGATCCGAAGGCGCACGAGCCCGCGGTCGCGCTCGACCGCCACCCAGAAGTCGCGGAAGACGAGCACCTCCTCCAGCATCACCATCGGGCGGTGCGCGATCACCTGCTTCCAGTTGCGCGGCGAGGGATCGGCCACGGGCGCCCGCACCAGCCGGAAATTGCGCCCGCGGTCGTTCGTGCGGATGAAGAACTCGTCCCCGCGGTGCTCGACGTAGTACTCGATCCCCTTCCGGCGCGGGACGAGCGTGCGCGGCGCCGCCCGGGGCTCGCCGGAGGGGATCACGCGCACCTCCGACGTGTCCTTGCTCACGATGGCGAGCACCACGAAGGCCTCGCTCCTCGAATCGCACACGCCGATGTCGTAGAGCTCGTCCGGCTCCTCGTAGACCACCTCGTCCGCGCCGCCCAGGGCGAGGCGCCGCAGCCGGTAGCTCCGCTTCGTGGTCTCGTGCTCCTCCACGTAGAAGAGCGTGCGGCTGTCCGCCGCCCAGGCGGCCGAGGTCACGCGCACGGCGGTGTCCCGCGTGAGCTTGCCGGTCGCGAGGTCCTTCACGTGGAGCGTGTACTGGCGGAAGCCGGTGAAGTCGACGGTGTACGCGAGCTTCGAGCCGTCCGGGCTCACGTCGAGGACGCCCAGCGCGGTATAGGCGCGGCCCTTCGCGAGCTGGTTCTCGTCCACCAGCACTTCCTCCGGCGCCTCCATCGATCCCTTGCGCCGGCAATAGATCGGGTACTGCAGGCCCTCCACCTCGCGCTGGTAGTACCAGTACCCATGGCGCGGGTAGGGAACGCTCTCGTCGGTCTCCTGGATGCGGGCGAGCATCTCCTCGTAGAGCGCGCCGCGGAAGCGCTCGAGCGGGCGCATCGCGGCGTTCGTGTAGCGGTTCTCCGCCTCGAGGTAGGCCACCACCTCCGGGTCCGACTTCTCGCGCAGCCAGAAATAGGGGTCCACGCGCCGGTCCCCGAAGCGGACGAGCGCGCGGGGCTTCCGGCGCGCCACGGGCGGGGCGGGGCCCGGGGAGGGCTCGGGATTCGGCGAGGCGGCGTTGAGGAGCATGGCGGCGGTGGACCCGCGGCGGGCGCGGCGAAAGGGCAGCGCCGGGGGAGGGGCGGATTATAACGACGTCAACGGACGCCGCGGAGTTCCGTTGAAGGACGCGTAGGCCACCGCATTCCAACAACCGACAAGGAGTTCCCCCATGAAGCTCGTTGCCCTGGCGGCGCTCGTCGCCGCGATCGCCCTGCCTGCCGCCGCGCAGGTGAACACGCCGCGCGTCGACCAGCGCCAGGCGAACCAGGAGGCCCGCATCCAGCAGGGCGTGCAGTCGGGCCAGCTCACCCCGAAGGAGGCCGCCCACCTGGAGGCCGGGCAGGCCAAGGTCCAGGCCAAGGAAGACAAGGCGAAAGCGGACGGCAAGGTCACCGCCCGCGAGCGCGCGAAGCTCGCCAAGGCGCAGAACAAGCAGAGCCGCAAGATCGCGCGCAAGAAGCACAACAACAAGACCACGGCGCCCGCCACCTGACCGCTCGCGCGGAGCAGCCCGGCCCGCGGGCTCACCCTCGCGGGCCTTCTTTCCTCCCGGTCCGGGCGTCCGGGGTATGACGCGCGTCATACGGCCGGCGCCGAAACTTGCGCCCGGCGCCCTCCGTTCTTCGGCTGGCGCCGGCGGCGCACTTGGCCATAATGGCGCCGTCGCCCTGCCGAGGCGGGGCCACCCGGGAGCGACGATGGCCGCATACACCTGGAGCGACTTCCTCCGGCCCAAGCGCGAGCAGATGCTGCGCAACTACTTCCAGCAGGACGCGTCGGGCCGCATGCTCTACGTCCCGTTCGGCAACCACGGCCTCTTTCCCTTCGCGCGGCGAACCTACGTCGTCCCGGCCGGCGATGCGATCGAGCGCATCCTCGCGGCCCACGCGTCGTCCAGCCTCGCGATGACGGTCGTCCTGGTGGCGGTCGTCGGCGCGCTGGTGGCGGCGGTGGCGGCGTGGGGAGACGCGATCTTCCGGATGGCCGCGGCGGTTCCGTGGCTCGTGGTGCCCGGCTTCGCGCTGCTGGCGCTCCTGCCGATCTACGCCGCGCCGCTCCTCGCGCTCAGGCGGATCGGGCCGCTCGAGCGGGGGCCCGTGCGCTCCTTCCAGGAGTACGCCGTCCTCCAGGGCGCGGGGCCCGCCGGCGCCTGGGCGGCGAGCGCGGTCGCGTTCGCGTTTTCGGCCGTGCAGCTGGGCCTCGCCTACGACATCGCGCGGAACGGGCACGTGGCCGTGGGCGCCGGGTTCGCGCTGCTGGCGCTCGTGCTCCTGCCCATGGTGGCGGTCGGGCCGGCCGTCGCGCGGGTCCGGCGGCTGCGCGCCGAGAACGAGCGCCTCGAGGCGGTCGTCGCGCAGCGCACGCTCGAGCTGCGCGAGCTCAACCGCACGCTCGAGGAGCGCGTCCGCGAGCAGGTCGCCCACATCGAGCGCCTGGGCCAGCTCAAGCACTTCTTCGCCGCCCCCGTGGCCGAGATGATCCTCAACGAGAAGGGGTTCGATCCGTCGCGCGCGCACCGGCGCGAGCTCACCGCCGTGGCGATCGACCTGCGCGGCTTCACCGCCTTCTCGGAGACGTCGGAGCCGGAGGAGGTGATCGGCGTGCTGCG
>Ga0105238_10003849_pt1 | contig 14901 bp, 11 predicted proteins | sample KBSC34metaG_FD_81526 | JGI IMG/M metagenome (GOLD analysis project Ga0105238, IMG submission 81526) | Corn rhizosphere microbial communities from Kellogg Biological Station, Michigan, USA - KBS C3-4 metaG | ecosystem: Host-associated > Plants > Roots > Rhizosphere > Soil | place: Michigan, USA... | reverse complement strand
CGCCGAGTTTGCGGCAAGGTGGCGTGCCGCAATATGACTAGGTTGCCGTGCTGGCCCCGGTCCCATGGAGCCGTCGGCAGATGTGCGCCACCTCGACGGAACCTACGATCATGAGCGCGCCCGCATTGGCGAACCCGACCGACCTCGCCGCAGGACGGCTCTATCTTTCGGGCAACCAGGCTCTTGCCAAGCTGCCTGCCGAGCAAGTCCGCCGCGATCGCGCGGCGGGCCACAATACCTCGGCCTTCATTTCCGGCTACCGCGGCTCGCCGCTCGGCCATCTCGACTTCGAGCTGACCAAGGCCAAGCCGGTCTTCGACCCGCTCGGGATCCGCTTCCAGCCGGGCGTGAATGAGGACCTCGCCGCAACCGCCGTCTGGGGCACGCAGCAGATCGGCTTCTTCAAGCCCAAGTACGACGGCGTTGCGGGGATGTGGTACAGCAAGGGGCCAGGCATCGATCGCTCCGGCGATGCGTTGCGCCACGCGAACCTCTGGGGCACAGCGCCGCTCGGCGGGGTGATCATGGCGGTCGGCGACGATCCGATGAGCCGCTCGAGCTCGATCCAGCAGCAGAGCGAGCTGAGTCTCGCATCGATGTGCATCCCAAGTTTCAACGCCGCCAGCGTCCAGGACATCTACGACTTCGGCCTGATCGGCTGGCAGCTGTCGCGCCATGCCGGGGTGTGGGTCGCAATCAAGGCGGTCTCGGACATCTTCGAGTCCTCGCTGACGGTCGACCTCGATCCCGAACGGACGCGCGTGACACTTCCACCCAGCCCGGGGCACGTGCACACACGCTGGCCCGACAGCTCGGTCGACCAGGACCGCCGCATGCTCGAGCTGCGCCTGCCCGCGGTTCGCGCGTTCGCCGGATTGAACCGGCTCAATCGCGCGACGCACAGCGGCGGACGCCGCCGAGTCGGAATCGTCACCACGGGCAAAAGCTGGTCAGACACGGTCGAGGCCTTCGCCGACCTGGGGGTCGACGAGGCGCAGCTGGCCCACGCCGGCGTCGAAATTTTCAAGGTTGCGCTGGTCTGGCCGCTGGAGCCGGAAACCTTGCTCGCGTTCGCGCAGGGACTCGAGGAGATCCTCGTCATAGAGGAATCGCGCCCAGTGCTTGAGCCGCAGGTTAAGGACATCCTCTTCAACCTGGCTCCAACCGAGCGTCCGCGCGTCCTCGGCAAACGCGATGGTTCGGGGTCCGAGTGGCTTCCATCGTACGGCGAGCTCAACCCCGCGGTGATCGCAGAGGTCCTCTACCGCTGGCTCGAGCCGGTACACCGCACCGACGCGATGCGGGCCTGGGTCGAATGTCTCGGCAACGTGCGCGAAGCGCTTGCCACGCCGCGCACTCACGTAGCAAGGGCTCCGCATTTCTGCTCGGGTTGCCCGCACAACACTTCGACCAAAGTGCCAACGGGTTCGCAGCAGCTCGCCGGCATCGGCTGTCATTGGCTCGCCAACCTTATGGACCGCGACGTGGTCAGCTATCCTCACATGGGCGGCGAGGGCGCGAACTGGGCGGGCGCTGCTCACTTCCTGGAGAACGAGCATATCTTCGCCAACGTCGGCGACGGGACCTGGTACCACTCAGGCTCAATGGCGATCCGCCAGGCAGTCGCGGCGGGCGTCAACATCACCTACAAGATCCTATATAATGACGCGGTCGCCATGACCGGCGGCCAGCCGGTAGACGGGCCGATCAGTGTCGCGCAGATCACCCACGAGCTCTACGGCGAATCGGTCCGCGACATCGTGGTGGTTAGCGATGCGCCCCAGAAGTTCTCGGTCGCCGACTTCGCGCCCGGCACGCGGCTCTTCCACCGTGACGAGCTCGAAACCGTGCAGCGCGAGCTGCGCAGGATGCCCGGAGTCTCGGTCATCGTTTACGAGCAAACCTGCGCGACCGAGCTGCGCCGTCGCCGAAGCCGCAAGCTGGCGCCCGATCCTGCGCGGCGCGTGATCATCAACGACCGGGTGTGCGAAGGTTGCGGCGACTGTTCGGTTCAATCCAATTGCCTCTCGGTGCAGCCGCTCGAAACCGAGTTTGGGCGCAAGCGCACGATCGACCAGTCGGCCTGCAACAAGGACTTTTCGTGCCTCAAGGGCTTTTGTCCGAGCTTCGTGACGATCGAGGGCGGCGCTCTCGCCGAGCCGCGGGGCGTTGTGGCTTCGGAGCATTTATTCGCAACCCTGCCCGAGCCCGCCGTCGCCGCCACGCGCGATGTTTGCGGGATCCTGGTCACCGGAATCGGCGGCACCGGCGTGGTTACCGTCGCTAGCCTGATCGGCGCGGCGGCCCAAGCCGAAGGCAAGGCGACACAGGCGCTCGACCTAACCGGGTTGGCCCAGAAGTTCGGCTCGGTCTACTGTCATCTCAAGGTCGCCGATGACCCGGCCAAGCTCAAGGCGACGCGCCTGTCGGTCGGGCAATGCGACGTGTTGATCGGCGCAGATCTCGCCACCTCGGCGTCAGATGATGCGCTGTCGCGTTTGCGCCGGAACGAGAGCCTGGCGATCGTCAATGCTCACGCTACGGTAACCGGTGCGTTCACCCGCGAACGCGACTTCGCGCTGCCGGTCGACGCGCAGCGCGCCGCGATCGAGCGGTTCTGTGGAGACGGGCGTGCGACTTTCGTCGACGCGACGGCGCTCGCCGAGCAACTCACCGGCAACACGATCGGCGCCAACGTGCTGATGCTGGGCTATGCCTGCCAATGCGGCTGGCTGCCGGTACATCTCGCTTCGCTTGAGAGGGCGATCGAGGCCAGCGGGGTCGCAGTTGCAGCGAACCTGCATGCTTTCCGGCTGGGACGCCTGCTCGCGGTACGGCCTCACGAGATCGATAAGCTCGTCGAAGCCGCGACACCGCGTCGCGACAGCCTCCGGCGCTCCGAGACGACCGCCGAGCTGGTGCAGCGCCGCGCAGGAGATCTCGTCGCCTACCAGGACGCGGCCTACGCCCGACGCTTCGAGCAGTGGGTTGAACGGGTCAGTCGCTCTGAGCAACGCGTGTCGCCGGGGCAGACCAAGCTAACCGAGGCTGCTGCGCGCAACTATTATAAGTTGCTTGCCTACAAGGATGAGTACGAAGTCGCGCGCCTGTTTACGGACGGCGCCTTTCTGGAGACCGTCCGCTCGACATTCGAGGGCAAGTACTCGCTGCGACTCCATCTCGCGCCGCCGGTCTTCTCGCGCAACGATCCGGCGACCGGTCGTCCGAAGAAGCGCCGGTTTGGCCCGTGGATGCTGTCGGCGTTGCGTGTCCTGGCGCGGCTCAAGCGCCTGCGGGGAACGCCATTCGATCCGTTCGGCTACAGCGCCGAGCGCAAAGCCGAGCGCGCGCTGATCGCAGAGTATGAAGAGGCGATGGGCTTGGTTGTGCGGGACTTGGGTCAGGCGAACCTCGAGGAGGCGCTTGCCCTGCTTCAACTTCCCGACGCCATTCGGGGATATGGACCGGTCAAGCTTGCCGCGCTCGATGCCTATTCGGCGGCGCGACCTGCAGTCGTCGAAGCGTTCAGAAGTCCCGGATTGCGACAAGCGTCCCAAGTTACGCCGGACTCGGCGATTTTGATGAGCAGAAGCAACGAAAGCCGCCACTAAACGGTCTTCACCGTATCGATGCAGAGCCAGGCCCGTCGCCTTAGGCTGCGGATCAAGCCCAAATTTCACGAGGGGTTCGCCCGCATCGCTGACGTTTGACGCCACGGTTTTCCAGTCAGGCGCTGCTGATGGAGTCCTACGGCGTCCACTGCGTCTATGTCGTCGATTCCCGCGGCGCGCTGGACATGGACGGCGTGATCGCGCGGCTGGAGGCTATGACCGGGTGCTGAAGCCGGAGACCGAGCGCGGCATCCACGCCCACCACAACCTGTCGCTGGGCGTCGCCAACTCGATGGCCGCGGTCATGACCGGCGCCATCCGCGTCGATGCCTCGCTGGCCGTCATGGGCGCTGGGGCGGGCAACGCACCGCTCGAGGTCTTCATCGCCGCCGCCGACCGCAAGGGCTGGCAGACCGGCTGCGACGTCTTCAAGCTGATGGACGCCGCCGAGGATCTGGTCCGTCCGCTGCAGGACCGCCCGGTCCGCGTCGACCGCGAGACGCTGTCGCTCGGCTATGCCGGCGTCTATTCCAGCTTCCTGCGCCATGCCGAGACCGCGGCCAAGAATTACGGCCTCGACACCCGCACGATCCTGGTCGAGCTCGGCCGCTGCCGCATGATCGGCGGTCAGGAGGACATGATCCTCGACGTGGCGCTCGACATTCTCAAGCAACAGGGCAAGGAAGCGCCGGCTTCGGTCTGAAAAAACCAAGCACTGGAAAACGGGAACGGCGCTGGTGTCTCCCAGCGCCGTTTTACTAGAGCGAGGTGGGTTTAGGTTGACGCCTCACGCTGTGCCCCAATGCCGACCTTCCACCTGATTGAAGATCAGGGCTGCCCCTCCAAAGGAATTATCTCGGCAGAAATTAGGCAGGATTCGCAGAAAATAGCGGTTATCGCAGCCGCGCAGCTCCAAATAACGGTTAACCGACTTGCCGGTTTCCGCGACCCTTCGGAAGTCATCGCCAAGGGTATAATAGTCAAGACCACATGTGACATCGACCAGTGGCCGACCGATATCTTGGCTCGAAAGCCGGTAAACCTGCCGGCTTTCTCGTGTAAAACCGCGAACCATCAGCTTCTCATCGACAAAGATCGCGGGTATCGCACAGGATTTCATGAGATTGTTCAGCTCCCCACTGACACGGTCCAACTCTCTCATCTTGGCGAGCAACTTGTGGCATACTGTCTGCAACAAGCCATTGAGCATCTTGATCTGCTCGTCAGTGGTTTCAGCTACGCCGCCCGCCCAATGTGCGCCGACATAACCGTGTGCGATACTCGTTTGCGGACGCCGGCGCATCAAAAGAGTGCCTGTCCGAACGCCAATTTGTTGAATCAAGTTTTGCATGATCAGATCTCCACCTCGTCAACAGTTCTTGGTCGGTTGAAGCCCGACTATCGTGAATTGGCTGACATTTACAGTGGGGTCACAACATCGGTTACGTTGAAGTACCTCGGTCATTACTACGAGCAACGCTCGCGATGACGGGTACGCCTATCCCGATTCAACCTAAATGCTTTCCGCTCTAACAGACCCGTTCAGTTCCGTCCTCCGCCAGCCGCGCCTGCCTGGTATCGGCTGACGCGACTGGCTCGAGGCCGATCTCCTCAGGATGTCGGCCCGCCGCTATAGACGATGGTGACGCGGCGGTTCTGCGGTTCGCGCACCCCGTCTTTGGTCGGGACGAGCAGGTCGCGCTTGCCCTTGGAGACGATCTGGATCTCCGCGGCGGGGATGCCGTCCTTCTCCAGCTGCGCGGCGACCGATTGCGCGCGGCGTTGCCCCAGCCGCAGATTATAGGCGTCCGACCCCACCGTGTCGGTATGGCCGGTAACCACGAGCTCGGTCGCCTTGGCCGGCCCGGCATTGGACGCCGCTTGGTCGACGATCTTGACCGCATCCGATGTCAGGTCTGACTTATTGAAGTCGAAGAACACCATGTAGCTGTGCGCGAGGGCCGCCGGCGCCTGGACCGGCGGCGGCGTATAGGTCGCAGGCTCCGGCGGCGCCTCCTTGGCCTCGCCGAACTTGTAGCGCAGCGTCACCCCATAGGTCTGCGGCTCACCCCAACGGCAGGTTGTGAACGCCAGGCTGGCAGAGTTGTCGTTGCAAGAGAGCGGGTAAGCGTTGTCGGCGATGTTGGAGACCCAGAGCGCGGCCGAGAACGAGGACTCGAAGAGATTGTCCAGGGAGAGCCGCATATTGGCGACACCGTAGGCAGGTGTTCCCGCAACCCCGATCGCCTGGTTGCCGGTGGTGGCCGAGCGCCAGGCATAGTTCATATTGAGGGCAACGTCGGCGAACGAGCTTGGGATGAAATCCATATGGTACGTTGCCGCGACGGTGAGATCGTGGCGCGGCACACCGGGGAAGCTCTCCCCCGCCAAAGATTGCCCATGCGAGAAATCGATCGGATTGCTCGGGCTGACGGGGCCGGGCTTGGTCGGCTGCGGAATGATGGAGCCGTCGCCGAAGGTGGCGTACTGGTAGGAATAGCCGAGATTGAGCTCCAGCTGCGGCATCGGCTTGGCCGCCAGTTCGAGTTCGATCCCTTCGATCGTGGCGCGTCCGACATTGAAGATGTCGAGGTCGGTGTAGGTCGCCGAGCAGGATGGGGTCGCGCAGAAGGTGAGGATATCGCCGGTCTGGATGTCCTTGTAGAGGCCCCAGAAGCCGTCGATGCTGAAGCGATATGGAATGTCGGCGACGCGGCCCTGGGTCTTCAGCCCGATCTCATAATCGTAGAGATACTCCGGACCAAACATGGCGAAGTCGTGATTGACGGTGGTGGGGTTGGACGACCCGGCCTTGAAGCCGCGCCGGCTGGTCACGTAGACCATCGTGTCGGGATCGATCTGATAATCGAGCGAGATCGTCCAGGTCGGCGCGTAATAGGTCTTGCCGCCATACAGGATGCACTGGGTGGGCGTGTTGACGCCGGTGCCCGACAGGCCGGCCCCATTGAGTTCGTTACAGAAGTCGTGCCCTCCTTGGAAGTGCTGGTTCGTGGTCTGGTCGCCGGCCGTGTAGAAGTTGGTCGCGACGTAGTCCCGCTCATCCCAGGTCAGACGGCCGCCGAGCGTCAGGCTGAGATCGTCGAGCCCGAACTCGCCGAAATCGTAGGTCGTCTGCCCGAAGATCGCCTTCGAACTCGTCGTGATCTCGTCACCACCATAGCGCGGTCCGATCTGGTAAAGATCGACCGGACCGATGGTCAGGTTGGAGGTGACGGCATAGGTATGGTCCGCGTGGCTGTAGAAGCCGCCGACGATGAACTTGGTGTGGGGCAGGTTCCCGATGAGCTGAACCTCCTCCGTGACTGTCTTATAAAGATTGAAATAGATCGTGTTGTTGTCGACGAACTGGCCAGGCACATAGCTCGGGAGCCCTGGAACGCCGAACGCCGTCAGAACCGGGGCGATATTCAGGGTGAAACCTGCGACACCGGCCGGATCCTGGGTATCGATGGCCCGCTCGTAGCGATAGCTGACGATATTGCGCAGGGTCAGGGCATCATTGATGTCGTACGACGTGTTGTTCGTGACGCCCCACACATCGACGCGCGATCCCAGTCCAGTGATCGGGTTATAACGGCCGGCCGGGACCGTCGTGCTGGTGCCCGTCGGCATGCGGATGAAGTAAGGGTCGCCCTGCCGGGTAAATTGGTTGCCGACCAAAATCGGCGTCCCACCCCCAAGCGCGCTCTGTTGCGCGACGGCTTGCTGCGTCAGCAGCGCGAACAGCGCGCCAACGCCGGTATTGTTGGTCGGCGCGGATTGAATGATGGACGGTGTCGGAAACTCGTTCCGGTGGATCCCGTCCACAGTCGTCAGGCTCTCGAGCGCATCGATCGGCCGCGCCAGGATGGTCAATCGGCCGCTCTCATTGTCTCGGTTATCGGCATCCTGCCCGCCAGGATACGAATTCTGGAAAACCCCGTCGCGCCGCTCGATCTGGCCGGCGAAACGAACGGCGAGCTTCTCGTCGACGATCGGCGCGTTGAGGATGCCCGTCGCCCGAACGAGGTTGTAATTGCCAACGTCGAGATCGATCTGGCCTTCATAGTCGAACTGCGGCTTCTTTGTCGTCACGATCACGGCGCCGCCGTCCGAATTCTTGCCGAACAGCGTGCCCTGCGGCCCCTTCAGGACCTGCACACTGTCTAGGTCATAGAGGGTCAGCCCCCGCGGACTTTGCGGCACACCGTTCACATAGGTGACGGTATTCTCGTCCGTGAACAGTGTCTGGCGCTGGCCGCGGATGATGAATTCCGGCAGCGAGGAATAGGTGTTGTTCTGCTTGATCTGAAGGTTCGGAACACTGAACTGCAGGTCGGAGACCTGTTCGACGTTCCGCTGCGCGAGCGCCGCGGGCGTTACCGCCGTGATGGCGACGGGCACCTTGAGCTCCTTCTCCTCGACACGCCGTGCGGTGACGACGATCTCTTCCAGGCCCGATCCATCGGCGCCCGGCCCGGCAGCTGCGCTCGTGGCTTGCGCCCAGGCCGGCGCCGCGAGTGCGACACTGAGGACGGCCATAGACCCGCAGGTCATCCATTTGCTTTGGGACATTTCTTTACCCCTCCCTCATGTTCATGCTTGTTCCCCGCACAGGATGCGCGCCGGGACACCCCGCGAGAGTGAGAGCAGTCCGGGTTCTAAAAACCGTCCGCGCGGACTAGATGGATTTTTCCGAAAAATAAGGATCGGGGCCGGCTGCAGAATCGGATCACGCCCCGATCCCGCCGAGGCAGACATATTTGATCTCGAGATAATCCTCGATGCCGTACCTTGAGCCCTCGCGGCCCTGGCCGCTTTCCTTTACGCCGCCGAACGGCGCGACCTCTGTTGAGATAAGCCCGGTGTTGATGCCGACAATTCCATATTCCAGCGCTTCGGCAACGCGCCATACGGTGCCCAGGTCGCGCGCATAGAAATAGGCGGCCAGACCAAAGCGCGTATCGTTCGCCAATGCGATCACCTCCCCTTCGTCGCCGAAGGTGAAGATCGGAGCGAGCGGTCCGAACGTTTCTTCCTGCGCCACCGCCATACTGTGGTTTACGCCATCGACGATCGTCGGCTGAAAGAAGTTCGGCCCACCGGCCAAGCGTTGGCCACCGATGACTATGCGGCCTCCCTTGGCCACGGCATCGGCGATATGCGCCTCCACTTTCTTCACCGCCTCGCCGTCGATGAGTGGGCCGATGTCGGTGCCGGGCACCGCGCCGTCGCCGACCTTCAGGCGGCCCACGGCGGCGGCCAGTTTTTCGACGAAGACATCGTGGATGTCGCGCTGGACGTAGATCCGGTTCGCACAGACACAGGTCTGGCCGGCATTGCGGAATTTCGACTGTATCGCGCCCGCGACCGCGGCATCGAGATCCGCATCCTCGAAGACGATGAACGGCGCATTGCCGCCAAGCTCGAGGCTGAGCTTCGTGACATTGCGCGCCGCCTTGGCCATCAGCGACTTGCCGACCTCGGTCGAGCCGGTGAAGCTGATCTTTCGAACAATCGGATTCTCGACGAATTCATCCGCGATTTCTCCTGACCTGCCGGTCACGCAGGAAAGGAGTCCGGCGGGCACCCCGGCGATCTCGGCCAGCCGGCACATGGCCAGGGCGGTCAGCGGCGTCGCACTCGCCGGCTTGACGACCATGGGGCATCCAGCCGCAAGCGCTGCCCCGACTTTGCGCGCGATCATTGCCGCCGGAAAGTTCCAGGGCGTGATCGCAGCGGTGACGCCGATCGGCTGCTTTAACACCATCAGACGCATACCGGGTGCGTGGGTCGGGATGAGGTCGCCGTAGATGCGCTTGCCTTCCTCCGCGAACCATTCGATGAAGCCCGCCGCGTAGAGTATTTCGCCGCGTGCCTCCGCGAGAGGCTTGCCCTGTTCCGCGGTCATGATCGCGGCAAGGTCGTCGGCATGGGCGAGGGTCAGATCGAACCAGCGCCGCAGTATCCGGGCGCGGTCCTTGGCCGTTCGGGCCGCCCACGCCGGCATCACCTGATTTGCGACCTCGATCGCACGCCTGACTTCCTCGCGGCCTAAGACTGGAACCTCGGCCACCACAGCACCGGTTGCAGGGTTGACTACGGCAGCATGGCTGGCGCTATCGATCCATTCACCTCCGACCAGGCACTTGGTTTGGAGAAGATCGCGTTCAATGATTTCGTTCATCATGTTGCTTCATCGGTAAGGAGATCGGGAAAGCCGGTTTGCGCGATCGTAGGCGCTGCTCCGGAAACACTGGGTCGTCCGGGCGGACGAGGAACCGCTGGTGCCACTTGGAAATCCTGAGGCGTGTGATGCGGCAGCTTGCTCAGAGTGGAAGCACCAGCAGGCGCGTGAGCCTGGTTGTCTCGATGTGCCATCGGCCATCGATCCTCACGTAAGTCTCGTGATAGTGGCCGTAGCCGCGAAAGCCCGTCGGCCTTTCACCCGGGCGGCAGATCAGGTCCTGCATCGACCATAGGCCACGGGCCGTCGTCGGAGAGGTGAGCTCGATCTCCTGCATATGCCCGTGGTGGCAGGAGACAAGCCCGGCAAGCGCGCCTGAAACCATTGATTGGATAGTTTCGCGGCCGCACCACCTCAATTCGACGTTTTCAGACTCCAGAAGCCCGACGGCGGTGGTCGCGGTCGGCTCTCCGGTCATGTCCATCACCGCATGCGGCGAAAACACGGCACCCCATGCGTCCCAGTCCTTCGTGTCCATGAAGCGGAAATAACGCGCCTTCAGCTCCGCAATTTCGTCGGCTGCCACCAGCCTGGCCAGCAGCGCCGCTGAGGAAGGTCGGCCACTCGTCGGATCGGTGATCGACATGGAATGTCTCCGTAAGCATCCGCTCTCTCAGTAAGGCGGTCGCCCGGAGCGCCCTCGTCCAGCCGGACTACTACGCGCCCTTCCGCCTGGCCGATAACACCGTCCGAGGCGGGCGCCCGCCGGTCTGCGGCCGTACGCGAGCGGCTCTTGGAGGGAGTGATACTGGTGAGCAAGCCGATGCACAGTCTGAGCGAGGAGAAAGTCGCCGCGCTGGCAGAGAATTTCGATCATCACAGCTCCGACTATCGCGAGCATTCGATCGAAATTCTCGAGCACATGCAGAAGAAATGTCCTTTTGCTCACAGCCCTAATTACGGCGGGTTCTGGGTGGCGACCAAGGCCGATACGGTCCTGGAGGTCGCCAAGAACGTCGATGCCTTCTCGAACTACCCGGCGGAGGTCATCCCGGCACTCGAGCCGACACTGATGATCCCCCTGCAATCCGATCCGCCCGAGCTGTACGACTATCGTGCAGTCCTCAACCCGTTGTTTTCCCCTCAGCGGATGCGCGCCCAAACCGAAGAAATCCGCGCGCTGGCCGACGAACTGATGGATGCGATCGTCACCAAGGGGCGCGGCGATGTCGTCATGGAATTCGCCCAGCCGCTGACGGCGATAACGACGTTGCGCCTGATCGGCATCGACAGCGCCGATTGGATTCACTACGGCCCCCCCCTTCACGAGCTCGTCTATAGCGAGCGGCCGCTGAGCGAACGGCTGGCGGACATGGCGGTGATGGTCGAACGGATGAAGCGGGAGGTCCGGCGGCTGAAGGAAAATCCGGTCCCAGGAAGCATTTCCGAATATCTGCACAACGTCGTGATGGCTGGCCGGAAGCTGACCTTGGAAGAGATCGACAGCATGGTGCTGATCATGCTGGGAGGCGGACTGGACACGGCCCAGGCCCTCGTCGGCAGGATCGCCGTCTATCTCGGCCGCAATCCCGACCGCCGGCAGGAGCTCATTGACGATCCCGCGCTGATCGATGGCGCGATCGAAGAGTTCCTGCGCGTCTTCCCGCCGACCCAGGGCAATTCCCGGCGGGCGGTCAAGGACGTCACCGTCGCCGGTCAGCTGGTCAAGGCCGAAGAACAGGTCTTCATGTCGTATGTGGCCGCGAACCGCGATCCGGACGAGTTCGCGGATCCGCATACGATCGACTTCAGGCGCGAGAACAATCGCCACTTCTCGTTCGGGGTCGGCCCGCATCGCTGCCTGGGCTCTCATCTCGCCCGTCTTGAGATCAGGACGTGCTTGCAGGTGCTGCTCGAGAAAGCGCCGAGCTACACCTTGGACGAGAGCGGTGTGGAGCTAGCCAAGGATATCGGCACCGTCGCCGGCTACAACACGGTGCCGATCGTCATCTGAGATTCACGCCGGAATGCTCTGATAGAACCGACTGGGGAGGTCGACTGATGGCGACGTCGTCTGATTACAATTTGGGGAAGTTCACCTTTCCGCGCGGCTGGTTCATGGTCGCCGACGCCGAGCAGGTGACCAAGACACCGCTCAGTGTGCGCTTCTTCGGGAAAGAACTGGTTCTTTACCGCGGCGACAGCGGCAAGGTTTACATGGTGGGCGCCTATTGCCCGCACATGGGGACCCATATCGGCAAGAATTGCACCTCCAACGTCGTCCACAAGAAGCAGCATGTCGAGGGTGATTCCATTCGTTGTCCTTACCACGCCTGGAAATTCGGCCCCGATGGCGCCTGTACCGAAATCCCGTACTTCAATGTCATCCCGCCCAAGGCGCGGCTCGATTCCTACCCGGTCGTGGAGCGCTATAACGGTATTTTCTATTGGCACGATCCTGAAGGAGGGGCACCGGAATACGACCTTCCCGAGATTCCGGAATGGGATGATCCCCAATGGGTACGCTGGCACTTCGACCATCTGGGGTCGATGAACGTCCACCCAATCGAGGTCGTCGACAATATCTGCGACATCAGTCATCTGCTGCCGATCCATGCAACCCACGTGTCCTATTTCGAAACCGAAATTCGCGGGCACAAGGCGTGGCAAAGAATGGGCGGGGTGCACGAAGTCTTGGGAGTCGGCGCCCCCATTTCCGACTTCAACACCTTTTATACCGGACCTGGAATCCTGATTTCGCGCTTCATGGGCGACAACGATTCCTTGATGTTCATCACCCACACGCCGATCGATGACGGATCGGTCTATGTCTGGCATGCGACACTCACGAAGGTGGCCGACCGGGTCCCGACGGACGAGGACGTCAAGGCGGCGCGCGAATACCAGGAATTGAGCCGCACCGCTTTCGCCCAGGATTTTGAGGTCTGGTCGAACAAGCGCCCGTGCTTCAATCCGATGCGCGTCCCGACGGATGGGAACTTTCACAAGGTTCGCACCTGGTACAAGCACTTCTACAATCCTCGGGACGAGGCCCATGCTTATCTCAAGCAGAGCGAGGGCACCTACTATGTTCCCGGGATGGCGCACGGCCCAGAAGATGACCAGAGGCGGGAGAGGCTGCTGGCGGCCGGCTAGAGCCCGCACTTGGGCTCGACAAGCCAATCCCAACCGAAACTTTGGAGCGCTCGATGAAATACCGCATCCACATCGACAAGAAGAATTGCCAGGGTCACGCCCGTTGCGCGAACCGCTCGCCGCATCTGTTCCTGCTCAACGGCGACGGCTATATCGCGAACGAAGGCTTTGACGTTCCCCCCGGAGAAGAGGCGAACGCGCTCGCCGGCGCCTTGAGTTGCCCCGAACGGGTCATCTCCATGGTCGACAGTGACGGGAACCGCGTGCGGCGGCTGACGCCGGCAAATACCGGCGCATGAGCGGGGGCAAGACCGGGCCTGATCTGCCGGCGTTAGGCGGAGTGGCCGGCAGATTTGTTCACGACACCTGGCGGTTTCGATCTCGCGGATCCTCGGTCAGGGCGCCGATCCATCTGACGGCGCTCGTCATTCCGCCGTCGATCAGAAGATCCGTGCCGGTGATGTAGCTCGCCTCGGGCCCTACGAGCCATTCGACGGCGGCCGCGATGTCCTCGGGCACACCTATGCGGCCGGCGGCCGTGCTCGCGATGGCTTCATCGACCGGCGCCCCGGCCTCACGCTCGAAAGCGACCATCGCGGTGGAGATAAGGCCGGGACTGACGGTCACGATCCTGGCGCCGCGCCGGCCCCAGACCGGCGCCGCCGCTTTAACCCGCAGCTGATTGCAGCGCTTCGCCAGCCAGTAGGCGCCGAGGCTCGTATCCGCACCGGCAACCCCGCGTACGGCATCCATCAGCAATTCCGGCGGAGCCAAGGCCAGTTCTCGCTCCACTTCGGCGGGCACGGGCGCCATATAGGCGGCGCTACTGGCGATGAGCACCGCTACCGTCCCTGGTTGAGCGAGGGGCAGAAAAGCATCCATCACCTGAATCACGCCCAGCATATTGATGGCGAATATCCGTTCCGGGGGCGCCATGCGCGGGGAGACCCCTGCGGTCAGCACCATGCTGTTCAATCGACCCAGGCCGGGCACGCGCTCCGCAAAGGCCCTTACCGAATCAGGCTCCGCGACGTCGATCCGGCAGGAGGTGACGTCGTACCCCTCACCGGTGAGCTCGGCTTCGGCCACGCGAAGAATTTCGCCGCTGACATCGCCGATGAGCAGGCGGCGCCCACGGCCCAGCCGGCGGGCACAGGGAAGACCGAAACCCCGCACGCCAATGATGGCGACAACATCTTCCGCTTTGCGCATTGTCCCTGTCATCCTCAGGTGCCCTTCATCCGATAGCCCTCCAGCGAGGCTTCCCTGTGCCGGCGGTCGCCCATATCGGCTCTAAACCGATCTTCCAGCGCGCGCTGCGCCGGCGGCAGGTTGACCGCCTGGATGGCGGTGAAGCGGTTGGTAATGGGCGAATAGCAGGCAACCCGGACGCTGGCCGGGTCCACCAGCGGGCAGTCCAGGATCGTGCCGGGGTTCGCCAAGTGGCTATCCAGGCTCTCCATGGCAACCATCGGGTCGGCCACATGATACACTGCGGTAAATCTGAATGGCGGCGGGGCATCGATGAGCTGGAGATCGGCGGTGCGATAAAGATCGCCGGCGATGAAACCGATCAGCTTCAGCGTTTTCGGCAGGTATGTCTCGCGATACCATTTGGTGAATTCGGCGTCCTTCCCAGGACGCGCATTCATGCGGATCGTGATCAAGTCGCCGCCCCGTGAGGCGAACGTCTCGACCGCCGTCATGCCCTTTTCGGCGGGGACGTAATAGAAATCCTCGGCGGATTCGAGTCGCTGGGCGGAGGTTATCGGCATCCGGTCGGTGAAGCAGTCGGCCAGATGAGCGTCGATGTTCGCCTGGATGTCGTTGATTTCATAAATGCACAGCCATCGCTGCGGCGGACCGACATGCGCCGCATTGTAGCGCAGCTGGTATCGCGAGAGCTTCCACCGCTGGACTGCGACGCTGCCCTTGATCCGCATCGTG
>Ga0105238_10003848_pt1 | contig 14906 bp, 14 predicted proteins | sample KBSC34metaG_FD_81526 | JGI IMG/M metagenome (GOLD analysis project Ga0105238, IMG submission 81526) | Corn rhizosphere microbial communities from Kellogg Biological Station, Michigan, USA - KBS C3-4 metaG | ecosystem: Host-associated > Plants > Roots > Rhizosphere > Soil | place: Michigan, USA... | reverse complement strand
TGTTCAAGAAACTCCGCGTCGTCCGTTTCCTGGACCAGAAGCGCAACACGCTGGTCTATCTCGCCTACAGCGACAAGCTGGTCGACGGCAGCCCGAAGAACAGCATCAGCGCCGTGCCGATCATGCCCTGGCCGGCGCAAACGGCGGGGACGCAGGGAAAGTAGGACCCTTTTCCGCTTTGGTGCGTTTGAGCCCGGCAATGGATCTTGCCGGAGCTTCGCCGATGAAAACGACCCTGTTTGCCGCTGCCCTCCTGCTCGTTGCAGGCACCGCGTTCGCCGACGACAAGGGCGCCGTCGAGCAGCACGGAAAGGCGACATATTACAGCGGCCGGCATAAGACGCCCGACGGCAAGCGGCTACCGAAGAATGCGTTGACCGCCGCGTCGCCCAACCTTCCGATGGGGTCGAAAGCCAAGGTCACGAATCTGGAGACCGGCAAGAGCACGGACGTCACCATCAACGACCGCGGCCCGCACGCCAAGGGACGGATCATCGACGTGTCCAAGGATGCCGCCGGCAAGCTGGACATGAAACAGGACGGCGTGGCCCCGGTGAAGGTCGAGGCCAAGCCCGAGGAACAGCCGACGCCGGAGCTGAAGCAGAAGGTCGAACAGGCGGCGAAACACTGAGGCAGCCATCTCGGCCGTGAGCTTTCGTTGACAACTGCGCCTTAGCCATACAGCCTCGTATCGCCCCATCCCGCGCGGACCTCGTGCGGCTATGAACAAAGAGGCGCATCATGATCCGCTCGCGCGCTCTGATCGTCGTCCTGATCCTGTTTCTGGGCCTCGCCGGCGTGGTGGCGGCACTCTACGAATTCGCCCTGCCCGGCTTTTCCAGCGCCCGGCCCGAGCCCGCGGGGGCGGAGGTCACGGTCGCCACCTGGCTGCTGCGCCACAGCGTTCCGGCTGGGGCGAAGGACCAGAAGAACCCGCTGGGCGCCGACCCCGCCGATCTCGCCGCCGGACAGGCGCTGTTCCAGAAGAATTGCGAAATCTGCCACGCCCATGACGGCGGCGGGCAGACGCAGATCGGCGGGCGGGAATTTCCGCGTACGCCGGTCCTGGCGACGCTGCTGCCGTCGCTGACGGACGGGGAGGTATTCTACCATGTGCGCAACGGCATCCGGAACACCGGCATGCCGTCCTGGGGCTTTCCCGACCGCGAGCTGTGGCAGCTGGTGCTGTTCATGCGCAACCTGCCCAAGACCGCGCCGATGGAGATCGACGCGGCCTATGCGCATCCCGACCTCACGGCCCGGCACTATGTCGGGTCGGAGGCGTGCAAGACCTGCCACGCGGAGATTTATGCCCGCTGGAAGAAGACGCCGATGGCCAATGTCGTGCGCGATCCGCGCGAGCATCCCGAGGCGATCATCCCCGATTTCTCAAAGCCCGACCCGCTGCTGACCTTCACGAAGGATGACATCGCCTTCGTTTATGGCAGCATCTGGAAACAGCGTTATTTCAAGAAGGTGGGCGACGACTATTTCCCCTTCCCCGCCCAATGGGACGTGACGCATAAGATCTGGCGCCCGTACTTCGTCAAGAACGGCACCGACTGGTGGTCGACCCTGTTCCCGCCGGACAATTTCCAGCGCCCGACCGGGCAGCTCTGCGACGGCTGCCATTCGGTCAACTACGATATCGCGACCAAGCAGGTCAGCGAATGGAATGTCGGCTGCGAGGCCTGCCATGGACCGGCCAGCGAGCATGTGAGGAACCCGACCTGGAAGACGGTGATCAACCCGGCCCGGCTCGACTATGTCGGCGCCAGCGACACCTGCATCCGCTGCCATTCCCAGGGCCGGCCGCCGAGCAATCCCATCAATGGGAAATTGTACGACTGGCCGGTCGGCTTCCAGATGGGCAACAGGCTGAGCGACTATTGGAAGCTGGAGGATCACAGGCTTGGCGAACTGTCCTTTACCCATTTCCCTGACGGGACGGCGCACAAGAACCGCATGCAGGGCAACGATTTCGTCCAAAGCCTGATGTACACGCGGGGCATAACCTGCTTCAGCTGCCATGACGTCCACGGTACGGACAATGTAGCCGAACTGCGCCAGCCGCCGAACCAGATCTGCCTGGCCTGCCATGGCCCCAACACGCAGAACGGGCCACGCGCGGCGACGATCGCCGAGCATACCCACCACAGGCCGGACAGCGCCGGCAGCCAGTGCGTCGCCTGCCATATGCCGGCGATCCAGCAGACGATCGCCGACGTGAACGTGCATGCCCACACTTTCCGTTTCGTCAGCCCGGCCCAGACCACCGCCTATCGGGTCCCCAACCCATGCACGTCATGCCATAACGACAAGACCGACGACTGGGCCACGGCCGCATTGAAGACCTGGGATAACCGGTCGCCGTGGCGGATGGAGAATCAATAGCCTGACCCATATGCGCAGACCTGAATTGCCCTCACGGCGCACGACCTGGATCGCGGTGGCAACCCTGATGTTCGCGTGCCGGGCCGAGGCCGGGCCGCCTTTCGTGACCGACGATCCCGAGCCGCCGGAGCCGGGTCAGTGGGAGGTCATCTCCACCGTGACCGGCACGCTGGCGCGGGGCGGCGGAGACGCCAGCCTTCCGCTGATCGACGCCAATTACGGCGCGGCACCGGGGCTTCAGCTGCACATCCAGCCGCAGATGGCCTATGTCCACGCGCCGGGGGAAACCCATTACGGGTTCGGCGATCTGGAAATCGGCGCCAAGTACCGGTTTATCGACGAGGACGAGAACGGCTGGGTTCCGGCGGTCGCGTTCTATCCGCTGTTCGAGATACCGACCGGCGACAAGGAACGCGGCCTGGGCGGCGGGGTCGGCCGCACTTTCCTGCCGATCTGGGCGCAGAAGACCATCGGCAAATGGACCGTCTATGGTGGGGGCGGCTATGGCATCAATCCGGGCGCGGACGGAAAGGATGCCTGGCTGGTCGGCGCCGTCGCGCTCTACCAGTTCACAGAGAAGCTCCAGTTCGGCGGCGAACTTTACCTCCAAACCGCCGAAGCGCCGGGCGACAGAGACGCGCCGGGCTTCAATCTCGGCGGCAGCTATGAGTTGGCTGAGGATCTGAACCTGCTGTTTTCGGCTGGATGCGGCTTGGCGAACGCCTCCGAGAACAATCGATTTTCCGGCTATCTCGGGCTGCAGGTGATCTACTAGACTGTTTGAATGGCAGCAGATTCCGGACAGCCCGACGGTTTCGACCTCGTCAAGCAGCGTCGCGCCACCATGGCGCCGATCGCCATTGCCTTTCCCATCGCGATCGCATTGTGGTTCGGCACGTACTACCTGCTGCCGCCCATTGCCGGGATGGAAACACTGCTGGACCGGCTCGTCTTCGCACTCAAATGCAGCGCGGTGGCGATCCTGTTCTGCTTCGTGATGGCGATTGAAGCCGTTGCGCATGAGCGCCTGCGCTCACCCGCGATCGATCCTCTGTCGGGTTACGACACGCGCCGGATGCGGGTCAATCTGCGCTATCTGCAGCATACGCTGGAACAGCTTGTCGTCTTCCTCCCCGGCCTGTTCGGCCTCGCCGCCTATTCCGCCGACGGCAGCGCGATGCGTTGGGTCGTCGCCGCGACGGTCGTGTGGATCGCGGCGCGGATCGCCTTCTGGATCGGCTATCATCGATCGTCCGCGGAGCGCGGCTACGGCGCGCCGGGCATGGTTGTCGCCATGCTGATGCTTCTCTATGTCTCCGCCCGCTTCGGCTTCGAGATCGCGGGCTGGGCCGGCGCTGCCGGAATCGTCGTCCTGTTCGGGCTGATGGAGACGATCATCACCCTGAAGACCGCGCCCGAGACCGGCAAGCCGGTCCCTTAGGGCGCCGACGCGGGAACGAACCCCCTCCCCCTCCGTTAGAAACTAACAAGTTGAAATTATTAGCAGCGGGAGGCTGGCATGGGCAGCGCCACCCGGTGGCTTTTGGGCGTTTTCGGCGTCCTGCTGGTCGCCGTCATTCTGGTCGTCACGTTCTTTCAATGGAGTTGGCTGCGCGGCCCGGTCGAATCGCGCCTGTCCGCGCTGACCGGCAAGCAGGTCCATATCGACGGACCGATCAGCGGGACGAAAGGCTGGGTGCCGCGGATCACGCTGAACGACATCCGGATCGACGAGCCAGACTTCAAGGCCGCCCCCAAGGTGGCGAAGATCGATTCGCTTGCGTTGACCATCGATCTGAAGGCCCTGCTGCGCGGCAAGCTGAACTTCCCGACGATCGACATCGACGCCCCGGCGCTGGACCTGCTGCGCGGTCCCGACGGTAAGGCCAACTGGGACATCGCCAGCGAGGCGAGCGGCCCGGGCAGCCGCGGCGACATGCCGATCATCGGAAAGCTGACGGTCAGGAACGGCAAGCTGAGCTATCGCGACACCGCGCGGCACTTCACCATCGAGGGCACGGTCAAGACCATCGCCGCAACCGGCGGCAGCGGCGAAGGCGCCTTCACCATGGAAGGCAGCGGCACCTACCTGAAAGCGCCCTTCACCATCAAGCTGAAGGGCGGATCGCTGAACGACCTGCGCGAGACATCCAAGCCTTACGACCTCAACGCCACCGCAACGGTCGGCAAGACCAAGATCAGCGTCGCAGGAACGGTGACCGACCCGTTCAAGCTGACCGACATGAACCTGAAGATGACGGCCGACGGAGACAATGCCCACGATCTCTATCCCATCTTCGGTATCCCGGCTCCGGCGACACCGCCCTATCACCTGACCGGCACGTTGGACCGCGACGGCGAGGCCTGGCTGTTCAAGAGCTTCGCCGGCACGGTCGGCAAGAGCGATCTGGAGGGATCGCTGCGATTCGAGACGCGGGATCGCAAGCGTACTTTCGTCGGGGGCGACCTGAGGTCCAGGAACCTGGACTTCGCCGATCTGGGCCTTCTGGTCGGCGCGCCCGGCGCCACCAGCGGCGACCGGCCGGTGTCGGAAACGCAGAAGCAGCTTGAGAAGCAGCAGGAGCAGACCGGCCGGGTGCTGCCCGACGCACCGCTCGATCTGGACCAGGTGCGCAATGTCGATGCCAACATCACCTTCAAGGGCGAGCATGTCATTACGCAAAGCCTGCCGATCGACAATGTCGACATGCACATGACGCTGGACAATGCGCTGCTGAGCTTCAAGCCGCTGAAGGTCGGCGTCGCCGGCGGTCAGATCGATTCCAACATCGTCCTCGACGCCCGCACCGATACAGTCGCCACCGACTATGACGTGAAGTTCAGCCGCTTCCAGGTCCAGCGGATTTTCGAGAAGGCGGGCTTCCCGCAAGGCGGCACCGGCACGATCTACGGCCGCATCCGGCTGCACGGCACCGGCAATTCGGTGCGCAAGTCTTTGGGCAGCGCCAACGGCCAGGTCAGCGCCATGGTCGACAAGGGCACGATCAGCGATCTGGTCGCCAACGGCCTCGGCCTCGATGTCGCGCGCACGCTGGGTGTCCTGATCACGGGCGACAGCCAGGTGCCGCTGAACTGCCTGGTCGTCGATTTCGCGGTCGACAAAGGCCAGATGGCACCGCGTACCTTCATCCTCGACACGGACGCAGCCCTGGATACGGCCAAGGGCGCGATCAGCCTCGCCGACGAGAAGATCGACCTTTCGATCCATGCCGACCCCAAGAACGCAACCCCGGTGGCGCTCGGCGGCCCCATCGAGGTCGGCGGCAGCTTCCGCAAACCATCGGTCGGCCTTGGCGCGGAGGCCTATGCCCGGGGTGGCGCGGCCATCGCGCTGGGCGCCCTGCTGACACCTGTGGCCGCGGTCCTGGGCTTCATCGATGCGGGCGACGTCAAGGACGCCGATTGCTCGGGCCTGGAGCAGCAGGCCGCGAATCACGCGGCGGCCGTTCCGCCCGGCACGCGGCACATGCCGGACGCGCCGGGCAAGCACAAGGTAACGAAGAAGGCGCCGGCCAGGACGGAAGCCGCGCCGCCCGCGAAAAAACCCGTGACGGCGCCGGAATAACGGCTTTTTCCGCACCGAAATCTTGCCCCACGCCCGGTCGCATGCTTGCTAATAATTAGCTAGCTATCTATTCTGGCGGCATGACCGGGACCGTCGACATTTCCTCCATCAGCTGGCTGCTGGCCGATGCTTCACGACTGATCCGCAAGCTTGCGGACAGGAGGCTTGGGGCCGCGGGCCTGACCCGGGCACAGTGGCAGGCGCTGGGCAATCTGCGCCGCATCGGCCCGATGACCCAGGCCGCGCTGGCCGAGATCATGGAGGTTGAGACCGCGACCATCGCCCGCCTGATCGATCGCCTGGAAGCCGCCGGCTGGATCGCACGCAAGGCCGAGGCGCAGGATCGCCGGGTCAAGCTTGTCACCATGACCGAAAAAGCGACCTCGATTATGGACGAGGTCAGCATCATCGGTCAGAAACTGCGCGACGATATGCTGGTCGATCTCTCTCCGGACGAGCTTGAGACGCTGATCACCCTTCTCACCAAGATCAAATCCCGACTGATTCGCCTGCTGGAAACGCCATGAGCCAAGCCCAAATGGAACGTTCGACCCCGACCGCGCCGATGCCGGTCACCAACCTTGTCCCCGGCTCGATGAACCGGCGCTTCACCTGGCGCCGGATCCTGCTGATGATCGGGCCGATCGTGCTGATCGTCGCCGGCGGCGTCTATTACCTGTTCAGCGGCCGCTACGTCTCGACCGACGACGCTTATATCAAGTCACGGATGGTGTCGGTCACGGCGACATCGCCGGGCCAGGTCATCGCCGTGCCGGTCACGGACAACCAGACGGTCAAAAAGGGCGACGTGCTGGTTCAGATCGACCCGGCGCCCTATCAGCTGAAGCTCGAATCCGCCCAGGCTGAGCTGGCCCGGGTGGTCCAGGATGCCGAGCAGCTGCGCGCCCAGATCAAGGCCCGCCAGCAGGACGTCGTCCAGGCCAATGCCGATGTCGAATATGCCCAGCGGGAGTTCAATCGCCAGGCGCCCCTCATCGCCAGCGGCGCGGTGGCCAGGACCATGAACGACAAGGCCCAGCGCGACGTGACCATGTCCCAGGCCAAGGTTGCCGGGTTGAAGCACCAGATCGACGCCGATGTGGCCCAGCTGGGCGGAAGTGTCGATACGCCGAATGAGAAGCTGCCGTCCTATCTAGCGGCGCTGTCGGCGCGCGATACCGCCCAGTACAATCTGGACCATGCCACCATCCGCGCCGCCGCCGACGGGCGCGTCGGCACGGTGACTGTGCGCACCGGCGAATATGTCCAGGCCGGCCAGAACCTGTTCCCGCAGGTCGTGATCGGCGACACCTGGATCGAGGCCAATGTCCGCGAGACCGACCTCACCTATGTCTGCGACGGCCAGCCCGCGACCTTCACCGTCGACGCCTATCCGGGCCATGTCTTCAAGGCCAAGCTGCAAAGCTTCAGCCCGGCCACGGGGTCAGAACTGTCGGTGCTGCCGGCCGAGAACGCGACGGGGAACTGGGTCAAGATCGTGCAGCGCCTGCCCTTGAAGCTGACCCCGATCCTCGAGGCGGACGATCCGCCGCTGCGCGCCGGCCTGTCGGTCGATATCGATATCGATACCGGCACCTACCACCACCTGCCGCGCTTCCTGGGCGGCGGGACGAAGGCGAACCCGGGCCACTGCCACGGCTAAAAGCCGGTGACCACCACGGTTGTCGATTTCGCCCGGCCGGCCCAGGCCGAGCCTAATCGGCTGCTGATCACGGCGATCGCGATGCTCGCCGTGACGATGCAGCTGCTCGACACGACCATCGCCAATGTCGCCCTGCCCCATATGCAGGGCAGCCTCGCGGCCACCCAGGATGAGATCGCCTGGGTGCTGACATCCTATATCGTCGCCGCGGCGATCAGCACGCCGGTGACCGGCTGGCTGGCCGGCCGGATGGGGCGCACGCGGCTGTTCAGCATCGCCATGATGGGCTTCACCGTCACCTCCGCCTTGTGCGGCCTGGCGACCACGCTGCCGCAGATCGTGCTGTTCCGCATCATGCAGGGCCTGTTCGGCGCCTCGCTGGTGCCGCTGTCGCAGGCGATCCTGCTCGACGCCTATCCGCGCGGCGAGCTTCAGCGGGCCATGGGTATCTTCTCGATGGGCGTGATGATCGCGCCGATCCTGGGGCCGGTGCTGGGCGGGTATCTCACCGACGAATTCTCCTGGCGCTGGTGCTTCTTCATCAATATCCCGATCGGCATCCTCGCCATTGCCGGCGCCATCGCCTTCGTTCCGGAGGTGCCGGGCCATTCCCGCAAGCTGGACTGGTTCGGCTTCGGCTTCCTGGGGCTCGGCGTCACCTGCCTGCAACTGGTGCTGGACCGGGGCGAGAGCAAAGGCTGGTTCCAGTCGGGCGAGATCCAGCTCGAGGGCGCGCTGGCGCTGTTCTGCCTCTATATGTTCGTGGTCCACAGCGCCACGACGGCCAGGCCGTTCTTCGACGTGCGGATGTTCAAGGACCAGACCTATATCGTCTCCACCATCATCATGATGCTGATCTTCATCGTCTATTACGGATCGATGGTGCTGACGCCGCAGATGCTGCAGCAGGAGCTGGGCTATCCGGTGCTGACGGCGGGGCTGATCATGGCGCCGCGCGGGGCCGGCACGATCCTGGCGATCATGATCACCAACCGGCTGAACAAATGGATCGAGCCCAGGGCGCTGGTCGGGTTCGGGCTGCTGCTGTCGGGGATTACCCTCTATCTGATGTCGGGCTGGAACCTGATGACCAGTTCAACCAGCATCGTCATCATGGGCCTGCTGCAGGGCGCGGGCAGCGGCTGCATCAACGTGCCGATCACCACCATGGCCTTCGCCACCCTGCCGGGTGAGCTGCGCACCGAGGCGACCAGCTTTTACAGCCTCACCCGCAATATCGGCAGCGCCATCGGCGTCTCGGTCGCCGCCTCCCAGCTGGTCGAATCGACCCAGATCAATCACGGCTATCTGAGCGAATTCATGAACCCGTTCCGGGGCATGAAGCTGCCGCATGATGCGCTCGGCATGCATCTGATGAACCTGGGCCTCACCCAGCAGGCGGCGATGGTCGCCTTCATCAATATCTTCTGGCTGCTGGGTATCCTCTGCGTGGCCATTATCCCGCTGGTGTTCTTCCTGCGGGTTCCACCGAAGGCGCCGAAGCAGCCTCCCGGTGCGCCTCCGGCGGACTAGCCCATAAAGTCGGGATAGCGCGCGACCAGCGCGGCGTTCTCATTATCGGCGACCGAGAATTCGAAGCGCTGGCCGTTCGCGTCCTGGCGCAGGCCATAGACGTTCAGGAAGCGGAACGGCGGCTTGCCGTCGGCGGGGCGGACTTCGATCGTGATGTGGCAGAGGCAGAACGTGTCGGAGACGGGCACCAGCTCCGTGCCGACGAAGCGGATATCGCCCAGCCCGTATTGCTTGAAGCGCGCCATCCAGGGCACGAGCTGGGCCAGCGCGGCCGCCCGGGTTTCGAATCCGCCGCTATAGCCATTGGAGAAGGCACGAAACGGTTCGGCGTAGTGGCTGGCCAGCCCTTGCGGATCGTTGGCGGCGGAGGCGCGGCCGTAGCTGTCGACGAATTCCTGGGCCTTGGCTTTATCGAACATGTCTTCCCCTTCGACTGATGCCTAGCGTTCCCCGCCCGGCTTCCACAGCACGTCGCCGGTGCCCGTCTTCAGATTGATCCAGCGTGCCATCACGAACAGATGGTCGCTGAGCCGGTTCAGATATTGCAGCACCGGTCCATTCACATGGTCTTCGGCGGCCAGCGCCCAGCAGTCGCGTTCGGCGCGGCGGACGACGCCACGGGCCAGGTGCAGATGGGCCGCGGCCGGGGCGCCACCGGGAAGGATGAAGGAGGTCAGCGGCGTAAGATCGGCGTTCATCGCGTCGATCTCCTTCTCCAGCCGCTTCACTTGATCGGACGTGATCCGCAGGCGGATATCCTCCGGCTTATCCTCGCCCGGCATGCAGAGATCGGCGCCCAGGTCGAACAGGTCGTTCTGGATGCGCAGCAGCATCTTGCCGGCGGCCGGATCGAAGAGGCTCGCCGTCTCGATACGGGCGACGCCGATGACGCCGTTGGCCTCGTCCACCGTGCCCATGACATTGACGCGCAGCGAGGCCTTGGCCACACGCTGACCGTCGCCCAGCCCGGTCTGCCCCTTGTCGCCGGTGCGAGTATAGATCTTGTTGAGCTTGACCATCTATTTGGCGGGCGCGGCCGCGGCGACCTGCTCGGCCTTGGGCTTATCCGCGCTTGCCGCAGCCATCGGCTCGGCCGGATTTTCCAGGTTCCAGCCCCCGCCCAGCGCCTTGTATATCTGGATCAGGTTGGTGCCGATCGTGACCGAGCTGCGCACCACGTCGGTCTGCGAGGCATAGAGCCGGCGCTCGGCGTCAAGCACGTCGAGGAAGCTGGACAGGCCTGCCTGATAGCGCTGCCGCGCCAGCGACAGCGAATGCTCGTTGGCCTCGGCCGCCTTCTGCAGCGCGTGCTGGCGGACCTGCTCGGCGCCGTAGGACGAGACCGAGTTCTCCACGTCATGCAGCGCGCCCAGCACCGTCGTCTTATAGTTCAGCGCCGCCTCTTTCTGGCGGACCTCCTGGACCTCGATATTGGCGTAGGTCACGCCGTTGAAGACCGGGATCGAGAGGGCCGGCCCGAAATTATAGAACTTGCTGCCCCAGTCGGAGAGCTTGCCGAAACGCAGCGCCTGCAGGCCGAGCGAACCCGAGAGGGTCAGCTTGGGATACAGCTCGGCAGTGGCGACGCCGATATTGGCGGTCGCGGCATGGAGCGCGGTCTCGGCCCGGCGGATATCGGGCCGGCGCTTCGCCAGGTCGGACGGCAGGCCGATCGCGACGAATTTCGGATTGGCCGGCTGTGCCTTCACCGGCGCAAGCTCGCCCTCCAGCGCGCCGGGGTCGAGCAGCAGGAGCTGGCTGAGGCCGTTGATGAGCCGCGCCTCCTGGTCCTCGAGCGCAGGTAGCTGGGCGGCGGTGGTCGCGACCTCGGCCGATGCGCTTTCGACGTCCAGATTGCTGGTTTCACCGCCCTGGGCCTGGGCATGGGTGAGGTTATACGCGTCCTGCTGCGCCTTCAGGTTGTCGTTGGTGATGGCGATCAGCCGCTGGACGCCCCGCAGGGTGATGTAGTCGCGGGCGATCTCGGCATAGACCGAAACCATCGCATCGTGCCGTGCCTCTTCCAGCCCCAGCTCCTGCGCCTCGGCCGATTCGACCTGGCGGCGGACATGGCCGAACAGGTCGATCTCCCAGGAGGCGTCGAAGCCGGTCTGGAACAGGTCGAAGGGCGGGATATTGTTGAACGAGCCCGGCAAGGCGTTCGCCGGAATGCCCAGCGCCGCCGCCTGCTGCGCGGTCAACCCGCCGGCGCCGCCGCCGAACACGTCGAGCGCGCCGTTGGGCGACAGGCGGGTGCGGGCATAGGAACTGTCTTCGTTCACGGTCGGCAGGTTCTTGGCATCGACCGATTTCAGCTGGGCCCGCGCCTCCTCGATGCGCAACGCCGCCTGCTGCAGGTCGGGGTTGGCGTCGTGGGCGCGCTTGATCAGCGACGAGAGCTCGGGATCGTTGAACGAATCCCACCAGGCGACCGCGTCGGGCGATTCGGTCGTCACCTGGCTGTCGAGCTTTCCCTCCTTGGGCGGCTTGGTCACCCAGGCGGCCGGCGTCTCGGCGACGGGCGGCTTGTAGTCGGGGCCGACCGTGCAGGCGGAAAGGCCCGTAAGCACAAGCAGGGAGGTCGCAAAACTGAGGCGCATGGAAGGATCCTGACAGAATTCCGGGGCCCCAGACGGGCCGGAATCTAAAATAGATAGCTAGCTAATGATTAGCAAGCAGCCGAAGACCGCACAGCGCAATTAATCGCTGCCTAGGCAGCCACGTTACCTGCGCTGGAGGTCTGCTGTCTAGGCAGCCAGACCGTGACCGTCGTCCCTTCGCCCGGGACGCTTTTGATGTCCATTTCACCCTCATGCAGCGTGACCAGAGACTTGGTCAGCGGCAGGCCGAGGCCGGTGCCCTGATAGCGGCGGGCGAGCGAGCTGTCGATCTGGTGGAACGGCTCCATCGCCCTCAGCGCCTCCTCTTCCGTCATGCCGATTCCGGTGTCGATGACGCGGATGATGAAGCCGTCCTCGGTCGGCTCGCCGGTCAAGGTCACCGTCTTGCCGCGCGGCGTGAACTTGACCGCGTTGGACAGCAGGTTAAGCAAAATCTGCCGGATCCGCGTGGCGTCGCCCTGAATATAGACCGGACCTTGCGGCATCAGCACCTCCAGCGAAACGCCGCCGGTATTGGCCGATTCCGACATGAGCCGGCCGCAGATCTGCATCATGTCGACGATATCGAAATCCTGGGCGAACAGTTCCAGCTTGCCGGCATCGACCTTGGCCAGGTCCAGAATATTGCCGATCACCTCCAGCAGGTGCTTGCCGCTGGCATGGATGTCCGCGGCGAATTCGCGGTAGCGCGGGTCGCCCAGCGGGCCGAACAGCCCACGCTCCAATATCTCGGAAAAGCCGAGGATGGCGTTGAGCGGCGTGCGCAGCTCGTGGCTCATATTGGCCATGAACTCGCCACGGGCCCGGTTCGCGGTCTCGGCCAGGTCGCGGGCGTGGGCCAGCTCGATCGCTTGGCGCGAGAGCCTGACCTCCCGCTCCATCAGAGCATTGCCCCAGCGCTCCTCGTGCCGGATGGCGCGGAGTACGAATACGGCAAGCACGCCGAGCACCACCAGGCTGGTGGCTGCGAACAGGACGATGAAGACCAGCGCGCTGCGCCAGGGCTGGAGCAGCGCCGCCTGGGTCCGGCTGATCGCCAGGATCAGGGGTTTCCGGCCGACTTCGAATGCCGAGGCGACGATCCGCCGGGCGCTCTGGCTGTTACCGTCGGTGACGAAGGTGACTGTCTCTCCAGGGGCTGGGCGCCGGCCCGAAGGCAGGCCCTGAAGCTGCTTGCCGGTCAGCCCGTCCGGGTCGGGCCACCGGGCCAGCACAAGGGCGCCCGGGCCGACCAACGTGACCGTCGAGGTCGCGCCGAGATCGACACCGGAGAAATATTTCTGGAAATAGCTGATCGGTACCGAAGCCAGGACGATGCCCTGGAACCGGCCATCGTCGTCGATCATGGAGCGCGCCAGATACAGCGTCAGGTTGCCGGTCAGGCGGGACATGATCGGATCGGACAGAATGAGGCCGCTATCCGGCTTCGCCTTCAGGGTCGCGAAGAAGGGCGCGTTGGCGAGATTGGTCTTCAACACAGGGTATTCGCGGCTGCTGCCGAGGACATTGCCGTCGGCGTCAACAACGGCCGCGACGTCGAGTTCCGGCAGCAGCTTCTGCAGCCGAAACAGGTCATTGTGAAACTCCTCGGTCCTGGCGCGCTCGGCCAGGCTGGCTGCCTCGCCCTGACCGGGCTTCATCGCAAGATCGACGATCGAGCGGACCAGCACGTCGGCGGCGGCGAAAGTCTGCGACGTGCGCTCGGCCGTCACCCGGCTGACCGTCGCCATCGCGCGGTCCGAATTCTCGATCGTCTGGTTGCGCAGCAGGATCAGCACGATGCCCGCGATCGCCAGGATGATGACCGCGATGGCGATGCCGGCGCCGACCAGCTCCCGCCTGAGGGAAACCAGGCGGCTGACACGCGAGGATGGCTTGGCGACTTTCAAATATTTCTATCCGCGCCGGGCGAAGAACGCATGATCCAATGCGCGGTAAGACGGATCGGCGGCGTCATGGGTTCCCAGCGGCATGCCGTCGATGTCGGGATGCCCGGCCTCCCAGCTCGACGGGCCCCGCCGTTTCCAGTCGATCGCCACGGTACGGCGGGCAAACAGCCAGCGTCCGCCCTGCTTCTCGTAATGGTCGAGATAGCGCGAGCCGTGAATCTGATCGAACCAGCCGCCGCCGTCGGCCGGCAGGCGGTGATAGGCGATGACATAGACCTCGCCCTGGGCATGGGTCTCGTCGATCAGGGCGATCAGATGGTTCTGCACCGCATGGGTGGTACAGGCGAGATGCGGCAGCGACCCCTGAAGCCAGTCGACATAGTCCGAGGCCCGCCCGGTGAAGAGGCCGGCATGGTTATCCTCCACCCCATCGGGCGTGTAGAGGCTGCGCAGCAGGGCAAAGTCCTGCCTGTCGACACCGCGCGAATAGGCCAGCACGAGGTCGCGGATCGCGTCCTTGTCTATCAAAGCCTGCATATTTTACCTGCGACGGCGACCCGTCCTTATCGTTGGCCGTAAGCCTGCATTCCCTCAGCTAAGGCTCAAACGTAGTCGCTCCATTCCTTTATCTTGCCGTTTCTTACAATGAACACGCCGACAACCGAAGTGGGATGTGTGGTGTGCGTGCCTTTGATGGTGCTGTCGACGCGGGAATTCACCACGACCGGCCCGCGGGCGAAGGTTTCCAGAATCTTGAGGTCGTAGCGTTCGCCGTTCGACAGGAAAGTCTGGAACAGGGCGATGGCGGCATCATGGCCGGTGACCGGGTCGATCGTGTCGCCGAAGCGGACCACGCAGTCGTCGGCCAGGTATTTGTTGGCCATCTCCTCGGCATCGGGCGGATCGTCGCCCCAGGCCTTGCAGAAGTCCTTGACCAGCTGGATGTTGGCCTTCTCGATCGTCGCGGTGCTCGCGGCGCTGGGGGTATTGAGATTGGGCGACACCGGTGCAGCGCCGCCGGCAGGGGCATCGCCGGGGGCCGCCTGCGCCATCTGAGACACAGCCAGCGCGAACGCACCCAATCCACCCGCCGCGACCACATCCCGCCGTGTCACCCGCATGCTGCCTTAGCTCCCTTAGGCCGCCCCGAACGGGCGGTTCATGCACCTTATCCGCTCTGCATTATCAAATCATTGATTTGCGCACCAGAAAGATCGGTG
>Ga0105238_10003847_pt1 | contig 14906 bp, 13 predicted proteins | sample KBSC34metaG_FD_81526 | JGI IMG/M metagenome (GOLD analysis project Ga0105238, IMG submission 81526) | Corn rhizosphere microbial communities from Kellogg Biological Station, Michigan, USA - KBS C3-4 metaG | ecosystem: Host-associated > Plants > Roots > Rhizosphere > Soil | place: Michigan, USA... | reverse complement strand
CTTCATGACCAACGTGACCGACAACGAGTACAAGATCGGCGGCTTCCCGATCGGCACCTCGCTGGGCTTCGACAGCTATGTCTGGAACGAGCCGCAGATGTACGGCTTCTCGCTGAAATACCGTTTCGGCGGCCCAGCGGCGGCGCCGGAGGCTCCGGCGGCGGCTTACGTTCCGCCGCCCGCCCAGGCCGTCGCTCCGGCGCCGAAGAGCTATCTGGTGTTCTTCGACTTCAACAAGTCGGACCTGACGGCCCAGGCGACCCAGATCGTGGACCAGGCGGCATCCAATGCCGCCCCGGCCCACGTGACCCGGCTCACCGTCACCGGCCACACCGATACGGTCGGTTCGGACGCCTACAACATGCGCCTGTCCCGCCGCCGTGCGGAATCGGTCGCGGCACGGCTGGAGAAGGACGGCATCGCGTCGTCGGAGATCGAGATCGTGGCCAAGGGCAAGCGCGACCTGCTGGTCCCCACGGCCGACGGCGTGCGCGAACCGCAGAACCGGCGGGTGCAAATCGTCTATGACGGTCCCGCCAGCTGATCGTAGGATAGCCGGGGGGCACATAGGGGAGGACCGGAACGATGTGGTTGGCAACCGACCGGCTTAAGGCAATGGCGGGCGCCGCCGCACTCGGCGCCGGCCTCCTCTATGCCCTGCACGCCCACCCGGCCGACAGCGGCCGCGCCCCGACCCTGGACATGGCGCAGCAGGTGGCGCTGGAAAAGCGGGAGCTGCGCATCTTCGCGATGCCGCAGCTCCAGGCCCAGCTCAAGCTCAGCACGCAGACCTATCGCGACAGCGCGCCGGCCAAATTCCCCGATGGCGGGAAAACGCTGGAGAATGCGATCCGAGCGATCGCGCTGGCCTCGGTCCAGTATGCCCTGGTCGAGGACGCGGCCCGGCCGCAGATCATGTGGGTGTGCAACCAGCCGCATGACTGGGGCGGTGTCAGCGTTCCGGGCTCCGGCTATGGCATCGACAATCCTGACAATCTCTACCGCTGGGTCGCGATCGACGGGCAGTCGCGCTACGAGATTTCCGGCATGCGCAGCGGCGGCGGACCGGCGCAGGAATCCTTTACCCTCTACAGTGCGATCCCGGGCACCGGCGAGCAGAACCGCGAGGGTTCGCCGGTGGTCGGCGCGATCATGGACGACCGGATCACGTTCGCCGCCGACGGATCTTTCACGATCACCATCGACGGCGACGCGGGGGGCGAAAATCATCTCCAGAGCAAGCCCGGCGCGCGGCTGCTGATCATCCGCGACACGCTGACCGACTGGACCAGGCAGTTTCCCAACCGGCTCGGCATCCGCCGTGTTTCCGGCCCGGATGTGCCGCCGGCGCCCACCGACGACCAGCTGGCCGACCGCGCCGCGGCAATCCTCAAGGCGACGGCGCCTTTCTGGCTCACCTATTTCGGCCAGACCTTCGGGAAGCCGGCCAACACGCCTGAGCCGCCCTTCACCCGGGCCGGCGGCTGGGGCTTCGCCTCGGGCGGCTGGTTCCAGCTCAAGGACGACCAGGCGCTGGTCGTCACGCTGAAGCCGCTGGGCGCGTCCTATCTCGGCGTCCAGACAGCGGACGTCTGGGGCGTGGCCCCCGATTACGTCCACTACACCAGCAGCCTGACCACCACCCAGGCGAAACCGAATGCCGATGGGACCTACACCTATGTGCTGGCGCCGAAGGACCCCAAGGTCTGGAACTGGCTCGATACCGAGCAGCTCCATAGCGGCCTGTTCACGGTGCGCTGGCAGGGCGTGCCGGCCAGTGTGACCTCTGCCGCGGATGCGATCGTGAAGGCCGAGATCGTGCAGGCGGCCGACCTCAGGAAGGCGCTGCCGCCTGGAACCGTCTGGGTGACGCCGGCCGATCGCGACAGGCAGCGCGCGGACCGCGCCGCGGCCTATGCCCTTCGATTGGCGCATTAGCCGGCCAGCCTGACAATGGCGACGCGAATTCGCCGCGCGGGTCCCGACCGCTGATTGCGCGGCGGGCAGCCGGAGCCACGACACTTTCCTGAACGATAGAGCCGCGATCGGGCTGCGCCCGGCACATGTTTGCGGGCGCCCGGGAAGCTTGCTGCCCGCCGGATGCCGGACAATCGGCTCGTCCTCTTTTTCATCGATTGAAAAAGTAAACATGTTATGATTTTATAATCCGAAGCGGCCGGGCTTGCGACATGGCCGAGGGGAAAAGGAGGAGGTTCCGATGAGCGGTCATGCCGAGCAGATGCATCTGATCCGCCGCGACCTGTGCCGCCGGGCGGTCGAGCATGCCCGCAACGGCACTACCGACATGGCGCCCGACGTTATGCATAACGACGTTTCCGCCTACACCGACCCGGACCGGTTCGCACGCGAGCAGCGGAAGCTGTTCCGCGAGATGCCGCAGGTCGTCTGCCTGTCGACGGACCTGGCGGGGCCGGGCAGCTATCGCCTGTTCGACGATGCCGGCGTGCCGATCGTCGTCATTCGCGGCAAGGATGGCCTGGTGCGGGCGTTCCTCAATATCTGCCCGCATCGCGGCGCGCGGCTGGTGCGCGGTACGTCGGACAAGGCGAACCGCATGACCTGCTGGTTCCACGGCTGGACCTTCGATTCAACCGGCCGCGCCATCGGCGTGCCGCAGGAGCCGCTGTTCTGCGGCAAGATCGACGAGCAGAAGCATCTGATCGCCTGCCCGGCCGAGGAACGGCACGGGCTTGTCTTCGTCCTGCCGACACCCGGCGCAACGATGGACCTCGACGCCCATCTGGGCACCTTCGGGGCTGAGCTCGACATGCTCGATCTGGGTGAGGCGCGGGCGGTGAAGGACGGCGAGCTGCGCGTGACCTGCAACTGGAAATACGCCCTTGACACCTATTTCGAGAATTACCATTTCGCGACGCTGCACCGGAATTCGATCGGGCCGTTCTTCGTCAACAACGTGTCGCTCTACGACAGCTGGGGCCTGCATCACCGGTTGGTCTTCCCGCCGCGCGATGCGGGGCAGTGGGTCTCGCGGCCCGAGTCCGAGTGGCTGATCGATACGCTGGGCACGCCTTATTTCATCTTTCCCAACACCATCATCTTCAACGGCTCGCTCTCGGCCAATGCCGCCTACGTGACGACCTTCCGCCTGTTCCCGGTCGGGGTGGGCGAGATGGTGACCCGGATGACGACTTATGCGCCGCACGGCGTGAATTCGCCGGAGGACCGGGCAGAGGTCGAGGCCGCGTTCCTGGCGATGGCCGACCTGGTGGGTAAGGAGGATTACGCCGTCACCGGCGAGGCCTGGCGCAATTTCGCCGCCATGCCGAAAGGGTCGAAGGTCGTCTATGGCCGGCAGGAAATCGCCGTCCAGAATTTCCACCGCAAGCTCGATGGCGTGCTGGCGGCTGCTTAAACCAAGGGAAGGGGAAGGATATGTCGCTTGAACCGCAGGTGCGCCGTCTGGCCGACCGGACGGATATCCTGGATACGCTCTATACCTATACCCGCCACGCCGACCGGCTCGATCCGGCGGCGATGGTATCGCTGTTCACCGAGGATTGTGTTGTCAGCTATATCGAGGGCGAGCCCGAGATGCGGGGGCGGCGGGCGCTGCATGAGATGCTGTCGACCTATCTGCCGAATTCGGTAAGCAGCATCCACTACCTTTCGAACAGCCAGGTGCTGTTCGAAAGCGACGATGCCGCCGCCGTCCATACCTACATGTACTCCTGGCAGCGCTTCAGAACCCATCCGGTGACGGCGGACTGCCATCGCTACGGACAGTACGAAATGCGCCTGGTGCGCACGGCGGAGGGCTGGCGCTTCACCCATATGCGGCTGCTGTCGCACGGCGAATATGGCGGGGCGCGGATCGCAGAGCAGCTGAACCGCCCTTGGCCGCCGGTTTTCGCCTAGGTTATCGACCAGAGGGGGACCAGGGCCGCCTCGACCTCGCGGCGGGCGTCGCCGATGGTGGCCCCGGCCGCGGCGACAAGGAACGACGTCCGCATTGTCTTCGCCAGCGCGTCGTCCGGCACGCGGTCGCGTGCCCAGTCGAAGATCACGCCCCAGCGGTCGTTGGCCAGGGTCGAGGTCAGCGCCTCGATGGGCACTCCTGGGGCCGTCTCCCCGCGTGCACCTGCCGACTCCAGCCAGGGCAGGAAGGTGACGACCGCAATCTCGCGGATGGTCCGATAGATCCGGTCGTCGGCCGTGGGTGAAAAATAGAGCTGCGCCACGGCGCGCGAATAGGCCCGGTTCTCCAGGATGATCCGTGCCGCCGCGTCGATCTCGCGCAGCATGCGGTCCAGCGTCGTCGCCGGGCGGCGCCGCGCCAGCGGAAGGTTGTCGTAGAAATCCCGGATCGCGGCCGCGAGCAGGCCTTCCTTGTCGCCATAGGCGGAATAGACGACGGTGACCGATACGCCTGCCCGCCGCGTCAGGTCGCGGATGGTGAAGCCCTCGCCGCCGCTTTCGGCGATCATCTCCTTGGCTACCGCGATCATGCGGCGGCGGCGCTCGCCCATCTGGCCGGAATCGTAAGGCCCGCGTTTCTTCGGCCTGTCGGCAGGATCGGAACGAAGCGAATTCGGGTTGCGCGTCATGCGTTCACCCTATGCGGAGGAACCGGGGATTCAAAGCGCTTGCTGACATCCCGATAAGCCAATATCCTGATATTCATAATCATGAATTATGGGAGGAGAAACATGATGGATGCCCAACCCGTCCGGGAGGTCGTTATCGATACCGGAGAGATCGCGTTGTCAGGTCTGGTCGCCGGCCCGGCGGGGCCGGCCAAGGGCCTGATCCTCGCGCTGCACGGCGGCAGCTACTCGGCCGGCTATTGGAATTATCGCGCCGCGCGCGGCGAATCGCTGATGGCGCTCGGCGCCGATCTCGGTTTCCATGTGCTGGCGCTGGACCGCCCGGGCTACGGCTCCTCCCATGATTTCGCGCCGGCGCGCCTTGGCCTGGATGCCCAGGTCGGTTTCCTGTTCGATGCGATCGACGCCTGGGGCCGCGCGAATGGCTTTGCCGGGCCGGTCTTCGTCATCGGCCACTCGATCGGCGGCATCCTGACCCTGCTGATGGCGGCGCACGCACGCAGCACCGGGCTGGCGGGCATCGACGTGCTGGGCGTGCCGTTCCGCTTCCCCAGCACCGAGGCAGGTGACGAAGTCAATTCCTGGTCGACCACCGGCACCCACGTGCCGCCGCCGGATACCGAGGCGCGGAAATGGCTGCTGTTCGGGCCGGAGGGCACCTACGACCCCGAGGCCTTCGCCTATGACTCCACCCTGCCGCGGCCTATGCCGGTCGCCGAATATGTCGATGCCCTGAAGATGCCCGGCGCCTGGGCGCAGGTGCTGCCGGCGATCCGCATCCCGGTGCAGTTCACCCTGGCGGAATTCGAGGTGATGCAGGCGACCGGCCGGGACACGCTGGCCGAGGTCGAGGCGCTGCTGACGGGCAGCAGCAATGTCCGCGTCGCGCTGCAGACCGGGTCGGGCCACAATGCCAGCACCCATCACATCGCCCGCGCCTACCACCTGCGCGCGCTCGCCTTCTTCGAGGAGTGCCTGGCCCAGGCGGCCAATCCTCAGCTTGCCTAATTATGAATATTATGATCATAAATTAAGCCGGCGCCGGAAGCGGGCGCTTGTCCGGGGGAAGCCATGGATCTCGATTACTCGGAAGAGCAGCTCCTGCTGCGGAACAGCGCCGAAAAATTCCTCGGCGCGGAGTACGATTTTGCCCGTCGGCAAAAGATCGCCGCCAGCCCCGCGGGCTGGAGCGAGGCGGTGTGGTCCCAGTTCGCGGAGCTGGGCTGGCTTGCCCTGCCGCTGCCGGAAGCGGCAGGCGGGCTCGGCGGCGGCGCGGTCGAGCTCGGCCTTCTGATGGAGGCCTTCGGCAAGGCGCTCGTGCTCGAACCCTATCTCGCGTCCGTGGTGCTCGGCGCCGGGGCCGTCGCCGCTTTGGGTGAGCCGGCGCAGCAGGACGCGCTGCTGCCCGCCGTTGCCGAGGGCCGGCTTCGCCTGGCGTTTGCCCATGACGAGCGCGCGGCGGTGACCGCTGAACGCCAGGGCCCGGGCTGGCGGCTGGAGGGGCGCAAGGTGAATGTCCTGTCGGCGGCCGCTTCCGACCATTTGGTGGTTTCCGCGCGTGCCGGCGGCGGGCAGGCCCTGTTCGTGGTTCCGGCCACGGCACAGGGCGTGTCGATCGAGCCATATGCGATCCTCGACGGATCGCGCGCCGCAGACGTCGCGCTTTCGGGGGTGACGGTCGGTGCCGATGCGCTGCTCGGGCGCCGCGAGGACGCGTCAGAGGTCATCGCCGCGGTGATCGATCGCGCGATCGTCGCCCTGGCGTCGGACACGCTGGGCGCGCTGACCGTGCTGGTCGACGCGACGGTCGAATATTCCAAGACGCGGGTCCAGTTCGGCAAGCCGATCGGCACCTTCCAGGCGCTGCAGCACCGCATGGCGGAGATGGCGGTGCTGCGCGAGGAGGCGCGCGCGGTCGTGCTGTTCGCCATGCTGAACGCCGACGCCTCTCCCGTCGCCCGGGCCCGCGCCGCCTCCGCCGCCAAGGTGAAGGTCGGCCGCTCCGCGCGCACCATCGCCGAGCAGGCGATCCAGATCCACGGCGCAATGGGCGTGACCGACGAGCTTAATATCGGCGCCTATTTCAAGCGCGTGCTCACCTTCGAGATGCTGTTCGGCTCCTTCGACCGGCACCTCGCCCGTTATGCCGCCCTGGCGCGCGAGACCGGCTTCGTCGGCAACAGCCTGGCCGCCTAGGGAGCAAGAGCCATGGACCTGTCCCTTTCCGCCGCCGATCAGGCATTTCGCGACGATGTGCGGGCCTTCCTCGACCGTAGCCTTTCGCCCGAAATCCGGCGGGCGCAGCATCTGACCACCACGGTCTTTGCCGAGTACGACGTCGTCCGCGCCTGGCATGAGGTCCTCCATGCGCAGGGCTGGGTCGCGCCGGCCTGGCCGAAGGAGCATGGCGGCACCGGCTGGAGCGTTGCCGAACGCTATATCTGGCAGGTCGAAACCGGCCGCGCAGGGGCGCCGATGGTCTCGCCGATCGGCCTGTCGATGGTCGGGCCGGTCGTCATCCATTACGGCACGGACGCCCAGAAGGCGGCGTTCCTGCCGCGCATCCTGTCGGGCGCGGATTATTGGTGCCAGGGCTTCTCCGAGCCCGGCGCCGGTTCGGACCTTGCCTCGCTGCGCACCAAGGCCGTGCTGGAGGGCGACCATTATGTCGTCGACGGCACCAAGATCTGGACCACCCACGCGCACTACGCCAACTGGATGATCGCGCTGGTCCGCACCGCCGATACCGGCCGCAGCCAGGAGGGCATCACCTGCCTGCTGATCGACATGAAGTCGCCGGGCATCAATGTGCGCCCGATCCTCACCATCGGTGGCGATCACGAGGTCAACCAGGTGTTCCTCGACGAGGTCCGCGTGCCCGCCGCCAACCGCGTCGGCGCCGAGGGTGAGGGCTGGTCGGTCGCCAAATACCTGCTGGAGTTCGAACGCGGCGTGGTCGCATCGCCCAAGCTGCGCTCGGCGCTGGCCGGTATCGTCGACCTGACGGAAGGCGGCGATCCCATCGTCGCGGCGCGCATCGCCGAGGTCGGCATCGATATCGATGCGCTGGAGATGCTGGAGCTCAAGACCAACTGGGCGCTGCGCACGGGCCAGAATCCCGGCGCCATGGCCTCCATTCTCAAGCTGCGCGCCAGCCAGCTGCAGCAGGCGGTGAGCGCGCTGGAACTCGACGTGCTGGGCGACCGCGCGCTGCGCTGGGAAGCGCACCGGCCGCTCTACGACCTCGAGCCGGGCGAGGCGGACGACATCAGGCCGGCGGCGTCGCGCTTCCTCAACAACCGCGCCAACACGATCTTCGGCGGCGCCTCGGAAATCCAGAAGGGGATCATCGCCAAGGCATTCCTTGGTCTGTAGCCCTATTGATTATAATCATGATCATGATTAAGCTTGCCCCATAGAGTCATAACCGGGGGAGCGGCGGCAATCGCCGTAGGGATCGATGGATTTCGCGCAATCGGAGAAATCGCTGCAGTGGATGGGGCGGGTTGCCCGCTTCATGGATGAGAATGTCTATCCCGCCATCCCGGTCTTCGAGGCCGAGTACGCGGCGCGCGATCCCTGGAAGGAAATCCCACCGGTCTTCGAGGCGCTGAAGGCCAAGGCCCGCGCCGAGGGGCTGTGGAACATGTTCATGCCGCCGTCGGACCATGACGACGACCATTTCCACGGCGTGGGCCTCAGCAATCTCGACTATGCCCCGATCGCCGAGCTGATGGGGCGGGTCCATTTCGCCTCGGAAATCTTCAATTGCATGGCGCCGGACACCGGCAACATGGAGGTGCTGCACCGCTACGGCACGCCGGAGCAGAAGCGCAGATGGCTGGTACCGCTGGCCAACGGCGAGACCCGGTCGGCCTTCCTGATGACCGAGCCTGCCGTCGCCTCGTCCGACGCGCGCAACATCCAGACCGAGATCCGCCGCGACGGCGATCACTATGTGATCAACGGCCGCAAATGGTGGTCGTCCGGCGCCGGCCATCCGCATTGCGGTTTTTATATCGTGATGGGCAAGACCGATCCCTCGGCCTCGACCTATCGCCAGCAGTCGATGGTCATCGTGCCGCCCGGCACGCCCGGCGTGACCCTGGTCAGGCATCTCACCGTCTTTGGCTACGACCATGCGCCGCACGGCCATTTCGAGGTCATCCTCGATAATGTCCGCGTGCCGGCGGAGAACCTGATCCTGGGCGAGGGCAGGGGGTTCGAGATCGCCCAGGGGCGGCTGGGGCCGGGCCGCATCCATCATGCCTTCCGCACGATCGCCGGGGCCGAGGTGGCGCTGGAGAAGATGTGCATCCGGCTGCAGTCCCGCACGGCTTTCGGCAAGACGATCGCCGAGCATTCCCTGTGGGAGGAGCGGATCGCCGACGCCCGCATGGATATCGAAATGGCCCGCCTGCTCTGCCTGAAGGCGGCCTACATGATGGATACCGTCGGCAACAAGGAAGCCAAGGCCGAGATCGCCATGATCAAGGTCGCGGCGCCCAGGATCGCGCTCAAGGTCATCGACGACGCCATCCAGGCTTTCGGCGGCGGCGGCGTCAGCCAGGATTTCGGCCTGGCGCGGCTCTACGGCAACACCCGCCATGTCCGCCTCGCCGACGGGCCCGACGAGGTGCATCGCCGCCAGATCGCCCAGATCGAACTCGCAAAGCATGCCGGGCGCAGCCTGGCCGATGTGAAGGGCCATTTCTGAGCATGCAGCCAGCCTCCTCCCGCACGCCCGTCGCCCGTCGCGGGCCGTTGACCGGTGTCCGCGTCGCCGATTTCTGCTGGATGGGGGTCGGCGCCTGCGCCACCCGCCTGCTCGCCGATTTCGGGGCCGAGGTGATCCGCATCGAGGATCGCAACCGCCTCGACATGCCGCGCCGCCTGCCGATCTACAAGAACGAGGTCCGCACCTATGGCGAGGAGGACGCCAATCCCGATCCCAACAAGGGCGGGCTGTTCAACAACTACAACCGCAACAAGCTGGGCGTGACGATCAATATGCGCACGGCCAGGGGCCGCGAACTGGCCGACCGGCTGATCGCGTCGAGCAGCGTCGTGACGGAGAATTTCGCGCCCGGCGTGATGGAGCGCTGGGGTCTCACCTACGACCGGCTGAAGCAGCTCTCGCCGCAGGTGATCTATGCCCGGATGAGCGGCTTCGGCCATTCGGGGCCGAATGCCGACTACCGGTCCTATGGACCCGTGGTTCAGGCAGTCAGCGGCATGTCGCATATCAGCGGCCTGCCCGGTCAGGAACCCTCGGGCTGGGGCCTGTCCTACATGGACAACGAGGCCGCCTTCTTCAACGCCGCCGCCCTGCTGATGGCGATCTATCAGCGCAACGTCACCGGCGAAGGCAGTGAGATCGACGTCTCGGCGGTGGAGGCCGGGATCAACCTGTTGGGGCCGATCCTGCTCGACGTGGCGGTCAACGGCCGCTCGACCCGTGGGCCGGACTTCCCGACCGGCAACCGGCTGGAATATCCCGATGCCGCGCCGCATGGCGTCTATCCGACCCTGGGCGAGGATCGCTGGATTGCGATCGCGGTTTTCAACGACGCCGAGTGGCGGGCGCTGATATCGGTCGCGGGCGATCCAGAATGGGCCGCCGATCCGGGCTTCGCCGACCAGCAGGCGCGGTTCGAGAACCAGGATGCGCTGGACGCCCATATCGCGGCCTGGACCAGGGGCCAGGACCGTTACGCCCTGATGCACCGGCTGCAGGCCGCGGGCGTCGCCGCCGGCGCTGTGCAGAGCGCGGAAGACACCAACGACCACGATCCGCAGATCGCCGGCCGGGGCCTGTTCTTCGAGCTGGACCATCCGGTGATCGGCGAGGCGCGGTTCGAGGGCACGCCGATCCAGTTTTCCCGCACCGTCCAGGAGAACTGGCGGTCGGCGCCGCTCCTGGGCGAGGACAATGCGCATGTCTTCAAATCGCTGCTCGGCGTCGGCGCGGCCGAATACGAGGCGCTGGTCGCCGAAGGGGTTATCTGAGCCATGGAAACCCAATCCGCTTCCACCCTGCCGTCGCCCTTCGCCGGCCTCAAGGTGATCGAGCTGGCCGACGATGCGGGCGGCGAATATGCCGGCCGGCTGCTCGCCGAGATGGGCGCCGAGGTGATCAAGATCGAGCCGCCGCAGGGCGCGCCTACCCGCGCCCTGGGCCCCTGGGCCGGCGGCGTGATCGGGCCCGATAACAGCCTCAATTTCTGGTTCTACAATTCGAACAAGAAAAGCGTGGTGCTGGACGGGCTGGAGGGGCTGGCGCCGCTTCTGGCCGATGCGGATATCTTCATCTCCACCCTTCAGCCCAAGGCGCTGAAGGCCGCCGGGCTAGACCTCGATCGGCTTTGCCGGACCTATCCGAAGCTGATCGTGCTGTCGGTCACCGCTTTCGGCCTGACCGGCCCCTGGGCCGACTATAAATCCTCCGACCTGGTTGCGCTGGCGGCCGGCGGGCCGCTCAACAGCTGCGGCTACGACGATCATGCGATCCCGCCGATCCGCCCGGGCGGCAACCAGGGCTATCATACCGCCGCCAGCTTCGCCCATATCGGGGCGATGCTGGCCCTGATCGAGCGCCAGAAGACGGGGCTGGGCCAGCTGGTCGACGTTTCGATGCATGAGGGGCTGGCGGTCAATGTAGAGCTCGCCAACCCCTATTGGTTCTATCCCAAGGTCAACGTGCAGCGGCAGACCTGCCGCCACGCCCAGCCCTCGCCGACCCAGCCGGCGCTCTTCCGCTGCGCCGACGACCGCTATGTCTATTACACGCTGATCCTGTCCGAGCAGCGGTCGTGGGAAATGCTGGTCAAGTGGATGGACAGCAAGGGGCTGGCGGCCCAGCTGGTCGAGCCCGAATTCGCCGACATCAAGTATCGGCAGGACAATTTCTATCAGGTCCAGGAAGTGGTCGAGTGCTTCTTCCTGGTGCATGAGGCCGAGCAGATGTACCGCGAAGGGCAGGAGGCCGGGCTGCCGATCGGCATCCTCAATGCGCCGGAGGACCTGTTCGCCGACCCGTATCTTCAGGCGCGCGGCTTTTTCATCGATGTCGATCACGAGGGGATCGGGCCGGTCAAATATCCCGGCGCCGCCTATCGCTTCTCGTCGATGGCGGAGGTGCCGCGCACCCGTGCGCCGAGGCTCGGCGAGCATAGCGGAGAGGTCGACGGATGATCGACGACGACATCGCCTTTGCCGGGCGCGACCGCTGCGCCGTGGCCGGTATCGGCCAGACCGAATTCTCCCGCGATTCCGGCCGCTCCGTCCTGTCGCTGGCGGTCGAGGCATCGCGCAAGGCGCTGGCCGATGCCGGGCTCGATGTCTCGGATGTCGACGGCATCGTCCGCTGCGAGCAGGACACGGTCACGCCCTACAGCCTCGCCGCCGCCCTGGGGGCGTCGAACCTCGCCTACTGGGCCGATACCGGCCCGGGCGGGGTGGCGCCCTGCATGATGATGGGGCTGGCGATGGGCGCGGTGCTGTCCGGCCAGGCCAAGACCGTGCTCGCCTTCCGCTCGCTCAACGGCCGGTCCGAGGCAAGGCTGGGCAGCGGCGATCAGCGGACCGCCGGCCAGAGGGTCGGCGGGTTCGGCACCTATGACGAGTTCTACCTGCCCTATGGGCTGATCAGCGCCGGCCAGACCTTCGCCTTGATGGCGCGGCGGCATATGATCGAATACGGCACGACGGCGGAGCATATGGGTGCGGTGGCGCTGGCCTGCCGCGCCGCGGCCAATCGCACGCCGCACGCGCAGATGGGGTCGCGGGCGATGACGATGGACGATTACCTGGCGTCGCGCATGATCTCCTCGCCGCTGCGCCTGTTCGATTATTGCCTGGAATCGGACGGGGCCTGCGCCGTGGTGATCACCAGCGCGGAGCGCGCCCGCGACCTGCCCCGCCATCCGGTGCTGATCCGTGCGGTTGCCGGCGGGGCGCCGCCCGATCTCAGGCCCGGCATGATGTTCCCGGTGACGACGCGCGAGGACATGACCGATCTCGGCGGCCGGCGTGCGGCGGACGCGCTGTGGCGGCGGGCCGGGGTCGGCCCGTCCGAGGTCGATATCGCCCAGCTCTATGACTGCTTCACCGTCAGCGTCATCCTGCAGCTGGAGGCTTTCGGCTTCTGCGGCCGTGGCGAGGGCGGTCCATTCGTGGCCAGCGGCGCCATCCGCCATGACGGCAGCCTGCCGATCAATACCGGCGGCGGCCATCTGTCCGAGGGCTATGTCCACGGTATGAACCATATCGTCCAGGCGGTGCGGCAGCTGCGCGGCGAGGCGGACATGCAGATTCCCGATGCCGAGCTTTGCCTGTGCACCGGCGGCCCCCTGCCGGTCGGCTCATCCGTCCTGTTCCGGAGGGCGTGACATGCTGATCCCGAATACGACCGACCGCGATACGGGCGGCTTCTTCGCTGCCGCGGCCGAGGGACGGCTGGTCTATCGCGCCTGCGACGATTGCGGCGCGGCGCTGCATCCGCCGACGGCCTGCTGCCCGCATTGTGGCGGCGAAAACACCTCCTGGCACGATGCGCAGGGCACCGGGACGCTGCATTCCTGGACCACCATCCATCAGTCGGTGCATCCTGAATACACCGCGCCCTATACGCTGGTGCTGGTCACGCTCGACGACACGCCCGAGGTCAGGCTCATGGGCCGGATCGACGGAGAGCCTGAGCTCGAGCCTGGAATGACGATGCAGGTCTGGTTCGAAACCGTCGCCGACGGGGTCGTGCTGCCGCAGTGGCGGCCAGCTTAAGGAGCATGTCATGCCGACCTTCGGCATCACCACGTACGATTATGCGCCCGAGGATATTCTGAACCTCGCGGTCCATGCCGAGAGGCTCGGCTTCGAGGGGATCTGGTACGGCGAGCATTACCTGATCCCGGAGCGTTACGAAGGCCATCACCCGTCGCGCAAGGAAACGCCCGCAGACCAGAACGACGCCCGCGACAAGGCGATCCTGTCGCCGGATATCCGTATCTACGATCCCTGGTTCCTGCTCGGCGCCGTCGCCGGGGCGACCAGGCGGCTCAGGATCGGAACGGCGATCTGCATTGTGCCGATGAACAATCCGTTGCTGCTCGCCCGCTCCACCATCAGCGCGCACGACATATCCGGCGGGCGGCTCAGGCTCGGCACCGGCGCCGGGTGGCTGAAGGAGGAATTCGACGCGATCGGTATTCCCTTCCACGAGCGCGGCGCGCGCCTGGACGAGACGATCGCGATCCTGCGCAAGGCCTGGGCGGGCGGCTTCTTCTCGCATGAGGGCAAGCATTTCCGCTTCGACTCGCTGCAGATGACGCCGCATCCGGTGCGGGTGCCGATCATCTGCGGCGGCAATTCGGGGCCGGCGCTGCGGCGGGTGGCCGAGGTAGCGGACGGCTGGATCAACTCCGCCATGGTGACATTGGACGAGGCGGAGAGTCTGCGCGCGATTGTCGAGGCCGAGCGGCAGGCGCGCGGCACCGCCGGGCGGCCGTTCGACTATTTCGTGCGGCCTTATACGGTCGATCCCGACGATATCGGCCGGTATCTCAGCGCCGGATTCGAGAACATCGTCCTGTGGGGGCCGAATTGCTGGCCCAACACGCCCGGCGTCCCGCTGGAGGAGAAGGTCGCGGGATTGGAGCGGATCGCGCGGGATTTGGGCATCGCGCCCTAGCCTGCCTCCGCCAGCGCCCGGCCCAGTATCTCCTCCGCGGCGGCGAAGAGCAGCGGGTCCACCGTCCGCCCGGCGGCCGCCACATTGTAATCGACCTGCTCGGGCCGCGAGGCGCCGATGATCGCCGAATCGACATGCGGGTTGGCCAGCGTCCAGGCGATGGCGAACTGGCCGAGATTGAGGCCGGCCTCGCGGGCCAAGGGCTCCAGCCGCCGGACCGCGGCCAGCACCGTGGGATTGAACCATAGCCGCGTATATTTGCTCATCTCGACGCTGGCCCCGCGCGCCCCGCCGGGTGGCGCGGCCTCGGGATCGTACTTGCCGGTGAGCACGCCCTGGGCCAGCGGCGACCAGATCAGCTGGCCGATGCCGGCCTCTTTGCAGACCGGGAAAATCCCGGCCTCCGGCGCGCGCCACAGCAGCGAATATTGCGGCTGGCTGGAGACGAACCGCTCCATCCCGATCATGTTCTGGGCCTCGCGGATCTTGTCCGCCGGCCATTCGCTGAACCCCAGATAGCGCACCTTGCCCTGGCGGACGATGTCGGACAGCGCCTGCATCGTCTCCTCAAGCGGCGTCTCCTCGTCATAGCGGTGGCACTGATAAAGATCGACATAGTCGGTGCCGAGCCG
>Ga0105238_10003844_pt1 | contig 14913 bp, 13 predicted proteins | sample KBSC34metaG_FD_81526 | JGI IMG/M metagenome (GOLD analysis project Ga0105238, IMG submission 81526) | Corn rhizosphere microbial communities from Kellogg Biological Station, Michigan, USA - KBS C3-4 metaG | ecosystem: Host-associated > Plants > Roots > Rhizosphere > Soil | place: Michigan, USA... | reverse complement strand
GTCGTCGACGCGGTGCGCGCCAAGCTGGCGTCGTTCCAGTCGCAGCTGCCGGCGTCGGTGCGGCTGTCGGCGGTCAACGACCGCTCGGTTTCGATCCGCGACGCGCTGCACGACGTGACGCTGACGATGATGGGGACGATCGCGCTCGTCGTTCTCGTCATCTTCCTGTTCCTGCGCCGCTTCGTCGCGACCGCGATCCCGACGCTCTCGCTGCCGGTCTCGCTCGTCGGCGCGGTGTCGCTGCTCTGGGCGTTCGGCTACACGATCGACAACATCTCGCTGCTCGGCCTCACGCTCGCGGTCGGCCTCGTCGTCGACGACGCGATCGTCATGCTCGAGAACATCATGCGCCACGTCGAGAACGGCGAGCCGCCGTTCCAGGCGGCGCTGCGCGGCTCGCGCGAGGTCGGCTTCACGATCATCTCGATCTCGAGCTCGCTGGTCGCCGTCTTCATCCCGATCTTCTTCATGCCCGGCGTGATCGGGCTGCTCTTCCACGAGTTCGCGGTCATCGTCGGGCTCGCGATCGTCGCCTCGGCGTTCGTCTCGCTGACGCTCGTGCCGCTGCTCGGCAGCCGCTTCCTCAAGGACGAGGCGCACGAGAAGCACCGCCCGGGCGCGATCGTCCGCTCGTTCGAGCGCGGCTTCCAGGCGCTGCTCGGCGCCTACACGCGTTCGCTCGACGTCGCCTTGCGGCATCGCGTCGTGGTCCTCCTCGTCGCGCTGCTCACGTTCGTCGCGACGGCGTGGCTGTTCGTGACGATCCCCAAGGGCTTCTTCCCGGAGGAAGACATCGGCCAGATCCGCATCTCGACCGAGGCGGCCGAGGACATCTCGTTCCCGGCGATGGTCGCGCTGCAGAACCGCGTCGTCGAGGTGCTGCGCGCCGATCCGGCGGTCGGGAGCGTCAACTCGTTCAACGGCGCCGGTGGGCCGAACTCGTCGCAGAACGTCGGGCGTCTGTTCATCAACCTCAAGCCGCGCAGCGAGCGGCCGCCGATGAAGCTCGTCATCGAGGGGCTGCGCAAGAAATTTCGCGAGCTTCCCGGGATCGCCGTCTACATGCAGCCGATCCAGAACCTGCAGCTCGGCGGGAGGCCGAGCAAGGCGCAGTACCAGTACATCCTGCAAAGCGTGCAGACCGGCGAGCTCAACGACTGGGCGCTGAAGCTGCAGGAGCTGATGCGCGGCGACCAGAAGTTCCGCGACGTCACCAGCGATTCGCAGCTGCGCGCCCTGCAGGCGACGCTCAAGATCGATCGCGACCGCGCCAACGTCCTCGGCGTCGCGATCGACAGCATCCGCTCGGCGCTCTACAGCGCATTCGGCGAACGCCAGGTGTCGACGATCTACACCCCCGCCGACAGCTACCAGGTGATCATGGAGGTCGCGCCGGGCGCCAAGCAGGACGAGAGCGCGCTCGCCAACATCTACGTGCGCTCGTCGTCGGGCTCGCTGGTGCCGCTGTCGAGCTTCGCCACCGTCGAGCGCACGATCGGCCCGACCTCGATCAACCACGTCGGCCAGCTGCAGGCGGTCACGGTCTCGTTCAACCTGGCGCCGGGAACGGCGCTCGGCGACGCGACCGCGGCGATCGAGCGGTACCGCGACCAGCTGCGGATGCCGGCGTCGATCATCACCAGCTACGGCGGCGACGCCGCGGTGTTCAAGAGCTCGCAGGGCAGCCAGGCGGTCCTGATCATCTCGGCGCTGCTCGTCATCTACGTGCTGCTCGGCGTCCTCTACGAGAGCTACATTCACCCGCTGACGATCCTCGCCGGGCTGCCTTCGGCGGCGGTCGGCGCGCTCCTGACGCTGCGCCTGTTCGGCCTCGACCTGACGCTGATCGCGACGATCGGCATCCTGCTCTTGATCGGCATCGTCAAGAAGAACGCGATCATGATGATCGACTTCGCGCTCGATGCGCAGCGCAGTCAGGGCATGCCGGCACCGGCGGCGATCCGCGAGGCGTGCATCCTCCGCTTCCGGCCGATCATGATGACGACGCTCGCCGCGCTGATGGGCGCGCTGCCGATCGCGCTCGGCCTCGGCGCCGGCGCCGAGCTGCGCCAGCCGCTCGGCCTCGCGGTCGTCGGCGGCCTCGTCTTCTCGCAGGCGATCACGCTCTACATCACGCCGGTGATCTATCTCGCGCTCGACCGCTTCAGCGGCAAGGGGCCGGTGACGACGCCGGAAGTCGTGATCGCCGCTCCAGCGCACGGCGCCGCCGAGTAGCGCGGCTCGCGCCGCACGGCGGCTAGTGCAGCTGCTGGCCCGACGGCGCGACCGAGAGCATGCCGAGCCCGCTCGGTCCGACGCTGCCGGCTTCGATCTCCTCGTCGGTCGCCTCGCGAACGTCGCGAACGACGAGCGAGAGGCGCAGCGCGATGCCCGCGAGCGGATGGTTGCCGTCGAGGACGACGTGGTCGGGATAGACCTCGGTGACGGTGTAGATCGCGTCTTCGGGCAGGTCGGGGGTCGCCGCCCCTGGAGGCGGACCTTCGAACTGCGTGCCGGCGGCGACGACCCGGTCTGGGAAGATGTCGCGCGACTCGAAGAAGACGAGGTCGGGGTCGTACTCGCCGAACGCGTGCTCGGGCTCGAGATGCAGCGTCGTCTCGTAGCCGGGCTCGTGGCCGGCGAGCGCTTCCTCGACCTTCTCGAGCAGGTCGTCGCCGCCGAAGAAGAACTCGACGGGCTCGCGCAACTCGTCGATCTCGCCGCCTTGTGCGTCGGCGAGACGCCACGTCAGACTGACGACGCACGGTGCAGCGATTTCCATCGAACGATCATCGCACAATGGTGCATGGATGCTGACCGCGAGCTGACTCTCCTCGGCGGCTTGTCGGCTTCGGCGTTCATGCGGCGGCACTGGCAGAGAAGGCCGCTTCTCGTCCGCAACGCGTTGCCCGGCGCACTCGCTGGCGTCGATCGCGCGCGGCTGTTCGCGCTCGCCGCGAGCGAAGGCGTCGACTCGCGTCTCGTCGTCCGCTCGGGGAGGCGCTGGTCGCTGCGGCGCGGGCCGATCGCGCCGACGACCCTGCCCGCGCGCGCCAAGGCCTGGACCCTGCTCGTTCAGGGCGTCGACCTTCACGATGACCAAGCGCATCGGCTGCTCACGCGCTTTCGCTTCGTCGCCGACGCGCGCCTCGACGACGTGATGTGCTCGTGGGCGAGCGACGGCGGCGGCGTCGGTCCGCACGTCGATTCGTACGACGTCTTCCTGCTGCAGACGGCGGGACGCCGCCGCTGGCGCGTCGGCCGCGTCCGCGACGCTCGCCTGCGCGACGACGTGCCGCTGAGGATGCTCGCCGAGTTCGTGCCCAGTGACGAATGGCTGCTCGAGCCCGGCGACATGCTCTACCTGCCGCCGGGCTGGGGACACGACGGCGTCGCCGTCGGCGAGTGCATCACGACGTCGATCGGCTTTCGCGCGCCTGCGGCCGCCGAGCTCGCCGTGGCGCTGCTCGAGCGAATCGCCGACGACGTGCGCGACCGTGCCGACGAGGCGTCGCGCGTCGATGCGCGGCGCTACTGCGACGCCGGCGCGGCGCCGGTCGCGCGTCCGGCGCGGATCCCGGACGAACTCGCCGAGTTCGCAGACGCGGCGATCGATCGCGCGCTCGCGGATCGCGCGCTGCGCGGCCGCGCGCTCGGCGAGGTGCTGAGCGAGCCGAAGGCCGGAACCTGGTTCGAGCGCGGCAAGGGCCGGCTCGGCGCGCGCGGGCTGGCCCTCGACCGCGGCACGCGGATGCTCTACGACGATCGCTTCGTCTTCATCAACGGGGAGGCGATCCGCGCCGGCGGCGCCGACGCGACGTTGATGCGCCGCCTCGCCGACGATCGCCGCCTCGACGCCAAAAGCGTCGCACAAGCGAGTGCCGCCGCCCGGGCTTTGCTGGCAGAGTGGCTGCGCGCCGGCTGGTGCGTCCAGCCTGGCGACCGCTTCGACGACGACGGGGAATCGCCATGACTTCCGAGCACATCGTTCCGATCACCTCGCGCGCCGAGTTCGTCGACGCCGTTGGCGCTGCGTTCGCGGTCGCGGCGCACGAGGGTGCGCGCGAGATCTTGCTGGTCGACGCCGACTTTGCTGACTGGCCGCTGAACGAGCGCGAGGTCATCGAGTCGCTCGCGGGCTGGGTCGATTCGCGGCGCAGCCTCCTGCTGTTCGGCCACAGCTTCGACGAGATTGCGCGGCGCCATCCTCGCTTCGTCGAATGGCGTCGCCAGTGGGCGCACGCGGTGCGCTGCCGCAGCGATCCCGAGCTCGAGGCGGCCCAGCTGCCGACACTCGTGCTCGTACCGGGAGTCACCTGCGTTCGCCTCGTCGACCGCATCCACCACCGCGGCACCGTGTCGAACCGTGCGGTCGACATGGCCGAATGCCAGGAAGCCGTTGACGCGCTTTTGCAACGTTCGGTCGAGGCCTTTCCGGTCACGACCCTCGGCCTTTAGGGAAAGCATGTAGGGTGCCTATAATCGTCGGCTAGGCACTGGAGCCGCTCGCGCGATCCATGTCTTGCGGATGATGGGGCTCTTCGCCAGAAGGTTCCCACCCACACCGGTGAGTTACGAACTTCAATATTCGAGGAGAAACATGAAAACCGCACTGCTGATGGTGACCCTGGCCGCCGCCGTTTCGTTTGCTGCATGCAGCAAGAAGGAAGAGACGACGACCACCACGACGACGCCTCCGGCAACGACCGCGCCGTCGACGACGACCGTCGTGACGACCCCGCCGGCGGACAGCGGCGCTTCGGCTGCTGCGGGCGCTGCGATGTCGGCTGCCTCGTCGGCGACCGACGCCGCCAACTCCGCCAACGCCGCGGCCTCTGCCGCGATGAGCGCGGCCTCGAAGTAAGCCGTCCGGCGACGAAAGAAAGCCGCCCTCGGGCGGCTTTCTTGTTTCTGCTCGGGCCCTCGCTCAGCCGACCTGCAGCCAGGGACAGCCGAGCAGCGGGTCGGCGATGACGACGTCATCCTCGCTGCTTCCCCAGCAAGCGGCGAGCGCGCTGCGAACGATCTCGGGGCGATTGTTCTCGCGGCTGAGATGCGCGCCGACGAGATGGCGCAGGCTCGCAGCGATCCCGCTTGCGAGCAGCTCGACCGCAGTCGCGTTGCTGAGATGGCCGTAGCGGCCGCCGATCCGCGCCTTCAGCGAAGGCGGATAGCGCGACTCGGCGAGCATCGCCTCGTCGTGGTTGCATTCGAGGACGAGCGCGTCGACGCCGCGGACGCCGTCGAGCATGTGCTCGGTGATCGAGCCGAGATCGGTGAGGACGCCGACGCTTGCGTTGCCGTCGCTGCAACGCAGCTGGAGCGGCTCGGCGGCGTCGTGGGCGACGGTGAACGGTGTGAGCTCGAGGTCGCCGAGCGCGACCCGCTCGCCGTCGCGAACGAAGCCGAGCCGCTCGGGCACCGCCTGCTCTCCGATCGCGCGCCACGTGCCGCGGCTCATCCAGACAGCGAGCCGGTGCTTCTCGGCGAACGCGATCGCGCAGCCGATGTGGTCGCTGTGCTCGTGGGTGACGAAGACGGCGTCGAGGTCCGTGGGCTCGAGGCCGGCGCGCGCCAGCCGCAGCTCGAGCTCGCGCAACGAGAAGCCGGCGTCGACGAGCAGCCGTGTCGTCGTGATGCCGCCCGACGCCTCGACGACGGTGGCGTTGCCGGTGCTGCCGCTGCCGAGGCTGCAGAAGCGGATCACGCCATCGCCCGTTGCCGGATCCGGTCGCTCAGCGGAGGTCCTCGAGGAGCAGGCTCGCGATCCGCTTGCCGTTCTCGCTCGTCTCCGGACGGCCCTGCGAGTCGAGGACCGCGACGGTGCTCGACTGTCCTTCCGAAGTCACCTTGACGCGGTACTTGGCGAGGCCGGTGTCGTCCTTCTTCTTGCCAAAGCTGAACATGCGCTGGAAGAAGTTCGGCTCTTCGCGGCCGGCGTAAGCGGGGTCGACGTAGCGAACGAAATAGAGCCCCTGCGCGCGGTCGCGGTCCTCGACGGTGAAGCCGGTGCGGTCGAGCGCGACGCCGACGCGACGCCAGGCGCGGTCGAAGCCGTCGTCGAGCTGCAGCGTCGGCGAAGGCGAGCCGACGACGAGGCGCGCGCGCGGCGGACCGCCGGCGGCGGCCGACGCCGATGCCGATGCCACCGTCGCCTTGGCGACCTCCTCGGTGGCACCGAGCTTGACCATCAGCCGCGAGAGGAACGTCGCCTCGAGCTGCGGATCGACCGGCCGCGGTTGCCAGACGGTGGCGTCCTTGCGGTCGCCGACGTAGACCTCGGCCATGCCGCGGTGGGTGATGAAGATGTCGCTGCCGGTCGCGGTGCGCTCGACGCGCGTCGTGAACTTGTCGAGCTCGCCGGTCGAGTACGCCGAATCGATCAGCTTGCCGATCGTGTTGCGGATGATGTCGTTCGGCAGCTTGGCACGGTTCTCGGCCCAGTCGGTCTCGATGACGCCGGTCTCGGGACGGTCTTGCACGAGGTTGAACCCGTTGTCCTTCCAGAATGCCCGCACCTGCGGATAGACCTTCTCGGGGGGCAGCGTCGTGCTCAGCCAGCGCTCGTTGCCGAGTCGCTCGATCTTGAAGTCGCCGACCGACTGCGGCGCGATGACCTGCACCGCCGCCGGCGCCGATGCGGCCGCGGCGGCAGCCGTCTGCGCCTGGAAGGTCGACGCGCTGATCGCGCCGTTGGGCTGCTGGTAGCGCGTCTCCTTCGAGAGCTGCGTCAGGTCGGGCGGAACTTCGAGGCCGGCCGGGCGGGTCGCCGAGCTCGACTTGTAGTCGACCTTGTCGCCGGCGAGCAAGTTCTCCAGCGACGAGCAGCCCGCGAGCGTGCCGAGGCACGCGACAACGGCAACGAAAAGCGATCGGAACGGGGTCACTCTGGAAGTCTCCATCGAGGTCGCGCGCGTGCTGCCTTCGTCGGCGGCGCGGCGACCGGTCGTTCAGCCCGGCAGCGGACGGCTCACCCGATCCCTGCTTCGCGCATCGCGGCGGCGACGACCGCCTGGCCGGCAGCGCTGATCGGCGTGATCGGCAGCCGCACGGTCGCGCCGCAGCGGCCGAGCTGCGCGAGCGCCCATTTCGTCGGCCCCGGGCTCGGCTCGACGAACAGCGCCTGGTGCAACGCGAGCAGTTGCAGCTGCTGACGCGCCGCGTCGCGCGCGTCGCCGGCGATCGCCGCTGTACACAGCGTCTGCACGGCGCGTGGCGCGACATTGGCGGTGACGCTGACGCTACCCTGGCCGCCGAGCAGCATCAATGCGGCGGCGGAATCGTCGTTGCCGGAATAGACGGCGAACCCCTTCGGCGCGCGACTCAGGATCGCGCTGCCGCGCGCGATGTCGCCGGTCGCGTCCTTGATGCCGACGATCCCCGGGACCTGGGTGAGGCGAAGCACCGTCTCGACCTGCATGTCGGCGACCGTTCGCGACGGCACGTTGTAGACGACCATCGGGATGTCGACCGCCTCGGCGACGGCGACGAAGTGCCGGTAGATGCCTTCCTGCGAAGGCTTGTTGTAGTAGGGAACGACCGAGAGCGTGCAGTCGGCGCCGACCTTGAGCGCGTAGCGCGAGAGCTCGATCGCCTCGGCAGTCGAGTTGCCGCCGGTTCCGGCCATGACGGGGATGCGGCCGCGCGTGTGCTCGACCGCGACGCGGATGATCTCGCAGTGCTCGTCGACGGTGACGGTCGGCGACTCGCCGGTCGTGCCGACGACGCCGATGCATTGCGTGCCCTCGGCGACGTGCCAGTCGATCAGGCGCCGCAGCGCATCGAAGTCGATGCTGCCGTCGTCGTGCATCGGCGTCACGAGCGCGACGATGCTGCCGGTGATGGTCTTCATTTGCGCAGTGTCCCGAGTCGGTCGATTCTAGCCTTCGCCACCCGCGGGACCCGGCGCGAGCGGGTACCGTCCGGGCCGATCTTCGCCGCCGGTTCGTACCGCCGCGAGCCGCTGCACGAACCGTTCCGGGTCGACGAGGAAGCCGTCCTCGTAGGCGACGATGCGAAGACCCTCGGCGGCGAGCAGAAGTTCACCGCGGCCGAGCAGAAATTCGGGTCGGCTCGGCCGACCGACGGTCTCGTTGCCGGCCGCGAAGGTCTCGTAGAGCAGCACGCCGCCGGGTGCGAGCGCGGTGCGCAACGCCGGAAAGAGCGGACGCCAGAGGTAGTTCGTGACGACGACCGCGTCGAAGCTGCGGTCGCCGAGCGGCCACGCGCCGCCTTCGATGTCGGCGGCGATCGTCTCGGCGGCATCGGCGAGCATCGCCATCGCGCCGGCGTCGCGGTCGATCGCGGTGACGCGGTGGCCTCGCGAGGACAGCCAGCGCGCATGGCGTCCACTGCCGGCGGCGACGTCGAGCACGCTGCCGCGCGGCGCGATCAGGTGCGCCCAGCGCACGATCCACGGTGAAGGTCTGTCGCTGCCGTGCGCGGCGCGCGGCGCTGCCGTCACGTCAGAAGCACGCCCACAGCCGATTCGCGAGATCGACTGCGAGGTCCGGCCGCTGGTAGGCGGCGAACACGGCGGCGAGCGCGAGCGCAGCCGCGGTCCAGCCGGCGATGCGAGCGCGCTTCATGCCGCTGCAGGACGCAGGATCGCGCCCTCGCGGATCGGCAGGTTGACGAGCGCGGCGAAGACGCCGAGCGCGACCGCGATCCACCAGACGACGTCGTAGCTGCCGGTCGCATCGTAGAGGCGGCCGCCGAGCCAGACGCCGAGGAAGCTGCCGACCTGGTGGCTGAGGAAGACGAAGCCGCCGAGCATCGACAGGTAGCGCACGCCGAAGATCTCGGCGACGATGCCGTTGGTGAGCGGCACCGTCGAGAGCCACAGAAAGCCGATCACCGCCGCGAACACGTAGACGCTCCAGGGCGTCAGCGGCGATGCGATGAAGGCGACGATCGCGAGCGCGCGCAGCGTGTAGATCGTCGACAGCAGGTACTTCTTTGGCAGGCGCCCGCCGAGCATGCCCGCGAGGTACGTGCCGAAGACGTTGAAGAGCCCGATCAGCGCGAGCGCGGTCGTCGCGACGTGCGGCTGCAGGCCGTGGTCCTTGAGGTAGCTCGGCATGTGCACGCCGATGAAGACGACCTGGAAGCCGCAGACGAAGTAGCCCGCGGTCAGCAGCTGGAAGCTGCGGTCGCCGAACGCCTCGCGCAGTGCCGCGCCCATGCTTTGCTGCTGCGCGGCCGACGGTGCGTGCTTCGGCTCGCGCAGCCCGATCGCGAGCGGCGCGATCACGAGCGCGAGCGCGGCGCAGACGAAGAGCGCCTCCTGCCAGCCGATCGTGCCGATCAGACCGCCTTCGACCGGCACCATCAGGAACTGGCCGAACGATCCCGCCGCCGCGGTGATTCCCATCGCCCAGCTGCGCCGCTCGGGGACGACGTTGCGGCCGATGACGCCGTAGACGACCGCGTAGGTCGTGCCCGCCTGCGCCATGCCGAGCACGAGCCCGGTGCCGCCGAGGAACGCCGCGCCCGTGGTCGCGAGCGCCATCGCCACCAGGCCGAGCGAGTAGAGGATGCTGCCGACGACGAGGACGCGAAACGCACCCCAGCGGTCGGCGAGCGCACCGGCAACGGGCCCGGCGAGGCCCCACGCGAGGTTCTGCACGGCGAGCGCGAGCGCGAATGTCTCGCGGCTCCAGCCGCGGTCGGCGGTGATCGGCTGCAGCCAGAGGCCGAAGCCGTGCCGGATCCCCATCGACACGGTGACGATCACCGCGCCGCAGACGAGCACCTGCGCGAGCGACAGCGGCCTGGCCGGCGTGCTCATGCGACCTCGGGCGCGCTGGCGCGGTCGATCGCGGCGATCGACGGCGCGTCCAGCCGCAGCCGCGCTGCCGCGACGAGCTCGGCGAGCTGGCGCTCGTCGGTCGCCGACGCGATCGGCGCGGTGATGCTCGGCCGCGCGATCTGCCATGCGAGCGCGACCTGCGCCGGCGTCGCGCCGACCGTCGCCGCGACGGCGTCGAGCGCACCGAGGACAGCGAGGCCGCGCTCGTTCAGGTACTTGCCGGCGCCCTTGCCGCGAACGCTCTTGCCGAAGTCGGCGGCGCTGCGGTACTTGCCGGTGAGAAATCCGCTCGCGAGCGCGTAGTAGTTGATGACGCCGACGCGGCGCGCGACGCAGAGCGGCTCGAGCGCATCTTCGTAGTCGGCGCGCTCGACAAGGTTGTAGAGCGGCTGCAGCGACTCGTAGCGTGGCAGGCCGAGCCGCTCGCTGGTGTCGAGCGCGAGCGCGAGGCGATCGGCCGTGTAGTTCGAAGCGCCGATCGCGCGCACCTTGCCTTCCCTGATCAGCTCGGCATACGTGCCGAGCGTTTCCTCGACCGGCGTCGTGGCATCGTCGTCGTGCGACTGGTAGAGGTCGATCACGTCGGTCTTCAGGCGGCGCAGCGACGCCTCGACGGCTCGCCGGATGTACGCCTTCGACAAGCCCTTGTCGTCGTCGCCCATCGGCTTGCCGACCTTGGTCGCGAGGACGATGCGGTGGCGCTTGCCGGTCGCGTTCAGCCACTTGCCGATGATCGCCTCCGATTCGCCGCCGGCGTGGCCCGGCACCCAGCGCGAATAGACGTCGGCGGTGTCGACGAAGTTCATGCCGGCGTCGACCCAGGCATCGAGCAGACGGAACGATTGGCGCTCGTCGACGGTCCAGCCGAAGACGTTGCCGCCGAGGCAGATGCGCGAGACCTGCAGCGGCGAGCGGCCGAGGGAACGGGTGTCCATCGCGCGATTGTTGCAGGGCTCGGCGCGCGATGCTGGCGCGCATGCGGCGACGCGAGCGACGAGGTTGGTTGGCCGGCTCGGGCGCTCCCTAGAATCGTTCGCATGGCGACGAAGGCGACGAAAGGCGGCAGCTACGGCGAGGAGTCGATCCGCGTCCTCAAAGGCCTCGAACCGGTCAAGCAGCGACCGGGGATGTACACGCGGACCGAGAACCCGCTGCACATCGTCCAGGAGGTGATCGACAACGCCGCCGACGAGGCGCTCGCGGGCGCCGGCACGCGGATCGACGTCACGCTGCACAGCGACGGCTCGGTCACCGTCGACGACGATGGCCGCGGCATTCCGATGGGCTTGCATCCCGAGGAGAAGGTCAGCGTCGTCGAGATCGTCTTCACGCGGCTGCACGCCGGCGGCAAGTTCGACAAGGGCGGCAACGCCGCGTACAGCTTCTCGGGCGGCCTGCACGGCGTCGGCGTCAGCGTCACCAACGCGCTCGCGAAGCGGCTCGAGGTGACGGTGTGGCGCGGCGGCCAGGCGGCGACGATCGCGTTCGCCGGCGGCACCGTCGTCGAGCCGCTCGTGACGAAGAAGGCGGCGGCGGGCGATCGCAAGAGCGGAACGCGCGTCCGCGTCTGGCCGGACCCTCGCTACTTCGAGAGCGCCGAGCTGCCACGCGCCGAGCTGACGCACGTCCTGCGCAGCAAGGCCGTGCTGATGCCCGGCATCAAGGTGTCGCTCACGGTCGAGAAGGCCGGTCGAGGCGAGCCGGAGCGGAGCGACTGGCTCTACTCGGGCGGTCTCGCCGACTATCTGCTGCAGACGCTCGCCGCCGACCCGGTGATCCCGCTCTTCGAAGGCGCGCACCACGCCGACGGCCGCGAGAGCGAGGACGTCGCCGAAGGCGAGGGCGCCGCCTGGTGCGTCGCGTTCACGGAGGACGGCGTCGCGGTGCGCGAGAGCTACGTCAACCTGATCCCGACGGTGGCGGGCGGCACGCACGAATCGGGGCTCAAGGACGGCCTCTTTCACGCCGTCAAGGGATTCATCGACCTGCATTCGCTGCTGCCCAAGGGCGTCAAGGTGATGCCCGACGACGTCTTCTCGCGCGCCAGCTTCGTGCTCTCGGCGAAGGTGCTCGATCCGCAGTTCCAGGGCCAGATCAAGGAACGGCTCAACAGCCGCGAGGCGCTCAGGCTCGTGTCCGCGTGCGTGCGGCCGGCGTTCGAGCTGTGGCTGTCGCAGCACGTCGAGCACGGCAGGAAGCTCGCCGACCTGGTCATCCGCCAGGCGCAGAGTCGCCAGCGCGCGAGCCTCAAGGTCGAGAAGAAGAAAGGCTCGGGAGTCGCCGTGCTTCCGGGCAAGCTCACCGACTGCGAGAGCCGCGACCTCGCGCTGAACGAGCTCTTCCTCGTCGAAGGCGATTCGGCCGGCGGCAGCGCCAAGATGGGCCGCGACAAGGAGACGCAGGCGATCCTGCCGCTGCGCGGCAAGGTGCTCAACGCGTGGGAGGTCGAGCGCGACCGACTGTTCGCGAACAACGAGATCCACGACATCGCCGTCGCGGTCGGCGTCGATCCGCACGGCGCCGACGACAGCCCCGACTTCTCCGGGCTGCGCTACGGCAAGGTCTGCATCCTCTCGGACGCCGACGTCGACGGCTCGCACATCCAGGTGCTGCTGCTGACACTCTTCTTCCGCCACTTTCCGAAGCTGATCGAGCGCGGCCACGTCTTCGTTGCGCGGCCGCCGCTCTTTCGCGTCGACGCGCCGGCGCGCGGCAAGAAGCCGGCGGCGAAGATCTACGCGCTCGACGACGACGAGCTGCGCGCGACCGTCGACCGGCTGCAGAAGGAAGGCGCGCGCCCGGGCAGCTGGACCGTGAGCCGCTTCAAGGGCCTCGGCGAGATGAACGCCGAGCAGCTCTGGGACACGACGCTCAATCCGGAAACGCGGCGGCTGCTGCCGATCGGCTTCGCCGCCGCAGGATTCGCCGCGACCGCGGCGTCGCTCACCAAGCTGATGGGCAAGGGCGAGGCGCAGGCACGGCGCGAGCTGATGGAGCTGCGCGCCGACGCCGTCGAGGTCGACGTGTGAACGAGCCGAAGCGCGTCGCCGGGCCGCTGCGCCTGCGGCCGACGATGCTGTCGGATCTCGAGTTCGTCGCCTCGATCGAGGACGACCCGGCCAACCGGCCGTTCATCACGCCGTGGGAGCGTGTTCAGCACGAAGGCGCGGTGCGCTTCCCCGACTTCCGCCACTTCATCGTCGAAGCCGGCGAGGGCTATCCGTCGGCGGGGTTCGTCATCTTGCAGGGCTGCCGCAATCCGAACGCGTCGGTCGAGCTGAAGCGGATCGTGCTGCAGCCCAAGGGCCAGGGCTACGGCCGCGCCTGCGTCCGCCTGCTCGTGCAGATCGCGTTTCGCGACCTCGGCGCACACCGCTTCTGGCTCGACGTGCGCAGCGCCAACGCGCGCGCGCTCGCGCTCTACCGCGGCGAAGGCTTCGTCGAGGAGGGACGTCTCCGCGAAAGCGTCAGGAGCGGCAGCGGCTACGACTCGCTCGTCGTGCTGTCGATGCTGAAGGACGAATACGAAGCGGCCGTCGCAGCGCGCGGCGGCCGCGCCGCCGGAAGCTGAACGAGGAGACCGCGATGCGCTCGACGATGATGGACGTTCCGCTCTCGCTCAACGATCTGCTCGACCGTGCCGGCGAGCTGTTCCCGAGCAACGAGATCGTGTCACGCCTGCCTGACAAGTCGCTGCGCAGGCACACCTACGGCGAGTACTACCGGCGGACGCGAAAGCTCGCCGCGGCTCTGCAGGCGCTCGGCCTGAAGAAGGGCGATCGCGTCGCGACGCTTTGCTGGAACCACCACGCGCACCTCGAGTGCTACTTCGGCATCCCCGCCGTCGGCGGCGTCATGCACACGCTCAACCTGCGTCTGTCGCCCGACGAGATCGGCTGGATCGCGCACGATGCGAACGACCGCTTCCTCGTCGTCGACGATGTGCTGCTCCCGCTCTACAGGCAGTTCGCCGGCTTGCACGCCTTCGACCGCGTCATCGTCTTCCCGTTCTCGGGTACGACGGTCGATCCGGAGTTCCTCGACTACGAGCAGCTCCTCGAGCGCGCCGACGGCGACGCGCTCGTCTACGCGCCGCACGACGAGGTCGATCCGATCGCGATGTGCTACACGTCGGGGACGACCGGGCGGCCGAAGGGCGTCGCGTACTCGCACCGCTCGACCGTGCTGCACAGCCTCGTCGGCTGCCTGGCCGACTTCTGGGGTCTTAAAGGGACTGACGTCGTGCTGCCGGTGACGCCGATGTTCCATGCCAACAGCTGGGGCATCCCGTACGCCGCGGTGATGCTCGGCGTGAAGATGGTCTTTCCCGGACCGCATCTGCACCCCGAGGACCTGCTCGACCTGATGAAGGCCGAGCCGCCGACGCTCGCGCTCGGCGTGCCGACGATCTGGATGGGGCTGATCCAGCTCTACGAACAGGCGCTCGAGAAGCAGCCGGGGCGCTGGAAGCTGCCGACCGGGATGCGATCGCTCGTCGGCGGCTCGGCGGTTCCCGAGTCGCTGATCCGTGCGTTCGCGCGCCACGGCGTCTGGATCGTGCAGGGCTGGGGAATGACGGAGACGTCGCCGATCGCGACCGTCTCGTACCAGCGCAACGAGCTCAAGAACGCCGACGCCGACGAGCGCTTCCGACGCGCTGCGATGGCCGGCGTTCCGGTGCCGCTCGTCGACGTCCGCATCCGCACCGACGACGGCACCGATGCGCCGCACGACGGCCGCACGATGGGCGAGATCCAGGTGCGCGGGCCGTTCATCACGGGCTCGTACCACGAGGTGCCGCGCAGCGCCGACAAGTTCACCGACGACGGGTGGCTGCGCACCGGCGACGTCGCGACGATCGACGAGCTCGCGTTCGTCCGCATCACCGACCGCACCAAGGACCTCATCAAGTCGGGCGGCGAGTGGATCAGCTCGGTCGATCTCGAGAACGCGCTGATGGCGCATCCGCAGATCGCCGAGGCCGCGGTGGTCGCGATCCCCGACGAGAAGTGGGGCGAGCGGCCGCTGGCGTGCATCGTGGTGCGCGCCGGCTGCACGCTGGGGCTGCCCGCCGTGCGCGATCACCTGGTGGCGAGCGGGTT
>Ga0105238_10003843_pt1 | contig 14919 bp, 7 predicted proteins | sample KBSC34metaG_FD_81526 | JGI IMG/M metagenome (GOLD analysis project Ga0105238, IMG submission 81526) | Corn rhizosphere microbial communities from Kellogg Biological Station, Michigan, USA - KBS C3-4 metaG | ecosystem: Host-associated > Plants > Roots > Rhizosphere > Soil | place: Michigan, USA... | reverse complement strand
ACCTGTCATTATCTTCCGAGTCACGGCAGACAGGGATGGATTCGGCGGGCCGCGAAGAATATCTGCAGCTGTGCGCAAGTTCTAGGAGACCGCCGATCGCCCGATCGACTCCATCGTCGACCGATTTGCATTTGCCAGTCGAACAGCTCCGCATCGGTCGCCTTCGGCCTGAGTTCGGCGAAGGCATTGGGTCGTTCTTTGTCGAAAGTTACGTCATCTACTACCGACACGATGGCGGTTTGCTGATTGCGATAGTCCTCCATGGGCGTCGCGATCAAGTGCGAGATTCACGGCGTCACGTCCAGCCGCGCGGCTTGCGAAACGCGCCACCGACAATGCCGCGAACTCCGCCCCGAGCGCCTCCAACCGCTGGCGAGAGCGGCGCTTTCGTCGCGTCAGAATGCCTGGCCGATGCTGAAGTAGAACCGCGATCGCGGCTCGCCCGGGCGCGGGTCGAGCACGATTCCGTAGTCGCCGCGTACGAGAAACCACGGCGTGCGGATCCGCAGACCGACGCCTCCCGACTGCCGCAGGTCCGGGATCCGGAAATCGCGCACGCGGCCGAACACACCGCCGATGTCCACGAAGCCGACGCCGTCGACGATGCTCACCAGGGGGAACCGCAGCTCGTTGTTCAGCACGAGCAGCGACTGACCACCCGTCGGAATGCCGGTCGGTCCAACAGGGCCGACAGCGTTCTGTTCGAATCCGCGGAGGGTTGTGCTACCGCCAGCATAGAAGCGCTCTGTTTCCGGAAGCAGCGAACCGCCGAATCCCGCCGCTAGCCCGACCCGGACGCCGGTCGCATACACCAGCCGCGGCCGCAGCATCTCGTTCGTGAACCGCTTGCGGCGTTCCGGCTGCAGCGGCCAGTAGTGGAAGTACTGGCCGTAGTACTTGATATACGGCTCGTCGCCGCCGAGCCACGACGGCGAATACGAGAAGGCGTGGGAGATGAACGAGCCGCGCGTGGCGTCGAGCACCTCGTCACGCGTCTCGCGGGTGAAGGTGCTGGTGAGGGGCGATACGGTGACCCAGTCGCCGCGCAGCGCCAGCAGGGGATCGAACTTCCGGGCGCGTTCCCACCGATAGCCATACGTCCAGACATAGGAGTTCGCCAGCTTGCGTTCCTGCTGCAGCGACACTCCCCGCCGGTCGACGTCGAACGGATCGGTTGTCTGGGTATCCGGGTTCCGCTCTTCGCGGTAGTACACGGAGACGGTGGTCGCGATCGGCCAGTAGCGGAGTGCCGGCTGAGTGAGATAGATCCGCCCGTCGCGGACGTTCGAGTCGTACTTCGCCGCGAATCCAAGGACGCGCGCCTTGCCCAGCGTGTTGTGGTTCGACGCGTCGAGGATGCCGCCAAGGCCGCGCTCGGTGTCGTACGAGGCGCCGTAGCGCACCTGAATTGGCTGCACTTCGCGCAGGTTGACGTCGACCTTGACCGGCTTGACGTCGTCAGGAGTCGCTGGCGCACTGCTGCCCGCTTCCACGGGCGTGCGGGTGATGTCCACCATCGAGAACGCGCCGGTGTTGTATAAGTTCCGCCGCGATCGGCCGAGCGCGGCGAGATCGAGCGGCTGTCCCGACTGCATCTCGAGCTGTTCCGTCACCAATCGATCGCTCGTCTTGCGATTGCCGGCGACCTGTACGTCGGCGATGACGCTCTTGTCGCGCTCTTCGATCTCGAACGTCACATTGACGCTGGCGTTCGCGCGATCGAGCACCAGCGAATAGCGCGACCGCATGTCGTTGTAGGCCTGTCGCCAGTACAAATCACGAAGGCGCTCCAATGCCGCCTCCGCGGCCCGCGGTAGGAAGGGATCGCCGGCTTTCGTGGGGAGGTCGGAGGCCAGCTTCTGCGAATCAAACACGCGGTTGCCGGTGAACGCGACGGCTCGAATCGTGAACCGCGGACCTTCGCGCACCTCGATCACCGCCCGCGCCACGTCGCCCTGATACTCGTATTTCGGCTTATCGAGCTCGGCCGACAAGTAGCCTTCCTCGCGGTAGTACCTTCGGAGCAATTCGGTCACGACGACCGGGTCCGTGAACACCTTTCGCTCCAGCTTCTGCTCGTGCACGATGTCGTCGAGCACGTCTGGCGACACGGCGCTCGCGCCGGCAAACGCCAGCTCGATCCTGGCGAATCGTGGCCCGGGTGTGACGGTGAACACCACCCGCCGCGCCTCTGACGAGTCGTCGATGCGAGACTCGACGACCGCCCTCAGATACCGTTCTCGCATCAACCATTCGACCAGCCTTTCGCGCGCGTCGCCTGCGCGCTGCGAGTCGAAGACGCCCCGGTTCCACTGTTCTCGGACGTCGCGATCGACGGTCGCGGGCGGCTGCATGCCTTTGTACGCGATCGCCACGGACGGTCCCGCCTCCACGCGAAGATCCAAAGCGACGGCATCACCGTCGGTCGAACGAGCCAGACGGACTCGCGACTGCAACCGGCCCTGCTTCTGCAGCTCCTTCTCGATCTTCTCGATTCGCTTGCGCGCGGCGAAGTAGTCGAACTCGTCGCCCGGCTTGAAACCCAGGCGGTCGCGAAGCTCCGCCTCGCCGAGCACGCCGTCGGCCTTGACGTTCACGGCAGCCACTCGCGCGCGACGCCGCGGCTCGCGGCGTGGCGGCGGGAGGCCACCGAAGCGAACGTCATGCCGGAAGTCGAGTCGGTAGCTGCCGTCCTCCTGCCGCACGGCATTCGTCTGGAACCTGCGGGTGACGTCGTAGCGTGCCACCCAGATCTGATCGTTGCTGTTGGCCAGGTCGGTCGAGAAGATCAGCTGCAGGTCCTGCGTGAGCGCCTGCGCCACCGTGAGCCGCGCGCTCGGGTCCGTCTCGTTGGCGATGAGATTCGGCTCGAGCCGCACTTCGCTCAGGCCGGTGGCGCGCTCGATGGTGCGGCCAAGCTGCGACCCAACGCGCCCGGCGAGATACGAGAGCACCTGCTCCTTGGCGATGTCGGCTTCCTCGCCGCGCATCTGCTCGAGCGTGCGGCCCGTCACCAGGAGCGCCATGATGTCGGGTTCCGGCAGCGCCGGATCCGATGTCAACGTCGTCTCCGTGTCGCCCGGCTCGCCTGTCACCGCCAGCGTGACATCGAAGTTGTTGACCTGCGTCGTGAGGTGAAGGTCGAACGACGGCACGATGCGCCGCTCCTCTAGGAACGTCACCGCCGCGCGCTCGACGTGGTACTGCCGTTCGTTCAGCCGGATCTCTCCGCCCTCGAGCACGGTCAACGTGCCGGTGAGCCCCGTCTCGTACGGCGTGCCCACGACGCGCAGGTTGGTGCGCACCTCGGCCTTTGCAAGGTTGTTGTCGATCAGGATCGGGCTGGCGGTGGCTACCTGCACGCTGAAGTTGACGCGCTCGAGGAGCGGGTTCCGCTCTCGCGTGAGATCGAGCGCGCGCGGCTGGTTCAAGGTGGCCAGAAGGCCCGTGTCGAAGTTCACATCGCCCGTCAGGCCGCCTTCGCGAATCAGGACATTGCCGCCCACCAGGAAGTCGTCGCCCTGTTTCGTCACCCGGATCGTCGAGTCGGACAGGCTCCGTAGGTCGAGTGGTGCATCGAAGGCGAGGTCCTTCACGTTCAGCTGGACGTCGACGTCTTCGAGCTGCCCTTTGCGATAGGCCAAGCCCCCCGACCCGGTCAGCGTCCCGCCGTTGAGATTCGCCCTCAGCGTGCTCAAGGTGACCCGGTCGTTCGCAAGGTCGACACGGGCGTTTACGTTCTCGGCGGCGATATTTGGCTCGCGCATCGCGAGCGTCACGTCGTTCAGCGCCAGCGTGCCGTTGAGCCGCGGGCTGCCGACCGTACCTGCCGCGGCGACCTGCACGACGGCCCGCCCTTCAGTGGAGAGATCCTCGACGAAGCTGGCAGCTACAGCCGTGTTGAAGTCGCCGTCGACGTGAACGTCGATGGGACGCTCGCCGGTGAGCCCGACGGTGCCTGATGCGGCCAGCGTGCCTGCGGAACCCGACAGCTTAAACCGTTCGATCTGGGCTCGGCCACTCGCGATACGAACCGTCGAAGGCTGGTCCTGCGCAAGATCGAGATTGCGAAGGGCCACCCGCAGCTCAGGGAAGGTGACGGTGGCGTCGAGCGCCGCAACGTCCGGGCGTGCGGCTTCTCCTGTGGCGGTCAGGCTGACGACCCCCTTGAGATCCTCAGGCGCTCCCGGAACGGTCGCGAGATCGAGGTTGGTGACGTCCGCGGTGAAGTTGGCCGGCCCGCCACGCCGTGGAATCTCCACGGGCAACGCCGGGACGAGGTCGAGCGGCACGGTGGCGGAAGCGCGGATTGTCGCGTTGACCCAGTTGGCGCTCAGCTGCTCCAGCGTCGCCGTCCCGTCGCCGACGTGTGCCTGCGCGGTCAGGTTGGTAACGCCCGCGCCGAGGTCCGGCGTCGTGACCGCGGCATTCTCAATCGTCAGTTGCAGATCCGGAACGACTGATTGGAGATTCCCGCGGACAGTACCGGCCAGACGAAGCGACCCACTTGCCGTGAGGCCGGCGTCGGCGGGCGCGTAGCGCGCCAGCGTTTCGAGGTTGGCGCGCGCCTCGACGCTCAAGGCGCCGTCGCCCCGTGCGGCGTTCAGCGGCAACGTGCCTGCCACCGTGACCGTCGAGTCCTGCGCGGCCACCGCGAGCCGCTCGATCGTGAGCTGTTCGTCCGCGAGCCCGAGCACGGCAGGCGCCTGCAGCGCGAACGGCTGCTGATTCCAGCTCCCTTCGAAGGCGTCGATGCGCGCCTGCACGTGCGCGAGCCGCGGCTGCGTTAGCTGGAGCGATGCGGTCGCATTCGCGCTCACACGGCCAGTCAGCCGGGTCTGCACCTCGAGCGGCAGCTGCTGCAGATCGAGGTTCTGGATACGCGCCTCCACTGTGGACGGATACGTCGGTTTCAGCTCGATAGCGGCTGTGGACTGCAGGCCGAGTCGAGTGGCCGACAGCTTCACGTCGGCACGGCCGTTTGCAGCGGTCGCGTTCAGCTCCACGGTGCCGAGCTCGTGAGTCCCCAGCGACAGGTTCGTGATCGCCCCGCGCAGTGTCCCCGCAGGCGACTCCACCGTCCCAGCGCCGTTCCCGGTGAGCGCGATCGTGCCGGCGACTCGACGGCCGTCTGGAAGTGCCACGTTGACCAGCCGCAGGTCCGCCGAGCGTGCGTCGAACGTGTACGCGCGAGTGTTCAGGTCGTAGCTGCCCGCGCCCGTGAGCTGGCCATTACCGCCCGGCTGTGGCTTCTCGAGCGCGAGTCGATCGACCTCAACGCGGCCCTCCGAGAGCGCCGCGTGCACGTCCAACGTGCCTAACGGCTCACCAGCCGCCACGAGATCGACGCCGCGCAGAGTGGCGTCAACCTTCGGGTGTGCCAGGTTGCCGTTGGCGGTGCCGTTCAGGGCCAGAGTGCCCGCCGCGACGTCCGGATTCTGGCCGGCCACCGCGAGCACCGCGGGGACCGAGAGAGCGGTCACGTCGAAGCGAAGGTCGATCGGCTGCCCCGGCGCGAGACCGATCCGCCCGTCCGTGTGCGCGCGCGCGTCGCCCCAGGCGACATCGGCGGTGCGCAGGGTCACTATCGCGGGCGTGTATCGCAGATCGCTCGACAGCGCCAGCGTCCCGGCCTGCGCGACGTTCAATGCCGGCGCGTCGATGGACGCGTCGGCGATGGGCACGCGAATCGTGCCGCCGAGCGCGACATTCGCGTCGAGCGCGCCGGCGACGCGATCCGACATCAGCGCGCCGGGAGCGCGACCCAGAAAGGCTTCGGCGGCTGCCGCCGTCCGGCCGACGTCGCCAACTGTGGCTCGGAGATCGCCGCCGAGACGGTCACGGTCGGCGAGCGTGACGTGGCCCTCCACGGTTGCGCCGGCGGCCGTGAGCTGGTAAACGGTCGCAACCAGCCGCGATCCGTCTCCTCGCGCCGACACTCGTCCAGCGATCGGTATGGTCGAACGCGCCGCCCCCGCGCGCGTCGGTCGCAGCGTGACGTCGGCGCTACCGGACGCGGCCGCATAGTCGAGCGCCGGCCAGGTCAGGTTCGCGGTCGCATCGATACGAGACGCGACAACCACCGGAGTCAACCCTGCGCCGCGCAGCAGCGTCGGCAGATCGATGCCGCTGACGCGCAGGGCGGCGCGGGATGCCCCTTGATCCAGCGATACCTCGCCGTTGCCTTGCACCGCCCCCCACGGCGCGGTCGCGTTCACGCTGCGGGCGGAGAGCTGCCGCGCGCGCCCGTCGTACTCGAGGTCGGCGTCGACCGACAGGTCTCTGATCGTGCGGTACCCGAGCTGACGTCCCTCGATGCGCCCGTCGAGCGAGGGAGATGCGGCGGGGCCCTTGACCGCCGCCTCGACGCCCACGCGGCCGGCCACCGTGTCCTGGAGGCCCGCAAGCTGCGCGGCCCGAGCCGCGTCCAGCGCGGCCTGCACGTGGACGTCCAGAACCGGCGCGGAGAAACCTGTCACGCTGCCGCTCACTTTCAGCTGCGAGCCCTCGGCTTCGAGCGTGGCGCGGGAGATCTTGACGTCGTCCTTCCCGAGATCCACGGCGGCGTCCAGACGTTCGAGCCGGAATTCGCGCCGCCCGGCCATGACACGTCCGTTGGCGGAGGCCAGGGTCACGTCGTGACGGTCCGTCGCGCGATGCCCTTTGATCGTCACCGACTGGACCGGCACCACCGCATCGATCTGCTGCACGCGGTTCTCGTAGCGCACCTCGACATCGGTCACCGAGAGCTCTTCGATCAAGTAGTCGAGGTCGCGGCTGGGTTCGTCGGGGTTCGCCAGCGGGCGGGGCAGATTGTCCCCGTTCTCGTCGACGAGGTAGCGCACTCGTATTCCGTCGACGGAGCCCGACTCGACGACGTATTTCCCGCGGACCAGATCGTGAAGGCTCAAGTCAGCGGTGAGGTGTCGGATGACCGCGAACGGCGGATCGGTTGCCCGCCGCGCGGACTTGATGGTGACGCCGCGCAAATCGAGCGACAGGTCGAGCAGATTGTACCGAAGGTCGTCCGCGTTGAAGTCGATCTGCTGCGCCGCGAGCAGCGCGGCCACGCGCGAGAGTACGAACCGGCGTCCCGCGGCGCTCTGCAGCGCGGCAATGCCGATCAGTAGCAGCAGCACGAGGCCGACGCAGGCGAGACCGAGCCACTTCAGCACTCGCCGCGCGAGCGTCTGCCGTCTTCGCGACAGAGGTGTTTCCGGTGTTTCCATGCTCGACCGCCAGCGCTGCAAGAGGAGCGCCGACGTCGCCGTGTCTTCTTGCCCCACCGGAAGCGCGACCGGCCCGGACGGACGAGCGCTGGTTACAAGAGATTCACGCCGCGGTGCCAAAGAAGACCGTGCGCGCGCTTGCGCCTCGTTCTTGCATTTGCCGCCGTTGGAGTTGCGACCGAGCTGGGAAGACTTCACGGAGAGCCCGTAGAGTTCTATGGCGAACCTGTTACAGCGGTGGCAGCCACGCCGATCGTGGTTCGCTCTGTTGCGTCGCACGCTCAGCGAGGCGTTTATCCGTGACAACTGCCTGGCGCTGGCAGCGCAGCTCGCGTACTACTTCTTCTTCGCGCTGTTCCCGACACTCCTGGTGCTCATCGCGATCGCCAGCTTTTTTCCACTCGCATCGCTGGTAGACCAGACCGTCCGCATGTTCGGTCCATTCGTGCCGCCGGAAGTGCTGGCTATCGTCACAGACCAGCTACGCAAGTTGTCCGGTGGAAACCAGAGCGGCCTGCTCACCGTGGGCATGGTTGCCGCCATCTGGTCGAGCTCGACGGCGATGACCGCGATCGCCGACACCCTCAATCACGCCTATGACGTCGAGGAAGGCCGGCCGTGGTGGCGGGTGCGGCTCATTGCCATCGTGCTGACGATAGGCGTGGCCGCCTTCATTCTGCTCGCGACGGCACTCGTGCTTGCGGGGCCTGCGGCCGCCGCGTATCTCGCTGACTGGTGGTATCTGGGGACGGCGTTCGAGTGGACGTGGAAGCTGCTGCAATGGCCACTCGCCTTCATCCTCGTGAACGTAGGGGTCGCCCTGATCTACTACTACGCGCCCGACGTCGAGCAGGAATGGACGTGGCTCATCCCCGGCTCGCTCGTCGCGACGGGGCTGTGGCTGCTGGCGACGCTCGGGTTCCGGTACTACGTCGTCAATATGGGCGCGTATACCGAAACGTATGGCGCTCTCGGCGGTGTAATGGTGCTGCTGCTCTGGTTCTATCTCTCTGGCCTCGCCATCCTCCTCGGCGCCGAGCTCAACGCCGAGATCGAGCACGCGTCGCCCGAGGGGAAGGCGCCGGGCGAGAAGGTGGAAGGGCAGACGCGGCACCTCGGCTCGGTCGTCCGCAAGTGGATCGCTGAGCGTCAGCGGCGGGGGAAAAAGCCGCCGAGCGCAGGCGAGGTGCGCGAGTTGCTCGACAAAACGAGCGGCAGACCTGGCGGTGACTCACCGCGTAGGGAACACCTGCCGCCTCCGCCATCTTCGGAGCAAGCGAAGTAGGCCGTCGCCGCCGGAGGACTTTCGACATGAGATGCCGTTCACCCTACGTCGTCGCGGCCGCCTTGTTTTGCATCGGCTGTGGCCCCTCGGTTACGTCCGATCGCTCCGTCACGACCACCTCCGAAGGCCAAACGAGTGAAGGCGCAGCGGGAACTACAGCCGCGCACCGCGGGAACGTGCTCGTGCGGTTCGTGAACGCCGACCTGGAAGGGAGCGGCGCTGACGTTGTGTCCGCAGACCGCAAATTGTTCAGCAAGGTAGCGCCCAAGGGCGTTACTGGCTACCTCGAGATTCAGCGTGGCCGCGTCCAGTTCAAACTACGCGAGGTCAACGGCTCCGAGGATGTGGCCGTCATAGGCAATCGCGACCTGATACCTGGACGCCACTACACCCTCGTGGCACTCCCCAGGCGACAGGGCGGGACCAGGCTCGCGCTCTTGGCCGATTGGCTCGGACTGATCGACCCTGGACAAACGAGAGTCCGTCTGATCAACGCCACCGCCGATGTGGACGACCTCGACCTGTTCCTGGCGGGCACGACAACCCACGTCGTTCACGGCATCGATGTCGGAAGAGTGACGACGTCGTCGATTGGTGAAATGGAACCAGGTATCGTCGAAATCCGCGCTCCAAATGCGCAGATGCCCTCGACTCTTGCCAAGATCAACGTCGAGAGCAACCGTTTCTATACGTTCGTCGTGGTGGGAAAGTCATCTGCGCTCGATGTCATTCAGATCGTAGACATGACTGACGGCCCCAACGGCTCTGCAACCAACGCGGCAGCTCAGGTTGGATGCTAATCGGCCATTTCTGGGAGGTGGCTGCCCGCACGATGGAGGCTTGCGCAAGACGTTCGAGAGTTGTCGTGGTGGCGTCTCCAGGGTTGGTCGTGGTGCTCTGAGTCAGCGCCCGCGCCGGTAGTGCATGGCGACCGCGCCGCAGCGGAGCGATATCGTCGAGAGTAGCTCGAGCCGTCTTGTGCGGGGCAGTCCGCTCTGGTACAGCGTCGGGCCGTGGCCGGCGATCCTGGGGTGGACGAGGAACTTGTACTCGTCGATCAGATCCAGTCGGTCCAGCGCGGTCGCGAGCGTCCCGCTACCGAGGAGCACGCCAGCCGGAGTTGCGTCCTTGAGCTCCTTCACGCCCGTGAAGAGATCGCCGTCGATGTGGTGGCTGTTGGACCACGGGAAGTCCTTTCGCGTCGATGACACCACGTACTTCGGTTTGGCTTGCAGCTTGACCGCCCACTCGCGCATCGCCGGGGGCGCCTCCGCGTCGCCGCTGGCGACCGCTGGCAGTAACTTTCCATCATCTCGTAGGTGACGCGGCCCCACAGCATCGCCCCACCCTCGTCCATGAGGCGTGTGAAAAAGGCGTGTGTCTCGTCGTCGGCGATTCCCTCCTGGTGGTCGACGCAGCCGTCCAGAGTGACGTTGATGCTGAAGGTCAAAAGTCCCATGCGGCGAGTCTAAGCCAGACGATCTAGCGTGGGAAAAGGCGGATCCGTAAGCGGCCCTCACGCCGGGACGACGACGGTGGCAAAGCCAGCACCGTCCAGAAGTCCTGGGCGCCACAGAACCAAACAGATCGAAGCGACGACGTGTTCCGCGATGCCGAAGCCGTTCCAGTCCCTGGCTCGTTGGTGAGATCGGGCGCTGCGGCGCGCTCAGAGGAAAACCAGTCATGGCCGCAGGTGCAACAACAGTGGAAGCTCGCGCATTCGCGCGCTGGGAGATTCGCGAAGGGCGCGGGTTCGGTGTGGCGACTGTTGCACTTTGGACACCGCCACGCTGAAGTCATCGATCCAGGATAGGACCTCGGACTGCGGCCGGTAAGTAGGAGAGCCCCGGGTTAACCGTTGGCCTAAAACCTCTGCTGCTGCGATGTGGCGTCGGCTTTGCTTCTTCGATAGCTACCTTCGCTCGCGGCCGCTCTAGGCTGCGACACACCCCTCAGATATGGTCGGGAGGTCAAAGCTTCCCGACCACCTTCCAAGCTCATCAAACGTCGCGCGGAATGGGCTTTGCACATCAGCCGGTAATGAAGACGCGCGCTCTCGCCGTCATCTTTGCTGTCGTGGCGCTGGTAATGTTCGTGTCCTGCAAAGCGAAGCCTGCGGCGACCGTCAAAGAAGTCAACGCACTCGACGTGAAGTCCGAGCAGGCTCCGAATCCCGTCGAAGATCCGCGTTTCAAGGACTTCTTCGATCACGTGCGGGCGTACGTGGCGGTTCATAACGCCGCTGACGCCAGCGTGCCGAGTCTCAAAGAAACGTCGGATCCCCAGCAGCTCTCGCTTCGCGAAAAGGCGCTGGCCGATGCCATTCGGGTGGCGCGTGCCGGGGCGCATCAAGGTGAGATCTTCTCGCCGGCCGCTGCCAACGAGATTGGCAGCATCGTGGCTGACGATTTCAAGGGCCGACCCCTCAAGGATCAGAAAGCGATTCTCGTCGAGGTTCCGATGAAGATTCCCCCGGCTATCAACACGGACTATCCAACCAAACTTCCTCTCGCGACGGTGCCGCCCGGCCTCCTGCTGAAACTTCCGACGCTCCCGGCGGAATTGGAGTACCGCTTCCTGGGTCGACACCTGATCCTGCGCGACATCAAAGCCAACTTGATTGTCGATTTCATTCCGGACGTGGTGCCTCTGGCGCCGGCAGCCACCGCTGGTCGCGAGGCACACCCATGACGAGGAACGGGCTTCGCGGCGTCGGTGTCCTCCTGCTCTTCGTCGCTACGCTTGCACCGACCGGCTGGGCGCAAAGCGTCACCTTGCCGCTCGCGAAGAGCTCGACGCGCTTTGCGGTGATCGGCGACACGGGCACGGGCGGCCGGGCGCAATACGAGATTGGCGCTCGCCTCGAGGAATACCGGCGCCGCGTCAACTTCGACTTCACCATCATGGTTGGCGACAACATCTACGGCTCCGAGCGTCCGCAAGACTTCGAGAAGAAGTTCGAGAAACCGTACAAGCCGCTTCTCGACGCGGGTGTTCTTTTCTATGCCGCGCTCGGCAATCACGACGACCCGAATCAGCGTTTTTACAAGCCGTTCAACATGAGCGGAGAGCGGTTTTATCAGTTCAGCAAGGGGAAGGTCGACTTTTTCGCTCTCGATTCGAACTACATGGATCGCAAGCAGCTCGATTGGTTCGAGCGTGCCATCAAAGATTCAAAGGCGGACTGGAAAATCGCGTTCTTCCATCATCCGCTGTATTCGTCCGGCGCCGCGCACGGATCCGAAGTCGACTTGCGCACGCTGCTGGAGCCGTGGTTCGTCAAATACGGTATGGATATCGTGTTTGCGGGCCATGAGCACTTCTACGAACGAGTCAAGCCTCAGAAGGGCATCTACTACTTCACATGTGGAGGCTCGGCGAAACTCCGGAGAGGCGATATCCGGAAAGGGTCGCAGTTGACGGACAAGGGCGACGACGTCAACAACACGTTCCTGCTCGCCGAGATCGCCGGCGACGTGTTCAATTTCCAGACCGTCACTGGAAGCGGTGTCACCATCGACTCGGGCGCGTTTCACCGCCGGCAGCAGCCCTGATCTGCGCTGTGCTTCCCGCTACCAGAATGCGCGCACGCTTCTGAAGTCGAACAGTTCGGCAACGTATTCGGTTTCGCCCGGCGTCCGCGGATCGGCCGTCAGAATCGTTCGGGTCTCTCCAGCGGCGGGCACTGGCGCCGGCTCGGGCGCTGGCAGCGTCACGGCATGCTTCTCCGCGGGCACGGGTCGCTCGGCCTTCAGCCCGCTCAACGGATACAGCACGGTATGGATCGCGTTGAGTATGGATGGCCGCCCGATCGCATGCTGCAGCACACGCGCCTCCTGCATGTGTCGCGGCCACCGATCGAACTGCGAGGCGAGATCCGCCGGGAACTCTGCGCGGACGTCTACGTGGCATCCGGCGCAGATGTACGTGTAGGGGTGCGGATCGCCTCGCTCGAGCGCCGGGTAGGCGCCGGGTCGATCGAGGTGGCATCGCATGCACGCTTTCGCCGCGCGGCCGGCGAAATAGCGATCGAGCGGGTGCGCGAGACTGGCGGCCTCGGCAGGATGGCCGCTTCGCTTGGCAATGTGGGCCGTCAGCAGGTTGCCGTGGACCAACGTGCGACTGAGCGCCTTCCGAAGGGCGAGCCTCGCTACCCCTTGGACCTGCCGCATGCCATCGGTGTAGCCCTTGAGCAGACCGACTTCGCCGGCGCGCATTGCGTGCAGGGTGGCGGTCGTGCCCGCAATCCGCTCAACGACCGCGGTTCCCGATTTCAACAGGTGCCGGCGAAGGCCGCCGTATTCGGGTGGTTCACCGCCGCATTGCCGGACAAGAGTGACCATCTGTGCGACATTGGCCTGCTTCCCGGCCTTCGCCGCTTGATACATCGTCACGTAGTCCGGGTACGCCTCTGCGGCGATTGCCGCGTCGATCCCTGCAATCGTGGCGATCTCGCGCGTGATCAGCGGCGCCAGCAGGCGCTCGAGCGGCTGCGGTCGATCGCTTCGAGGAGACGTCACCGCGATTGGTCGTGCCACCAGCGGTTCTCCTGCATCGGGGAAAGCAATTCGAGCCGCACGGCCGCCATCTTCTGAACCGGTTGCTTCGAGACCGGATCCCACACCTTGGGCATCAAATTGTTGGCCGCGTGCTGGTCGCCAAGCTCGCCGTAGTGAAACGGGATGAACACCATGCCGGGAGCGACGACGTCCCCGACTTTGGCTGGCGCAGTGAGTGCGCCGCGCCGTGACACAATCCGGACCGTGTCGCCGTCGGTGATACCCAGACGGGTGGCGTCCTCCCGATTGACGGACACGAACACCGCCGGCGCCGCCTCGTGGAGTGACGGAGCCTTTCCAGTCTTGGTCCGCGTATGCCAGTGATAGACCTGTCGGCCGCTGATGGCAATCAGCGGGAACTCGTCATCGGTCAGCTCCGCCGGTGGTTCATAGTGTGCGGTGACTAGGACCGCGCGCCCCCTCGGATCTTTCTTCTGTCGATATTCGCGAAGCGTGTGCTCGTGTCCGGTCTCGAGGTCCTTCTCGAACGACTCCGAGATGTACCACTGTGTTGGGAATGCGCGATCCTCGTACAAACGGACCGTGCCCTGCGGCCGTTCCGAGGTGCACGGCCACTGCAGTCCCCCCGTCTCCGCCAGCCGCGCGTACGACATGGCCGAGTAGTCCGGAATGCAGCCGCGCGAGATGGCGCGCCACTCGTCGAACGCCCCTTCCGGATCGGTGTACTGAATCAGCGGCTCGCCATCGGCATCGCGAAGGTCCATGCGAGCGGCGAAGTCGAGAAAGATGTCGAAATCGGCACGGGCCTCGCCGGGCGGATCCACGGCCCGTCGGAGCAGGGTGCAGCGGCGCTCGGCGTTCGTCATGCAGCCGGTCTTCTCGCCCCACATCGCCGATGGCAGTACCACATCGGCGAGTTGTGCCGTTTCCGTGTTCGCGAAGCAGTCCTGGACGACGAGAAACACGCCGTTCAGCGTCCGCAGCTGTTTGGTGCGATCGGTCATGCTGACCGCCGGATTCGTGCAGATGTTCCAGAGCACCTTTACGTAGCCCAGTTCGCAGAGTTCGAAGATCTCTGGTGTGGCCACGGGCTTCTTGCCGAGCAGCTCCACCGGCACGTTCCACCGCTTCGCCAAATCGGACATGTGGTTCCGGTCTTCCCAGTTCCGATAGGCGGGATACGTGCCATCGGAGCCCACCTCGCGCGTGTTCATCGAACTGGGCTGGCCGGCGAACTGCTGCGGCGCGCTGCCTGGCCGGCCGATTTTCCCCATCAACAAATGCATGCTGTTGACCGCACACGCCGCGGTGGTCGCCTGATTGCTCTGATACACGCCTTGCAGGCACGTGGTCACCGTAGATCGCGACGTGCCGATCCATTCGGCCGCCTGGCGTAGTGCCCCGGCTGGCACACCACAGATCGATTCGACGTGATCAGGGGTGTAGCGCGCGACGATGTCGCGGAAGTGATCGAATTTGATCGTGTACTTCTCGATGAACTCGCGATCGATCCAGCCGTTCTCGATCAACAGGTGGCAGATCCCGTTGAGCAGCGCGACGTTGGTGCCGGGTGTCAGCTGAAGGTGCAGATCCGCTCCGCTCGCTACCGTGAACGTTCTCCGCGGGTCGATCACGATGACCTTGGGATGGTGCGGGCCCGCCTTCGCGGCGAGGATGCGCATCCAGAGGACGGTACTCTGTTCAGCCGCATTGTGGCCGACCAGGACGATGCACTCGGTGTGCTCGAAGTCCTCGTACGCGCCGGGCGGTCCGTCGGCGCCGAACGTTTCCATCAACGACGATGCCGTGGTGGCAGTGCAGAGCCTGGTGTTGGCGTCGATGTTCGCGATGCCGAGGCCGGCACGGGCGATCTTGCCGAGCGTGT
>Ga0105238_10003838_pt1 | contig 14926 bp, 20 predicted proteins | sample KBSC34metaG_FD_81526 | JGI IMG/M metagenome (GOLD analysis project Ga0105238, IMG submission 81526) | Corn rhizosphere microbial communities from Kellogg Biological Station, Michigan, USA - KBS C3-4 metaG | ecosystem: Host-associated > Plants > Roots > Rhizosphere > Soil | place: Michigan, USA... | reverse complement strand
CGCGAGGTGGCGCAGCGGCTCGGCATTCTTGTGGAAACCGACAACGCGCTGACGACCGGGCCGCGTCTCGTCCAGTAACAAGCTCTTATGAGAGCCAGAGTTACCGTCACCCTCAAATCCGGTGTGCTTGACCCGCAGGGCCAGGCCATCACCGGCTCGCTCAAGAGCCTCGGCTTCGACACCGTCCAGGGTGTCCGCCAGGGCAAGGTGTTCGACGTCGAGCTGGGCGATACCGAGCCGGCCGACGCGCGCCTGCACCTCGCCGCGATGTGCGAGAAGCTCCTCGCCAACACGGTGATCGAAAACTACGCGATCGAGCTGATCTGAGGGATCAGGGCTGCGCCGCGAGCGCCGTACGGATCGTCTGAGCCATTTGCTCCATTTCCGTGGCATCCAGGCGCAGGATACCCTCTTCCGCCATCAAGGCGTGGTACTGTTGCTTTGCAAGCGGTACGCCCGCCGGCAGCGGCGCAACATGAAAATGGATGTGGCTGTTCGCCTGCCGGCTGCCCAGAGACAGCACGTAAATCCGCTCCGCTTCGAACACCCGCTTCAGCGCCCGTGACAGCCGATGCACCAGTGCCTGTAATTCGAGGTATGCCATCGGCGAAAGGTCCTCTGCCAGGTCCTCGATGTGGCGTTTTGGTGCCACAAGACAGTAGCCGCGCAGGGTAGGATATTTGCTGAGGAACGCCACATGGTCGGCGTCCTCGGCAACCACATGGTGGATGTACTCTGGATTGCCGCGCAGCATCTCGCAGATGAAGCACGGCCCATGGGTCGAGCGGCGCACATGGCTTTCGAGATCGAAGGGCTGACGCTCGTCCATCGCGGAACCCTGCGATGAACTTCGATCCTGCGCAACCTCAGACCTCCAGCGCCGGCCGCGCCTGCCCCGTCTCGCTGTGCGTCTGCTCGAGCGTCGGGCGAATTTCGATGCTGGCGTATTTCATGATCGCGCTCTGCTTGGTCAGCGCGATGGCTTCGGCCATGTCCCTGGCTTCGATCAGCGTGAAGCCGCCCAGCCACTCCTTGGATTCGACGAACGGCCCGTCGGTCTGAGCCGCGGCGCGCCTGCCGCCATGGATGGTGACCGCGGTTTCCGGGCCCTGCAGGGGCTGGCCGAGCAACAGGTGGCCGCTCGCCCGCAACTCGTTGTCCTCGACGATGGTGTCGTCGGTGAGCTTGGTCAGCTCGGCCTCGGTCGCGCCGTCGAAGGCGCCGGGCTCGAAGTAAACGAGGCACATGAATTTCATTTGGGTCTCCCATGCGGATTTCCCGGATAGTCGCTCGGACCTCGCCGGATTCGACATCGAATTCTAGCTTCGCGGTCCGAGCTCGATCCAGGTCGGGGCATGATCGCTGGTCTTTTCCCAGCCGCGCACGGCGAAGTCGACGTCCGATGCCAGAAGGCGCCGCCGAAGCGCCGGGCTCAACAGAAGATGATCCATGCGCAGCCCGGCGTTCCGACCGAAGGCGTTCCGGAAATAGTCCCAGTAGGTGTAGATCGCCTCGCCCGGATGCATCTGCCGCAGCGCATCTGTCCAGCCCTGCGCCACCAGCCGGGCATAGGCCTCGCGCGTTTCCGGAAAGAACACCGCATCGCCGGTCCAGCGCTCGGGCTTGTAGGCATCGAGTGGCGTCGGCACGGCGTTGTAGTCGCCGCAGAGCACCACTTCGCCGCCCTGTTTCATCAATCCCGCGGCATGGCCGATCAGCCGCTCGAACCAGGCGAGCTTGTAGTCGAACTTCGGTCCTGGCGCCGGATTGCCGTTCGGCAGGTAGATGCAGCCGACGACGACCCCGCCGATCTCGGCCTCGAGATAACGGCTGTGGGTGTCGTCGGGATCGCCCGGCAGGCCGCGCCGCCGTTCGACGGGCATTTCGCCACGGGCGAGGATGGCGACGCCGTTGTAGCTCTTCTGCCCGTGCCAGATGCTGCGGTAGCCCGCAGCTTCGATGGCGGCGGCCGGAAACCTGTCGTCGGAGGTCTTGATCTCCTGCAGGCAGACGACGTCGGGAGCGGTCTCCTCGAGCCAGCGCAGCAGAACAGGCAGCCGGCCGTTCACGCCGTTGACGTTGTACGTCGCAATCCGAAAGCGCTGTTTGCTCAAGCACTTGTCTCCACGATCTGAGCTTCAATGGTGCAGTCGGGCCGAAGTTCCGGGGCCGGTGCGGCGTTCGAGTCACACACGTCGGCAATTGCAGAAAATGCGACGAGTTCGTCACCCGGGCGAATCGCGAATCCGCTAGACCGGTGGTCGTTCAGAGTTTCGTGCGGCCCCAAATGCTCAAGACCTTTTCGCTCTCCCTGCTGTTCATGCTTGCAATCGGGCTGTTGATCGCCGCATACGCCAGCATTCCGACCTGACAGCAGAGCGGAGCCAGCTTGGCTCGTATCGTCTTTCTGAGCGTTCCGGCCTACGGCCACCTCAATCCCGTCCTGCCGATCATCGCCGAGCTCGTGCGGCGCGGCCATGCCGTGACGGTATTCGACGAACCGCCGTTCGAGCGCGCCATCCGCGCGACCGGCGCGCAGTTCATCGCCTATCCACCGGCGATGAGCATGGAGGACATGGCCGCGGTACTGATCGGCGGGGACCTCATGGCGACGTTCGAGCTCTTCCTGCGCGCCAGCGCGCCGCTCTACGATTTCTGCCTCAAGGTGCTTCGCAATGACCGGCCGGACGTGCTGGTGATCGACGGTATCGCGCTCTGGGGCGAGATGGTCGGCCGCCGCCTGCGGGTGCCGACAGTGGTGGCGAGCCCGTTCTTCGCCTATGGGCTCAGCCGGCATGACGCGGCCGCCGAGATTCGGGCCAATGTCATCAACCTCGCCCGGGTCTTCCCGCCCCTGGTGATGGACTGGATCAGGGTGGCGCTGCGCGGCGTGCACCTGTTGCCGCTGCACTGGCCGCTGATGCCGGCACGGGGCAACCTCACGCTGATGCTGACGAGCCGTGAAATGCATCCACCGGCGCGGCAGAAATACACTTTCGTCGGCGCCACGATCGATGCACGCACCCGCAGCGAGACTTTCGATCTCAGCCGTCTCGACGGCCGGCCGGTGATCTACGTCTCGCTGGGCACGCTGATCTTCGGCAAGACCAATTTCTACGAGCGGGTGATGGAGGCGCTGGGCGACTATCCGGCACAGGTGCTGCTCTCCGCCGGCAAGGGCAGCGACCTCTCCCGCTTCCGCGGCGCCCCCGCGAACTTCATCATCGAGGAGACCTTCCCGCAGCTCGCCATTCTCGAGCACACCGACATCTTCGTGACGCCGGCCGGGCTCAACAGCGTGCACGAGGCGCTCTGGTACGGCGTGCCGATGGTGATGGTGCCGCAGCATTTCGAACAGCTTCACAACGCCGAGTCCGCCGCGGCCGGCGGCGCCGGCGTATTGCTGGGGGCAGAAGCGCATGGCGGCACGGTGCCCGCGGCGCAGCTTCGCACGGCGGTGGAAACCATTGCTGCCGACCTCGACGGCTACCGGAACCGCGCCCGCAAGCTGGGCGATACGCTGCGCGCCGGCGGGGGCTACGCGGAAGCTGCCAATCGCATCGAGGCGATGATCGGCGGAAAGCGTTCACCGCGCATTCAGCCGCCGCCTGCGATACCGGCGGCATCGGCTGGCTGACGTCGTTACCGGCGGCTTAACCAAACCGGTTGAATGCCTCTTAATCCCTCGCGCCTATAACCCCTTTTCGCGCCGCGTACCGAGCGCCCGAGCCCTGTAAGACGACCCGTCATGATCAAGACCTTTTCGCTCTCCGTGCTGTTCTTCCTCGCTATCGGCGTGATGTTCGCCGCCTATGCGTCGGTGCCGGTCCCGGTCTGACCGCCCAAATCGATCGATCCAGTTTTACCCATTAAGTACGCCGGCTAACCCTTTGCGCGACAAGCGCGAGCGTTAACGCCGGCTCTGCCGTATGTGCTGTCTCCAACCTGGAGTTTTGCGGCATGTCAGGTCTGAGCACCAACCGTCTTTCATGGGTCGACACGGCCAAGGGGATTTCGATCATCCTCGTGGTCATGATGTATTCCGTCTTCAATGTCGGGCAGGATGCTTCGGGCGTCGGCCTGTTCCATTACGTCATCGGCTTTGCGACCCCGTTCCGCATGCCGGAATTCTTCCTGATCTCGGGGCTGTTCCTCGATCAGGTGCTGGCGCGCACCTGGCGGTCATATGCCGACCGCCGCGTCGTGCATTACCTGTATTTCTACGCGATCTGGGCCGTGATCCACATCGTGCTCAAGATCGGCATCCTGAGCGCGTCCCCGAAGGAGGCCGCCGTCGACCTGCTCTATGCGGTCGTCGAGCCCTATGGCGTATTGTGGTTCATCTACCTGCTCGCCGCGTTCAGCGCCGTCACCAAGCTCACCTTCGACCTCAGGGCGCCGAAATGGGCCGTGTGGGCGTTCGGTGCCGCCTTCCAGATGGCGCACATCCAGACCGGCAGCTACCTCGTCGACCAGTTCTGCGCCTACTTCGTCTACTTCTACTCGGGCTACATTTTCGCCCCGCTGATCTTCAAGATGGTCGGCTACGCTGCCGCCAATAAGCGCACCGCCCTGCTCGGTCTCGCCCTTTATGCGCTGGTCAACGTGCTGCTGGTGTTTTCGCCCGGCTACGCCGTGCTGCCCAACGAGATCCAGCTCGGCTACGCCGGTCTGCCCGGGCTGCGCCTGACGCTCGCCATCGCCGGCGCACTGGCGCTTTGCACCACCGCCGGCCTCATCACCGGACTGCGGTTCACCCACTGGCTCACCTGGCTCGGCGAACATTCGATCGTCGTCTATCTCGTCTTCGTGCTGCCGATGTCCTTCATCCGCATCGCGCTCAGCAAGATCGGCCTCGAGCACGACGTGACGACTTCGAGCTTCATCGTGATGGTCGGCTCGATCGCGGTTTCCGTCGGGCTCTATTTGCTGGTGCAAAAGACCGGCCGGGCGACGTTCCTGTTCGAACGTCCCGCCTGGGCCCACATTCCCGGCACCAAGGGCAGCCGCAGCTACGCCCCACCCGCGGTGGTCGCGGCCGAGTAGTCCTTGCAATCGCCGCGCCGACTCACCACAAGGTCGGCGCATGAAATCTGCCGTCGTCGTCTTCCCCGGACTTAACCGCGACCGCGACATGGTCGCGGCGCTGACCACGATCTCCGGCCAGAAGCCCGCCGTGGTCTGGCACAAGGACAGCGAGCTGCCCGACGTCGACCTGATCGTCATCCCCGGCGGCTTCTCCTACGGTGATTATCTGCGCGCCGGCGCCATCGCGGCGCGCTCGCCGATCATGCAGACTATCCGGGAGCGGGCGCAGCAAGGCGTGCACGTCCTGGGCGTCTGCAACGGCTTCCAGATCCTGACCGAGGCCGGCCTCCTGCCGGGCGTTTTGATGCGCAACGCCTCGCTGCGCTTCGTCTGCCGCGAGGTGCGGCTCAAGGTCGAGAGCGCCGATACCGACTTCACCCGCGGCTACGCCACGGGCCAGGTCATCACCACGCCCGTCGCCCACCACGACGGCAACTATTTCGCCGATCCCGCCATCCTCAAGGCGATCGAGGACGGCGGCCAGGTCGCCTTCCGCTACGTAGAAGGCACCAATCCGAACGGGTCGGTCAACGACATCGCGGGCGTGTTCAACCGCAAGAAGAACGTCCTCGGTCTGATGCCCCACCCCGAAAACTTGATCGAAGCCGCGCATGGCGGGATCGACGGGCGCGCCTTATTCTCCGGCCTGTTGCAGGTCGCCTGAGGATACTTCATTGCCATTGCGGAACTGGTTCATGGGCCTCGCCATCGCCGTCGGCGTGGTGGGCCTGGCGCTCGACTTCGACGCCATCGCCGGCACGATGGTCGTCGGGCCGCAGAATCCGGTGGCCCGTCCGCTCGGCAACATGCTCGTCTACTACTGGACGTTCCTGACCAATCTCAGCAATCTCGCACTCATCCTCACCTATCTCAGCGTCCTCACCGCATGGCGTTGGCTCGGCTGGTTCCGGCATCCGGTGACGCGCGCCGGCATCGCCGGGATCATCGCCCTGGTCATGGGCTTTTACCACTTCATGCTCGCCCCGGCCCTGCACGACCTGCCGGCGACGGTCACGATCTCCAACATCCTGCTGCACTACTGCACGCCGGTGCTGTTCCTCGCCTGGTGGCTGGTTTTCGCCCCGCACGGCACGCTGCGCTGGCGCGACCTGCCGATGATGCTGGTTCCCGGCCTCAGCTATGTCGCCTACGTGCTCATCCGCGGCCCGATCGCCGGCGAATACCCCTACACCATCCTCGATCCGACCTTCGCGCTCCCCGGCCAGGCCCCGCAGGGCTACCTGGGCGTTGCCATCGGCGTCGGCGTGCTGGTGGTGATGGTTGCGATCTTCGACTTGCTCCTGATCGCCGTTGACGGTTTGATCGCCCGCAGACAGCAACCCGCCTGAGGGGCGCGACGGGTGAAGCAGGCCATGACCTGGATTGGATTCGTGCTGGGCGCGGCAGCGCTCATCCTGCAATTCGCCATCACCATCCCCTTGCGCCTCAGCAACGGCGACAGTCTTGGTGGCGCCGTCGTCTTTTACTTCTCGTTCTTCACGATCCTCACCAACCTCCTGTTGGTGCTGATCTATTCGTCCGAGCTCTGGCTGTGGCCTTGGCTCGGCTGGCTCCGCTCGCCGGTGACGCGTGGCATGCTGGCGGCGGCGATCACGCTGGTGATGGTGTTCTACCACTTCGTGCTCGCCCCGGCCTGGGACCCTGAGGGCTGGGCGCTCGTGGCCGACACCGCGCTTCACTACGCCACGCCCATCGTCTATCTCGTCTGGTGGGTGGCGACCGTCCCCCACGGCCAACTCAGATGGTCCGATATCCCGGCCATGCTGGTGCCTCCGACGCTCTACCTGATCTACGTGCTGATCCGCGGCGCGGCGATCGGCGAGTACCCGTATCCGATCCTCGAAGCTAACCGCATCGGTTATGGCGTCGTGGCCCTCAACGTGCTCGCCGTATTGATCGGCCTCACGGCGTTCTGCGCCATCGTCATCGCGCTCGACCGCCGGCTCGGCCGGGCCAAGGGGCCGCAATGAGCCTTGCGGAACGCAACGTCTTTGGCGAGCCGCTCGTCCCCTGCTCGACCGACCCCATGACCGGCTTCTTCCGCACCGGCGCCTGCGCCGCCGGCCCGGACGATATCGGCCGCCACCTGATCTGCTGCGAGATGACCGCGGAATTCCTGGCGTTCAGCAAATCGGTCGGCAACGACCTCAGCACCCCGCACCCCGAATGGGGCTTTCCCGGCCTCGAGCCCGGCGACCGCTGGTGCCTCGTTGCCGCCCGCTGGGTCGAAGCGCACAAGGCCGGTGCCGCCCCACGCGTCGCCGTGCTCTCCACGCACGAAGCCGCCCTGCGCTACACGGACCTCGCAACGCTCAAGGCCTATGCGCTCGATCTGGCGTGAGTAACCGGCCCAAGAGGCTGTAACGCGCCGAAATCCTGCGCTAAGAGGGCCGGACCGAGCCCTCCCCTGTTGCGGTCCAATGGCTTTCGACAATACGCGCGAGATCACCCCCCAGCTCGTTGCCGATCATGGCCTCAAGCCGGAGGAGTACCAGAAGATCCTGGACCTGATCGGCCGCACGCCGACCTACACGGAGCTCGGCATCTTCTCGGCGATGTGGAACGAGCATTGCTCGTACAAGTCGAGCAAGAAGTGGCTCCGCACGCTGCCGACCAAGGGGCCGCGCGTCATCCAGGGGCCGGGCGAAAACGCCGGCGTGGTCGACATCGGCGACGGCCAGGCGATCGTCTTCAAGATGGAGTCGCACAACCACCCCAGCTACATCGAACCCTATCAGGGCGCGGCGACGGGCGTCGGCGGCATCCTGCGCGACGTCTTCACCATGGGCGCCCGGCCGGTGGCGGCAATGAACGCGCTGCGCTTCGGCGCGCCGGACCACGAAAAGACTCGCCACCTCGTCTCGGGCGTGGTTGCCGGCGTCGGCGGCTACGGCAATTCGTTCGGCGTGCCCACCGTGGGCGGCGAGGTCGAGTTCGACGAGCGCTACAACGGCAACATCCTCGTCAATGCCTTCGCCGCCGGTCTCGCCGACACCGACAAGATCTTCTACTCGAAGGCCGAGGGCATCGGCCTGCCGGTGGTCTATCTCGGCGCCAAGACCGGGCGCGACGGCGTCGGCGGCGCCACGATGGCGTCGGCCGAGTTCGGCGACGACATCGAGGAGAAGCGTCCCACCGTGCAGGTCGGCGATCCCTTTACCGAAAAGCGCCTGCTCGAGGCCTGTCTCGAGCTGATGGCGACCGGTGCGGTGATCGCCATCCAGGACATGGGTGCGGCGGGCCTCACTTGCTCGGCCGTCGAGATGGGCGCCAAGGGCGACCTCGGCATCGAGCTCGACCTCGATCAGGTACCGGTGCGCGAAGAGAACATGACTCCATACGAAATGATGCTCAGCGAAAGCCAGGAGCGCATGCTCATGGTGCTGCATCCGGAGAAGGAGACCGAGGCCCGCGCCGTGTTCGAGAAATGGGAGCTGGATTTCGCCACCGTCGGGCACACCACCGATGATTTGCGCTTCCGCGTGAAGTGGCACGGCGCGGAAGTCGCGAACCTGCCCATCAAGGACCTCGGTGATCAGGCACCGGAATACGACCGTCCGTGGACCATGCCGGCTCTCACAAAGCCGCTCGAGGCGAACGATATTCCACAGATGGACGTCGCCGATGCGCTGCTCAGGCTCGTCGGCTCCCCGGCGCTGAGTTCGCGGCGCTGGGTGTACGAACAATACGACACCTGGATCCAGGGTAATTCGTTGCAGCGCCCGGGCGGCGACGCCGGCGTCATCCGCGTCGACGGCCCCAATCCGAAGAAGGCCCTCGCCTTCTCGTCGGACGTGACGCCGCGCTATTGCGAGGCCGATCCGTTCGAGGGCGGCAAGCAGGCCGTGGCCGAGTGCTGGCGCAACCTCACCGCCGTCGGCGCCGAGCCGATCGCGGCGACCGACAATCTCAATTTCGGCAATCCCGAGCGGCCCGAAATCATGGGTCAGTTGGTCGAGGCTGTGCGCGGCATCGGCGAAGCCTGCAGGGCGCTCGACTTCCCGATCGTTTCGGGCAACGTGTCGCTCTACAACGAGACCAACGGCCGGGGCATCCTGCCGACGCCCACCATCGGCGGCGTCGGCCTCATCGACGACTGGAGCCGCACGGCCCGTATCGGCTTTGCCGCACCCGACGAGTGCATCCTCTTGATTGGCGCGCCCGACTGGTGGGGCACGCACCTGGGTCAGTCGATCTATCTGCGCGAGCTGTTCGGTCGCAAGGACGGGCCGCCGCCGCCGGTCGACCTGGCGCTCGAAAAGAAGGCCGGCGACCTCGTCCGCATCCTCATCCGCGACGGCCATGCCACGGCGGTTCACGATCTGAGCGATGGTGGCCTCGCGGTGGCGCTGGCCGAGATGGCGATGGCGTCAGGCATCGGCGCCACTGTCAACCAGCTCGACGGCGGCGACCCGATCCCGCAGTTCTTCGGCGAAGACCAGGCGCGCTATCTCGTGACGGTAAAGCGCAGCTTCCTCGACCGGTTCTACGAGGAGATCTACCCCTATGCCGGCCTCTTCGCGCCCTGGATCGGGACGACCGGCGGCACAGCGCTGACGCTCGGCAAGGCGCGCCCGCTCGCGATCGGCGACCTCAAGGCTGTCTATGAGGGTTGGTTCCCGACCTTCATGTCCGGTGAAATCGCGGCCTGACGCGCGCCGGCCGGCCCGGGCTGCGCCTGGGCCGCTCGCTGCGCCAGACATAGACCGCAAGGCTTAGCAACGCCGCGAGAAAGGCCATGATCAGCACGACGTCGCCGATGTCCGGCATGAGCCTTGCACTCACGCAGCGTGGGCGGCAACCCGTCTGGTCCGGCGATGCGGGGGCGAATGCGGCTGCTCGAGCCGGCGATCGGCCGCGATCTCGGCGACCACGCCGGCGATGTCGACTTCAACGGCGGCAAGGACGGCCTGCAGCGTTTTGGCCGTCTTCTTCTTTGCGGGCATAGTCTTCATGGTCGAAAACTCACGCAAGTACTGTGCCTACTAGAAAACACCCGAACGACTTCGGCGGCAAATGCTCGGTAAATACAAAGTAAATGCACGTGGTTAATTTTGCGTGGCGGGAACGAAATCCCGTCCGTTGAAGGGGTCCCACATGCATGCCATATCTCAACGAAACCGGCGGTGGAGACGAACCATGCCCATGACGGCATCCGAGATCGAAAAGCGTATCAAGACCGCCCTGCCCGACGCCAAAATCGAGCTCGACGACCTGGCCGGCGACGACAACCATTGGCGTGCCAAAGTCACGTCGGAAGCGTTCCGCGGCAAATCCCGCGTGCAGCAGCATCAGATCGTCAATGCCGCGTTCGGCCCGGACATGGGGACGACGCTGCATTCGCTCGCAATCCAGACGGCAGTGCCCGACTAGGAGCGGCGTGTAACCTTCGGATGGCGAGCGAATCCTGGACCGACGATGAAAACGACCTGATCGTCGCTGACTATTTTGGCATGCTCGCCGATGACTTGGCCGGTCGACCGTACAATAAGGCCGAGCACAACAGGCGTCTGCAGACCCGGATTTCCCGCTCACGTACGTCAATCGAGTTCAAGCATCAGAACGTAAGCGCGGTCTTGAAGGCTTTCGGCGAGACCTGGATTCCGGGCTACAAGCCCGCATTCAATTTCCAGGGCTCGTTGCTGGACGCTGTCGCCAAATGGCTCGCCCAAAATCCTCGTCGTTCGGGGATGGTCGAACAATCATTGCGTCAGCGCGCTCTGAATGAAAGGGGGCAGCTATGGATCGGTCCCCCACCGACGCTGAGCAATCAGCCTCCGCCGGAGGAACTCGATCAGATATTGCACATCGCGCGCAAATTCGACGTCGCGGGCCGGGATGAGCGAAACCACGCTTTGGGCATGCTGGGTGAGGAAGTTGTCTTGTTGCACGAACGGTCAACTCTAGCGGCCCTTGGACGCAAAGACCTCGCGAAACGCGTAAGGTGGACTTCGCAGGAGGACGGCGACGGTGCGGGCTTCGATATTGCCAGCTTTCTGCCAGACGGTCGGGACCGACTGATCGAGGTGAAAACGACGAATGGCTGGGAACGGACGCCCTTCCTGATCAGCCGCAATGAGTTGGCAGTCGCCGATGAAAGGCGGAGTGAGTGGTCGCTTGTGCGCTTGTGGAATTTTTCGCGCGAGCCAAAGGCGTTTGAGCTCTATCCTCCGTTGGACCGACACGTGTCTCTGACGGCGGCCTCTTTTCAGGCGAGCTTTCAGTAAGACGGATTGTCTATCGTCAGGTCCCGATGCATGCCTCGACATCGACGCAAAGTCGGCCTATTTACTCAGGAAATCTCCCGGCGCGCGCGTGGTCGTGCATCTGAAAGGCCCTTGGCATGAGCGACATCAATTCCGTCATCGACGAGCAGGTGAAGAGCAACGACGTGTTCCTCTACATGAAGGGCACGCCGGACTTCCCGATGTGCGGCTTTTCCGGTCGCGTCGTACAGATCCTCGACTATCTGGGCGTCGACTATAAGAGCGCCAATGTGCTCGAGGACCAGGCGTTGCGCGAGGGTATCAAGGCCTATGCCAACTGGCCGACCATTCCGCAGCTCTACGTGAAGGGCGAGTTCGTCGGCGGCGCCGATATCGTCACCGAGATGTTCCAGGCGGGCGAGCTGCAGTCGCACCTCGCCGAGAAGGGCATCGCGGTCAAACAGCCGGCCTGATCGTCCAAGCTGTGCAGAGCCGGAGTTCCCTCCGGCTCGCGCCGAATTCACGATATTTATTAGTATCCTAAGCTTGAATCGGCACAGCGGCCGGTCCATACCGCGCATACGAGGCGCCTTCCCCCCGGCGTCGGTTCATCGATGACCAATCAATCTCATCTCACCCGGACCCTGTCCGGGGTAGAATTCATCGGGCTGATGGCGGCCCTGATGGCGCTCAATTCGCTCGCCATCGACGTCATGCTGCCGGCGCTGCCGGCCATGGGCGACGCGCTCGGCGTCGCCAGCGACAACGAGCGCCAGCTCGTGATCTCGGCCTATATGGTCGGCTTCGGCATCGCGCAGCTTTTCTTCGGCCCGATCACCGACCGCTTCGGCCGGCGCTCTCCGCTGTTCGTGGGCATGGTGATTTACATCATCTGCGCCTTCGCCGCGACCTTCGCGCCGACCTTCGGACTGCTGCTTGCCGTGCGCTTTGCGCAGGGCGTGGGCGCCGCCGCCACGCGCGTCATCGCCATGTCGGTGATCCGCGACCGCTATTCGGGCCGCGAGATGGCCTCGATCATGTCGCTGACCTTCATGGTTTTCATGGCGCTGCCGATCCTCGCGCCAGGCATCGGCCAGGTGATCCTGTTCGTCGGCACCTGGCACTACATCTTCCTGTTCATGACGGGCCTCGCCATCGTCATCATGGTCTGGGCTTTCTTCCGGATGCCGGAGACGCTCCATCCCGAATACCGGCGCGAGCTCAAGCTCTCGGTGATCACCGACGGCTTCCGGCTGGTGTTCGGTAACCGCCTGGCGATCTTTTACGGCATCGCCGGCATGTTCTTCTTCGGCTCGAACATGGGCTTCATCATTTCGAGCCAGCAGATTTTCGTCGACATCTACAAGTTCGGCGACTGGTTCCCTGTCGCCTTCGCCGCCGTGGCCTCGCTGATGGCGGTTGCGAACTTCGTCAATTCGCGCATCGTCAAGCAGTACGGCCAGCGCCGCGTGAGCCACAGTGCAACGCTGGTCTATATCGCCTGCGGGGCGGTGCTGCTCGCCCTCAGCCTGAGGGGCCAGGTCGATTTCTGGGCATTCTTTTCGATCCTGGCGATCATGCAGTTCGCCTTTGCCTGCGCCTCGTCCAACGTCAACTCGCTGGCGATGGAGCCGCTCGGCCAGGTCGCCGGCACCGCGGCGGCGGTGTTCGGCTTTCTGCAGACGGTGGGCGGCGCGGTCCTCGGCACGCTCATCGGCCAGCAGTTCAACGGCACGCTCACGCCCAATTCCGCGGGTTTCGTGGTCATGGGCCTGCTGGTCCTCGCCTGCATCCTCATCGCCGAGAGCGGCAAGCTCTTCGGCGTCAGCAAGGAGTACCAGCAGGGCTCCGCGGCGTTCGCGGAATAGCCGGCGTCAGTTCTTGATGCCGGCGAAGATCGTCCAGCCCAGCATCGGCCGGGTGACCCTGAGATAGTGCCCCCAGTCATCGTTGCTCTTGTCGAGCACGGCGTCACGATCGGGGTGGCTCAGGTTCTCACGGGCCCAGCGCAACGCCGTGTGGTGGTGGTGGCTGGCATAGCGCTCGAAATCGGCATCGGAGGCCGAGATCATCGCCGACACTTCGACGCCGTGGCGCTGCACGATGCTGGCGGCGTCGACCGGGTCGAGCGGCAAATGCTGGTGCGTGTAAACCGCCGGCCGATGCTTCAGCGTGATATCGCCGATCACCACGGCGCCGCCGGACCGCGCGGCATTGGCCATCCACTCGACCGCCGACACGAACCCGCCGAGCGCAAAGCTCGCGCCGAGGCACAGCACGATGTCATAGCCGCCGGGCTCCGGCGCGAAGGTCTCGGCGGGTCCTTCGACATACTCGATCTTGCCCTTCGCCGGCCGCTTGCCGCGCGCGAAGCTCAGGAACGCCGGATTGGTCTCGAGGCCGGTGCCGGCAATGCTGTAGCGCTCCGCCCATTGCCGCATCACCCAGGCCTTGCCGCAACCGACGTCGAGCACGCGGGCGCCGTCGCGGATGTCGCAATAGTCGTCGAGCAGCCTGAGCTTGCGGTCCGTGACCGGGTTCTGGATTTCGATATCGGCTTCGGCGATTGCCCAGTAGTCGGCCTGGTCCACGGGTGTCCTCCTCAACCGGAACGCTGCACTATACGGTGAAGACCTCGCGGCGCAGAAGGCTCCACTGCTCCTTGTCGCATGCCAGCAGGAGGCCGCCGCTCAAATCGGTCGGCCGGTACTCCGACCCGTCGAACTTGCGCACATAGGCGCCCGCTTCGGCGCAGATCAGCGTGCCCGGCAGATGGTCCCACGGCATCAGCTTGTTGAACAGCACGGCGTGGCAGTGCCCGGACGCCATGGTGCGATAGTCGTGACCGGCGACGCGGTAATTCGCCGAGATCGCAAGCTTGGCGAGGTTGCCCAGCACCTGCGCCTTGTAGGCGGGATCGAGGAAGCTGATCGAGACGTGCGCGACCGTTTGCGCCAGCGGCACCGCCCGGGCGACCTTCAGCCGTTCGCTGGCGCCGTTCGGCCGGTGCAGCCAGGTGCCGCCGCCCTGTTCGGCCAGCACCCAGTCGTCGCCCATCGGATCGTAGATGATGCCGGCGACCGCCTCGCCCTTCACCACCACCGAGGCCATTACGGCGTAGAGCGGCAATCCAGCGGCAAAATTGGCCGTGCCGTCGACCGGGTCGACGGTGATCGCGAGGTCCGCGCCGCCCACGCGGTGCAGCAGTGCCGGATCGGCCGCGACCGATTCCTCGCCAACCACGACCGCCTCCGGCCAGCGCTTGGCGATCTCCAGCTTGATGCGGCGCTCGGCCTCCGTGTCCGCCTCGGTCACGAGATCGGTGGCGCTGCTCTTGGTGTGGATCGTTTTCGGATCGAGGCGCCGGAAGCGTGGCAGGATTTCGGCCTTGGCGGCCTCGCGCAGGATCTGCGCCAGTTCTAGCACGTCGACCTTGGTCATCGTGCCGGACTGCCCGGCATCAGGCTTGCGAAGTCGAACAGCTTGGGGTCGAGCATGTGGCTCGGCCGGATGTTGCCGAGGGCGCGGATCATCACGTCCTTGCGGCCGGGCATCCTGCGCTCGATGTCGTCGAGCATCGCCTTCATGGCGTTGCGCTCGAGCCCTTCCTG
>Ga0105238_10003837_pt1 | contig 14927 bp, 13 predicted proteins | sample KBSC34metaG_FD_81526 | JGI IMG/M metagenome (GOLD analysis project Ga0105238, IMG submission 81526) | Corn rhizosphere microbial communities from Kellogg Biological Station, Michigan, USA - KBS C3-4 metaG | ecosystem: Host-associated > Plants > Roots > Rhizosphere > Soil | place: Michigan, USA... | reverse complement strand
ATGCCTTCCCACAATACCATGGCCTTTGTACACAAGGTGGACACCGCCGCCATGTTGTGGCTGACAAACAGAACGGTGCGACCAGCGCTGGCGACGTCGCGCATTCTGCCGAGACATTTCTTCTGAAACGCTGCATCGCCGACAGCCAGCACTTCGTCGACGATCAGAATTTCCGGTTCGAGATGCGCCGCGACAGCAAACGCGAGCCGCACGTACATGCCGCTGCTGTAACGTTTGACGGGGGTGTCGATAAATCTCTCAATTTCCGCAAACGCGACGATCTCGTCAAACTTCGCCGCGATTTCCCTGCGCGACATGCCCAGGATCGAACCGTTGAGAAAAATGTTTTCGCGACCGGTCAGTTCCGGATGAAAGCCTGTGCCGACTTCCAACAGGCTCGCTACGCGCCCGTACAGATCAACACGACCAGTTGTTGGTTCTGTGATGCGCGAGAGAATTTTCAGCAGGGTCGATTTACCGGCCCCGTTGCGGCCGATAATGCCGACCACATCGCCTGGTTCGACTTCAAAACCGACGTCCTTCAGAGCCCAGATTGATTGCGTCTCTTCGCCCCGTCGCAGATAACGTAACGGCAGACGGGCCATGTCCATGACCGCTTCACGAAAAGTCGAATAGGCTGCTGCTGAGCGGCCGAGGTAGTAGAGCTTGCTCAGATCCTGAACTCTGATGATCGGTTGCATCAGTAACTGTTAGATGATGTCTGCGAAGCTGCGTTCCACGCGTCCAAAAGCATAGATCGCATAGAGCAGACTCAAGATGGTCAAACCCGAAGCGATACCGAGGGCGGGCCAATCAAACGGGAGTCCGAACAGCGCAGAACGATAGCCTTCGATAATTCCTGACATTGGATTCAACATCAGTAACCAACGCCATTTCGGTGGAATCGAAGTCGAGGGAAGAATGACGGACGAGACGAACAGCCACAACTGAATCAGAAACGGGAGGGCAAACCGCACGTCGCGATATTTGACGTTCAGAGCGGAGAACCACGTTCCCACGGCGAGACTGAACAATGCCGTCAACAAGACGAGCACCGGGAGAAACAAGACCTGGATTGTGGGAACGACGTGGTAGTAGACCATCAGCAGGATTAGCAGTACGAATGCGAGCACGAAGTCAACCAGCCCGGCCATCATCGCCGCTGCCGGGACGATCAAACGTGGAAAGTAAACCTTGGTGATCAGATTGGCGCTGCCGACGAGGCTGTTGCCACTTGCCGTAATCGAGTTTGAAAAGAACGTCCAGGGAACAAGACCGGCGAGTGCAAAGACGGGATAGGGAATTCCAGCCGAAGCGACCCCGGCAATTCTGCCGAAGAAGATCGTAAAGATGATCATCATGAACAGCGGCTGCAGGATGGCCCATGCGGCGCCGAGTGCAGTCTGTTTGTAACGCACCTTGACGTCGCGCCAGGTGAGAAAGAAAAGCAACTCACGATACGCCCAGATATCTTTGAAGCTTAGCAGGGACCATCGCTTAGTTGGTTGAATGACGACGAGAGGCTCGGCGGGCAGTCGGAAACTTTGCATACAGTTCTAGAATCAGTCTACTGCTTCATCAGCACGCATAAAGATTGTCCAAAAGGCGCCAGGTGGCTGGCCGTAGTTCCGTTTTCAAATTTGATCGGCTCCGGGATCGGCACGTAGGGTTCGTTGCCATCCTTGATAACTTCCACCTTTAGATCGAGATGTTTCGCCCATTCGCGCAACATATCAGTCGAGATGAAGACGTTTAAAGGTTGATCGCCGATGCCGACGTCCTTGAGATTATTATTTCGAAAGATATCCCAGTGTCCTTCTATTCGAAAATCCAGGAACGAAAGAACTATCTTTCCGCCTGGTTTTAAAACTCGCTTCGCCTCACGTAAATAAACAAACGACTCTTCATGGAGGAGATGCGTGAGAACCGAGAAGAAACAAACCATGTCGGCCTGCTCGTCCGCTTCCGGAATTGTAAGTCCCTCGGCCATCTGAAAGCGCCAGTCGGGCCGCTGGACAATCTTACGAGCATATTCGAGGAGTTGCGCCACGACGTCGATTCCGAGGTACTTGCCCGTGAGATACTCCGACAGTGGTTTCACCAGGCGACCTGATCCACAACCCACATCGATCACGTAGTGGTTCTTTTGCAGGCCGTGCAGAATGAGTGTCTCGCGCAACAAGACGCCGATTGCCTCAAACTCTCCTCCGACAGCTAACTTCGCTGCTTCATCGTTAGAGTAGGCGCCCCTGAGAATTTGAAATTGCCTGCGGTGAGTCTTACGGAAGTCGGTTTTGGAGGCCCAGTTCCGGCCGTTACGACCCGTCAAAGGTCCAATCACACGGTAGTTGATGCTATTTATGATTCGGCGAACGCTCATGTATTGAAATCATCAGTCTAGCCTAAGTTGACGATCTTCATCCACAGATTACGCAGATTCTTCAAAATAATCTGTGAAATCTGTGGATAGATCTATACAGCCCCGGCGTTTGGAGTCGCAACCACAAACTGAGAATACCCTTATGCGTTCCACGACTACACCACATGGCTCTCTTCACCGGCACCAGGGCGAGCCGGGAATGACCCCGTTGTAAATATAGTTCGGCCAGCTCAAAGAGTATTCGTGTCTTTGCACCGCGAATGCTGGCGTGATATTTGAAACGCAAATCGCGGTCGATGTTATCAAGCATCTTCAAATTGACAAGAAGTTGATGGGATCTCTTTCTGAGAGACCATGCCCCCGCTGCATGAACACGATATGCAGCCATTACTTCGTTGAGATAACCGATCTTTCCGTACTGCGCCTTGAATATATGGAGCGGCCAATCTCCGACTTTGGCGGTGAAAAACCATTCCGGCATTTGGACCACCGGTTCGCGGCGATACATTATCGAGCAGGAAGGAATGAAATTTCCCCAAAGCAGTTGTTCGATGTCTGTAATCTCTTTTTGATCGGCCGGACAAAGATTCTCGGGGCCTTCGCTGCCATCCTCGTAAACAGCCTTCACGTTGTGAAAACAGATTATGCAGTCGTTCCTTGCCTCTAAAAAATTAACCTGCTTCTGCAGTTTGTGAGGACTCGTGAAATAGTCGTCACCATCAAGGACAGCAATATACTCACCGCGACAGCTTTCCAGCGCCTGCAGAAAGTTCATCTTTCCGAGTAGATGGCGTTCGCGGTTCGCCACTTCGGGGTCACGCAGCAGCACGCGGATCCTGTCCGGGTGTTGACGCGCAAGCTCCGTTACAACCGCTCTGGTGCGATCGGTCGAAGCATCCTCGCCGATAACAATCTCGTAATCAAAGTCCGTGACCTGCATCAACACGCTGTCGACTGCCGGCGTGATGAGGTTTTCCTGATTGTAAGTGGTCATCAGGACGCTGACTTTGGGGTTACTGGAAAAAGAATCAGGATCTCTCGGCACGGAGTTTTTCGGATACTTCTCGACCATTGGTGACCACCAGCCGAATCATTCCACAAATGGTGCTGATGTCATAAGGCGTGATGGATGTTCCAGTGGGTAAGGATAGCACACGGTCCGAAACGCGCTCCGTTTCGACCAACGTCAGCCGCGACAGACTGTAAGGTTTCATTCGATGACAACCGGGATAGAAATAACGGCGTGCGAGCACATTCTCGTGATGCAGGATCTGCATGAGTTCATCGCGAGTCACGACGGTCGTGGCGCCATCGATCTCGAGCACCACGTATTGATAGTTGCTCTTTTCTTCTTCATTCGCAGGCAACAACGTGACGCCGCTCAGTCCGGCAAGTTCTTCCGCATACTGTTTGCGATGCCGGCGATTGACTTCAATAAAGTCGGCCATGCTTTCCAGGTTAGTCAATCCCATGGCAGCAGAGATTTCAGTCATCTTTCCGTTTGTACCCACGCACGAGATCTGGTCGTAGCTTGTGAAGCCGAAATTCTGCATCAGGCGCACTGCTCGTGCCAGATCGTCGTCATTTGTGACAATGGCCCCGCCTTCAGAGGAGTTCAAAAACTTGGTGGCGTGAAAGCTAAACACTTCAGCGTTGCCGAAGTTACCAATCATGCGTCCCTGATACGAGCAACCAAACGCATGCGCCGAATCAAACAGAAGCTTTAGTCCGTGCTTTGCGGCGATCTCTTCCAGCCTGGCAATGTCGCAGGAACTTCCCCATAGATTGACAGCAATAATTCCTGTAGTGCGAGGCGTAATCAGACTCTCGATCTTGCCGGGGTCGATGGTGTGAGTCTGCGGATCGATGTCGCAGAAGACTGGAGTGAGCCCCTGCCACTGCAGCGCATGGGCTGTGGCCACAAACGTAAACGAGGGGACGATTACCTCGCCTTCAAGACCAAGCGCGCGGATCACAATCTCCAGCGCGATTGTTGCATTACAGATTGCAATGCAATGTTTGACGCCGGTTAGTTCCTGAATACGCCGTTCAAACTCGTCCACGTACGGACCATTGTTGGTGAGCCACTTGCGATCCAGAATCGCGTTTACGCGTTCCGCGAATCTTTGCCGGTTTCCGATGTTGGGCCGGCCCACATGCAACTGCTCGGCAAAGGCCGGATGACCGCCAAAGATTTGCAGATCGCTGATTACATTCTTGGGCCGGTGTGGCTTTGGTTGTCCCTGTGACATTTGATTGTGCTTGAAGGTTCCAGTAGTGGTTCAGTTTGAATACGCCGAAGGCGTTGGCTAATTTCAGCCCAGGGTTGGAGCGCAAGCGACAACCCTGGGTATCAATTCAAATATACGCTAAACCCTGAAAGGGTTAGGCGGTTGGCGAACTCTTACAGAGTTTCAATTCATCGTGGATTACAAACCCAGGGTTGTCGCTGCGCTCCAACCCAGGGCTGAAGTTAGCGAACGCCTTCGGCGTTTTCAAACTGATCAGTACCAAGGTTCCTCAGGCTTTCCGTAAAACTCCGGGTACGCTATGCTCTCGCTTCACGATGCAAGCCTCCCATTCTCTCAGGTACATGCCGCAGTTAGACGCGTTACGAGCACTCGCAGTGCTGGCGGTAATGGTCCATCATTTTCTGCCTGTCGATCGGTTCATTCCCAACGACTACGTTACGCTCGGTCTTCTCGCTGTACGGCTGTTCTTCGTATTGAGCGGGTTTCTGATTACGGGAATCCTTTTGAGCTACCGTAGTGATGAACGCGGTAACGCATTGCGACGCTTCTATTTTCGTCGCGTGTTGCGCATCTTTCCGATCTACTACCTGACACTCTTCATTGCGTTGGCTCTCCAGGTGCGACCGATCCAACAGGGCGCTTTCTGGCACCTGACGTATCTCAGCAATTATGTGGCTGTATTTCATCCCGAATGGATGGGCCCGGCCAGCCATTTCTGGACTCTCGCAGTTGAAGAACAGTTTTATTTCGTCTGGCCATGGATTGTGCTTTTTGTACCCAGTAAATATTTAGGCAAAACGATCGTCGGTACCATTGCGTTAGCGGTGCTCTTCAGAGCCTTTGTCCTCTTTGTCTTGAGCGCTTCGCTCGACGCCGCCGGACTCTTCACTTTCGCCACACTCGATTCTCTCGGCGGCGGCGCGCTGCTGGCATTGTTTCACTACGACGAAAGGCTTCGCACTCGATTGCCGGGTCTCATGAAGTGGTTCCTGATTGCCGGCCTCGGCATAGTGACTCTAACTACACTTCTCTATATTTACAACAAGGGCTTCAGAATACTCCATACATTCGCATTGCTCGGCATCTCGTTGCTGTTCGTGGTCCTAATCGAGAAAACGGCGCGCGGGTTTAAGGGGAGAGCGAAAAGTGTGATGGAAAACCCGGTGGTTCTTTACATCGGGAGGATCAGTTACGGTCTTTATGTCTATCACAATTTCATGCTGGCGATCGTGCTCTACTATTTGCTGAAGAGGTCGGCCGTTCCGGACTATCGTTTAGTTGCACTGCTTGCCACCGTCTCGACATTTGCCGTCGCTACGTTGTCGTGGCACTTGATTGAGCGGCCACTGGCGAGACTAAAAAACAGATCCAGCTTCGCCGCCCGCAAACCTAAGAGTCAGGAAATCTGCTTGGACACAGTCAGAACCACCTCGCGGTAGCGGGTGGGTACGCCATAGGCTGCGCACCCACCCGCTACCGCGAGGTGGTTCTGACTGTGTCCAAGTACAGATCTACGTCGAAGCGCGGGCGAAGAGGACGGTTTCCTCGGTGTGGATGGTGAAGTGATCGAGGAAGAATTTGTAACCCAGTCCGAGACCATCGAGATATTCGGGGATCTCGGTCAAATCGTTTTCTTTGTGATAAACCGAAATCGCGAGGCGGGGCTTAAATGTGCGTATCGTCTGCTCAGCGCCCTTCAAGGCATTTAGTTCCGCTCCCTCGACGTCCATCTTAATGAAATCAACTTTGGCGAGTTTCTTTTCCCTGACGAGATCATCAATCGACACAGTCGTCACCTGCAAACTCTTGCCTCCATTATTCTGATGGCGAGTGCTATCCAGCGACGTACCAGGCCCATGCGACACGTATTCAAAAACTTCACCCGAGACGTTCCACAAGGCCCTCTGATCGAGTTCGATGCGTGGTGCAAGCTCAGGATTCAGGTTCACATTGCGCGCAAATATCTCGAGATTCTCAGGCGTAAACTCAAATGTGAAAACGCGTCCATGCGCTCCGGCGGCATGAGCAAAATATAGTGCCGTGTCTCCCCAACCGCCCCCCGCGTCGATAACATAATCAGAGTCCTCAACCTTGATTGGCGGTATTGCCTTCCCATATTCGTACTGCTTCAACATGAACGTACTGACCACTCCGCCCATCGTGTAGTAAAGCTCAATCGGATACCCAATTTCTAGAAGCGTTAAATGACTAAGTACTGCCTTGGGCGTACTCACCTGTATTCCCTCGCGGCTCTTGACCAGTCTTCGCACCTGCTGCCGCTGAGACCAGTAAGAAGCATTGTTGAGCGATAGTTTTACTTTGCGCGGACCAAGGAGACGGTAAGTAATGAGTTGGACAAGCGTGGATTTCGAGTGTTCATCCTCCAGCAGTTCGTAAAGATCTGACCATCCCTCGACCGATCGATCCAATTTTTCCCGATCAAGGTTAGGCGCATTAGCCAGCGGCACAATCGCGAGAGATCCGGCAAGCAGTCCATTCAATTTTGAAATCAGCGAACTCTTGAGAGTTGATTTGTATGGACCAAATCTTTCGGCGTCCCAATTGTCAGACCCATAGCAGTTCGTCATGCTGCTGGTCAGCTCGTTCATCAACGCGATCGTGAAGTCAGTTTTATTTGAACTCATGCGCCGATTCTGCCCACACTGTCTCCGCTCTCCACTCAAGCGTCGGACGTACTACACCAGGCCATTTACCAAACCAATTTCCTTCACGAACACTGTCGAGCACTTCAAAAACCAATATGTCGGGAACTACATACAGCGAGCTCGAGTCCTGCACAAACTGAATGGTAACCACGTAAGTGCCATCGTTCAGGAACCGCGGCGGAATTCTCACCGTTTCGCGGTTGAGTCCTCGCGGGCGGGTCTTCTGGCCCGAGCCCGTCGCGAACACGCACATGCCCTCTGCCGTGTACATATGCAGAGTGAGACCCAAAGCTGCGTCTACCTGAAAACTCCAGAAATCAAACTCGATCTCAACTTCCGTTTCAACGGAGATCTCCTGCTTGCCATTCGGACCAATCCCACGAACACGAGCAGAGCGAACGCGGACCGCTTCATTCCCGGGCGCCGTCTCCGGGTTGTCCCAGGTTTGTTCGAGAACAGGTAGAGTCGCTTGTTCAAGATAGTCGAGTACGACTTGCTCTGTTTCGCCGGCCGCAACAATCTGTCCCTTGTCCAGCCAGATCGATCGCGGGCAGAGACTCCGGACTGCCGCCATGTTGTGGCTGACAAACAGCAGTGTCCGCCCCTCTCTCGCTACCGATCCCATCTTTCCCAGACACTTCTTCTGGAAGGCGGCATCGCCAACAGCGAGTACTTCGTCAACCAACAATATTTCAGGCTCGAGGTGTGACGCCACGGCAAAGGCGAGTCGCATATACATGCCGGTTGAGTAACGTTTCACCGGAGTGTCGAGAAAGTCTTCCAGCTCTGCGAAAGCGACGATCTGGTCGAACTTCAGATCGATCTCCTTCTTCTTCATTCCCAGGATGGCGCCATTGAGATAGATATTTTCTTTGCCGGTTAACTCGGGGTGAAAGCCGGTGCCGACTTCGAGGAGGCTCGATACGCGACCAAACAATTCAGCGCGACCCGTTGTCGGTACGATGATGCGCGACAGGACCTTCAGCAGCGTCGACTTTCCCGCGCCGTTGCGCCCGATGACTCCGAGCACTTCACCGGGTGCGATATCAAAACTGACGTCCTTGAGCGCCCAGATTGTTTCGCCGTTTTTTGATCCGTTGAGACCGGCCAACTGCTTGAGCGGTGAACGCACAGCACCAACAAGCGATTCTCGCAACGTCTGGTAACCAGGACCTCTGGCGCCAAGCCGGTACTGCTTACCCACGTTTTCGACCCGAACAATTGCTTTCATTCGATTCCGTTGCCGAGCTCACGAAGCACCGCGTAGCCAATTCCCGTTTTTCCGAACCCGTTTCCGTTATAAAAAAGATAACTCCGGTCGCCGTAATCGTAGTGGTAGCAGTACTCCATCATCTCGGAGTCCCAGCCACTTTCCGATCTTTCGATACCCGCTTCCGCATCTTTCCTTGTCCACGCGACCCCATCTTCCGATTCGGCATAGCCAAGCCTGTAACTCTGTGTGCGATCCGTGCGGTAGCCCCAAACATCGCGATAGGAATACAACATTCGGTAGCGCCCGTGCTCCCTGTACACGCACGGCCGGCCGATCGCATCACTGTCAGCGACGTAGCCGATGCAAACGTCGTTCGTCTTTCGCCAGCGTATTCCGTCAGTCGACTCAGCATATCTAACATAGTAGCGGGGCTCGGGTCGCTCGGCGACGGTCTCCCAGCCAGTACACGACACATACCACATCCGCCATCGATCTTCTTCGCGCAACACGCATGGAGCAGTATTGAAGAAGGGTTCGTCAAACGATCGATCCAGCAGTGGACCCTCTGAAACCTTCCGGAAACTCCGTCCGTCATCCTCACTGACCGCCAGCCCGATGGACAAATGATAAGGAACGGAAACTTTCAGGTTCCAGCCAATATAGTAAAGATACTTTTTGTTTTGATGATTGACGATCCACGAGGGCATGATGCCGCTGTCATCAAATGTTCCGGGACGTCCGAGTGAAAGAACCGGCTGGTCATGAATGTAGAGCACATTCTCAGGTCGCTCAGCGTCGACTTCGATATAGGATGTTTGCGAGCGACCGTTTCCATCCCTGGCGCCGAAGTAAATTCGCAAGGTCCCCGATCGAACTTCCTCGACTACCGGAAGCGAAGCGTGAGAGACCATCCAGTCGAAGTTACGATCAGGCGCAAAGATGACACCTTTCTTTATCCACTTCATGTGCGAATACAATTAGAAATCCAAATCTGTGCTCAGCACATCACCTTTCTTCGCGGGATTTCCTTTATAGACTCCCCAGGGGTCTGTGTCTTTCGTTACTGCAGCAGCCATGGCGATGAATGATCCTTCGGCAATGTGAATACCGTCGCGTATCGTTGCGTTGACTCCGAAAAAAGCGAATGACTCGACCACGCAGTGACCTGACAAGACCACGTGCGAGGTAAACGAAACATGATCTTTGATCACACTGTGATGGCCGATGTGATTGCCGCTCCACAGCACCACGTTGTTGCCGATGGATGTGAATGGCTGAATGGTATTGTCTTCCAGTATGAAACAGTTGTCTCCGATTGAAGTGCCGGGGAACACCGTTGCCTTCGAGCTGATGTACGAGATCATCTCATAACCTTTGTCGCGGATTTGGTAATAAACCGATTCGCGCAGCTTGTTCATTCGGCTGGGAGACATGGTAGCGAAGAACTTGAACTCCGAGGCTGGGTAAGTTTCTTCCACGTCCTCAAACGCGACGACCGGCAGCCCCTCAAAGGTCTCGCCTTCCGGCAGGTATTGCTTGTGAACACTAAAGGCAACCACTTCATGTTCGCTATCGTGCTGCAAGTAGAACTTTGCCAGCTGCGCAAAATCCTGAACGCCAAAAATGATCACCTTCGCCATTGCTTAGTCGTGGTTGCTGTTCGCCGCAAAAGTCTGAGATCGAACTTGGACCGGGTCAGTACAGGGAGCGGTAGCGACCTGGTCAGTGATTAGCATTTTGGTCCCATCGTTTGACCAGGTCGCTACCGCTCCCTGTACTGACCCGGTCCAAGCACGGAATCTGAGTTTTGAGGCAAAGCCTCGTGGTCGTGATAAACGTAAGTCGTGTATTCGTAGAGACCGTAATCGTTGCGGAAGACGAAATTTCGCGACAGCTCGTTCTTTAGGAATTCGGCAAGAGTATCAAACGGCAAGTGAAAAAGATCATCTCGTTCCCAATCCACGTGCTTTGTCATTACGTTGAACGCGATCGCCATTGCCGCATGCGCGAACACGCGCCCTACCAACTGCTTGAAGTAAGACAGCATCTCGTCGAAGGATAACTCGCGTTTTTCGGTGAAAACGCCGTTCAGCACGATATAGTCGAAAACCGGCAGCGGCGTGTGGTCGTCGAGCAGGTCGAGGTTGAAGAACCTACTGCCGGGAAACTTGCTTTGCGACAAGCGCACAAACCTCTCAGACAGATCCAGGCCCGCGTATTCGATATGGTCCAATCGCTGTTCGCGAATATATTCATTGAGGTGCGCGGCGCCGCAGCCAAAATCCAGCAAGCTGACTCGCTGCCCCGGTGACTGAGGTCTGATTACGTCGAGCATGACGCGATAGCGTTTTTCAACATCCTCCGCTTTAGGCCAATCCACGCCGAGATGTGAGTCGCCATATTGCTCGAGGCAGGCCTCGTAATGCGAAACTATGCTGAGATACTTTTTCTCCACCATTCAAGCAAACTCACCTTTGCGATAAGGCGGAAAATAGTCGTTGGCCTCTCGATCCTTCATGACTTGCTCGTATTTCGACTGGTCGAAGATGCGGCCGCACAAATAAGCCGTGCGCGTACCAGTGGCCCAACCGCGTTTGAAACGAGTCAGGCCATCTGAGCTGTCTTTGGCTGAAAGACCAGCTCCTGCTCCGAGATCCAGCCATTGCAGCCCCTGTCTCGAGAAGTATTCAAGCACGTGCCAGAACAGCGCGAAAGACGCCTCGAGCTCGTAACCCAGATCGCTATAGGCGCCAAGATGATAATAGGCGACTTCTCGATCGGTGTACCAGAGAGTCATTCCGACTGTTTCGTTCTCACTGATCGCGCGGAACAGGGAAATACCGGGTACGGCCAGTTGCGCCCTGAATGAATCCGGAGAAAATGCGGTTAGACCACGAATGCCATGACGTCGAACCAAATTAGCGTAGAGCTCGATCCATCGATCGGCGAATACGCCTGCGTCTTCGACGCGCTCGATATCAAGGCGTTCGAGTGCCTTTTGCGCTTTGCGGCGGTGTTGCGTCGCTACAAAAGACTCGGGTGAACGTGAGAGTTCAGTCACCAGGTGTTCTTTGAAAGGAGTGACCACAGTGGGAAAACATTTACCGAGTTGTGCCGGAGTATGGTTGCCAAAGGGATCGGCGACGATAGTGAGTGTGACAAGCTCGCTGCGGAGTTCGTCGAGATCGAGATCGAGCTTCGACCAATCTCGACAGGCAAATAGAGGATAACAACCCATCGCATCGTGGTAGGGCGTGTCGAGGATCGGTCTTTCGAGTATCCAACCCTCACTGCGTGGCAACGCGCGCGGTTTGCCGAATTCAGCCAGCGCCGCCGCGTATCCCGGATGGGAATAACCATTCATACGGCTTTGCTCAAAAGGCCACTTGGACACAGTCAGTACCGTCCGCGGTAGCGGATGGGTTAACCATCAGGAGTAAGAAAGCATTAGCAATCACGCGTCTCTACAACGTACCCATCCGCTACCGCGGACGGTACTGACTGTGTCCAAGCCCGACGCCCTGACTTTTTGTGCGCAGCCCATTCATACATTAGTTCTGAACTCGGGTGGCGGTGAACGTGCCGACCTCTGAACGAAACTTAAACGCACTCTCTTCCTGATCGACACTGGTGACGAAGATCAGCGTGCCCGAAATTGTGTTGCCGGAACTGAACCTGCCCTTGAACATCATTGTCCCCACCTCCCGGCAGCACGTACCGATGGGCAACTCAGCCTCACCGGAAAAGCTGACACGATCATTCGTGAGTTGCGACCAGACGGCGGGTACAGGTTGCGCTACCGGTTTATCGTTAGGCGCAGTGTCGAGTAGCTTGAAAGAACCGGAACCATTATCTCTGGCTTCGAAGATAACGTTCTTCTCGAGTCCGGTCATCTTGAACGTCACGCGCCAACGACCCTGCAATTTGGACGCGGACGCGTCGACTTGTGCTTCACCACCAAGTGCAAATAATGACAACGCAATCAGGATAAATAAGAAACTTAGTCGTCTCTCCATTCTCGATCTCCATTCGGTGGCGACCAACGTGAGACTCCACGGGACAAGCCGTGGCATCAACTCATGTGGCTAAAAAGCGACAAGGCGGCCAATCGTTTTCAGACTAGCCGCCTCATCTTAAGGTAAGTTCCGAACGTTGAGAAACCAACGTGCAGAAGCTAAATGTTAACCACCAGGACCAACGGGCGAGCACGCTCCGCCGCCGCCACCGCAGGTGTCGTTGCTGTTACCTATGATGGAGTTGTTGTTGAACGTGTTAATTACACCGCCTGGGCTAATCAAAACGCCGGCGCCCGTGTTGCGGTCGATCATGTTCTGATTGATAGTGACGCCGGCAACGCCGGCTCCGCCATTGCCGGCACGGACACCGCTCCCGCCGTTCATGGAAATCTGACTATCCCAAACGAATACGTTTACAAAAGTGGCGGCTGTCGCCGCTTCGGCAAAAACTCCATTCGTGCCGTTGTTGGAAAACACCGAATTGCGTGCCGTTACTACGGAACGCGATCTGGCGTGCAAGCCATTTCCGTTGCCGATTAACGACACATGTTCCAACGTGACCTTAACAAGATTGGCGGCGCCGCTTGTAGTCGTATTGATGCCGTCCAACGTGTTGTCTCTGATGACAGAGTTTCTGACATTCAGATTCAGATCGTTGGTCTCATTGACGGTGATTCCGTTTCCGGTATTGAACCTGAAGATCACACAGTCTTCCACGTTAACGGTCTTGGCCTGAAGGATGTTTATTCCGTTTATCCCGTTGCAGAATCCGTTGATGGAGAGTCCTCTAATGGTGACTACGTCAGTGGATGCGGCATTGATGATGATCCCGTTCACCAGGGAGGCAAGGATCGAAGCAAACGTGCCGGTACCATCGAGCGTGATCGATTTCGTGATCGTCACTGCACCGAAACCACCTGGATCGAGGGCATCAATCTCACCGCAGGCCGCGGTCTTGGAGATGGCGCCAGCCCAGGTTTTGCATGGGGCAGTACGGCTACAGGGGTTAGCATCGTCTCCAACGCCGGACACCCATGTACGGGAGGCCTGTGCCTGGGCGATCGAGACTGTAGCAAACATGAAGATCGCGATTGCCATAACCTTGATCGTGAACCGAAACTTACTCATTTTTAGTCTCCTTTAGTTGAAGGTCGTGGGGGGCCATCAGTAGAACAAAGGGTTATGTTTCTGTTCACTGTTGCGCCGAATTTCCCCGCAGTTAAATAGAGAGTATTTGGTCATTAAACGATTAATTAGTTGACCATTCCTCGATGAAAAAATCGCGCTTGGGCGGCGCCGAGAGCAAGGTGACGCCGCCCGCCCGAATCTTGCTTACTTGAACTTGAAGTTCGCTGTATGAACCGTACCGTCTCTTAGCGTGACTGTGAGCACACGGCACGTGTTCTTCCAGGAGCTTTCGGTCTTCCAGGTGTACTTGTATCGATCTGAAGCAGCGTCGTAGCTCAGCGAGCTTTGACCTGCCGTCTCAGTTTCTTCGACGTCTGAGATCGGCACACCCGAAGCGCAGCTGACCTGCACCGAGCTTGGCGAACCCGTCGCGAAGATGTTAAGCCCCTGGTTGCCACCCAGGCTGAATTTAACTGGAGCGGCCGCACCGGCCTTCATTTCATTCAGCGTAGGCGGATTATCGATTGGTGAGAAGAAGCCCGTGAAGTTATAAGGCGAAACCTCTACGGTCCTCACTTTGGTGTCAGTATGTCCAGACGGATCGCTCACTGTATACGTTAACGCGTAAAAACCTACCGTATTGGTGTCAACGCTTCCCGTCACGACAATTGCCGATGTCAGGTTACCCGCACAACCATCTGACGCAGTCGCACCAGGATCGGTGAAGACTGTGCCGAATCCAACCACCATCGGATTAGCACCGTTGAGCGTAATTACCGGCGCAACGGTGTCCTGCACGGTCACGATTCGCGTCGCCTGAGTCGTAAAGCCATTGGCGGTTGCCGAGTAGGTGATCGTGTAGGTTCCGGGCGCGTTTGGATTCACGGTCCCGGTAGTAGTTACCGTCACCGGATTGCCGCAAACTGTCGCGGTGGCGCCGGGATCGGTAAAGCCGCTACCACACTCGAGGGTGATTTGATCGTCACCGTTGAGCGTGATTGTCGGCGGAACATTGGAAGTACCCGGCTGGTCCACTTCATCTTCAGGGAACGTCCCAACGATCACGGTTCGAGTCGCGGTCGATTGGTTAGTCCCATCCGTCGCAGTGTACGTGACGGTGTAAGTGCCGGCTATTCCCGTGTTGACGGAAGTGGCACCACCAGGTCCGGAAATCGTAGTGGTAACCGGTTTCGGACCCGCACAGGCGTCGAGTGCCGAGACGCCCGGGTCAACAAACGGCGAGCAGGACCCTTGTTGAATCTTGTATGGGTT
>Ga0105238_10003836_pt1 | contig 14928 bp, 12 predicted proteins | sample KBSC34metaG_FD_81526 | JGI IMG/M metagenome (GOLD analysis project Ga0105238, IMG submission 81526) | Corn rhizosphere microbial communities from Kellogg Biological Station, Michigan, USA - KBS C3-4 metaG | ecosystem: Host-associated > Plants > Roots > Rhizosphere > Soil | place: Michigan, USA... | reverse complement strand
TCTGGCCTATGACATCGCGGTCGAAACGCGATAGCGCCGTGGGACCCAGACCTCCCCGCAGGATGCAATTGCCACCGATCCCTTCATTCAGTACGCCCAGATCGGAGGTGCGCTTCTCGGCGCCCAACCTTCGAGCCAGAAAGTCCGCCCAACGCGTATTGCCGTTTGTGATGGAGCCGCGTCCGTCGGTGATGGAGTCGCCCAACGCAACGATCGATCCTCCGCTGCTTTTGCCGCCGACGTCGACGCCATCCAGCACATACCAGTGATCTGCCGTTACCGGATTCGTCAGCACCGGGGCGGAGACTGCATCGCCCGTCATCAGGAAGCTCGTGGCACGGGATCCGGGATGGCCGGTTATTCCGTCCGGCACCTTGCTGGCGGAGAATGAGACGGCGAGATCAGACAGGGCGCCGACTGGAAACGTGATCGGATCGCTGATCATAATGGCGCCGGGTTGAATCGTCACCCGAGCCTGACCGCCAAACGTGACTGCGTGGTCAGTCTCCGGACGAATCTCGCCGGTGGTAGGGATAACGCCTTCAGCGCCGCTTCCCGGAGCTCCCTTGACCATGGTCGCCGTCGATGGGACGGGCAGCGCAACGTGAACTGATTCCAGGACCATTGGTTGCGCGCCGAACTCATTGGAGAGCCGAACCCGAATCTCGGAGCCGCCCACGGTCAAGTGAACTATCTGGCGCAGGGTATTGCCTGCCAGCCCGGGTAGAGGAGGACGGTTCTGCGGTTCAACAAGCTGAGGCGAGCAGGCCCACGAGCCAACCCAGTTCTCCGCGTGTGGCGTCGCGGCGGCCGAGAAATAACCCGGCATCGAAAGGAAGGCGAGAGCTATACCGCCAGCGTGTTTGCTGATCCGCAACGACTATCCCTTCGGGGTGGGTCTCTGTCTTCCTGAGAATAGTAAGTTTGCGACCCAAACTATGGCAAGAACAGAAATGGATGCTTGAGCATCTGCTCCTAAGCCCGTGCGTGCCGATACGGCGCAAGATGCTGATTTAACGGATCAAGTGTATGCCATCCGACATTAGGCGGCAGTTCAACCCATCCGGTCGTCGAATGGGATTCTTACTTGTAGAATGAACCTTTCACAGCACAGGAAGAAGCACCCGCGGAGAGAAAATGGAGAATGTACTCGACGGAATCCGAGCGAATCAAGACGCGTTATTGAAGGAATGGCTGCAAAACCTCAAGAGCGGAATTCGCCGACGCGACTTGATCAACGATAGCGACTTAAACTCCCAGGCGACAGAGGTATTGTCGGCCATCTCCGCGGTTTCACCCGGTACTTCCTTGGAACGCATCGATTCTGCCCAGTGGCAGCCGGTGCGAGAGCTGCTCGCCGGCATTTCCAGTTCACGCGCGATTCAGGGGTTCACCCCGTCCGAGACGGCCACATTCGTTCTCGCTTTGAAGGCGCCGATCTTCGGCCTTATACGTAAGCAGCGTGGCAATGATGCGGAGAGGCTCTTCGCAGACATCTCGGCCGTGAACGACTTCGTCGACAAACTCGCGCTTCACACAACCGACAGCTATATCCACGGACGGGACCAGGTGATTGCTCGCCAGCAGGAAGAGATGCTGGAGCTTTCCACGCCGGTGGTCATGCTGTGGGATGGAATTGTCGCCTTGCCTCTCATCGGGACGCTGGACAGCGCGCGCACGCAGGTGGTCATGGAATCGCTGCTTCAGGCGATTGTGCAAACGAACTCGCGCTTTGCCATCATCGACATTACGGGAGTTCCGACGGTGGACACGCTCGTGGCGCAGCACCTGATCAAGACGATCACAGCCGCTCGCCTGATGGGTGCGGAGTGCATTCTCAGCGGCATTCGGCCGCAGATTGCCCAGACGATTGTTCATCTCGGCATCAATCTTGAAGACGTTGTCACCAAGGCGAGGATGGCAGATGCGTTCAAGTTGGCACTGGAGCGAAGCGGCCGCATCGTGATCCGCAGCGGCAAGTCCAACGGGGCTGCAGTTTCAGCCATTCGGGAGCAGTAAATATGGACCGGATCCCTATCCTGCGGATGGGCAATCTTCTCCTGGTGACGATCCAGGTGGATATGCACGACAAACTCGCAGTTACGCTGCAGGATGACCTGACCTCCAGGATTGCAGAAGTGGGCGCTCGCGGTGTGTTGATCGATATCTCCTCACTGGAGATTGTCGACTCTTTCATTGGGCGGACGCTGGCGAACATAGCTTCCATGGCAAAGGTGCTGGATGCTCAGACGGTAGTGGTTGGCATGCAGCCAGCAGTTGCAATCACTCTGGTAGAGCTTGGAATGTCGCTGCCGGGTATTCGCACTGCGTTGAATGTCGAGTCCGGTATGCAATACCTTCAGGAGACCTCACGGGCTGAGGAACAGGATATGGACTATGACGGGGACAGTGCAGAATTCTGAAGTGATCCCCATCAAAGATTCTTCTGACGTCGTGTTCATCCGGCAGCGAGTGCGCATCTGGGCGACGCAGCTGAAGCTGGGCCTTGTCGATCAAACCAAGGTGGTGACGGCTGCGAGCGAGTTGGGGCGGAACACGCTTGAGCACGGCGGTGGGGGGGAGTTGGAGATAGCCCATTTAGTGGATGGGGCGAGAACGGGGCTGCGGCTTACGTTCTCCGACAAGGGGCCCGGAATACCAGACATAAAACTGGCCCTCACCGACGGGTATACGAGCAAGCAGGGGATGGGGCTCGGATTGGGTGGAAGCAAACGCCTGATGAATGAATTCGACATCAAGAGCAGCCCAGGTGAGGGTACTACTGTGACTGTGACCCGATGGAAATAAGGCTGCCTAAGGCTCTCGTGTTACCTGTAAATGCGGCCGATCCAAGCCGGACGGGACATGTCCGCAGGCAAGCAGCCGCGTTAGGCAGTTCGCTGGACTTCACAGAAGTCGAACAGGGCGAATTCGCCATCATCGTGACAGAAGCCGCGGCGAACATAGCAGCTCATGGTGGGGAAGGAGAGATTCTGCTCATTCCCTGGCGTTTCAGCAACACCGTAGGGGTGGATGTCCTGGCCATCGATAAAGGCCAGGGAATGCCAGACATTGGCCGCGCATTGGAGGACGGCTACTCGACCGGCGGGACTGCCGGAGAAGGTCTGGGAGCGATATCCAGACTCGCATCCACGCTGCAGATCTACTCAGCACCCGGGCACGGGACCGTTCTGTTTGCCCGGGTGGTCAGTGGAAAGCCAACCACGGAAATCTCGGATGATCCTCCCTTGGGATCCATCTCAGTCGCTGTCGCTGGAGAGACGGAGTGCGGGGATGCGTGGGCTGCAGATTACACTCGGAACCGCAGCCTTTACCTGGTAGCCGATGGCCTCGGCCATGGCCCTCTTGCCGCAGAAGCTGCCCGGGAAGCCGTGCGGGTGTTCCATGAAGCTCCTCACTTGGCGCCGGAACGGATTCTGGCGGATATTCACCATGCGTTAGTGAAGACCCGAGGGGCCGCTGTCTCCATTGCAGAAATCAGCCACGACGAGGCGGTCGTGAATTTCGCTGGAGTCGGGAACGTCGCAGGAGCGATTCTGGACGGCGGTAAGACACGCAGTATGGTTTCGATGAATGGAACTCTAGGGCACACCATAGGCCGCGTCCAGGCGTTTCGCTACCCATGGAGCAAAAACTCTACGCTGCTAATGCATTCAGATGGCTTGGCCAGCCGGTGGAATCTGGATCAGTATTCTGGATTAGCCTCACGCCATCCCGCGCTTATTGCGGGCGTGCTCTATCGGGACTTCTCCCGAAAGCGCGACGACGTTACAATTTTGGTCTCAAGAATTCAAGGAAATGACTGAAACCCTTGCATTCCCGCTTTTAACGATTCGTCTGCGACACGAGCGCCACGTGGTTCAAGCTCGCCAGAGGGCGCGAGACATCGCGGCTTTGCTGGGGTTCGAGCACCAGGAACAGATTCGCTTAGCGACTGCCGCGTCCGAACTTGCTCGGAATGCCTTTCGTTACGCAGAGGGTGGTTCGGTCGAGTTTCTGGTTCGTAATCTGACGCCTCAAGTATTCATCATTTGTGTTTCCGATTCCGGACCAGGTATTCCGAAGCTCAATGAAATCCTGGACGGTAGATACGTCTCGAAGACCGGCATGGGGATGGGGCTGATCGGCACGAAGCGGCTGATGGAGCACTTCCTTATAAATACGAGCTCCACGGGGACGCAGGTTGAGTGCGGGAAGGCTCTTCCCCCGGCGGCGCCCAAAGTCACCCATGCTGAGATCAAATCGCTCTCGGCGAAGCTGGTCAGTGGCAGCTCAGCCGACCCGTTTGAAGAGATCGAGCGCCAGAATCAGGAGTTGCTCAAAACTCTGGCAGAGCTCAAGGAAAAGCAGGAACGGCTTGCGGACCTGAATCGTGAGCTGGAGGATACCAACCGTGGTGTAGTTGCGCTTTACGCGGAGCTCGACCAGCACGCGGAAGATTTGCGTAAAGTCTCTGACTTGAAGACCCGGTTTTTGTCGAATTTATCGCACGAGTTCAGGACGCCCCTTAATTCGATCGAATCACTGAGCCGGTTGCTACTGGGCAGGCTGGACGGCGAGCTTTCTGCTGAACAAGAAAAACAGGTGACCTACATCCAGCGGAGTGCCGCTGACCTGACAGAACTCGTCAACGACTTGCTGGATATCGCGAAGGCAGAAGCTGGGAAGATCGAGGTAAGGCCCAGGCATTTCGACGTGGAGGAGTTCTTCGGTGCTCTGAGGGGGATGCTCAAGCCCCTGCTGGCGGGAAACAGCCTGGAACTGATTTTCGAGGTAGCGCCTGATATTCCAACGGTCTACATGGACGAGGGCAAGATATCCCAAGTCTTGCGCAACCTGATCTCAAATGCATTGAAGTTCACCCGCAAGGGTCACATTCGGGTTACAGCGGATCTCGAACAGGGTGGTTGGATTGCATTTCGTGTCGCTGATACGGGGATAGGCATCGCGCCGGGAGATCAGGACAGAATCTTCGATGAGTTTGTGCAGATCGAAGGGGAGATGCAGAGTCAGGTGAAGGGAACCGGGCTGGGGCTTCCGCTGTCCAGGCGACTCGCGGAATTAATGGGCGGTACGCTCACGGTCGAAAGCATTCCCGGACTGGGATCCACCTTCACGGTGCGCCTGCCGGCAGAGGCAGGTCGACCAGCCAAGGAAACGATCTCAGTGCCGGATCTGGATGGAAGCGCTGAGCCCACTGTGTTGTTCATCGAGGATAATCGGGAGACGAGCTTCGTTCATCAAGCTTCCATGAAAGGCAGCGAATACCGTGTAAAGTTCGTATCGAACATTCCGGAAGCTCGCGAACTTATGAAGACGCTCACGCCGGATCTGGTGGTGCTCGACCGGCTGATCGATCAAAAGGATTGTCTCTCGTACATCGGTGAGTTGAGGTCAAAGGACTATACAGGGCCGGTTCTGGTTGTCAGTGTCGTAGACGATGCGGAATCAGCATTGGAGGCAGGCGCAAGCAGATTCCTCCCCAAGCCAGTGCCGCCATTTACGTTATTGAGTACTATCCGGGAATTGATCGAGGGGCGTCCCGCGAAGACGATTCTCTTGGTCGATGACGATGAAGTGTCTCGATATGTCATAGGTGGCGAGCTGGCGAAGCTGGGCTATCGCGTAGATGAGGCGCGCGGAGGACGAGAAGCACTCCAGTCGATGGAGGGACATAGGCCAGACGCTATCATCCTCGATATCGCGATGCCTGACATGAACGGATTCGAGGTGCTTCGCGAACTAAGGAGGATCGCCTCATACAGGTCGATCCCCGTCATCGTGCACTCTTCCCGAGAGTTCACGGCAGAGGATCGGAAGTTTCTCGCTGACTCGGAAGTCACCTTGTTCCCGAAGCAGGCGTACAGGGGAGAAACTGACTCTCTCCGTCTGCTGCAAGTGCTGGAGTCGACAGGGATCCGACAGTGAGTTCACCTGCAAATACTGTCCTCGTCGTCGATGACCGCCCTGCCAACCGGTATGCCATCGTCCACGCACTCAGGAGGGCGGGGTTTACGGTTATCGAAGCGGAAAGTGGCCGTGAAGCGCTCGAGCTGGCGAATCAAGTCCCGTCGGCGATTCTGCTGGACGTCAAGCTGCCCGACATCCTCGGATACGAAGTCTGCCGCAGGCTCAAATCAAACCCTCGTACCAGCCATATTCCTGTCCTCCAACTGTCCGCGGCGTTCATGGATAACGAGAGCAGAGTCTATGCTCTGGAAAGTGGCGCAGACGCTTACCTTACGCAGCCCGTTGAACCCAACGTACTACTCGCAACTGTCCGCTCTCTGGTGAAGGTGCATGAAGCTGAGTCCCTAGCAATTCTCTCAGCGAAGCAGTGGCAGGCTACGTTCGATTCTCTGAGCGAAGGTGTCGCGGTGATCGATGGCTCTGGAACTGTTCAGCGATGCAACCGGGCGATGGCCAAGTTGCTCGGCAGATCCTATGTAGAGATCGAAGGTGCTTCACTCCGCGATCTGCTCCAGGAGACGCTTCGATACACCTTGAAAGGCGAGCAGCATGTGAATGGGTTGGAGATTGCAGCGGGCGCGCGCTTCTTCCGCCTGAGTCTCGAGCCGGTATTTCTTGAAGATGTTCGTACCAGCAGCATCTTCATTCTGGCCGACATAACGCAACAGAAAATGGCCGAGCATGCTGCACTTCTCAATGAGCGACTTGCGGCAACGGGCCGAATGGCCCACACGATTGCCCACGAGATAAACAATCCCCTGGCGGCGATTACGAATTTGCTCTATCTCCTGCGGGCTTCTGTCAGCGATTCTCCTGCGGGCTCCTCCTTTCTCAGGTCGGCAGAAGAAGAGGTGGAGCGAGTCTCCAGAATCTCCCGTCAGATCCTCTCATTCCACAGAGATTCCGCTGCTCCTGTCGAGGTCGAATTAGGACACCTGATGGACGATGTGCTGGCCCTGGCTAACAGAGACCTTGTGAATAAGAAGCTCTCCGTCCGCAGAGAATGGGATGGAGTCACGGTGATCGATGCCTTCCCTGCCCAGCTGAGACAGGTGTTTTCCAACATCATTCGCAATGCAATCGAAGCTTCACCGCAAGAAGCTCAAATCCGAGTGAGTATCTCCAGCTGCAAAATCTTCAGTCGAGGCAGCGCTCCCGGCGTCCGCGTCACTATCTGCGATGCAGGCCCAGGAATCCCGCGGAATAACTTGAGCAGGATTTTCGAGGCGTTCTTCACTACGAAAGAACTGAAGGGAACCGGCGTAGGGCTTTGGCTCAGTTCCACGATTGTTCAGGAGCATGGCGGGCGGATCCAGGTGAGGAGTTCCACGCTGCCCCAACGGTCGGGTACTTGCATTTCAGTTCTCCTGCCCCGAATACAATCCTGAGCCGCCGCATACCTGGCGCTTCCCTCAAGCCGGGCATGGCTTTGCGCGGCAGTGCTGCATCTAACTTTGCCGTGAATACGCACAGCACAGTTTCAGCGGGTACGGTCGAACCTGCAGGCGTTTGCCGCATCCATCACATGCCTTTCGGGTGTGAGCTCGCAAACGGTGGTGTGCGCTTCCAGATGTTTGCGCCTGCCGTGGAATCCGTGCAGCTCGAGGTGAACTCAGGAAGCACGCTGGTTTCTATGGAGCCCCGCGGAAACGGCTGGTATGAATGTGTCGTGCCGGACATTGGACCCGGAGCGCGCTACCGCTTCGTGCTGCCAGACGGCACTCGCGTCGCAGATCCTGCATCGCGCTTTCAGCCGGAGGATGTCTGCGGTCCCAGCGAGGTCATCGATCCGTGCGCCTACCGCTGGTCCGACGGAGAGTGGAAAGGCCGTCCGTGGAATGAAGCAGTGCTTTACGAGCTGCACGTAGGCACATTTTCTCCTGCGGGCACCTTCTTGGGCGCCATCGAGAAACTGGATCACCTGCAGCGGCTCGGCATTACAGGAATTGAGCTGATGGCGCTTTCCGACTTCCACGGGACGCGGAACTGGGGGTACGACGGAGTGCTGCTCTATGCTCCGGACTCCGTTTATGGACGCCCTGAAGAGCTGAAGGCGTTGGTCGATGCGGCTCACGCTCGCGGAATCATGGTGCTGTTCGACGTGGTTTATAACCACCTTGGGCGTGAGGGCAACATGCTGCCGAAATACTGGCCGACGTTCCTCAGCCCGCTGCATGACACGCCGTGGGGGAAACCGCCGAACTTCGACGCCGAGGGGGCGTGCGAGGTTCGCGAATTCATCATCCATAACGCGCTGTACTGGATCGAAGAGTTCCACGTCGATGGGCTCAGGATTGACGCCTCCCACGACATGCGCGATGCAAGCCACCGTCATATATTGGACGAGCTGGCCGAGCGCATCCATACTGCCGCCGGCTCACGCGGCATCCACCTCGTGCTTGAGGACGAGCGTAAGGCTACTGCCCGGCTGATGAGAGACCTGAACGGACGGCCGCGATTGTGCAGCGCGCAATGGAACCACGAAATGGCTCACCTGCGGGAGATCGCCGACGAGACCCAAACCGCGCGCCAGGGCGGGGTTCGGAAGCTCACCGAGACTCTTGCGAAGATGGTTGCGGTGGGATACACCGCGGTGCGGACCGCGGACGGATTCGACGATACAGACTGCCGCGTTCCGCCCACAGCCTTTATCTGCTTCCTGCAGACACACGATCTTGTGGGCAACGACCTCACCGGCGAACGAACCTATTCCAAGATTCCGCTGCGCATCAACCGCGCTCTTTCGACGGTCTACCTGCTGGTTCCGCAGATCCCGATGCTGTTCATGGGAGACGAGTGGGGTGCGTCCACACCTTTCCTGTTCTTCTGCGATTTTTCCGGCGAGATGGGGGACGAAATCCGCAAGGGGCGCTGGGACTTCGTCAAGAAAGAGTTGCACCTCGAAGACTCTGATCTTGAACGGATGCCCGATCCGCTCTCACTGAAGAGCTTCCTGGACTCACACTTGGATTGGGACGAGCTTTCGGAGCCTCAACACGCAGATTGGCTCCAGTGGTACCGCCGCATTCTAGCCGTACGCCGCGAGCAGGTCATTCCGCTGCTCCGCACGGTGCGGGAGAGCTGCGGCAAATACGAACTGCTGGGCCCCGGGGCACTCAGCGCACATTGGATGCTGGGGAACAACGCACGCCTCACGGTGGACGCCAACCTTCATGACAAGGCCGGCGACTTCCCCCCGCCCGACGGAACAGTGCTATGGCTCGAAGGCGAGGAAGAGACTCCAGCGCGCCTGGCTCCTTGGTCTGTCCGCTGGACGTTGAAGCGTTGATCGCGACGTGGACCGTTTTGCACACCCCGTCGAAGTACATCAGCCGACTCGGGGGTGTGTCGGTACAGCTCTCCTCGAAGGACGCCGGAACGTGCTGGCGTGCTGAAGATGACGCTCGCGTCGGTCTGGAACGATAGACTCAACTCATGTCTACCGCCGTTGAAGTTCTCACTACGATGCTGACTGTCGGCGGACTTGTGTATATGCTGCTCGCACTGCTGGGCGCACGAAGGTTCGAACGCGACGCCCGCAGGCCTACCGCGGTTCACGACGGTGATTGTGCGCCCGACGTGAGCATCCTGAAACCGCTGAAGGGTGTGGACCCGCACATGTACGCCGGCTTCCTGAGCCACTGCCGGCAGCAGTACGCCGGTCGGTTCGAGCTGCTGTTCGGAGTCGGCAGCATGGATGATCCTGCGGTCGCGGAGATTCGCCGGCTAGAGGCCGAGTGTCCTGATTGTGCGATCCGGATCGTCGAGTGTGGCGAACGGCTTGGAACCTCGGGAAAGGTATCCAGTCTCATCTACCTGCTGCGTGAAGCGCGGTACGAACACCTCCTTATTAATGATTCCGATATCCTCGTCGGCCCCAACTACCTGACTCGCGTGCTCGCCCATTTTTCTTTACCGGGTGAGCAGCCCGTGGGCATGGTGACCGCGCCTTACCTCGGACGGACCGCGCCCGAAAGCGCCACGCTGACGATCTGGGCGCGGCTTGAGGCGTTGGGCATCTCGACGGACTTTATCCCTGGAGTGCTTACGGCGCGGTACCTTGAGCGCGGCATCCGGTTCGGTCTTGGGTCTACCCTTGCTCTCACGCGCGAAGCACTGGTGAAGGCGGGTGGGCTGGAGTCGCTGTTGGACGTGCTGGCCGACGACTATGAACTCGGCGCGCGAATTGCCGATGCTGGCTACCGCGTCGAACTCTCGGCCGAGGTGGTGGAAACCACGGTTCCTGCTTATGGCTTCCGCGGTTTCTTGAATCACCAGCTTCGCTGGGCGCGATCCACGCGGGACTCTCGCAGGTTGGGCTACCTGGGCCTGGGGGTCACCTATTGCATACCATGGGCGGTGCTGAACTGCGTTGCGTCGGGGTTCGAGCTATGGAGCTTCACACTGCTCAGCCTGGTGTTGCTCGCGCGCGTCTGCGTGGCGCTTACCGTCGGCGTCGGCGTTCTGCGCGATCATCAAGTGCTGCGTGACATCTGGCTCATCCCGTTACGCGACTGCTTCGGCCTCTTCTTCTGGGCTTGGAGCTACGCCTCGGACACGGTCGTGTGGCGTGGGGAACATTTTCGGCTTCACCGCGGTCACCTGGTCCGAGTTCAGGAAAGCTAGGCCGATCTCAAGCAAGTCTTTTCGCCTCTTTGTCCAAGTATGGCCGTCCACGAGCTGATCCCATTGAGCAAGCGCGCCATCCTGAACCTCGATGGACTCAAGCACCCAGACAGGATGAGACTCAGCAGGCTGGTCCGCCTGTACGTTTCTGCTCGGCAGGGCTCAGCCTGGAGCTGATGCACCTTCGCCGACAAAGGTAAGCATTGCCTGGACTTATGAATATGCTCTCCGCATTTACCGTGCTCTGCGAAAACGGCGTTCGTCTGATGTGACCAATAGGCGACTCATGTCCCCAGAAATGGGGTGCCCCTCCCCGAACAGGCACATTAGAATCGAGTTCTCGTATGAGCTTTCCGGCCTTGAGCGGCCGGTTTCCGGGACACCTGCCGTTCGGCACGGAGCGCAAGCCGATGCGATCGAAGTCATTTTGGCTGCATCACCTCGATCATCGCGACTCGACCATCCTCAAAGGATTGGCGATCGTTGCGATTGTGCTGCACAACTTTTTTCATTTCGTCAGTCCGGCGCAGCAGAACGAGTTTGTGTTTCATCCTGGTGCATTTGATGTTTTCCTCCAGGAGCTGCGACGGCCCTCGCATTCCATCCAGGCGTTCTTCTCCTTTTTCGGACACTTCGGCGTTCAGATCTTCATCTTCCTCTCAGCCTACGGACTTGCGAAGAGCCACTGGGAAGATCAGTCGTCGTGGACGCAATTCATGTGGGGAAGGATCAAGAAACTTTATCCCACGTTTCTGCTGATCATCGTCCCCTGGGTCTTCGCGATGGCTGTGTGGGGCGGTCCCTATCGCCTGATCCGCGATATCCTCCCCTCGATCGCTGCGACCATTCTTGGCGTCTCTACGCTCGTCGGGTTCGACCTTCCTCCGGTCGGGCCATGGTGGTTCATTCCGTTCATCATGCAGTTCTACGCCATCTGGTTTCTGTTGCGTTGGGTCACCAGAAGATTCGGCTGGCGGGGCTTGCTGGCGGTTGCAGCAGCTGGAGTTGTGGTCACCTATGTCTTGAGTCCACTTCTGGCGCACAGGACGATTAACCTGCTCACCACGCCCGTCGGACGTCTGCCGACAATCTGTTTTGGAATCGTCGCCGCCCGTTATCGGGTGCGGATTTCAGGGATGGTAGCGGCAGCTGGTATTGCGATTCTCGTCTTGGGCAGCATCTATCCCGCCGGCTTCCTGTTTACCCCTTTCGCAGCTCTCCTCGCGCTGCTTTGGGGCTACATTTGCGTGCGTGACGTGGTGCTCCGCTCCGGGATCCTGCTACGCATCGGCGAGATCTCAATGCTGATCTTCCTGCTCAATGCGATCGTCCGAAACCAACTCGTCCGGTATGCGATCTCGCCAGGCCAGCAGCTTTACTGGGGCTTCCTCTCTGCAGCACTTTCAATCGCGATCTCAAATTTGATCGCGCGGCTGTTGCAGCCGGCCACCGCGCCTGTCAGTCTTAGCGTCGGGGATGTCCCCGACGTGCCCAAGGCTGGAGCAGTGGACTGCATCAGCCCCAAGATTTAGCCGAGCAGGCCAGTTACGAGCGCTCTCCACTCCTCTTCCAACTTGACGCGCCGGTACTGTTCCCCCGCTCGGCGGTACCAATATGCTGCGTTTGACTCATCGCCTTCCTTGCGGTGGAGATAGGCGTGCACGGCCATACCTTCCCGAGTTTTCAGCGCGTCCACCAAACCATGAGCCCGAGCCCAGTCGGCCTTGGCGTCCCACCACAGAGCCTCCGCAGGCGCAGTCAATCCGAGCGGAGGATCCGCGAGGTTCAAAGAGTCAATAAATTGCTGTGAGTTCATCCTTAACTCCGGGAAGCATTCTCAACCGCAAGAGCGACCGAGTTGCCGCCTCCGAGGCAGAGAGCCGCGACGCCCCGGCGCACTTTCCTACGCTGCATCTCGTGGAGAAGGGTAACCAGAACGCGCGCGCCGGACGCACCGATAGGATGGCCGATCGCAACTGAACCGCCGTTGACGTTGACGCGCTCGGGATCGAGTCCTAGCTCCTGACGAACGGCCATCGCCTGCACACTGAATGCCTCGTTCAGTTCGTAAAGGTCCACCGACTCGGCGGTCCAGCCGGCGCGGCCCAATACCTTTCGAACGCCCTCGATGGGTGCAAGCATCACCCACTTGGGTGCAATGCCGCTGGTCGCCTGCGCACGGATTGTCGCCAGGACCGCTAGGCCCAGGGAGCGCGCACGTTCGGCGGCCATCACCACTACAGCTGCGGCTGCGTCATTTACTCCGGGCGCATTTCCCGCCGTCACGGTGCCACCTGCTTTGAAGGCGGGCTTCAGAGCCGCGAGTGCTGACTGCGCAGCAGCCGGATCATCCACCGCCGCAGGTCGGATACTTTCGTCGTGTGAGACTACTGCCGAAGCTCCGCCGCGAGTGCTGACCGGCACGGGCATGATCTCGCGGGCGAAGCGGCCTTCGCGATCGGCCGTGGCGGCGCGGCGATGCGACTCCAGGGCATAGGCATCCTGCTGCTCACGTGTAACCCCGTATTTTTCAGCGACCAGCTCTGCCGTGCTACCCATGTGGAAGTCGTCGCAGGCACACCACAATCCATCCCGGATCATGGAGTCCACGGCCGTCGCATCTCCCATGCGGAATCCTTTTCGCGCCGAGGGTAGAAGGTAGGGAGCATTCGACATGGATTCCATCCCGCCTGCGACGACCACCTCCGCGTTGCCCGTAGCAATCGACTGAGCTGCAAGCGCGATAGCCTTCAGACCAGAGCCGCACACCATGTTCACGGTCAGTGCGGAGACGGTATCGCTAAGTCCTCCGCGCAGCGCTGCCTGCCGCGCCGGATTTTGGCCGAGTCCTGCAGCCAGAACGCAGCCCATAATGCACTCATCCACCGAGGCGAACTCGATTCCGGCGCGCGCTACCGCTTCCCGAACAGCAACGGCGCCCAGCTCCGTCGCCGACAGAGTCGAGAGTCCACCCTGGAATTTTCCTACCGGTGTGCGTACTGCGGAGACGATGACGATCTCATCCATTGCAAACTTCCTCCGTCTGCGCGGCGTAAGTATACGTCGCATGAGATGTGAGCCGACAGCAGCTACGCGCGCAGCTACAAACCTTCTCACGTGCAGCGTAGATGTATTCGACGGAGCTCGCCGTCACGTAAGCTCCGCGCGTGCGCAATACATCCTTCGGGGTGCTGCGTAAGGTTTGTTGAACAGTGCCGATCTCGCAAAAAAGTTTCATTTCCCATTCGATTTTTCTTGACACTGAATTTCATCAAATCTATACCTTCGTTAGCTGCAACTTTGCGGTTGCAGCATCGATGTTCAATCGATAGGGAGAATAGGCAAAATGGCAACCAAGAAAGCAGCGAAGAAGGCAGCCAAGAAGACGACGAAAAAGAAGTAAATTCCAACCAAGGCAAAGCAAGACGGGGGACGCTTGGATGCGTCCCCCGTTCTGCGTCTGCGCTAATGTTCATGCGGCTTTCGCGTTACGTCGACAATCAGGGCGCCGAAGCGCCGCGCGCCGCGTTCTTGGGAGTGGAGAGATAGCCGCTTACCTTGTTCTTGTCGATGTTGTTCACGACGATCTCGAACAGGACCGGATCCTTGCCGGTATAAAACTGCACCGGCTCATCCAGGTTCTTGTCCTTCTTCTCGATGTTCCGGTCGTCGGCCGAGACATTCAGGGTGTACCGTGAGTGCTTCTGGTCGACCTTCTTCAACTGCAGCTTCACGCTCGAGAGCAGCGTAGGCTGGCCGCCTTTCTGGAGGGTGAACTCGAAGTAGTTCCGGTCGCCGCGATGTTTAAGCACCTCGAGCTCAGAGTGATTCGTCGCAATCAGGCCACTCATGACTCCCGCGTCGCCAACGACACGCTGCAACTGGGTCTTCGTCGTCTCCAGCTCAGATCGAGTGGTGGCCACATCCGTCTTCACACCGCCAACGTCCTTCTTCACCGTTGCCACATCGGTTGAGACAGCACCAATCCGTTTCTCGGCAGCCTGCTGCTGCTGGGCCAGCCGCTCGGTCTCAAGGCTTTGCGCACGTTGCGCCGCCATGATGGACTGGGCGCGCGCCTGAATCTGCTGCTGAGTAGCTCCCACATTCCGGCTCATCGTCTCGGCGGTTGCGGTCAGCCGTGCATTTGTGCTCTCCAGCCGCTGTGTAAGGAATTCGTTGCGTTGGTTTGCCTGGTTGAGCTTCTGCTCAGCGGCTCCCACGCGGCCTTGCAGCCTATAGCTCTAGATTAGTGGTCCGGCACCGAGAAGAAGACAGATGGCAAGGGCGGCCAGCAGGGCATTCGAGATGTTT
>Ga0105238_10003833_pt1 | contig 14931 bp, 13 predicted proteins | sample KBSC34metaG_FD_81526 | JGI IMG/M metagenome (GOLD analysis project Ga0105238, IMG submission 81526) | Corn rhizosphere microbial communities from Kellogg Biological Station, Michigan, USA - KBS C3-4 metaG | ecosystem: Host-associated > Plants > Roots > Rhizosphere > Soil | place: Michigan, USA... | reverse complement strand
GCGAGCGAGCGCGTGACGCCGCCGCCGAGCGCCCGCGCGAGGACGAAGTTGAAGGCGCCGAGCTTCGGCAATTCGTAGCGGACGACGTCGCCGGCGACGATGCCCGCGAGGTGCGCGCGCACCACGGCCGCCGTCACGTGGCGTCTCAGGTGCTCGTAGTGCCTGGCGTCGTAGGCGATCAGCGACAGGTTCGAGGTGTCGCCCTTGTCGCCGGCACGCGAATGTGCGAGCTCGCGAAGCTTCATGCCGTCACCTCGACGATCTCGACCGACGGGCGCACCGCCGTCGCGGGGACGAGCACCGACTGCACGGCGACGACCTCGCGTGCGCTCTTGACGACACCGCCACCGCCTGCGGGTCCGTTGGTGTAGAGGGTCTCGACCTCGTTGCCGATGCGCACAGCCTCGGCCATCGACCGCGTGCGGCCGGCGACGCGCAGCCGGACCTCGTACGGCTCGCCATCGCGCACCGCGACCGGCCCGTGCAGCGCGTCGACACCGAGCAGATCGAAGCGCATCTCGCTCGCCTCCACGCGGGTGCTGCGCAGCCGCTCGCGCACGATCTCGCGCGCGAGGCGCGCACGCGCGAACGCGCCGGCGCCTGCATACGAGATCTGCCCTTCGCCGACCCAGCCGTCGACATAGCCGATCGAAGCCTTGAGCATCCCCGTCGGCGCGCTGCCGCGGCCGACGACGACGCGGACGCGATCCTTGGCGATCTCGTCGACGCGCACGTGCGTGAAGTCGGCGACGACGTCGGGTTGCAGGTAGCGCGCCGGGTCGTGGATCTCGTAGAGCAGCTGCTCCTTGCACGTCGCCGCGCTGACGCAGCCGCCCGAGCCCTCGACCTTGGTGACGACGAAGTCGCCGTCGCGCGACACCTCGCCGATCGGAAAGCCGAGCCGCGCGAGGTCGGCGACGTTCTTGAGGCCCGGGTCGGCGAAGTAGCCGCCGGTGACCTGCCCGGCGCACTCGAGCATGTGACCGACGACGGTGCCCTGCCCGAGCAGGTTCCAGTCGTCCAGCGACCAGCCGAACGCGTGAACGATCGGCGCGAGGAAGAGCGCGGGGTCGGAGGCGCGGCCCGTGACGACGACGTCGACATCGCTGCCGAGCGCAGCGCAGATCGGCGCGACGCCGAGGTACGCGTTCGCCGAGACGATGCGATCGCCGAGTTCGCGCACCGGCGCTGCCGACTCTTCGAAGCGGTAGTCGCCCGCGAGGACGTGGGCGAGGACGTCGTCGCCGAGCACGGCAGCGATGCGCAGCGACGCGAGGCCGAGCTCGCGTGCGACCGCGGCGGTGCGACGCGCGGCGGCGAGCGGGTTCGCAGCGCCCATGTTGGTGACGATGCGAACGCCGCGCTCGGCCGCGGCGCCGAGGACGCTGCGCATGCGCGTCTCGAGGAGCGGGTCGAAGCCGGCCTCGGGGTCGCGCCGGCGCGCCTGCTGCGCGAGCGCGATCGTTCGCTCGGCGAGGCACTCGAAGACGAGGACGTCGATGTCGCCGCGCTCGACGAGCTCGAGCGCAGGCTCGATGCGGTCGCCCGAGTAGCCGGCACCGGCGCCGAGCCGCAGTATTCCGTCAGCGCCGCCACCGCCGGCGCCTCGATCGCGTCGCGGCGCGCTCACGACGGCGACGCGCCTCCGGCGATCGTCCCGACCGGCGGCGGCCGCAGGTCGGCGGGAAGCCGCAGCGACGCGCTTTGCGGCGGCGTCTCGATCCAGGCGTCGATCAGCGTGTACGAGACCGCGAGGATGACCGGCCCGACGAAGATGCCGACGAGGCCGAAGCCGAGCAGACCACCGATCACGCCGGCGAAGATCAGGAGCAGCGGCAGGTCGGCACCGCGCCGGATCAGCACCGGGCGCAAGACGTTGTCGAGCGCGCCGACGACGATCGTCCAGACCACCATGAAGATGCCCCAGCCGGTCGAGCCGTTGTAGAAGACCCAGATCGTCGCCGGCAGCAAGACGATCACCGGGCCGACCTGGATGATGCAGAGAATGAACATCAGCGCGGTGAGAAACGCAGCGAACGGCACCCCGGCGATCGCGAGGCCGATGCCACCAAGCACTGCCTGGACGATGGCGGTCACGCCGACGCCGAGGGCGACGCCGCGGATCGCCTTGCCGGCGAGGACGATCGCGTCTTCGCCGCGCTCGCCGCCGAGCCTGCGGCCGAAGTGCTTCACCTTGCTCGCCGCCGTCTCGCCCTGCGCGTACATCAGCGCGGCGACGATGACGGTGAGCAGGAACTGCAGCGTCAGCGCGCCGACCACGCCGGCCTGCGCGAACAGCCACGCGCCGACCTCGCGTGCGTACGGTGCGACTTTCTCCTGCAGTCCGATGACGCCCGACGCGAGCACGTCGTTCCACATCTCGGCCGCCTTCGGACCGACGTAGGGAAGCTTGGCGATCCAGTCGGGCAGCGCCGGCAGGCCGGAAGCGATCAGCGACTTGGCGGCGTTGACGGCTTCGTCGGCGTGCGCGGCGATCGTCGTGATCGCCGCGGTCACGGGCAGCACGAACAGCAGCAGGAGGATCAGCACCATCACCGCCACCGCGAGGCTGCGCCTGCCCCAGAGCCTGGCCTGGAACCAGAGCAGCGCCGGCCAGGTCGCGACGACGAGCATCGTCGCCCAGATCGTCGCCCCGAGGAACGGGCGCAGCGTCCAGAGCGATGCGATGATCAACGCGACCAGCGCGAGCACACCGAGGGTGTATCGCGCAAGATCGGGACGGGCTTCGTTCACGGCGGACCTCCTCGTTGTCGATCCGCCGAGTGTGCGGCAAGACGCGGCCCGCCGGCGCGGCGCGCGAGCGCGCAGAGCGCGCTGCGAGCGTTCAGCGGCCAGCGAGGCCGCGGCGCTCGCCGATTCGCCGCGCGTAGACGCCGAGCACCTCGCGGTAGAGCGCGCCGCCGAGGACCTGGTCCTCGTTGCCGGCGTCGACGTTCGGGTTGTCGTTGACCTCGATGAGGTAGCAACGGTCGTCGACCTGCTTGAGGTCGACGCCGTAGAGGCCGCGGCCGATCAGGTTGGCGGCGCGGACGGCGGTGCTGACGACGATCTCGGGCGCCTCGCCGACCGCGTACGCGACGGTCTCGCCCTCGACGGTCTCCTGCCCAGGCTCGATCTTGTTGACCTTCCAGTGCCCGGGCGCCATGAAGTACTTGCAGACGAAGAGCGGCCGGCGATCGTAGACGCCGACCCGCCAGTCGAATCCGGTCGGCAGCCACTCCTGCGCGATCAGCAGCTCGGACACGGCGAAGAACTTCGCCGCGCTGCTCTCGAGCTGATCCTCGGCCTCGATCTTGAGGACGTCGAGGCCGAAACCGCTGTCGGGAAGCTTGAGCACGCACGGCAGGCCGAGCGTCGCGATCACCTGGTCGAGGTTCTCGCGGTGCACGATCATCGTCTTCGGCTCGGGAATGCCGTGGCGGCTCATCAGCTCGCGCAGGTAGACCTTGTTCGTGCACTTGAGGATCGAGTCGGGGTCGTCGACGACCGGCATGCCGAGCGACTCGGCCCGGCGCGCGAACTCGTACGAGTAGCCGGCGACGTCGGTGCCGCAGCGGATGAGAAGCCCGTCGAACTCGGCGAGGCGCTCGAGCGCGTCGGGGCCGATCACCTCGGCGACGAGTCCGACCGACGGCGCAGTGTCGACGAACCTGCGGATCGCTTCCTCGTTCGACGGCTTGTGTTGCTCGGCGGCGTCCCAGAGGATCGCGACCTTCGGCTTGGCGTCGGCAGCGCCGGTGCGCGCCTCGCGCGACGCCTCGCTGCCGTTGACGAACGCCTTCGCAGCGTCGAGCAGGAACGCACGGTGCTGCGCGGGCACGTCGGCGACGCCGATCGCGGCGATCTTCTCGAGCGTCCAGCGCCCGCCGTCGCGGCGAAAGCGCGTCCTCAGAAGCGGTGCGCGCACGTTGGCGAAGAGCTGCTCGGCGAGCGGCTGATGCCGCTCGGCAGGATCGCGGCCGAAGTACGCGTCGAGCTCGAAGCGGTCGCTCTCGTCGTGGTGAAGCGTCTCGTTGGCGAGCTCGTCGATCGCCGCGCCGACGCGCTGGACCTGCTCGTCGGACTTCAGGTCCTCGACGGTCTTGACGTCGGGAAGCGGGCGATGGCCGCGCGCCTCGGCGAGCAGCGACACGTAGTAGCCGCGGCCCTGGTAGCGGTCGGCGCGGCACAGGTTGATCAGCTGCGCGTCGCCGGCCGCGCCGCCGGCGGCGTCGGCGAGATAGCTGCGCGCGCTGACGACGCTCGAGCCGGGAAGCTCGAACGGCCAGTCCTGGGTGCGGTCGATGACGAAGACGGTCTTCACGAAGGGCGTGGATGGAATGGCGCGAAGCCCGCATGTTCGACGAGCCTCTTCCGCGGTGCAGTCGGAGGCGGACGACAACGGGCGTCAGCGAACGACGACGTCGCCGCATGCGACGCACGCGCGAAGGTACGTCGCTTGCCCATCGACGGGCATGGACCACGATCCAGGCACGAACTCGCCGCCGCCGGCAGCACCCGCGCCGTCGAGCGAAGAGAGCGACGTCCGGGCGCCGTCCTCCGACCGCGACGACACCGGCTCCGACGAGGAGCACGTTCGCGACGTCGACCCGCACCCCGACACGCCCGACGATTTCGACGACGACGCGAGCTCGCCGCGCGAGAGCATCGAGACGGTGCGCGACGCCGGCGGCGACGACGACGACGATTGACGTCGCCGCGGTCGGGCGTCAGCTCACGCGTTTCGCGGCGTCGGGATCCAGCTTCTTCGGCAGCCCGTCGACGACCGTCACCCAGTCGACGTGCGTGTCCCAGTACGCGTGCGCCTGCGGCGCACGGTCGACCGGATCGTCGAAGTTCGCGAGGACGGCGTGCAGTTCGCCCGGCCAGCGCGGCGAACGAAAGAAGAGCGTGCTCCCGCACGTCGCGCAGAAGCCGCGCTCGCCGCCGGTCTCGGCGCGGTACCACGTCAGCCGCCGCTCGGCGTCGCGCAACTCGACCTTGTCGGCGTCGAGGCCGACGAAGGTGACGAACGCCGCGCCATGCGCGCGCCGGCAGCGCGAGCAGTGGCAGTGCGCGACCCAGCGCGACGGCAGCGTCGCGACGAAGCCGACCGCGCCGCACAGGCACTTGCCGCCGGCGGTCGCGGAGGCCGGACTCACGGCTTCACTTCCATCGCCCGTGGTTGTACCGCTTGTTCGGTCACAAAAGACAAAGCGCCCGCGTCGTCCCTGTCCGGAACGACGCGGGCGCGATCGGCCCGCAGCGAGCCGCTATTTCAGCACGTCGCTCGCGATCGCCTGGTTGACCAGCGTGGCCCAGTCGTCCGCCGCGCCGGGCGGCAGGGCGACCGTGCACAGCGCCCCCATTGACGCTGCAGTGATGCCCGCGTTGAGGTACCCCTTGCACGCCGCGTTGTCGGCGGCCTTGCGCACGGCGGCGACGTAGCCGTCGTGGTTGCCGTAGCGCTCCTCGAGCGACAGGCGCGGATCGCCGCTGGTGAGCCGGTCCGCCTTGTGGATCGCGAACGGCACCATGCCGCCGACGTAGTTGCAGACCTGGCCGGCGTGGAACGGCTGCGGGTTCGTCGTGTTGAAGCCCTTGTCGTCGGGCCCCGCGGTGATGTTCCAGCCGAGGTAGGTGCCGAGCGGTGCGTCGCGCTGCACCGTCGGGACGCCACCCATCTCGTTGCCGTCGGCGTCGACGCGCGGCACCATCATCTTGATCACCGCGTCGATCGGCGGCGGCTCGTTCGTCGGCACGCCGGTGGCGTTGTACTCGTCGAACAGCGGCCCCCAGTTGTAGTCCAAGATCGGGAAGACGAAGTTCTCCGGCGCGAAGATCGAGTCCGGAATTCCGGGGACGCCGCTCGGGAAGCCCATCGCCGCCTTCGTCGGCTCGACGAGATCGCGGCTGTTCTTCGGGCCCTTCATGTGCGGCCAGATGCTCTCGGGCGGCTCGACTCCCTTCGTCACCCAGTCGCGCAGCGCAAGCCGCATGCGATTGGTGAGCCCGGTCGAGGGCACGGGGTTCGCGCGCAGCGTGCCGCGGCCCCAGTTGTTGCCCGGGCAGTTCAGCGGCGTTTGCGTCACGTCGGCCGGGTTCTGCGTCGTCGCGCCGTTGCCGCCGCCGTGTGTCGAGCTCGGCAGGTAGTAGCGGCGCACGTTGTCGGGCAACGGGATGTCGGTCTTCGGGTCGGTGCCGACCCACGACGTCGTCATCTTGAGCGCGAACACCTCCGACCCACCGAACGTCTCGACGATCTTGGGACACGTGTCCGAGCGCTCGCAGCGCAGAAGGATGCTGCCCGGGCGCTCGTTGCGCACCTGGTCGGGCCAGACGTGCCACCACTGCGGACCCTCGCTGCCCATCTGGTAGAGCTCGAGCACGCCGTCGGGCTGGCCCCAGCGCGAGTTGTTGGCGACGCGGCGCCCGGCGATGATCGGCCACGCGCCTTCGTGCACGATGCGGCCGGCCTCGTCCTCGTTCATGCCGAGGAAGATCAGGTGGCGCACGAAGTTGCCCGACTGCGACACACCGCGCACGATCGCCGACTTGATCGAATTGCCGAGCGGATTGGGCGTGCCCACGTCGTCGGCCGTCGAGTAGCGGAAGAACGACTGCACGTCACGGAACGCGGCTGTCCCGACGCCGAGCACGTACGGATTGATGACCGTGTACTCCAGCTGATAGAGCTTGGTCGCATCGAAGCCGTTCTTCAGGCAGACGCCGACCGGCAGCGCCGTCACGGGCAGAGGCGCGTCGAAGGTGGAGCCGGTGCCGGTGCCGCAGTACTTCCAGTCGGTCGACGGAACGACGCCGCCGTTCGTGCTGTCGAGCGTCACGTTGCCGTTGACCGTCTCCTTGGTGTGGACGCGCAGCACGTCGCCTGCGTGCGTCGGATCCGCAGGGAAGTACGGGATCGGGTTGCCCATCACGTTGAGCGGCGCCGAGACCTGACCGCTGCGGTTGACGATGCGGCCGATGAGTCGGCCCGTCACGTTGGTCAGCACCGGCACCTTGACGTAGTGGTGCGCGAAGGTGCCCGTGCAGCCCGGGGCCAAACAGGTCGGATCGGTCGTCGGCAGCGACGTCCCGCCGGCGTTGTCGCCCTGCCAGGCGCTCAGCAGCTGCACGTCCATCGCCGCGAACGAATCGGCCGGAAAGCCGACGTCGCCGCCGCGGTTGGGAACGTCGTGCCACATGACGCCGCTCGCGGTCGTCATGTCCTTGGGCTTGCGCAGTACGAAGCTCGCGACGTAGGTGACCTTGCCCGACGCGTCGCGCGCGAGCGGGTTGGTGATGTCGGTGATGAGCGCGTTGTGCGGGTTGGCGGGATCGATCTCGCCGAAGGCCCGACCGGTCAGCTGCTCGTACGCCGGCTGGTTGTTGATGGCGGCCGTCGCGTCGATCACGATGCGCGTGACGCGCGCCTGCACCGGCGCCGTCGTCGCGACGCCGGCGAAAACCGCAGCTACCGCGCACAGCCGCCAACCGGCGCTGCGCAGCCTCAACTCACCCATGGATGTCTCCTCTGACTGATGCGCGGGAATCGCCGCGCGCTCCCTAGCGCCGCTCGCCTCGACCGTCGGATCGGGACGAAGGCCGTCGTTACACGGAGAGTTTATGAGGTGTATACCTGAGGCCGCTTAGGGTATACGTTAGCGGCGTCTGGCACCTGCATTGCTCGCAGCGCCGGACGCAATTCTGTGGGGAAGCGCGGGGACGGGTCGGGGCGCGGTCAGGCGCCGGCGAGCGCTGGAACGCGATCGGTGTCACCCGCCGAAGCATCGAGCCGCGACAGGCTCGACACGAGATCGGCGAAGCGTTCGCCTTGCACGAGGACGTGGTTCCTCACGCTGGTCACGAGTTGCTCCGCCGTCCCGGAACGCAAGGCATCGACGATCGCCTGGTGCTCGTCGAACGAGCGCTGGATCCGGTTGCGCACGCGCAGCTGCAGGCGACGGTACGGCCGGAGCTTGCGCTGCAGCGCGGCGGCCTGCTCGAAGAGAAAGCTGTTGTGAGACGCCGTGTAGATCGCGTAGTGGAAGCGCTCATTGGCATAGAAGTACGCGTCGGCATCGCGCGCAACGACGGCGCCCTGACAAGACGCATGCGCGCTCTCGATCGCCGCCAGCTCTTCCTCGGACATCCGCCGCGAAGCGAGCTGTGCGCACATGACCTCGAGCTCGGCCATCACCTCGAACATCTCGATCAGGCGCTGAGGCGGGACGCGGGTGACGACGGCTCCGCGCCGCGGGCGTGCCTCGATCAGACCTTCGCCGAGCAGCAGGTTGAGCGCTTCACGGACCGGCGTTCGCGACACGCTGAAGCGCTTCGCGAGCTCCCCTTCATCGAGGCGCGAGCCGGGCAGGAGCTTGCCGGTGGTGATCTCCTCCTCGATCGCTTCGCGCAGTCGGTCCGAGATGCGGCTCATGGTCCGCCCGATTTTAGGGCTTCCCTGACATGTCACCGACCATTCGTATGCGCAATCGTCAAATGTGGGGAATACGCCATGTGCTGTGCATACGAGACCTGGCAGCATGTATTCATCTCGCTCCAGTTCCCCGGCGGTACCCGGAGCCGGTGACTTCCAACTGGACGGCTGGGCGGTGAGCTCGAAGGCAAACGGCTTTCTCACGGGACTGACTCGCTGGTGGGGCAGCAAGCGTGTCGCCACGACCGCCGATTTCGACTCGATGGCGTGGGACCTGCTCTCGGGCAAGGGCGAGGCGTCGGGCGTCGCGCTGGCCGCGAGCCTGCTCGCCGCCTACCGCGCGCTTCCGCGCGTCGAGCAGCGGCGGTTCTTCGGGCTGCTGGCAACGCGCTTCGGACCCGACCTGCAGATCGTGCAGAGCGCGATCGCGGACTTTTTGCACACCCCCGACTCGTCGGCCGCAACGCGCCTGCACGTCCTCGCCGAGCCGCGCCGCCAGGAGCTGATCCGGCGCATGAATCTGGCGCCGCACGGGACGAGTCAGCTCGTCGCGATGCGAGAGGACCTGTTGATGGCGATGGCCGAAGACCCCTCGCTGATCGCCGTCGACGCCGACTTCCGCCATCTCTTCGCGTCCTGGTTCAACCGCGGATTCCTCGAGCTGCAACGGATCGACTGGTCGACGCCGGCCCACATCCTGGAAAAGATCATCCGCTACGAAGCCGTGCACGCGATCACGAGCTGGGACGACCTGAGGCTTCGTCTCGAACCGCTCGACCGCCGCTGCTTCGCGTTCTTCCACCCGGCGCTCACCGGCGAGCCGCTGATCTTCGTCGAGGTCGCGTTGACGACGACCGTGCCGACCGCGATCGCGCCGCTCCTGAGCAGCGCGCGGGTGCCGGTGCAGCCGGAACGCGCGACGACCGCCGTGTTCTATTCGATCTCCAACTGCCAGCGCGGCCTGCGCGGAATCTCGTTCGGCAACTCGCTGATCAAGCAAGTGGCCGAAGACCTCAAGCGCGAGTTGCCGTCGCTCGGCACCTTCGTCACGTTGTCGCCGTTGCCCGGCTTCTGCCGATGGCTTGAGACAAAGCGCGGCGACGATCCTTCTTCCGAGGCGAGCCTCGCTCTCGCCGAAATGCGTCAGGCGGGCTGGCACCGGACGCCGTCGCACGAACTGCGCGACGAACTCTCGCGCGCAGCCGTTCGCTATCTTTTCGAGGCCAAGGACGCGAGCGGCAAGCCGATCGATTCGGTCGCTCGCTTCCACCTCGGCAACGGCGCCCGCCTCGAGCGGCTCAACTGGATGGGCGACGGCAGCGACAACGGCTTGCGTCAGGCGGCCGGCTTCATGGTCAACTACCTGTACGACCTCGCCGCCGTCGAGCGCAACCACGAGGCTTTCGCGAACCACGACGAGATCGTCGCGAGCCCCGAGATGCAACGCCTCGAACGGACATTGCTGCGCCACCCGAAGGAAGAGAAACGACTGGGCCGGTGAGCCGGTTGCTGTCAGTCAAGCAGCGGGTGTGCGCACGTGCTCGGGCCGCACCCCCATGCCCAGCACGCGTGCCAGCAAACGCTGCAGCACCGGCAGCGCGGTGACGACGCGCATCGGCAGCGGCACTTCGAGCTTCGCGTTGGCCCCGCTCATCACCGGAACGAGGACGTTGTCCTGGATCGCGAGCTGCGCCGCCTGCGTCGCCTTCGTCGGCCACAGCCGACGCCGTTGCACGGCGTCGAGATCGTCGTCGCCGACGCTGCCCGCGCGCAGCTTCGCGGCGAGCAGGTTGGCGGCGGCGACGGCGTCCTGGACCGCGAGATTGATCCCGACACCGCCGATCGGCGACATCGCGTGCGCTGCATCGCCGATGCAGAGCAGCCCCGGCCGCGACCACTGCTTCAACCGGTCGACCGCGACCGTCAGCAGCTTGACGTCGTCCCACGAGCGGACGTCGGCGTCGATGTGCGCCGCGAGGATCGGCGCCGCGTCGACGACCTGAGCGCGGAAGTCGGCGATCGGTCGCTGCCTGAGCGCGTCGGCACCGCCCTTGGCGATGACGAACGCGCACTGCCAGTAGTCGCCCCGGTCGATCGTCACCACGAAATGCCCCGGCGCGATGCGCGCCAGGCTGCTGTCGGTCGCGGCCGGATCGCGCGCGACGCGAAACCAGAGGACGTCGATCGGCGCGCCGAGGTCTTCGACGGGCAGGCCGGCGGCGGCGCGCAGCGTCGAGTGGCGCCCGTCGCACGCGACCGTGCAGTCGGCACGAACGACGAAGTCGCCGTCGTCGCCGCGGCCGCGCACGCCGACGACGCGGCCACTTTCCTCGAAGAGACCGGTCGCCTCGGCGCGCATGCGCAGCGTGAATGCCGGCAGCTTGCTGGCGCGTTCGGCGATGAAGTCGAGGAACTCCCACTGCGGCACCATCGCGATGAACGCGTAGCGCTTCGGCAGGCCGCGAAAATCGCCGAGCTGCACGTGCTTCTTGTCGAACCAGCCGCCGATGACTTCGAGCTTCTGGTGCGGCCGCTCGAGAAATGCGTCGAGCAGGCCGAGCTCGTCCATGATGCGAAGCGTCGACGGGTGCACGGTGTCGCCGCGGAAGTCGCGCAGGAAGTCGCCGTGCTTCTCGAGGACGACCGTGCGGACGCCGGCGCGCGCCAGCAGGAACCCCAGCATCATTCCGGCGGGACCGCCGCCGGCGATGCAGCACTGGACCGAGCTCGGCAGTTCGATCATCGACGGCGCTCGCGACGCATGCACGATTCAAGCAGAAGATCGCCGCCCGCGAGCGAGCTCGGCGAGAAACGACAATGCAGGCGATGGGCTCGATCGTCTCGACCGACGTCGTCGTCATCGGCGCCGGAATCGCCGGCGCCTCGCTCGGCCACTTTCTCGCGCCGTACCGCCGCACGGTGCTGCTCGAGCGCGAGAGCCAGCCCGGCTACCACTCGACCGGGCGATCGGCGGCGCTCTTCTTCGAAAGCTATGGCACGCCGCAGGTGCGCGCGCTGACGCTCGCGAGCCGCGCCTTCCTCGACGCGCCGCCGGCGGGCTTCGCCGACGGCCCGATCCTCTCGCCGCGCGGCGCCCTGCTCGTCGCCGCACCCGGCGAGGACGCCGGCCTCGCCGAAGCCTGGGACGTGCTGCGCGCGACCAGCCCCCGCGGCGAGCTGCTCGACGCGCGCGCGGCGCGCGCGCTCGTGCCCGCGCTGCGCGAAGACAGCGTGCTCGGCGCGGCGTACGAGCCCGACGCCGCCGACATCGACGTCCACCGCCTGCACCACGGCTTCCTGCGCAGCGTGCGCAGGAGCGGCGGCAGCATCGTCGGCGACGCCGAGGTGACGGCGATCGCACGCGACGAGCGCCGCGGGGTCTGGCGCGTCGACGCCGGCAGCGCGCGCTACGAAGCGCCGGTCGTCGTCGACGCCGCGGGCGCGTGGTGCGACCGCGTCGCTGCGCTCGCCGGCGCGCGACCGATCGGACTGGTTCCGAAGCGGCGCAGCATCTTCACCTTCGCGCCTCCGGGCGACGCCGACAGCGCTCGCTGGCCGCTCTTCGGCGGGCTCGGCGACTCGTGGTACGTCAAGCCCGACGCAGGGATGCTGCTCGGCTCGCCGGCGAACGCCGATCCGGTCGAGCCGCAGGACGTCCAGCCCGAGGAGCTCGACATCGCGCTCGCGATCGATCGCATCGAGCGTGCGACGACGCTCGCGGTGCGGCCGCGCCGCACGTGGGCAGGGCTGCGCTCGTTCGTCGCCGATGGCGATCTCGTCGGCGGCTTTGCCGACGACGCGCCGGGATTCTTCTGGCTCGCCGCGCAGGGCGGCTACGGCATCCAGACCGCGGCGGCGATGGGAGAAGCGTGTGCCGCGCTCGTTCGCGGCGAGCCGTTTCCAGCGCGGATCGCGGCGTTCGGCGTCACCGCCGACGCGCTCGCACCGAGCCGGCCGTCGCTGCGAGCGGCTTGCTGAGGAAGGGCGATTCGGCGAGGACGAAGCGCCACGGCAGCTCGCGCGACTTCGTGATGCCGATGCGCACGCCGGCGTGCACGACGACCGCACCTTCGCCGCGCGCGACGACGCGAAACGGCTTGCGGTCGAGGCGCATGCCGTCGAGCTCGCGCGTGACGCCGAGCGCCTGGCACAGCCGGCCAGGCCCCGAGCAGAGCAGACGCTCGTCGGCGAGCCCGCGGCGCGCGCACATCTGCGCGATGCCCGCGGTCGGCTGCAACGCGCGGATCAGGACTCCGGCGCCGTGGCCGCGCGGCATGCAAACGAAGTTGAGGCACCAGTGGATGCCGTACGAGCGGTAGACGTATGCGCGCCCCGGCGGCCCGAACATCGCGGCGTTCCTCGCCGTGTGGCCGGCGTAGGTGTGCGACGCCGGATCGGTCTGGTCGTACGCCTCGGTCTCGACGATCGTGCCGCCGACGCCGTCGACGAAGACGCTGGCGCCGATCAGCTCGCGCGCGACGACGAGCGACGGAGCGGCGAAGTCGATCGGCATCGAGGAAGAATAGCGGGCGCCGTTCGCCCGCGAAGGGCGCCTCGGGCACGTGCGCGTCGATAGAATCCGCGCCTCGCTGCCCGTCCGCCCGCTCGTGTCCGATCGTCGCAAGGTGCTGCCCCAGTACGTGCTGCCCAAGCGCGGCCTGACGGCGTTCGCGGGGCGCGTCGCGTCGCGCGAGGGCGGGCCGACGACGACGCGGCTGGTGCGCTGGTTCGTCCGCAAGTACGGCGTCGACCTGAGCGAAGCGGTCGAGAGCGACCCCGCCGCGTACGCGAGCTTCAACGACTTCTTCACCCGCGCGCTGAAGCCGGGCGCGCGGCCGCTCGCGCGCGCCGACCTCGTCTGCCCGGTCGACGGCACGATCAGCCAGTTCGGCGCGATCGAGCACGACCAGGTGCTGCAGGCCAAGGGCCACCGCTATTCGACGACCGCGCTCGTCGGCGGCGACCATGCGCTCGCCGAGCGCTTCCACGACGGCACCTTCGCGACGCTCTACCTCAGTCCGAAGGATTACCACCGCATCCACATGCCGTGTGACGGCACGCTGGTGCGGATGATCCACGTGCCGGGGTCGCTGTTCTCGGTCAACCCGGTGACCGCGCGCGGCGTGCCGCGCCTGTTTGCGCGCAACGAGCGTGTCGTCTGCGTGTTCGAGTCCGACCTGTTCGGCCTCTTCGTCCTGACGCTCGTCGGCGCGACGATCGTCGGCAGCATGGCGACGGTGTGGCACGGCGTCGTCAACCCGCCGCGCGTGCGGCGGGTGCGCGAATGGCAGTACCCCGAGCGCGCGGTGCGGCTCAAGCAGGGCGAGGAGATGGGCCGCTTCCTGCTCGGCTCGACCGTCGTGCTCCTCTTTCCCAAGCGCGCGCTCCGCTTCAATCCGCGCTGGCAGCCCGGTGCAACGATCCGGCTCGGCGAGGCGATGGCCGATCTCGGCTGATCCGTCGTCCGCAATGCGCGCCGCCTTCGTCGACGCCAACGCGACGCTGCGCGCGATCGCCGAGTCCCTCGTCGCAGCGCGCTTGCCGTCGCTCGCGATCGCGTACGGACCCGCGGACATCGTCTCCGAAGCGATCCCGGCGCTGCTCGACGGCGCCGCGATCGCTTGGATCGACCACACCGCGCTGCCGACCGACGTCGCCGCGCGCTGCTCCGGCCTCACCGACGTCGTCTTCCTCGGCACCGGCGCGCGCAGCTACATGGACCCGGAAGCGCTCGCCGGGCTCGGCATCGCGGTGCACCTGATCAAGGGCTACGGCGACACCGCCGTCGCCGAGCACACCGTCGCGCTCCTCTTCGCCGCCGCGCGCGACGTCGCTACGATGGACCGAGCGATGCGGGCAGGCGCGTGGCTGCGCCGCGAAGGCGTCCAGCTCGCCGGCAAGACGCTCGGGCTGGTCGGCTTCGGCGGCATCGCGGCCGAGGTCGCACGGATCGCGCGCGGCGTCGGCATGCGCGTGATCTCGTGGAATCGCACCGCGCGGCGCGCCGACGGCGTCGAGTTCGTCGCGATCGAGCGGCTGCTCGCCGAGAGCGACGCCGTCTCGCTCCATCTTCTGCTGAGCGACGAGACGCGCGGTTTCCTGTCGCGCGAGCGGATCGCGTCGATGCGACCGGGCGCGCTGCTCGTCAACACCGCCCGCGGCGCGCTCGTCGACGAGGACGCGATGGTCGACGCGCTCCGCTCGGGCCAGCTCGGCCACGCCGCGCTCGACGTCTTCGCGATCGAGCCGCTGCCGCCGGGCCACGTGCTGACGACGCTCGCCAACGTCACGCTGTCGGCGCATTCGGCGTTTCGCACACCCGAGGCGAACGTGCGGCTGATCGAGGCGGCGGTCGCGCACTGCGCGCGGATCGTCGCGCGCCGCGGCTGAGCGCTGAGCTCACGACGCCGACACCCGATTGCCGCGCAACGACGGTCGGCCCTCGCCGGCGCGCTCCGCTTCGGTCGGCGTCCAACGCGATGCCGGTCGCATTT
>Ga0105238_10003829_pt1 | contig 14946 bp, 9 predicted proteins | sample KBSC34metaG_FD_81526 | JGI IMG/M metagenome (GOLD analysis project Ga0105238, IMG submission 81526) | Corn rhizosphere microbial communities from Kellogg Biological Station, Michigan, USA - KBS C3-4 metaG | ecosystem: Host-associated > Plants > Roots > Rhizosphere > Soil | place: Michigan, USA... | reverse complement strand
TCTACGAGCCGAAGTCGGACGCCGCCGAATCAAAGTAGCGCCACCGGGGGGCGTATTGCAGATGCCGGATCTCGGGGATGCCTTCGACTTCGTCGTGGTCGGTGCGGGGACCGCCGGCTGCCTGCTGGCGGCCCGATTGTCGGAGGATCCCGCGCACAACGTCTGCCTCCTCGAGGCGGGCGGGACCGGTCGAAGTCTCGCCGTTCGCATTCCCGGGGCTATCGGACTCGCGCAGCGCTCCGAAGTCCTCAATTGGCGATTTCAGTCCGTGCCGCAGGCGCAGCTCAACGGGCGCCGCATTCCGATACCTCGCGGGCGAGGGTTGGGTGGCTCGGCGCTGATCAACGGGATGGTCTACTTCAGAGGGCATCCGCGCGACTACGACGATTGGGCGAGGGCGGGTGCGACGGGCTGGAGTTATCGCGAAGTACTGCCTTATTTCCTCAAGAGCGAGGACAACGAAAACTTCGGGCCTTCCGAGTTTCACGGCCGGGGCGGGCCGATGCGCATCCGCACCGTCACCCGGCCGAACGCGCTTAACTTCGCTTTCTTCGACGCACTGGCGAGTCTGGGAGTGCAGCCTCGCGCGGATTTGAATGCCGGGGAATCCGAGGGCAGTGCTTTGCGACAGGTCGCTATTCGCGGAGGCACCCGGGAGACGACGGCGAGTGCCCTGCTGAAGCCGGCGCTGGGACGCGTGAACTTGACGGTAGTGACCGGCGCTCAGGCAACGCAGGTCGTTCTCGAAGGCCGGCGTGCGGTGGCGGTGAGAGCTCGTTCGCGCGAAGGCGAGATAGTCGTGCGGGCGCGCCGCGAGGTCATCCTGACCGCAGGGTCGATTCAATCGCCGCAGCTGCTGATGCTCTCCGGAATCGGGGATGGGGACGCTCTCGCCGCGGCCGGAATAACCGTGCGCCACCCTCTTCCGGGGGTCGGCCGCAATCTGCACGATCACCTGGCGAGCCCCGTACACATGAGCACCGACCGGGCGGTTTCCTATGGCATCTCGCTGCGCGCCACGCCGCGAAACCTGTTGAGTCTGGCGCAGTACGCGTTTTTCCGGCGCGGACCCCTCGCCAACAACGTGTTTGAATCGGCCGCGTTCGTCAAGACCGCGCCGGGTCTGGACCGCCCGGATGTTCAGCTGGTGTTCCAGTCGGCCAAGCGGCCGCCACCGGGTTTCCCCTTTCCGGTAGGCCATGGTTTTGCAATCAGCCCGGTCGGACTGTATCCGCGCAGCCGGGGGCGCATCACGCTCGCAGGTCCCGATCCCCTGGCGGCGCCATTGATCGATCCGAACCTGCTGTCCGTGCCGGAGGACGTGCTGCCGCTCGTCCGGGGGATTCGCCTGGCGCGGCAGGTCTTCAGCGCGCCTGCCTTCCAACCCTTTGGCGGGCGCGAGAGCACTCCGGGGGTCGCCGCGCAGAGCGATGAGCAACTGATCGACTACATCCGCGCCCAGGCTTACACGGTGCATCACCCGGTCAGCACCTGCCGCATGGGGGCCGATCCGCTGGCGGTCGTCGACCCGCAGCTGCGGGTCATCGGGCTGGAGGGCCTGCGCGTCGCCGACGCCTCGGTGTTCCCGTCCCTGATCGGGGGCAACACCAATGCGGCGGTCGTCATGGTCGCGGAGAAGGCGGCCGACATGATTCTGGGGCGTCCGGCGCTTGCCGCGGCTACGATTGGCGAGCCTTGTATATCCTTAAGGGCGGTAAGGGGAGAGCGTCCATGGCCGAGACCCTGAGCGCGGCGGAGAGGATCGAGATCGAACGAGCCTGCGAGCGCATCGTTTACGCGTATTCACGCTGCCTCGATCTGGGAGATCTGAGCGGCGCCGCGGATTTCTTTGCCGAGAACGGCTCGATGTCGCGGCCCATGATGCCCGATCAGGTCATTCAGGGTCGCGAGACCATTCGCGCTTCGCTGCTGACCCGCCCGAAGACGCTGTTGACCAAGCACCTCGCGACCAACGTGATGATCGACGTCGAGAGCCGGGACTCGGCCAGCGGCATCTCGTACCTCACCATGATCTCGACGACCCCGCCTCCCGATGGGAAGCCACCGTTTACTTCCGCGGGTCCCGTGTGGTTCGGCGAATTCAAAGACCGCTTCGTGCGTGAGCAGGGTGTGTGGAAGTTTCTCGAGCGCCGGGGCTCGATCCAGATGAAATTCCCGGCGCCCGCGCTTTAGCGCCTGAGGGGTCATTCAAGATGAATACGATGCAGCCAACCCGCCGCCACCCGGTCTTCAACTACGAGAACGGGCTGCTCATCCTGCTGGGGATCTCATTCGGCTTCGCGTTCTTCGATCGCAACGCCGCGAGCGTCCTCATTCCGAGCATTGCAAAGGACCTGCAGCTCAACAACTCGCAAACGACCCTCATCAACTCGGTTCTCTCGATCATGTGGGCGCTCGGCGCCTATCTGATCGCGCGCTGGTCGGACTCGCGGGGCAATCGCAAGCCGTTTCTGCTTGCCTTCCTCATCATCTTCTCCGCGTGCTCGGTTCTTTCAGGTCTCGCCCGGTCGTTTCCGCTGCTGCTGGCCTCCCGCGCGCTGATGGGTTTCGTGGAAGGGCCGTTTTTGCCCGTGTGCCTCGCCATCATGGCGGTCGAGTCTTCCCCGCATCGACGCGGCGTGAACGCCGGGATCATGCAGAACGTATTCGCGGCGTTGCTCGGTCAGAGTCTCGCGCCCTACCTCTTGCCAAAGATCGCCGTGGCGTGGGGCTGGCGCGAGGCGTTCTTCGTGTCCGGCGTGCCGGGCTTGTTATGCGCGATCTGCGTTTGGCTGTGGGTTCACGAGCCCACGAAAGAAGCGCAAGCCTCCGCTGCGGCAACCGCCGTGACGAGCTCAGCGGATGACGGCAAGCACATGGGCTTCCTCGACATGCTTGCGGTACGTAACGTGCTCGTGTGCTGCCTCATCTCCGTGTTCATGGTCGGATGGTTCGTCATGGGCTGGTCATTGCTGCCCAAGTTCCTCGTCGAGGTGCGCGGCATGTCGGAGCCCACCATGGGAAACGTGATGACCGTGCTGGGCTTCGCCTCGGCGGTGGCCGGGTTTGGGGCGCCGTGGCTCTCCGACCGACTGGGGCGCAAGCCGGTGATGATTGGCTTCTGCCTGCTGGGTGCCTTGACCGCGCTCGGCGCAATCTATGTCCAGGGCTCGCCGGTGGTGCTTGGCGCGTTGCTGTTCGTGGGCTGGCTGGCGAGCGGTACCTTCCCATTGTTCATGGGAGTGATTCCCGGTGAGTCGATGCCGCGGAAGTACGCAGCCACCGCTATGGGTCTGGTCGTCGGCGTAGGGGAAGTCTTCGGGGGCTTCGCTCTCAACGCCCTGGCCGGTAAGGTTGCCGATCTGACTTCGCAATCGACTGCGGTGCTGATGATGGCCGCCTGCGGAGCGGTAGGGTGCGTACTGTGTTTCTTCCTGACGGAAACCGCGCCCATCAAAGCGCGAACGACGCTCGTGTCGGGAGTGACCGCGCAGGCGTAGGAGAGGCGACATGAAGCCGGTGAGCCTCGGGCGGATGACCGTCTTCAAGCTGTTCGAGATGGAAAGCGGTCCGCCGCTGCCCCTGATCATGCCGCAGATTTCGGCAGCGGACCTGGCGCACCTTGCTACCTGGTACACGGACGACACGCTCGGACCAACACCGCAAGCGTCCGCCTTCATGATGAGCATGCACAGCTACGTGCTGCGCGCCGGTGGGCGGAATATCCTGATCGACGCCTGCAACGGCAATGACAAGCATCGCGCTATTCCCGATGTCAACATGTGCCAGACGTCATACCTTGCCAATCTCGCGGCGCTGGGTTTGACGCCTGACCGTATCGATCTCGTCCTGTGCACGCACCTGCATTTCGATCATGTGGGTTGGAACACGCGGCTGGAGAACGGCAAATGGGTGCCGACCTTCGCCAACGCCCGCTATCTGTTCTCGCGACGCGACTTCGAGCACTTCGGCAAGCAGGAGCTGGAAGACGACCACCTGCGCGCTTTCCGGGACTCGGTGTGGCCGGTTTACGAGGCCGGGCGCGCCGAGCTCGTCGAGCCGGATATCGAAGTGCACCGCGAAGTCAGTGAGCGTGTCTGGTTGGAGCCCGCGTTCGGTCATTCGCCGGGCAACTTCTCGGTGATCGCCGAAGGCGGGGGCGAGCGGGCGATTTTCTGGGGGGATGTACTGCATCACCCGATACAGATGGTTCGTCCCGAGGTGACGCCATCTTTTGACGGTGACCCCGAGATGGCCCGGGCCGTCCGCCTGCGCACACTCGCCCGTGCCGCGGACGAAGAGCTGATCTGCTTCCCGGCACATTTCCGTGACCCGTCAGCAGGGCGGGTGTTGCGTGCCGGGGATACGTATCGTTATCGCTTTCTGGATCAGTAGGGGAACCGTCGCATGAGCCGCAAGAGCTTTCGGTTTTTCATCGCCGCCGCCGTCCTGGGAATGGCCGGGATCGCGTACGCCAGCTACGGCGATGACCGTGCATACATCGAAGATCTGCAGGCGCGGTACATGTTTGCCTTCGACTACGGCGATCCGGAGGGCTACGCCGGCACGTTCACGACCGATGGAATCCTGGATTACGGCGGTGGCGAGATCAAAGGCCGCAAGGCGATCGCGGAGTTCATCGCAGCCGGGCGCAAACGCACCGAAGCGGCGCGGGCCAACACTCCCGCAGGACAACAGCCGACCGTGGGGCGGCACATCATCAACAACATGGTGATCCAGGTCGATCGAAACGGAAAAAAAGCGCATGGCGTGGCGTACTGGACGCACATGACGAGCGGCGCTGATGGCCGGGGCACCGTCGACTTCTTCGGTCACTACGAGGACGAGATGGTCAAGGTGAACGGCCAATGGCTGTTCGCGCGCCGCCGGATCTACAACGAGGCGATTCCGGAATGGGCGTCCCAGTACGTCAATCCCGTCACGACCCCGAGCCCGCCGCCGAAGTACCGCGCGCCCTCCGGACAGCGGTAGCCGCGACGAGCGGCTCAGGCTCCTCCTCGACCGGCAACTCAACGGCCGGCGGTCAAGGCTGCGATCATCCGAGCTCGATCCGCAGCTTCACGCCCGTTGCGGCGCAGCAGGGTGCGTTCACGGTGTTGGAACAAGGGTTGCTGACAAAGTAGTCGAGCACACAGTGACCCTGACAAATGCGAACCCAACAGGCTTGGAAACTATCGACGCTGCTCCTGGCGGGCGCGGCCGCAGCAGGGGCTCGCGCTCAGAGCCCGGTGGCGCCGAGCACGCACGCCGCATTCGATGCAACGGTCGGTAATCAGGTGGTGCAGCTGCGCTATACGTCGGACTCCCCGCTGGGCGTCGGCAACAACGTCAGCTATGGAGCGCTGTTCACCGAAAGTCGGGAGTTCATCGCCTCGGCTGCGCTGTTGTTCGACACCGAGCTGGTGCCACTGGACAGGTTACGGCTTCAGGTAGGGCCGGAATTGAATGCGGCGTGGCTCGAGGCCGGGCAGAAGACGGATGTGTTCGCCGCGGCCCTCGGTGCGAGCGCCCGCTACGAGTTGATTCGGCGCATCGGCCTCTCCGCATTCGGAAGCGCGTTCTACTCGCCGGGAGTGCTTACGCTCGGATCTGCTCACAACATGTACGATTTTACCGCGGGCGCCGAAGCGCGCCTGAGCGGCCGGCTCTATCTGTTGGGAGGATACCGCTGGCTGAAGTTCACGCTGGTCAACCAGCCGGATGAGAAGGTGGCGAACGAGCTCTTTGGGGGAATCCGCTGGCAGCTGCAGTAGCGGGAGTCCCGGGGTGGATCGGCCGTCCCTCAGGATCGATGCCGGGAGAAGAATTGCCAGATGAGGTCACTGGCGTCCAGTTGATCCACGATTTCGCGATCCGCTACGGATGGCTGTGACGATGCAGGCGTCGGGTGAGGCCAGATGTGGCCCCCGCCGTGGTCCGCGGGCGCGTCCGTCCGGTACAGAACCAACTCCGCACCTTGCCGGCAAGCGGGGTAGGTGACCTTCGTGACATGGGTTGAAATGCTCTGCTCTGACGGAGTTGCTTTGCAACCGTCGAGATGGGCCCAGCGTTCCAGCGCGGCCGGGATGCTGTAGCCCCAGCGCGGACCCCGGTCACCGTCGTAGCGATTCGTCTCATCGTGGACGCCGTGGAATGTGATGATCGGAACGGCGCGATGCGGGGCACAGCTCTTCAAATCGGGTGTCGTGAAGCCGTTGGAGTCCGGCACTCCCGCACGCAGTCCCGCGACCGGAGCGACTGCGGCGATGCGATCGGAGAGTGCGCAGGCCAGCCAGGACGCCATGCGCGCACCGCCGGAGAAACCGGTGACATACACCCGCTGCGGATCGACGCAGGCGGACTGAACGAGCTGCTGGATCGCGTCCCGGAAGAATTGCACGTCATCAGGCGGGTTTGCGGGCATCTGCGTGTCGCCAATGAGCGGTACGCCCGGAATATTCCAGAAGAACCCGGCGCCCGGCAGCGCTGGAATCGCGCCGTCTGGATTGGCGAGCAGGAATCCGTGGCGGTCCGCCTGAGCGCTGAGTCCGGAATGCTGGGCCTGGGCGCGTCCGTTGCTGCCGCTGCCGTGCAGATCGAAAACCAGCGGGAGGCCGGCCCGACCCACACCGGATGCGGGCACGTACAGGGGCATTTTCCGATCCACGCCTCCCGAGCGCACGCTGACGACCTGCCAGCCGGGACCGATGCCACTGGGCGTGCAGCTGTTGGTCGCGGCGTGTGCGACGGAGGGTGCGAGCAGAATCGCCAGCCACACGCCAAACCAACATTGATGTGTCCGCGCCACGGTTGGCCTCCTCCCTCTCCCAGGACCACTGCTGACGATTGCTGTCGCCCGCGAGAGTGTCCACGCATTGGCGACTTCGCGCAATGACTATTCGGGCCGGGCTTGCAGGTGAATTTCCTCTTCGACACTCGTTGACTTCTGCGTTCCCTGGTGTCAAAAATCCAGTGTTGTTTGTGTAACGCTGCGGTTGTTGTCTAAATGACACGGTTGGACACGCCGTGACGGGGAAGCCGAAGAAACTGGGTTGAGCATCTTTTAAACACAAGGGGGAACTCCAATGCGGACTCGTCAGGCGGCCAGTAGGCCGCATCGGCTGCTTGCGCGCGAAAAAACCCTTCTTATCCCAGCCGCCGTCGCCGCCGCGCTGTGTGCGGCACTTCCGGCATTCGCCGATGGTGACGGGCAAGCTGCCGCGGGGCCTCCCGCGGGCGTGGGCGCCACGGGCGAGAAGGGTGACAGCGTCCTTCAGGAGGTCGTCGTCACCGGGTCTCGCATCAAGCGCCGCGATTACGAGTCGCAGAGCCCCATCGTCACGATCAACTCGGATGCGTTCGAGAACAAGTCCTCCGTATCCATCGAGGCCACACTCAATCAGCTGCCGCAGTTCAAGACCTCCGGCAGCGCCAGCGCCCTCAGCCCCGCCCAGACGCCCTTTCCATCGGCCACATCCACTCAGGGCGCGGAAACGCTGGACCTGCGCGGACTCGGCCCCAACCGGACACTGGTGCTGATAGACGGCCGGCGCGCGCAGCCCGCCAACGCCACGCTGGCCATCGACCTGAACACCATCCCAACGATGGCGATCGACTCCGTGGAGACCATCACTGGCGGCGCCGCTTCCACATACGGAGCCGATGCCATCGCGGGCGTCGTGAACTTCAAGCTGAAGAGAAATTTCCAGGGATTCGAAACCGACGCGCAATACGGTATGGCCCAGGAGGGCGACGACCGCGAGCTGCAGGTTTCCTCGCTGGTGGGCACCAACTTCGCGGACGACAAGGGCAATGTGATGCTCGCCCTCAGCTACGCGGATCGCAGTGGAGTTCAGGGTCGCGACCGCGCGTGGGTGCGAGCGGGATGGTACGACCCGGGCACCGTGTCCGGCGCGCCGGGTGCGAACCTGTCAGCGTACTACCCGGGCTTCGTCAACAAGCCGACGGCGCCGGTCGGCGGTTGGCTCGGCCCCACGAGCTCCTCGTACACCATCGACCAGAACGGGCACCTGTTCGACGTCAACAATCCGTTGAGCGCCGCCCACCCTTACACGGGGCCCCTCGGTACGACCTCGCTGGGGTATTTCAAGATCAATCGCAACGGCAGCCTGGGGTTCAACGCCTCGGATAATCAGATGCTGCAGATTCCGCTGGTCCGCTGGTCGGCCTTCACCGTCGGGCGGTTCCAGTTCAACGATCACCTCAGCGCTTTCCTGGAGGCGAATTTCAGCGAGTCGCGGACCACCTTCACGGGCTTTCATTCCTCGAACGATACCGCCGTCTGGGTGCTGACGGTTCCCTACAACCACTTGTACGATGACCCCGCGTCCGCGACGTTCGGGCAGACGAACGCCACGGCGGCCGGAAAGACCTTCCACCCCGTGTCGCCCCAGCTCGCCGCTCTGTTGAACTCGCGCCCGACGGTAGACGCTCCATGGCAGTACACGGGCACCATGGACTACATCGCCGGCTTCACCGACATCTCGACGTCGACCGTCTATCAGTTCACGGGCGGCTTCGACGGCGACATTCCGGGCACGGACGCAACCTGGGAAATCTTCGCCTCGCACGGCAAGACCAATAACATCCAGGAGCAGCCCGAAGGCTTCCCGAATCTGAATCGGCTGCAGGAGCTGTTCAACGCCAATATGTACGGTCAGAACTGGTCCAATCCCCAGACGCTCGCGGTCACGGGACACTGCACGTCCGGTCTGCCGATCTTCAATGCCGATGGGACGGTGAACAACACGCCATCCATCTCCAAGGACTGCGCCGACTGGTTCCTGCTGCGGATGAACACCATCACGCAGCTTTCGCAGGACACCTTCGAGGCGAACCTGACAGGCAGCCTCTTCGACATGCCCTTCAGCGCCGGGCGGCTGCGGTATGCCGTCGGCGCCGACTACCGTTCCGACACCTTCAACTTCAACCCGGACTCGGGCTTCAATGCCAATCAGGACGCGCCCATCGTCCTGCAGAACATCATCCTGCCGGTGGGAGTGCAGGGCGCGACGCATGTTTCGGAGGTGTACGCCGAGTTCGCCATTCCGGTACTGAAGGACATCCCGCTGTTCAAGTCCTTCGAGATCGATCCGGGCATCCGCTATTCGAAGTACAACACTGCCGGCGGTGTGAAGACGTTCAAGCTCCTCGGCGACTGGGCCGTCACGGACTGGATCAAGTTCCGCGGCGGGCTCGAGGTCGCCAACCGCGCACCCAACATCGCCGAGCTGTTCACGCCACCGGGCAGCTCGCAGATCACGGGCATCAGCGGCACCATCACGCCTGATCCGTGCGCTTACTTCTCCGTGACACCGAGCTGGGGCAACGTCCCGGAGAATCCGAACCGTTACAACGTCCAGGCGCTGTGCCAGTACCTGATGATCCGCCAGGGAAACACCGGCCAGTACATGGTGCCGGGAGGCACGGGCAACACCTACAACTACACGGTCTTCGGGCCTGCGCCTTTCAACGGCGCGTTCCCGTTCTCCATCGCGATCATCCAGGGTAACCCGAACCTCAAGTCCGAGACGGCCCGGACGGTGACACTGGGCACGGTGTTGCGCTCGGCTTTCGACCATCCGCTGATCTCGAAGCTGTCGCTCTCGGTCGATTGGTACCGGGTCATCCTCAAGGATGCGATCGGCGTCGCCGACTACAACGCCGTTTATCAGGAGTGCCTGGACGCCCGGTTCAACAGCGAGGTGGGCGCTTCGCCCGGCGCTTTCACCGGGGCGCAGATGTTTGCCAACTCGCCCTCCTGCGCGTTCATCAACCGCGAGACCACCCCGGGGGATCCCTGGGGAGCGGGACGCAACTATCAGGCGCCTTACATCAACCAGAGCGCCATCAAGTCCGAAGGCATCGACGCGGAGCTGGACTGGACGGTGCGTCCCTCGGAGCTGGGAGCCAAGCTGCCCGGCTTCTTCTCGCTGAACGTGCTGGGCACCTACCTGAAGGAATATGCGGTCCAGACGTTCGCGGCCTCGCCGTTCGTCGACGATACCGGCACTACTGCGAACGACTCTTTCCGGTACAAGCTGTTCACGAATCTGTCGTACTCGGTTGGCAAGGCCTCGGCCGGCCTACGCTGGCAGCATCTGCCCTCCATCAAGCCCGGCCCGGGAAGTGCCGCCATCGTGCAGGGCGCGCGTTCACACGATCAGGTTGACCTGTTCGGCCGCTGGGCGCTGACGGACAACATCGACCTGCGAGGCGGTGTCGACAACGTGTTCAACCGGTGGCCGGAGACTTCTGGCGCGCAGACCGGCGTCAATAACAATGTCGGCGCAACCCTGTTGGACTACGACACCATCGGCCGCAGGTACTACCTCGGCGTGAGGGCGAAGTTTTAGCTCCCAGAAGCCCCTCGGGCCGCTGACGGCTCGAGGGGCTGCACGGGCGGGGCGCAGGGCGGCCCCGGACCGTAGGGCCGGCGCACTGCTCAAGGCGCGTAGGGAAGGCGTGCCGACCCCGGTCTATCGCGGTTAGACTGCTCCTTCCCCCTGTGGACGGAGCGCTGACGGGTCATGAATTTCCCGACCGCCGACGACGGAAAACTATGGGACCTGCATTTCGCCGCTTTCGGCGCGCAAGCGACGGTCGCCGCCGATGAATTGCGGCTCTTCGAGGAGTTGGCGAACACGCCCGCGACGCCCGCCGAGGTGTCCCAACGTCTGCAGATCAATCGGCGCGCGGCGCGCGCTCTGCTGGGACTGCTGGCTTCCGCCGACCTGCTCGTTCAGCACGATGGGCGCTACCACCTGACGGAAACGGCGCGGACCTACCTGCTTCCGTCGTCCCCGTATTACTGGGGTCCGGTGCTTTCGATGATGCGGCGGGTGGAGTTTTCGTATGCCTCCGTGATGGCGGCCCTGAAGGCCCCCGAGGCCGCGAGCCGCTGGGAACAGGCCGGTGGGGATGCTCCGATCGACGCCTGGTCCAGCGGCGACATCGCGCCGGAGCTGGCCCGGCATGTCGCCGGGTATATGAATGCGACCGCGTTGCCGGCCGCCCTGGCGCTGGGCATGCGGCTGGATCTGTCGGGCGCGCAGCGCCTGCTGGATGTGGGAGCCGGGTCCGGTTGCTACTCGATTGCCCTCGCGCAGGCGAACTCCGGGCTACGGTGCACGCTGCTGGACCTCAAGGGCATGTGCGATGTAGCGCTGGAGTACGTGGCCAGGTCGGGCTTGTCGCAGCGGATCGAGGCCTGCGCGCTGGACATGTTCCGGGAGAAATGGCCCACCGGTTACGACGCCGTGTTCCTGTCCAACATCCTGCATGACTGGGATTTCGAGACGGCCTCGATGTTGGTCCAGAAGGCATTCGACGCGCTGGCGCCCGGTGGGCGGATACTCGTTCACGAGATGCTGCTGGATGACTCGCGCGACGGGCCCGCCAGGTCGGCAGCCTTCTCGTTCTTCATGCTCCTGGGAACCAAGGGACAACAATTCACCGCGACGCAGCTGACGAGCCTGTTCGTGAAGGCCGGCTTCAAGGATCCAAAAGTCACTCCCGCGCACGGTCACTACGCCGTCGTGTCGGCGCGCAAGTGAGTACCGCCCAGGGGGAAGGGACTCCGATGCACATGAATCGGACACGGTGGGCCGGTGTCTGGCTCCGGGCCGCGGCGCTGCTGGTGGCCGCCGGACCGGTTTGCGCCGCGCAGTCGGCACTGGAATCGGCGCCGACGGACCCGCGAGCAGTGACCGTCGACGCCAAGGGCGATGGGCGAGCCGACGACACGGAGGCCATCCAGCGCGCCCTCGATGAGGCCACCGCACACTCCCTCGGGGGCGTGGTCTTCCTGCCTTCCGGGCGCTATCGGATCACCCATACGATCCTCGTCTGGCCCGGTGTGCGTCTCTTCGGGACCGGCAGGACGCGGCCGGTGCTGGTCCTGGCGGACCACACGCCGGGGTTTCAGCACGGGCTCGGCACCATGGTGGTCTTCAGCGGCGCCCGCCGGGGAGACACCGCTCGCGGAGACGTCGGGCGTAACGAATCGCCGCGCGTGCCTTTTCCGCCGCCAACCGTCGTGCCTTTCGATCCGAAGGTCTGGGACGCCAATCCCAACACCTTCTATTCGGCGATGAGCAACGTGGACATCGAAATCGGAGCGGGCAACCCGGGCGCGACGGGGGTCCGGTTCCGTGTCGCCCAGCATAGCTATCTGAGCAACATGGACTTCCGGCTGGGCTCGGGCTTTGCCGGCATCTACCAGGCCGGCAACGTGGTCCACAATCTGCATTTTCAGGGCGGGCGTTACGGCATCGTGACCGAGAAGACCTCGCCCGCCTGGCAGTTCACCGTCATCGATTCGACCTTCGAGGGTCAGAGAAGCGCCGCGATCCGCGAGCATGAAGCGGGGCTGACACTGGTCAACGTTGCCATGCGAAACGTTCCGCTCGGTATAGAAATTGACCGGGGCTATGGCGACTCCTTATGGGGTCAGGACGTTCGTTTCGAGCACGTCCGGCAAGCGGCGGTGGTGATTTCCAACGAGAGCACCGTCTATACCCAGATTGGCTTCGACAACGCTGTTGCGAGCGACACGCCGGTGTTTGCTCTGTTTCGCGATAGCGGACGCAAGGTCGAAGGCACAGGCCGCACCTATCGCGTCAGCGACTTCAGTTACGGTCTGACGGTTCCTGGAGTAGGGCAACTCGGTCACTTCGCGACCACAGCCAACGTTGCGCCGCTGGCTACACTCCCGCCCCGACGGTCGCCGGCAATTCGACCGCTGCCGGCGGTCGCGGAATGGGCCAACGCGCGCGAGCTGGGTGTGGCCGGCGACGGAAAGACGGATGACACGGCGGCACTGCAGCGCGCAATCGACACTCACCGGGTGGTGTATCTGCCGCTGGGCCTCTATGAAGTCAGCGCGACGATCCGGTTGCGACCGGATTCGGTGCTGATCGGCTTGCACCCCAGCCTGACCCGCATCGATCTGGCCGATGGCACGGCAGCCTTCCAGGGTGTGGGTGAGCCGCAGCCGTTACTTGAGTCCGCGCAAGGTGGCGAGGCAATCGTCTCCGGCGTAGGGCTCTTTACCGGAGGCATCAATCCGCGCGCGACGGCGCTGGTATGGAGAGCGGGCGAGAATTCGCTCGTGGATGACGTCAAGTTCGAGGGTGGCCACGGCACCGCGCTCGCGAACGGCACGACCTTCAATCCCTACAACTTCAATCACAGCTCCGATTCCGACTACGCGCGGCGCTGGGATGGGCAATATCCCAGCCTCTGGGTCACCCACGGCGGCGGTGGCACCTTCAATGGCATCTGGAGTCCGAACACGTACGCGAGCGCAGGGCTCTACGTTTCCGATACCAACACCCCCGGGCATGTCTACGAGATCTCCGTCGAGCATCATGTCCGCAACGAGATCGTGCTGAACCGCGTCAGTGGCTGGGAGCTGCTGGCTCCGCAGACCGAGGAAGAGTACGGCGAAAGCCTGAAAGCGGTGTCCCTGGAGATCCGGGACTCCCACGATATCCTGATCGCGAATTATCACGGTTACCGGGTCACGCGCACGCTCGGCCCCGCCCCGTCGGCCGCCCGCCTTTTCGGCTCGCACGATATTCACTTCCGCAACGTTCATGTGAATGCGGAGAGTGGTTTCGCGACGTGCGACGGCGATGACTGCACGACCTTCCTGCGGCTCAGCAAATATCCTTTCGAGAATTCCATAGAGGATGTCCAGCGCGGAGCGTTTGAACGCGAGCGCGAATTCGCGCGACTCGACGTTCTCGCGGCCCCGCCGCCAGCCGCGACGGATAATCCACTGAGCGCGGTCAAGGTGGAGAAACTTGCGGGTGGGTTTGAGGCGATCGGAGGAGGGACCCTCAACTCCCGCGGGACGCTGTATTTCGTGGATCGGATCGGGCAGCGGATCTATAGTTGGTCGAAGGAAGGTGGGCTGGACATCGTGAGCAGCCATCCTCTGGATGCGGTCAATCTCGCGGTCGATCGTTCCGACAACCTGTTGGTGCTCTCGTCGGCGGGGCTCACCGCAAGCGTCTACAGCCTGAAACCGGGCGGTCCGGATGGCGTTCTCACCCGCATCGAGGCGCAGCCCGCGGGTACCCACCCGGATGCGGCCATCGCCACCCCAGCCGTGTGGTGGGTCAATGGCGAGTTCAAGGATCAGTACGATCCGGCTCGCGATCAGTTCGCGACACTCGCGGAGCTCTTCGCAAAGGAGGTCGCCACGACCCCGGACCGCGAATACGCCTCTCCCGACGGCAGCCTGGTCCTGCCGGCTTTTCGGGTTTTTCATCAGGGGCCGGGTGATCACCGGGGTTGGCGGTTCTCGCATAGCCTCGATACTCACGGGTTCACGATCGCCAAGCCGGGCGCGCACCTGTACGTCAGTAGCGGGGCGGAGGGGAAGACTTACAGCGTCACCTTGGGCCGGAACGGGTCACTCGAGAACCTGAAGGTCTTCGCCCAACGCGGCGGTGAGAGCGTGGCCACCGACGCGGCGGGCCGCGTTTATGTCGCCAACGGCCAGGTCTTCGTTTACTCTGCTACCGGGCAGGAGTCAGGAACCCTCACAGTGCCGGATCGTCCCCTGCAACTGTTGGTCAGCGGTGCGAATGAGCAAACCTTGTTCATTCTGAGCCATCACGCGCTCTATGCCGCGAAGCTGCCCCAGTGACAACGCCCGCCAGCGCTTTACGCCTTCGAACGAACGCCGCGGATGCTTCGGTCGACCGCTTCTACGCCGGCATGGCGTGGCTTTTTGTTCTGGTGGCCATCGTGGGGTTCGCGCCCCGCTCGTTTGCGATCGTCACCGGCTCCATGCCCGTTCCGCCGCTCGTCGTTCATCTGCATGCTGCGGTGATGGCGTCCTGGGTTGTCTTGCTGGCTACGCAAGCTACCCTGTCGCTTGCAGGGCGCATGGACCTGCATCGCAAATGGGGC
>Ga0105238_10003827_pt1 | contig 14949 bp, 11 predicted proteins | sample KBSC34metaG_FD_81526 | JGI IMG/M metagenome (GOLD analysis project Ga0105238, IMG submission 81526) | Corn rhizosphere microbial communities from Kellogg Biological Station, Michigan, USA - KBS C3-4 metaG | ecosystem: Host-associated > Plants > Roots > Rhizosphere > Soil | place: Michigan, USA... | reverse complement strand
ACCGGCGCCATGATCCTGCTGTTTTTGGGAAGCTGGCGCAGCACGCTGATCGTCTGCATCTCCATTCCGCTTTCGATCTTAGCCTCGCTCTGCGTATTAAGCCTGCTAGGGCTAACCATCAATGTGATGACCCTCGGAGGCTTAGCTCTAGCTGTCGGAATCCTGGTAGACGACGCCACCGTCGCGATCGAGAACACGCACCGCAACATCGGACTGCGCAAGTCGCTAGTGCGCGCCGTGATCGATGGCGCCGCGCAGATCGCCATCCCGACCTTTGTCTCCACACTAGCCATCTGCATCGTGTTCGTCCCGGTGCTGTTGCTTACCGGAACGGCCAAGTATTTGTTTACGCCCATGGCCATGGCGGTGGTGTTCGCCATGCTCGCTTCGTACCTGCTGTCGCGCACCCTGGTCCCCACCATGGCGCACCACCTTTTGAAGTCCGAAGTTTCGATGTATCAGCTCGGTATCGAAGGCGAGGCCGCCGGCGGCAAAGGTCTATTCTGGCGCGTCCACCATCGGTTCAACGGCCTGTTTGAACGTCTCCGCTTCCGCTATATCGGTTTGCTCGACTGGTCCCTGCGGCATCGCGGACGCGTGCTCACCAGTTTCGGCGTGGTCTTCATCGCCTCGCTGGGACTGCTCTGGCTGGTCGGCGAAGACTTTTTCCCCACCGTCGATTCCGGCCAGATGAAGCTGCATGCGCGCGCACCAGCAGGAACCCGGATTGAGGAAACAGAGGTCCGCTTCGCCGCGATCGAACGTGAAATCCGCGCCGCCATTCCGGCCAATGAGATCGATACCATCATTGACAACATCGGCGTCCCCAACAGTTGGACCAGCCTGGCGCAAGGTGACATTCCCACCATCTCCAGCGCCGACGGCGAGCTTCTCATTTCGTTGAATAAGGAGAAACACGGCTCCACACGCGGCTACGAAGTCGCGCTGCGCAAACGACTCAACGAGAAGTTCCCCGACACCACCTTCTTCTTCCAGCCAGCCAATATCACCAACCAGATTCTGAACTTCGGCCTGCCCGCGCCCATCGACCTGCAAATCGTCGGCCGCGACACCGCAGCCGGCTACAAAATCGCCCAACAGCTAGCCGCCCGCATCGCACGCATCCCCGGCGCAGCCGATGTCCATATCCATCAAGTAGTCGACCAACCGGAAATCCGCCTGAACGTGGATCGCATCAAAGCCGGCCAATTGGGCCTCACGCAACGCGACGTCACCGGCAATATGCTCATCTCGCTCAGTGGCAACGGCACCATTGCCCCCAACTACTGGGTCGGACCGAACGGCGTCAACTACAACGTCGGCGTGCAAACACCGCAATACAAGATCAATACCCTGGACGCGCTCCTGCGCACACCAGTTTCAGCCGCCACCAGCGTGGTGAACTCCACCACCGCATCGCAAGGCCAAGCCACCGCCGGCAACGCCTCCGTCAGCGCCTCGCCCAGTGGAGCGTCGCAAGCCTATGGAAACCCCGGAGCCCTTACCGGCAGCACCCAGCTCTTATCGAATCTAGTCACAGTAACGCGCGGCGTCGGCCCCGTAATCGTGAATCACTATAACGTCTGGCCCGTCTACGACGTCTACGCCAACGTCGACCGCCGCGATCTCGGCGGCGTCGGCTCGGAAGTAGAAAAGATCGTGAAAGAGGAAATCCCGCATCTCCCCCGCGGCACCACGCTAGACCTGCGCGGCCAGTACGACACCATGCGCTCGTCCTTCTTCCGCCTGGGCCTGGGAATGCTAGTAGCCGTCGTCTTGGTCTATCTCCTGATGGCCGTGAACTTCCAATCCTGGCTAGATCCCTTCATCATCCTGACAGCTCTCCCGGGAGCCATGGCCGGCATTTTGTGGATGCTCTTCGTCACCGGCACCACACTCAACGTGCCGTCGCTGATGGGAGCCATCATGTGCATCGGTGTCGCCACCGCCAACAGTATTCTGATGGTGACCTTCGCCAACGACGAACGCGCGCTCGTCCCCTCGGCCCGCGAAGCCATGCTCTCAGCCGGCTACGCCCGCGTCCGCCCCGTGCTGATGACGGCCATCGCCATGATGCTCGGCATGCTGCCCATGGCGCTCGGCTTCGGCGAAGGCGGCGAGCAAAACGCCCCGCTAGGCCGCGCCGTAATCGGCGGACTCCTGTTCGCCACCGTGACGACTTTATTCGTCGTCCCCATCGTCTATAGTTATCTGCGCACCAAGCCCCCAGTCGATCACGAGCGCGAACTGGAACAAGAGGAGCGCGAAGCCACGCTCGAAGCCGAGTGGAATCTGAATGAAATATAGTGACCCCAATCAACCCGAACAATTAGCCGTGCAGGAAAGCACCGAAGAAAAACTCCGTAAAGAGGTCGAAGACCTCAAGCGCCAGCTCCGCGAGCAACATGGCTCCGCGCATCCCGCCTTGGCGAAGCCCTGGCATCCCTCGGCAATCACCATTTGGGCGCTCTTCCTAGGCGCGATCGTTCTCATCGTTGTAGCATTTTTCGCGGGCTACATCCCCTTGCAGAAACGCAACGCCGTAATCGGCAGCCAGGCGCAAGAGCAGGAACAAGCGCTCCCCCGAGTGGAAGTGATCGAAGTCGGCCGCTCTTCCGGTATGAGCGAATTGCAGCTCCCCGGCAATATCGAAGCCGTGACCGAAGCCCCCATCCTCGCCCGCGCCGACGGCTACATAAAACGCCGCCTGGTCGACATCGGAGACCGCGTCCAAGCCGGCCAGCCCGTGGCCGAGATCGAAGCCCCCGAGCTCGACCAGCAAGTGATCCAGGCCAAAGCCAATTTGCAGCAAGTGCAAGCGTCCCTCGATCAAGCCCTCGCCAACGAGCAGCAAGGGAAAGCGAATCTCGAGCTAGCGCGTGTCACCGCCCAGCGCTGGTCCAGCCTTGTGGCCGCGGGCGTAGTCTCAAAGCAGGATAACGATCAGTACCAAGCCCAATACCAATCCCAAATCGCCGGCGTGCAGGCCCTGGAAAAAGCGATAGCCGTCCAGCGCGCCAACATCGCCGCCGCCGAAGCCAACCTCGCGCGCCTGGATCAAATGCAAGCCTACCGCGTAGTGAAAGCTCCCTTCGCCGGAGTCGTCACGCTACGCAACGTAGACGTCGGTGCCCTGGTGAATTCCGGCAGCACGCTGCTCTACCGCATCGCCCAAACCGGCACCCTGCGGACCTATGTCAACGTGCCGCAGACCAACGCCAGCAACATTCACGCCGGACAGCCGGCCACCCTGCGAGTCACCAACCTGCCCGGCCGCAGCTTCACCGGCACCGTAGCCCGCACCGCGAATTCACTGGACCCCTCCAGCCGCACCATGCTGGTAGAAGTCCAAGTCCCCAACGCCGACGGCGCACTCCTCCCCGGCATGTACGCGCAAGTCGACCTAAGCAGCCCCCGCACCAACGCCCCACTCCTAGTCCCCGGCGACGCCCTAATGGTCCGCGCCGACGGCACCCAAGTCGCAATCGTTCGCCCCGACTCCACCGTGCACCTGCAGAAAATCCAAGTCGGCCGCGACTACGGCGATCGCCTGGAAGTCCTCAGCGGATTACAAATGGGTGACCGTATCATCGCCAACCCTGGCGACAGCGCCCGCGAAGGCGCGAAAGTCGATCCCGTCACAGCAGATAAATCGGAATAACCGCCGCTCAGGCGGCCTTTAAGATAACGGCGGTGATATTGTCGGGACCGCCCATCTCCCGCGCCAGATCCACTAACTTCCGGCACTTCGCCTCCAGCGACCCCTCCGCCGCCAACACCTGGCCTATGCGCTCATCCGGAGCCACCCCATGCAGCCCATCGCTGCACAGCAGAATCTGCGCCCCCGGTTCCGGATGAATCAAATAATGGTTCACCCGCAGTTGCCCGGAAACCCCGATCGCCATCGTGAGCACATGTCGCATCGGGTGAATCTTCAAAGTCTCCTCGTCCAGCCCCAGCCGCCGCCCCACTTCATTGACCCAAGTCTGGTCCTCGGTAATCGCCTGCAGCTTGCCGTTCTCAAATAAGTAAGCCCGGCTATCACCCACGCTGGCGATAAACAAGTCGCCATCGTTCTCGACGGCCGCCACCAGCGTAGTGCCCATGCCTTCCATGCTTAAATCGGAATCAGCTTCCTTCATCACCCGCTGATTGGCCTTAGCGAAAGCATCCAGCAAATCGTCGGGCGACGAGGGAGGCGCCACCGCCTGAATGGTATCGCGCAGCGTCTCGACAGCCAGCCGCGAAGCGTGCTCCCCCGCCTGCGCGCCTCCCATGCCATCCGCCACCACATACAATCCAGCGGCAGGCAACAGGAGGAAATAGTCCTCATTGTTCGTACGGACGCAACCGGGGTCCGAAACTCCGAAGGACTCAATCATGTTTTACCGAATTATACATAACCACCGATGCTCACGGCCGCGCCGGATTCACCAGCGCCTTTAGCTGCAGATACGCCCGCTCCTCGTAGTTGCTCTTGAGGCGCTCCAGCGTTTCGAGGCGCGCATCGCCCGCCCGCGTGTTCTGTTTCCTCAAGGAGAGCCCCAGCATCAAGGTAGCCATCTCATCCTCCGGCTGCCGGTCGAGCACCGCCCGGAAGCGATCTGCCGCCGCAGCGTAGTCGCCCTTTTTCCATAGCGCGTACCCCAGGTTGAAATGATAAATAGGATCGTTAGGATCGCCCTCCAGCGCTTTGCGAAAAGACTCGATAGCCTGCGGCAAATTGCGCCGGTTCTGCGCCGCGCCCAGGTCGTTGAAGACTTCGCTTAGCGGCACCACATCCGCGACAGTTTGAAACGCCTTCTGCGAACCCGCGAAATCCCCCGCCTGGAACAACGCCAGCCCTAGCAGAAACGTAGCTTCCCGGTAATGCGCGTCGTCCGGAGTGATCTTCAGCAGCCAGTCCGCCGCCTGCCGGTATTCTTTGCGATCGTAATGCAGGCGCCCCAATTGATAGTTCGGGTGACCGAAGCGCGCGTCCAGCCGGGCCGCCTGCAGAAAAAATCGCTCCTGCTGTTCCGGCGAACGAGCCAGCAGCCCGCGAACATAATTTTCTTCCGCGTCCAGCCGAACCGGCGGCCGCAGCGTCCGGAAATCGGATTCCGCCGGAGCCAGCCGCGGCGCCAGCAGCACCAGCGCCCGCCAAGCCAAATGCGCTTCGAGCGTCGGTAGGTCTTCCAGATTTCCGCTTTCTATAAACTCCGAGCTCTGCTTAAACCGCCGCCTGTCGAAAATATGCGCCGTGATTTTCAGAGACCCATCCGCGATCCCATGAGCCGCCGCCGGGTCCGGCGTAAATTCAAAGGAGCCATAAACCACCTGCTCCGCGTCCAGCGCCTCGCCGATCTTCAGCATGGACGCCTCCGTCAGCAAACTAAGCGTCCGCAAATTCAACTGCCGGTAAGCATCCTCGATCTCCATCCGCGAAAGTGTAACCACACCCCGCGCCCCAATCGCATCGCGCACCGTCTCAGCAATGCTTTCGCCGATCCAATCCAGCGAGGCCTGCACCGGGTTAGCAACCGCAGTGCGATTGGCGAACGGCAGAACCGCCGCAGTATCGGCAAACAAACTCGCCGTCTGGAATATCAACAACAGGAGGGCAAGCCGCAGCAAATGCATCAAACCCTAGTTTAATGCAGCCAGCCCCTAGTCTCCCGTCCGGTCTGCTTCCTTAGGTCGCGGTTTCTGTTCAGGGCCCAGCGTCACCCACCCCCTACACAGAACCGCGCGCGATAGCAAGCGGACCCAAATCCAGGCTGTGGGAAGGTATCGGACTTGGTAGCCCTTCTGCAAGCCGACGAACGGGGGTAGAAAGAGCGGCGTAAACTACAATGGATGTTCCCGAAAAAAACTGCGCGCCTGATCCTATACGTTGGCGTGCTCATCCTGCTGACTGGCTGTGCCTCGCGAACGGCTCGCATGGCGACGACTCCGGCGGGTTCCGCGAACAATGACTATCTAGACATCCGGGACGGCTGGCGGTTGACTGTGGTGACGCCCATTTTGAAATCCGGAGGATATGTCCTCAAGACACCCGACAAGCCACCCAGCAGCAACGGCTTCACGCTTGCGGGAACGGACTTTGTGGGGTATGAGGTCGCTCACTATGAAGTCAAAGGCCAGAGGGGAGGGCGCGTGCGGGTCGAATTCAATTCGGCCGAAGTAACCAAAGAAGGCAAAACGCAGCCTCAGCCGCAGTCGATTGCTCCCCTTTTCCAAGTGGCTCGGCGGGCCAATTATCTCCGGCTGATTTATTTGATTCGCATCAGCCAGGCCGACCATAACATGGCCGTTGTCGCGGCGAGGAAGATTGACGCGCTCGATTCCCTCACGCGGCAAGTCCAGACGAATCCCGCCGACGGTTGCAAAGTCGATCAGCGTGCCTCATGCACATGGATCCCGGAGGGGATCGCAGTCCGGGCCGAGGTGCTGAAGACCGTGGGCGGCGTTGAAAAGTGGGTTGACGCGCCCCGATAGATTCTCAAAACGGTCCGGCACTCTCTTCGCCTGTCTACCCAGAAGCCTTCAAACTTGACCACTACCCAAATCCACAGCACAAGCCTGCGCAATCACTTCAGCCTCATCCCCAAACCCCGCCAGCCACCGCACCTCCGCATCCCGCCGAAACCAAGTCCGCTGCCGCTTAGCATACTGCCGCGTCTCGATAACAGTCGACTCCACCGCCTCCTCCAGCGTGATCCCCCCGCGCAAATGCAGCACCGCCTGCTTATACCCCAACGCCTCAAACGGTTTTTCGTCCCCCGAAGCCCCCCCCGCCAGCAACCCCTCTACCTCTTCGATCAGCCCCTGCGCAAACATCGCCCGCGTCCGCGCTTCCAGCCTCCGCTGAAGCTCCGCCCGATCCGGATCGAGCCCCAACTTGACCACCTCGTACCCTTCGATCGCCCGAGCCTCCTCCGCCGGCGGCAATGCCTGCCGCGTTAGTAACCGCACCTCTAACGCCCGCAAAGTCTTTTGCGTATCCCGCGCATGGATACGCCGAGCCGCCCCCGGGTCCAGCCGTCCCAGAATCCGGTGCAAACTCCCCGGACGCCCTCGCTCCCGCTCCATTAGCCGCCCGCGTAAATACTCATCGCGACCCGGCAACGCCGGCAGCCCATCCAGCAACGCCCGCAAATAGAACCCCGTCCCCCCCACCACCACCGGCAGCCGCCCCCGCCCGGAGATTTCAGCAATGATTTCCCGCGCTGCCCGCGCATATTCACCAGCCGAGTAACTTTCCTCTGCCGTCAGCACGTCGAACAGGTGATGGGGGATCCCGCGGCGCTCTCGTGCTGGCGTTTTCGCGGTCCCGATATCGAAGCCCCGGTAGAGTTGGAGGGAGTCGCAATTGACAATTTCGCCGCCGAACTTGTGGGCCAGGCACAGCGCCAAGGCGCTCTTTCCCGACCCCGTAGGCCCGATAACGGCCACTAGCGGCTTCATAGGTATACTATAAATGGCGGGAAAAATAATCCACGTCCGCGAAGGTGGTTCCATGCGCAAAGTTCTGCTGATTACAGCGATTGGGTGTGTGACAGGAAGTGCAGCCTTGTGGGCCCAAGCCCCCGCTGCCGGAGCGGCCGCTAAGATCGATAAAGCCTCCTCCTACTACCACTACGCGCTAGCCCACATGTACGCCGAACAGGCCAGCATGTTCGGCAATCGCGGCGATTTCGTCAACAAAGCCATCGAAAATTACAAGGAAGCCATCAAGGCGGACCCCAGCGCCGCCATGCTGAGCGAAGAACTCTCCGATCTCTACGTCCAGTCCGGCCGCCTGCGTGAAGCCCAGACCGACGCCGAGGAAGTACTCAAGCAAAATCCCAACGACCTGAATGCGCACCGCCTGCTGGCGCGCATCTTTACACGATTAGTCGGCGACGGCCGCTCCGGCAAAGTCGACGAAAACATGCTGCGCCGCGCCACGGATCAGTATCAGAAGATCACCCAACTGGCGCCCAAAGACATCCCCGCCTGGTTGATGCTCGCGCGCCTGCAAAAAGCCGCCGACAATTCTGTGGATGCGCAGAAATCTTACCAGAAGGTTCTCGATATCGAGCGCGACAACGAAGACGCGCTCACCGGCTTGGCCTTGGTTTATTCCGACCTCGGCGACAATCGCAAAGCCGCCGAGTTGCTCAAAGTTCTAGCCGACAAGAATCCCACCCCGCGCAGCTTGACCGCGCTGGCCGCCGCCTATGAACAGATGCGCGATTTCAAAGGCGCCGCCGGCGTACTGCGCAAACTGCTCGAAACCAATCCCGCGAACGAACGCGAAGTGCAGCGCAATCTGGCACAGGATCTGATGCTATCGCAGGATTACGCCGCCTCCCTGGCCGTCTATAACCAACTCGTCATGGACGACCCTGCCGATGCCCAGTCCTATTTGCGGATGTCGCAGATCTATCGCCAGCAGCGCGATTTCGCGAAGGCCCGCGAGGCCAACGACAAAGCCAAAGCAGTCGAGCCAAACTCCATAGAGATCCGCTATAACGAAGTCAACATCCTCGAAGCCGAGGACCGCGCCACCGAAGCCACCAAGCTTTTGAAGGATATCCTCGACAGCACCACCAAGCGGAATTACAACCAAGCCGAGCGTGGCAATCGCACCGCGCTGCTAGACCGCTTGGCCCGCTTGTACATGTCGATGGATCAGACCGACCAGGCCATCGACGTCTACCGCCAGATTTCCGACGTAGACCCCACGCTCGCCCCCCGGACCTCGGCGCAGGTCATCGACACCTATCGTGCCGCCAAAGAGTTCACCAAGGCCCAGCAGGAAGCCGACGCCGCCATCAAGAAGTTTCCCGATGACCGCATGATCCGCATGACGCGCGATTCACTGCTCGCCGAAATGGGCAAGATAGACGAGGCCGCTGCCGATCTCAAGAAATTGCTGAACGGCAAAGAGGATCGCGATGTCTACGTCTCGCTGGCCAACACCTACGAAAAAGGCAAGCGCTGGGACGACATGGGCAAAGCGCTCGACGCGGCCGAGAAGTTGTCCGAATCGACCGAAGATAAGACCGGCATCTGGTTCATGCGCGGCGCGATGCTGGAGCGCATGAAGAAACTTGACAAAGCCGAAGTGGAATTTCGCAAGGTGCTCAAGGCCGACCCGGATAACGCCGGCGCCATGAACTACATCGGCTACATGCTGGCCGACGCCAACCTGCGCCTGGAAGAATCGCTCGACCTGATTACCAAAGCCCTCGACATCGAACCCGGCAACGGAGCCTATCTCGACAGCTTAGGCTGGGTGCAGTACCGCCTGGGGCGTCTCGAAGACGCCGAAAAGAATCTTCGCCGCGCGCTCGAAAAAACCCCTCGCGATCCCACCGTCCACGATCACATGGCCGACATCCTCATGAAGGAATCCAAAGTGAAGGAAGCCGTGGCGCAGTGGGAAACTTCGCTCAAAGAGTGGGACAGCAGTTCGCCCGCGGATATCGACCCGGCCGAAATCGCGCAAGTGAAACGTAAGCTCGAAGCCGCCCGCGTTCGTTTGGCCCGTGAGGTTCCCCGGCAATAGTGCGCACTTGGTTCCTGTCCCTCTTCGTTTGTTTTTCGCTGGCAGCCCCAGCGCAGCAAAAAGTCGCTGAACCCAAACTGGTCCTGGCCATCGTAATCGATCAGTTCCGCTACGACTATCTAACGCGCTTCCGCTCCGAATACACCGGCGGCTTGAAGCGCATGCTCGACCAAGGCGCCGATTTCACCAACGCCCGCTATCAACATGTCCCCACCGTGACCGCCGTGGGCCATTCCACATTTCTGACCGGTGCCACCCCCGCCTTATCCGGAATCATCGGCAACGAATGGTGGGACCGCACCACCGGCGCCGCCGTCACCAGCGTGTCCGATCCGCAAACCCAGTTGCTAGGTGCAACCGGCGCCGGTTCCTCGCCGCGCCGCCTGCTCCAATCCACCGTCGGCGACGAATTGAAAAGCTCCGGCAAAGGCGGCAAAGTCATCGGCGTCTCGATGAAAGATCGCGCCGCGATCCTCCCCGGAGGCCACACCGCCGATGGAGCCTACTGGTTCGACGGCCCCACCGGCAACTTCGTCAGCAGCACCTATTATTTCGCGGCGCTCCCCACCTGGGTCCAGGAATTCAACACTGGCCGCCCCAGCGATGCCTTCGCCTCCAAGGAATGGCTATTGCACAAAATGCCCGCGCCCGGTGCGGCCCTCAATACCGCCATTCAGAACACCCCCTATATCAACGAACTGATCCAGAAATTCGCCCTGCGCGCCCTGGCCGCTGAAAAATTGGGCACCACCGCGAAAGTGGATGTGCTCACCGTCAGCTACTCCGGCAACGATTACGTAGGCCATCGCTATGGACCCGATTCCGCGGAAGTTCACGACGCCGCGCGCCGCGTTGATGTGCTGATCGGCGATCTCATCCGCGCCGCCGAAGCCCAGGCTGGCGTCGGCAACATTTTAGTGGTCTTGACCGCCGACCACGGCGCCGCCCCCGTCCCCGAAGAAAATCAGAAGCGCAAACTGCCCGGCGGCCGCGTGGACCCCACCCAAATTCGAGCCACTCTCGAAACGGTGTTAAACAAAAAGTTCGGCGGCTCCAACTGGATTTTATTTGCCGCCGACTCCGGCGAGTCCGGCATCTATTTGAATCCCGCCACCGCCCGCGCCCAAAAAGCCGACCTGTCAGATGTGGAAGCCGCCGCCGCCGACGCGTTGCGCGCCATGCCCCATGTCTACCGCGCCTACACCCGCACCCAATTGCTGAACGGAGCGATTCTCGAAGACCAGGTCGGCATCGACGTCCGCAATGGCTTCAACCAGGTGCGCTCCGCCAACCTGATCGTGATTCTCGATCCCTATTGGATCTCGGTCAGCAGCGGAACCACGCACAGCACACCCTTCGATTACGACACCCACGTGCCTCTGTTGTTTCTGGGTCCGCACATCAAGGCGGGCCGTTACCACGCCAACGTCGCGCCCAATGATATTGCGCCCACCCTCGCCACCATCCTCGACGTCGAAACCCCCAGTGGCAGCGTAGGACGCGTCCTCAGCGAGATGTTGAGGTAGATGCTGCTAGAATAGCTGAAAAAGGAGTTCGCTTACTAAAATGTTGAGATCTGTGTTCCTGCCCGCCCTGCTGGCGTGCGCCGCCGCTGTGTTCTCCCCCTCCACCGCCTCGGCCCAAGCTAAAGTGGGGATCGTCAATTTCCAGCGGGCCGTTCTGGGAACTTCCGAGATGAAAAAGGCGTCCAATGATCTGTTGCTCAAATACAAGCCACAGCAGGACGAGCTCGAAAAGCTGCAGCGCGAAATGGCGGATATCCAGAATAAGTTACAAGACCCCAAAACGCCTCCCGCGGCCGGAGCCGATTTGCAGGCCGAAGGCCAGCGTAAACAGCGCGAAGCCAAGCGCATCACCGAAGACGTGCAGGCCGACGCCGAAAAGGATCGCAACGATATTCTGCAGCGCGCGACCCAGCGCATGACCGACGTCGTGAAAAAACTCGCCGATGAAAAAGGTTTGGACGTGGTCGTCGACTCCGCCAACATCGTGTTCTTCAAGCCGGCGCTCGAAATCACCGAAGAATCCATCGCCGCCTACGATAAAACATACCCAGTCAAGTAACATGCCCGGATACCTGGATGAATACGGAGTAACCGACGCCCGCCGCGAACGCCTCCGCAAGCGCATCATCATCTGGGGTCTGGTAGCCGTAATGGTCGGCACGTCGGCGTTTTTCTATTTCCGCAATTGGGGCGAGGAGCGCACCGTCGACCGCTTCGTGTCGCTCCTCAAACAGCAGAAGTACCAGGAAGCCTACCAACTCTGGCAGACCCCCGACAGCGCCAAGTTTTATCCGCCTGAGAAATTCGCCGAAGACTGGGGCCCCATGGGCCTGTACAAAAACACCGCCGCCATGGAGATCAAGGGCGCCGACTCCTGTGACACCGGTGTGGTCTTCGACGTAGCCTACCCCGGCGCCGAAGATTTCGGCCTATGGGTCGAACGCAAAACCAAAATCATCAGCTTCGCCCCCTGGCCCCGCTGCCCCGGCCCGCACCTGCAAATCTGGCGCTTCCTAAAGTCCCGCTTCGGCGGCGGCAGTTAATGAAAACACCTGCACTCTTTGACTTAACCGGACGTGTAGCAGTGGTGACCGGCGGCAATCGCGGAATCGGCCGTAGCATCGCCCTCGGTCTAGCTGAAGCCGGAGCCGCCGTCGCCGTGTTCGGACGAAATCAGGAAAAGAACCAGCAAGTGCTCGCCGAATTGAAGAAGATGGGTGTCCCTTCACTTGCCGTGAATGTGGATGTGACCGATCGCGCCTCATTGGAGCCCGCGCTAAACCGGGTCGAGAAGGAACTCGGCGCCCTAAGCATCCTAGTCAACAATGCCGGCAACGTCTCGTTAAGCGGCGGCGTGCTAAACGAAAAGCCCGAAGACTGGGACAATGTCATCGAGACCCAGCTCAACGCCGTCTTCCTGCTCTCGAAGTTAGCCGCCGCCTCCATGCTGAAGCACAAACGCGGCAAGATCATCAACCTCGGCAGCATGTACTCGTACTTCGGTTCCGGCCTGATCCCCTCCTACAGCGCCGCGAAGGGGGCGATCATCCAGTTAACCAAGTCCATGGCCATCGAGCTAGCCCCGCACAACATTCAAGTAAACGCCATCGCCCCCGGCTGGATCGAAACCGACATGACCGCCCCCGTCCGCAGCATGCCCATGAATGACGAAATCCTAGCCCGCACCCCCGCCGCCCGCTGGGGCCAACCCGAAGAAGTCGCCGGAACCGCCGTCTACTTGGCCTCGCACGCTTCAGACTTCGTCACTGGCACCACCATCCGCGTCGACGGCGGCTACGCCATCCGCTAAACAAAAATAGGGACGGAGCCTGATTTTGCCCGTGCCCCGCCAACAAATCAGGCTCCGTCCCTATTTTTCGTTTACGCAAAATCGGTAACCGATCGAAAATGCGCTCGCAAAACTCGCCGCGCAGATGAGCCTGCGAAGGCCCCAAAAACCGCACTGCCGCACGAAGTCGACGTGAATTTGCCCGCTCCTACCTCGCCGTCGTCAACAAGAACCGCGCAGCAGTCTTGGACGCGCTGGCACTATGATCTAGTGCTTCGCCCAAGCCCACCCCGTAATTCGCCACCCGCCCGCGCTCTTCACTAGCGCAAGCGTAATGATGGACCCGACCTCGCTGACCGGCTTCCCCTTCAACTTGAAGCTGTAGTTAGCAGGAACGACGACGTAAGCACGGTCCCCGGTGACATCCACGTGCGACGGGTTGCTCAGCGTGACCGCTCCATCGGTGATCCCATTCTTCTTGGCATCGGCGTCGAAGTCGCTCGCCCACTTCGCGCAAGCCCCCGCGCCGTGCCACTCATGCGGCGGAAATTCATCCAGGATGGATGTTTGCTCCGCGCAAACCGCCAACATCATCTTCATGTCGCCCTTGTTGAAGCCATCCACAAACTGATGCACCGGCGCCAGCACCGCGGTCTGCGCCGCTCCTTGAGTCTGCGCGCTCGCGACCGTCGCGAACCCAGCCAGCAAAACTACCATGAGCATTCTGTACATACGCTTGAGTATAACGGCTTAAAATCGCGTCAATCGGGTAGATGCACAAACCCACCGGCGGCGCGACAATAAAGCGAAAGGATAGCCCCCTTGGCCGCCTACCTACGAAACTGCTCCCACGCCGCGGCACTGATGATCTACTGCGCCGCCGGGTTGCAAGCACAGCAGCCCGGTAGCGCCGAACTATCTCATGTCGAGGGCCGAGTGGCCAACGCCTTAACCGGACAGCCCGTCGCAGAAGCGGCTGTGACGCTCTATCGTTCTGTCGGCGGAGATGCCGCCTCTGAAATCACCTCAGACGCCGCGGGTCGTTTCATGATTGATGGAATCGCGCCGGGAACTTACCGGATCGCCGCTGAGGGCAAAGGTTATCTGCAGCCAGAATACTCCGCCACTGAAGCTCTAGTCATCGCGCCCGGACAAACCATCAAGGATCTGGAACTCAAGTTGACACCGCAAGGCGAGATTTCAGGCCGCGTATTGGCCGACCCCGATCGCCCGCTCGCAGGCGTCGAAGTGGTAGCCCTCCGCAGTCTGCAAGCCGGAAACACGCGCCGAATGACCCGCGCGGCAGAGACCCGTACCGACGCCCTCGGTGAATTTCACCTCACGGATCTGTCTCCAGGAAATTATCTGCTAGCCGCGAATCGCCCCGGCGCATCTGCGCTGCCGGATTCTGGTTTTATTGCCACCTTCTATCCTTCTGCCCCCGACGCCAACGGAGCTGTTCCCGTGCGTTTGACGGCAGGGCAGGACGCGTCGCGCAGCGACATCCAAATGCTGAAGGAACCACTGCAGCGCGTGAGCGGGAAGGTGTTGGGCCGCAGCGCCGGCCTAGAGGTAATGCTTCTACCGCAAGGCTCCGGATTAGTAGGTGGCTTCGAGCTGACGGTGACCAAGCCCACGCCGGATGGAACGTTTAACATCACCGGCGTCCGCGCAGGTTCCTACTCGTTGGTTCTCAGGCAGACCGGGATGGCGCGGATGATCGCGAGTGTTCCACTCGAAGTCGGCAGCCGCGATATTCTTGATGCGGAAATCACCGCGGGAGACTTGCTGAGTCTATCGGGCGCCTTTCGAATGGACGAAGGCCACGAGCGCCTGCAGGGCGCCACCGTGCAACTGGCACGCCTTTCGACGAACGGCGACGGACCAAGTATCTCCGCTAACAACGACGGGAGTTTCCACATGGAGAACATCGCGCCGGAACTCTATGGCTTGAATTTCGGACGCCTGCCCAAGGGAAGTTACGTGAGAGCGGCGCGTTGGGGAGGTCAGGACGTGCTCACCAACGGCATCGACTTGACTCACGGTCCTGCCAGCGGCAACCTCGACATCGCAGTCAGCAACAAAGGCGCGGTGGT